>Ga0210396_10000869_pt1 | contig 34963 bp, 29 predicted proteins | sample IncBWH17OmetaG_FD_155466 | JGI IMG/M metagenome (GOLD analysis project Ga0210396, IMG submission 155466) | Forest soil microbial communities from Barre Woods Harvard Forest LTER site, Petersham, Massachusetts, United States - Inc-BW-H-17-O ...
CCCCACTTCTCGCAAAGGGCGCGAGAAATGGGGCACCCGGCCGTGTGGAGTAATAAACAAACAGGCCCGCAAACATCGCTTGAACCCTTCGCGAGAAGCGCAGGACGGACCACCTCAACCTCAGCATACGCCAGCGAAAAACCCCACTTCTCGCAAAGGACGCGAGAAATGGGGCACCCGGCGAGAAATGGGGCACCCGGCCGTGTCGACCGGTGATGCGAATGCTTCCTGGCGCAGGGTGGAGGGTTGTCCCTGGTTGAAAAGGTGCCAGGTGGCGCACATCTACCATTCGCGAAGTATCCCCACTTCTCGCAAAGAGCGCGAGAAATGGGGCACCCGGCCTATTTATTTAAGGGCTTTTGATTTGAACTCATGATGAGTCCGATCTCGTAGCAATGTTCATCCGTCACAGACATGACCTTGCATTGATGCGTAGGATTTTATTCATGCCTTGGGGCTTGAAGCGTTATTACGGCACCGGAAGCCTCCATTTCATCACCTGGAGCTGCTATCGACGCAGCCCACTGCTAGGCAGCCCCGCGCGACGCGACCTGGTACTTACTGCCCTCGAACTGATGCGCGTTCGCTATCGCTACGCCGTGATCGGATACGTGGTCATGCCCGAACACGTACATCTATTGATTTCCGAACCTTTGATAGGCGATCCCTCGAAGATAATTCAGGCTGTGAAGCTGAGCGTCTCCCGGCGGCTGGCCATTGCGGGCGAATTCTCTGGCCGGTTCTGGCAGAGTCGCTTCTATGATTTCAATCTGTGGGGCCACCAGAAAGAGATTGAGAAACTGAAGTACATGCATCGCAATCCGGTGGTGCGCGGACTGGTGGCAAGCCCGGAGGATTGGCGGTGGAGCAGCTACCGATCCTATGCATACGGAGAAGCAGGATTAGTTCGGATCAACGACTGGACTTGGGGGAGGAGAAAATTCGATGGAGCGCTGGCTGAGGGTTGGTTGGTGTCGGCGAAAAGCCCCACTTCTCGCAAAGGACGCGAGAAATGGGGCACCCGGCTAGTCCGGAGGATGGCTGTAGTAGCTACCGATTCTATGCTTACGGAGAGGCGGGATTAGTTCGGATCAACGACTGGACTTGGTGGGAGGAGAAAATTCGATGGAGCGCTGGCTGAGGGGTGGATGGTGTCGGCGAAAAGCCCCACTTCTCGCAAAGGACGCGAGAAATGGGGCACCCGGCTAGTCCCCGATACCTTGGTCCAATTGTTTTCTCTTCTCTTGTCGGGGTTAATCGGTGGCAGGTATGAATACGAAAGAAATAGAATCAGCGGATGAGTGCTGGTTATCGGAATTGGAGGCGGCAATGAGCAGCGTACAAATCGAACAGAAGAGTTATGAGATGCCCCCGAAAGAGGGGATCAGCGTCGCGTGTTTTCTCACCGTCGCCGACCTTGAGCGATCGGCTCGCTACTACGAAAAGGTCTTCGGCGCTCGCATTCTGACCATGGGTGACGGCAACGCGCCTCCATACCTTCAGTTGGCGAATATCTGGATGATTCTGAACGTTGGAGGCGGGCCGACTCCGGATAAGCCGACGGTAACGCTCAGCGTTCCCGACCCGAATCACATCAACAGCTTTATGAATTTCCGGGTTGCGGATATTCAAGCGTGCTATCAATTATGGAAAAGTCGAGGGGCGGAGTTCATCACGCCACCGATACCCAAGTACGGCGAGATACGTTGCTACATCCGCGATCCTGACGGCTATATCATCGAAGTCGGACAGAGCACTGACCTTACGTACGGTTAACGCGTTCCTCCTTTTGCGTGACGTACAAGAAAAGCCGGCCGACGCTGGGCGGCTATTCTGAAGTAAGTCTTGGCGGTTACTGCTGCACCACCTGAATTACTACAGGCGAGGTGCTACCGCTGAGGATCTGGTCACCGCCGTACACTGCCTTGATATGTGGAGTGCCCACGCGCAAGGTCGAGGTGGTGAAGGGCGCAGAGCCGCCACTCAATATCCCGGTTCCGAGTACGGTCGTGCCATGCTGAAAGGTCACCGTTTCTCCATCTGGGGGCTTGGGAGTGACTACGGCGGTAAAGGTCACCGCTTGTCCGACAGTGGATGGATTCGGTGAAGAACTGATAGCGATCGTTGTCGCTCGAGCCAATGGATTCAGTTCTAAGGCCACGCCGCAACCACCGGCGCCGGGACAGTAGCTGGATGTTCCACCACCGTAGGTGGTTCCGTAAAGATTGCCGCGGTCGAAAATCAAGGTGTCAGTCGGGTTACCGCCGTTGGTGAAATTGAAAGGCCAGAGAAGCATCCAATCGTAGCCGGAACCGTTGACCGCCAGCTCGAAGACACTGCCGCATCCGTCGTAGCACGGCGAGTCTTCCCGCGTGGGAGGCTTCAAAACACCGAATGTTGTCGTGGCGTAGATATTCCCGGAGGAGTCGAGCACGATCGCTGCTTTAGGATTGGCGCCATCGTTCCAAATGGAGGAACGAAGAATCTCCTCGGTATAGGCTCCGGCTGAAGGAGTCAACTTCCAAACCGTTCCCAGACCTTTGTTAACGCCGCCAATAACGGTGGTGCCATAGATATTTCCGGCGCTGTCGAGCACTGGAGTTCCTTCAGGATCAGCCCCGTCGTTTGGGCCGCCTGCGAAGGAGTGAAGAATGGTTGCATTCCAGCCTCCGCTTCCGTTTGGTGACAACTTGAAAACATGGCCAGCTTTCAGGTCGTCGGCGCCGTAAAGGTTGCCGGAGCCATCCATAGTTAACCCAGGATAGCCGCCGCGATCGTAGATAACCTGCTCATTCCAGCCGCCCCTGCCGTTCGGGGACAACTCGTAAACCGTTCCGGCTCCGGTGCCTCCGCCAAAAGTTGTGCCGTAGAGGTTGCCGGTCGCGTCCAAAGTGAGACCAGCGAATGGGAAAGCACCGTCGGGGGTTGACATGAAGCTGTAAAGGACGGTTTCGCACCAGCCATGGCCGCTGTTGCTGCCGCCTGGGCAACCACCGCCGGGCGCGGGGCTGAGCTCAAACACGAGGCCATATCCGGAATAAGCGCCAAATGCGAAAGATCCGCCGTAGTAAGTGGTGCCGTAGAGATTGCCGTGGCCGTCGAAGGTGACATTGGAGTCGGGAGACGACCCGTCTGTGCAGTACAGCAGGGAACAAAAGCTGTACAAGACACTTTCGTTGTAGCCGCCGGCGCCGTTGGGAGAAAGCTCATAGACAGTGCCATACATGTTCGCGCCGCCCAGTTGGGTGGTTCCGTAGAAATTGCCTGCGCCATCGGGCGTGAGGCTCGCCACGGGGTTCTCACCGTCTACACAGTTCGGCTGGGAGCAAAAGTTGTAGAGGACGGTCTCGGGTTGAGCGTGCGCTAGTGGCAGAGCGACCAGCAGCAGGGTGGAAAATACAACTGAAAATGTAACCAACGACGGAACGCCTCGCATATCCCTCTCCTCATCTCCTGGAAAAATGTGGCGGTTGTTCTTCGTAACCTTGCGAAGCTACGGAGTGAACTCGAAGGCAACTCCGCAGCCTTCCTGAGACTGGCAATATTCGCCGACGCCACCGTTGGAGGTGGTTCCGTAGAGATTGCCGCCGTTCATGATCAGGCTGCTGACGGGATGAGCGCCATCCGCCAAACTGAAAATCCAAAGGAACTCATTCACCAGGTAGTCGGTTCTGTTGAGGCGCTTTGTGAGTTCGAAGAGCGCGCCACAACCTTCCAGATTGGCCTCCGCCCCTTTTTCTATGCAGTAGGTGGAACTGCCGCCGTAGGCTGTCATGCCATAGATGTCTCCGGATGAGTCGAGCACCAGCCCGGCCCAGGGGTTGTCGGGCAGTCGGAGCGAGAAGCAGCATCCCACGATGATGGGTCCGGAATGGAAGTTAATAAGAATCTTCTCCGTGTATGCTCCATGGGAAAGAGTCATCTTCCAAACCGTGCCGCAGCCGAGGTCAGCGTCGCAATTTCCTCCGCCGCCATAAACGGTGGTGCCATAGATGTTTCCGGCGCTATCGAGCACCGGAGTGCCAGAAGGGTAGTTGCCGTCCTTAGGGTGTCCGGCGAAGGTGTGAAGGATGGCCTCGCACCAACCATTACCGGTAAAGTTGCCCGTTGGGCACCCGCCAGCGGGTTGGGGAGTCAGTCCGACCACAGTGCCAGCGCCGTAAGCGCCGCCACTTTCGGTGGTCGCGTAGAGGGTTCCATTAGCGGCTTGCACCTGCCCGCCGGGGTAGGCGCCGTCAGCGCAGTTCGGCTGAGCGCAAAAGCTGTAGAGCATAGACTCACTCCAGCCGCCACCGGCGTTCGGGGACAACTGGTAAACCGTTCCCATCCCGGCGCCTCCGGCATAAGTTGTGCCATAGAGGTTGCCGGACTCGTCCCAGGTGAGCCCGGAGAATGGAGAGGAACCCTCGGGGGATGACATGAAGCTGTGCAGAACGGTTTCGCACCAGCCATTACCGCGGTTGCTGCCGCTTGGGCAACCAGAGCCCGGCTCGGGGCTTAGTTCGAAGACGACGCCGTATCCGTTAGCACCATCGCCGCAGGCTGAGGCGACGGCTTGTCCGTTAGCGCCGCCGGAGCAGGCTGTGCCGTAGAGATTCCCGGCGCCGTCAAAGATCAGGTTAGAAGTCGGCTCATTACCATCGGAGCAGTTCACCAGCGAACAAAAGCTGTATAAGACAGTCTCGTTGTAGCCGCCGATCCCGTTGGGAGAAAGCTCAAAGACAGTGCCGCGCATGTTAGCGCCACCCAGTTGGGTGGTCCCGTAGAAGTTGCCTGCGCTGTCCTGCGCGAGGCTAGATGACGGGTTCTCACCGTCAGCACAGTTCGGCTGAGAACAGAAGCTGTGCATCACGATTTCGGTTTGAGCGTGCGCTGGACGAGCGGCAATCAACAGCAGCACGGAAAACACGGCTAGCGTCAGGGGAACACGGATAGCAGTCACACAGAACCTCCTTTGGGAGTTTCGCCTCAAGGGGGGAATTACGGCTCAACGAGCGGAACCTGCTCCTTGGCGAGGCGCGGGGAATGTTATAAGAAAGACCAGTGCCCGGTCAATACCTAACCGCACATTTCGATGTGCGCGATCGCCAATAGACACAATGCAAAGCTTTGCACAGGCCCTACATGACGGGCCTGGATTGGCGAGAAACATGATCGAAGTCTTCTTCTACATTTACATTAGAACGAGGGTAAAGTTGTCGAAGTAGTCAGGCGCATAAATTGCGTTTATGCTGCCGAAAAAGAAGACGCTGCCCAGCGCGGTCTGCTTCGCTCCTGTTGGTGCGGGCGAGCGGATGGTGACCTCTCCGGGCTGAAGGCTGTCGTTGTAGGTGATCGTGACTGTCGCTGAGAAGTCTGAGTTCAGGCGGCCTGTCACCATTGCCTTTGCAGTATAGTCACGCTGCCCATCGGCTAGACTGGCGCACTGAGTAACTGGCCCGCTCGACGTTTGAAACTCAACACATAGCTGCCGAGATCCTGAAGATTGGTAGAGTACGACTTCAGATGTGTCGTTGTCAGGGTCAAACCCCGCACCAGCAGCATTAAACCCGATCACCCAGCCTCCGTTAGAAGGAGAAGTGGTGCTGAAGTCGAAGGAGAATCGCAGGGGAAAGGAAACGTCGAGATTGCGTTGTATCCCGCCGCCGAAGTCGACTTTGCCAAAGGTTTTGAGTTGGTCTCCGCTAATTTGTGCTCCATTGCCAAAGGTTGACCATCCCAGACCGACAGGGCCATCGGGACGGTTGAAATTGTCGGTCACTTTGAACTGAGCGGCGCACGCCGGGGCCAGCAAGGCGAGAGCTAGCAGGGTATAGAACAGGTTAGGAGATGGTAAGTGGAAGCGAGACACGGGCAGTCCCTCTCTTTAGCTGAGATTAGGAATCGTGAAGGAGGGTAGGTTAGAGGCGTCATGGCGAAGCGGGCAACTGTCAAGACTTACAGTGGCTACTGGTTGTAGCCGGAGAGGACAGGACTTAGCACTATCGATTTTGCAGCTGTTTTAATGCGGGCCAACTAATTTGTCGCGCCGAGGCCGTGTTTTGTGCGGCACTGCTTGCAGTAGGTAGGAGGCTCGGTGTTATCGACGTGATGGCAGACCGGCTTCAGGGTGCGGAGGTAGGCAAAGATGGCTTTCAGATCATCATCGGTGAGGTTGCGAAAGAACGCCCAGGGCATGATGTTGGAGAGTGGGCGGGCGTTGAAGCCTCCATTGCGGATGACGTCGATAAACATGGTTTCGCTGAAATAGGAGATGCCAGAGGGATCCGGTGTGAGGTTGAGGGCGTTGACGGTTTTGAGTTTCTTTCCGCCCTCCCAGTTCCCGACCAGGGGCGCGCCGCCGCCAAGATACATTCCGGGATAGGGGTTGCCTTTTTCGTCGGTGGGCGTGTGGCAAGCGTCGCAGTGTCCTGCGTTGACCAGGTATTCGCCGTACTTTATTCGGTCGGAACGGTCGGGTTCGGCAACATGGGCGAGCGGCGGCAAGGACTGGAATGTTTTTTTGAGTTCCTCGGTCAGGCGTGTCTTCGGACGCTTGATGTGGACGGGTGGAACCGACCTCACATAGACGATCACGGAGGCGAGGTCTTCATCGGAGAGGTTGCGAAAGTAGGAATAGGGCATCAAGGGAAAGAGGGTGCGGCCATCGTGCCCGATCCCTTGGCGTAGGACGCGCACAAAATCAGCGTCCTTCCAGGTACCGGCGCCGAATTCGAGATCGGGTGAAATGTTTGGGGCGACGACTCGGTTGGGCTTGGGCAAGTCGAGTTCTACGTTGGGGAAGACGAAGCCTCCGAGCTTCTTGCCGGGAGAGATTTCGAATGGACGCTTGGAAAGATCACTTTCGGAATGGCACGCTGGGCACTGCAGCAGACCTTCTACCAGATATTGGCCGCGCGCCAGACGCTGCGGGGTGCGGGGGATTGGTTCCATGTCGAGGACTGATGCGTAGGTTGTCGCCGGCTTTGTCTCGGGCTGCGATGTGGTCGAGGATTTCATCCCAAGTAATGTCAGGGCCACGGCGGCTACTGCTATTGTTGTGCAATTTCTAAATATCAGTTGTCGATTCACTCTGGCCTTTGTTGATCGAGATTTCACTTTTCGTGACGAGACACGACGGCGGACAATTGCCGGAAGTGTCGTTTTACTTTCTGACAGTAGAACTAGCGCTTTGAAGGGACAACGAACCCAAAACGCAAAGCAGTTCCGGTGCGGCTCGCACGCAATACTTAATGTCAAGTAATTCGCGGCATCGCGTGCCGCGCGGGGGAAGGTGAGTCATCTTACGTTAAGTCTGGTGTCACGCCAAGCACGGAATGAAGCACTTCGGCTGGGAAGGCAGATTTTTAGTGAGAATCGACAGTTGTTGCGTGGGGAGATCTTGGGTAGGGTAGGGGTCCTTCGACTCCGCGGAACGATTCGCTTCGCGAATCGTTCTGCTGCGCTCAGGATGACAGCGTCGGTGGTGTGCTGATGACAGCGTCGGTGCTGTGCTGATGACCATCGTGGATGGGTTGCTGACCGGTGGGCGATGGGTGTGGTAGCATCGGGAGTTTCGCAGGTGGGGTGGGGGTGGGCTTTGGCCTGTTCTCATTGATTTGCGTCCGGTTGAGGCGGGAGGAAAGCAGGTCCTTCGCTCCGCTCAGGATGACAAATTTTAATTAAGATATTCTGCGCTCTCGCCCTTCCTGTGTTTGCCTGCGGAAGGAGAAAACAATCCGTGAAAGCTTATGAAGGAAGTAATCTCCGCAACCTTGCCCTGATCGGACACGGGCATGCGGGGAAGACCACGCTGGTGTCCGCCATGCTCTATACGTCTGGGGGCGCGCCTCGACTGGGGCGGGTCGATGATGGGTCGGCTCCTACGGATTATGACGAGGAAGAGATTGCGCGGAAGATGTCGATCTCGACCGGGCTCGCGTTTGTGGAATGGGGGAAGCCGGAGGCGCGGGTGAAGATCAATCTGCTGGATACTCCGGGCTTCAATATGTTTGTGCACGAGGCGAAGATGGTGCTGCCGGTGGTGGATGCGGCGCTGGTGGTGGTCGATGGCGTGGCGGGTGTGGAGGTGGTGACGCAGCGGGTTTGGGGATACTGCGAGGAGATCAATCTTCCGCGGATGATTGTGGTTAGCAGGATGGATCGCGAGCGGGCGGATGCTACGCGGGTGCTGGAATCGCTGACGAATGCTTTTGGGAGGGCGGTGACTCCGCTGCAACTGCCGATTGGGAGCGAGAAGAGCCTGAGCGGGATTGTCGATCTGGTGCGGATGAAGGCTTACACGTATGAGATGGGCGGGAATGGCAAGGGGAAGGAAGGGCCGATTCCGGCTAGCGTGGCGGATGCGGCTAAGGAGGCGCACGAGAAGCTAGTGGAGTTGGTGGCGGAGGGGAAAGATGAGTTGATGGAGGAATTTTTTGAGACGGGGACGATTCCGGAGGAGCATCTGGTTCCGGCGCTGCATGAGGCGATTCGAGAGGACAAACTTTTTCCGGTGCTGTTTACTTCGGGGCTGGGAAATATCGGCGTGGATGAGCTGATGGATTTTATTGTCGACTACACGCCGGCGGCTACGGAGCATCATGCGATTACAGGATGGACGGCCGATGGAAAGGAGCACTCGGAGCGCAAGGGGACGGACAACGAGCCGGCTTCGGTTTATGTGTTCAAGACGGTGTCGGATGCGTTTGCGGGACGGATTTCTTATTTCAAAGTTTTTTCTGGCGTGCTGAAGAACGACGCTTCTTTGCAGAACTACAATCGGAACACGCTGGAGAAGTTTGCGCATATTTCTTTGGTGCAGGGCAAGCAGACGGTGCCGATTGCGGAGATTCATGCGGGGGATATTGGGGCGGTGGCGAAATTGCGGGAGACGCTTACGGGAGACACGCTGGGAGATAAGACTTCGCCGATACGGTATGAGGCGGTGAAGCTGCCGGAACCGGCGATCACGTTTGCGATTGAGCCTAAGAGCCGGGCGGATGAAGACAAGCTGGGAGTGGGGCTGCACAAGCTGATGGAAGAAGATGCGATGCTGCGATTTTTTAGGGATCCGCAGACTAAGGAATTTTTGATTGCGGGGACGGGGCAGCAGCACATTGAAGTTGTCGTCTCGAAGATGCGGAAGCGGTATCACGCGGAGGTGGTGCTGAAGGCGCCGAAGGTTCCGTATAGGGAGACGGTTCGCGGCAAGGCGGATGTGCAGGGGCGGCACAAGAAGCAGACGGGCGGGCACGGGCAGTATGGGGATTGCAAGATTAAGATGGAGCCGTTGCCGCGCAACTCCGAAGTGGAGTTTGAGTTTGTGAACGATATTTTTGGCGGGGCGATACCGCGGAATTTTATTCCGGCGGTGGAGAAAGGGATTAAGGACGCGGCGGCGCGGGGATTTTTGGCGGGGTATCCGGTAGTGAATTTTCGCGTGATCCTTTATGACGGGTCATATCACGATGTCGATTCGAACGATCTGTCGTTTCAGATGGCGGGGCGGATCGCGTTTCGGAAGGCGATGGAGCAGGCGAAGCCTACGCTGCTGGAGCCGATCATGAATGTGGAGATTACGATTCCGGATGAGTTTGCGGGAACGATTATGGGCGATCTGAATAGCCGGCGCGGGCGGATTCAGGGGATGGATAACAAGGCGGGGAACACGATTGTGAAGGCGGAGGTGCCGATGGCGGAGATGCTGACGTACGGCGCCGATCTGACATCGATGACGCAGGGGCGCGGGAGTTTTTCGATGGAGATGCACCATTACGATACGGTGCCGCAGGCGCAGCAGGACAAGATTATTGAGAAGGCGCGTGCGGAGCGGGGCGAGGTTAAGGAGGAGGACGAGTAGTACACGGGAGCTCTGAATGGACTATTACGCTGTCAAGGTCCACTATTTTGACGCCTCAGCGCTAGTGAAACTGGTTGCCGATGATGCGGACGAGGAACCAGGAAGAAAAGTTCTTCGGGAGTATCACCGTCAACATGCGCATCCTGGTTACACAACCTCATTCTGCGTCGCCGAGGCATTCGGGGCCTTCAAACTTAAGTTTCTACGTAAGAGGATTTCAGAAGAGCAATACATTAAGTGCATCCGAAGTTTCATTCTCACGGTCGGAAATACCTTTCAGATGAAGTACCCATTTTGTTGCCGCTAGTAACCAACGAAGTCGAGCGTCTGGTCGCAAAATACAAAATCGATTTCGTCGATTGTTTTCAAATTGTGACTATCCTGCACGGGCAGTATCGAATATTTGTAGGCGCATCTCAGTCGATACTCATAACCGCAGACCGCGAATTGGCAAAGGCGGCACGATCCGAGGGCGCTCGGGTGTGGGAATGCACCAGTGAGGCTGCGCCTAAATGAGGTCAGTTCCACGTCGGTGAGCTGGAAGGCCGTCTTCGCCGTAGCCGAGGATTTCGTCTTCTGCGCGGGAGTCGAGGGTTCGAAGCGCATCGACCCGTCGCAGCAAGTCCTCCATCTCTCATCTCTGCAGCCAGCCCACTGGCGACAAGGTTCGCATTGCGCTGGGAACTGCTATTTGGATCCATATCTACCAGGGATACTCCGTGACGTTCACCTCGCGGAATTCCTGACGATCGACATCGTGGCCGGCGCAGGTCGTGGAGTGTGGAGGGGGTAGGGGTCCTTCGACTCCGCGGAACGATCGCTTCGCTGATCGTTCTGCTTCGCTCAGGATGACACAGGAAGTGGATGTGCTGGCAAGATCGCGGCCCACCCATTCGCAAAGTGCGCGGAAGGATGGGGCACCGCTGTTTGGGTTATGTCCGCGACGCGGCACGCACGAACGACGAAACTTACGAGCGGACTGTGGTGGCGTCGAAGAGGTTTAGGAACTCCATTTTCTTTTCCGCTGGCAGGAAGGAGGCTTCGAAGGAGTTGCGGGCTAGTTCTCGGAGGTGTTCGTCGGTGAAGGCGAAGGTTTGCTGGGCTAGGGCGTATTCGTTGAGCAGCGTGGTGTGAAACATAGCGGGATCGTCGCTGTTTAGCGTGAGCATCAGGCCCTGATCGAAGTAGCGGCGGACGGGATGTTGGCTTAGGTCGGGGCAGACTCCTGTGCGGAGATTGCTCGTGAGGCAGATTTCTATGGGGATCTGGCGCTCGGATAATTCTTCGATTAATTCGGGATCTTGGGCGGCGGTCAGGCCGTGGCCGATACGTTCGGCTTTGAGGTTGAGCGCTCCCCAGATGGAATCGGGGCCGGCGCTTTCTCCGGCGTGGGCGGTGAGATGGAGGCCGTGCTCGGCGGCGCGCGCGTAGACGGCGGCGAACCATTCGGGCGGGCCGGCGCGCTCGTCGCCTCCGATGCCGAAGGCGATCACGTTGCGGTCATGGAACTGGATTGCCAGGTCGAGGACGGGCTGAGCTTTTTCGGCTCCGAACTGGCGGATGGCGTCGAAGATCCAGAGGAGCGAGATGCCGAAATCTTTTTCGCCGCGCTGGCGGCCGCGTTCGAGGCCTTCGAAGATGGCGGGGAAATCGTGTTTGCGCCAGAGGCAGACGCCGACGGAGACGATGACCTCGGCGTGGAGGATGTTCTGCGCTTTGAGGCGCTCCATCAGGCGATAGGTGATGAGTTCGTAGTCTTCGGGAGCGCGGAGGTGTCCGGTGACGTCTTTGAAGGCGGAGAGGAATCCGGCGAAGTCGCGGTAGTTGTAGAGTTCGGCTACTTCGGCGGGCGTTGCGCCTGGCATGTTGTGGCGCTGGCGGAGTTCTAGGAGGGTGGTCGGCTCGATGGAGCCTTCTAGATGGAGGTGGAGCTCGGCCTTCGGGAGAGTGCGGATGAAAGTGGTGGGGGCCGAGGGCATGAGGTGATTTTAGAACAATCGGGTCATCGGGCGATCGGGCCATCTGGCGATCTGAGGTCAGGGGCGGAGTTTACGGTGGTTGAGAAAACACAAGGTCCCTCCACTGCGCTTGGCTTCGCCTGCGCTCCGGTCGGGATGACAGAGTTAGGTGGTGGTTCACGATGGCAAGTTGGGTGGTGTTCTGACGAGATAACAGGATTTGTTTGGTGCGGACGGATCACCTGATGACCAGATGACCCGATCACGCAATCTTTTTAAACTCGCTGTGATGGCGGCTGTAGAAGATGTAGATCATCAGGCCTAGGGCTAGCCAGATTACGAAGCGGAGCCAAGTGATTAGGGTTAGGCCTAGCATCAGGCCTCCGCAAAGGACTACTGAGATTAGCGGGAACCAGGGGACTAAGGGGACGCGGAAGGCGCGCTTGCGGTTGGGCTGATTGCGGCGGAGGAGAATTACTCCTAGGGAAACCAGGACGAAGGCGAAGAGGGTGCCGATGTTGGCCAGGTCGGCGGCGTCTCCTATATCGACGAGGCCGGCGGGGATGCCTACGGCGAAGCAGGCGATCCAGGTGGACCAGTGGGGCGTTTTATATTTTGGATGGACGGCGGAAAATAATTTTGGCAAGAGGCCGTCGCGCGACATGGCGTACCAGATGCGAGCTTGTCCGTATTGGAAGACGAGCAGCGACGAGATCATGCCGGTGAGCGCGCCGATTACGATTACTGAGCGGAAGAAGGGATGCACGCCTAGATATCTCATGGCATACGCGACGGGGGCGTCGGCTGCTTCTCCGGAGACGAAGGTGGTGTATTTCATCATGCCTAGCAGGACTAGGGCGACTCCTACGTAGAGCAGGGTGCAGACGATGAGCGACATGATGATGCCGAAGGGGAGATCTTTTTGCGGGTTGCGCGACTCTTCGGCGGCGGTGGAGACGGAATCGAAGCCGATGTAGGTGAAGAAGACGATGGCGCCTCCGGTGACGATGCCGGCGAAGCCGGAGGGGGCGAAGGGCGTCCAGTTGGCGGGTTTGACTAGCATGCCGCCGACTACCAGGAAGGTGAGGATGGCGCCGATTTTGACGGCGACCATGATGTTGTTGGTCTCGGCGGATTCTTTGACGCCGCGGACTAGGAGCAGCGTGAGGATGAAAACGATCAGGAAGCCGGGGAGATTGAAGTAGGCGCCGGTCCATTGTCCAGAGGCCCAGACGGGGCTTGCCCACTTGTCGGGGAGGTTGATGCCGAAGGCGGCGAATTGAGCTTTTGTGTATCCGGCAAAACCTACGGCTACGGCTACGTTGCTGACTACGTATTCAAGGATCAGATCCCAGCCGATGATCCAGGCGAAGATTTCGCCGAGCGTTGCGTAGGAGTAGGTGTAGGCGCTGCCGGCGATGGGGATCATCGAGGCTAGTTCGGCATAACAGAGGCCGGCGAAACTGCAGGCTACTGCTACCAGAAAAAATGAGATGGCGATGGACGGGCCGGCGGGCGGACGACCGTGCATGAGTGCTCCGGCGGTGCTGCCGGTCCTGAGGAAATTGACGATCAGGTCGAGGGCTTGCGCGTGCAGGATGGAGGGCGCCTGGAAATATTCTCCGGCGGCGGCGGTGCCGGTGAGGACGAAGATGCCGGAGCCGATGATGGCTCCGATGCCTAGCGCGGTTAGCGACCATGGGCCTAGCGTTTTGCTTAGGCGGTGCTCGGGGTTCTCCGATTCCGAGATCAGCTTGTCGATGGACTTACAACAGAAAGCTTGGTTGTTGGACGTGCGGATGACTTCGTCGGCGGGGTTTGTGGCGGGCTTGGCGACGGGCTCGGTGGGCGGTGGTGACAAGGGTTCGCTCTCTCCTCGGAGAGTTAGTCGGGCATGGGTTTTTGGCCCATGCCCGGAGTTCGTCGGATCAGACTAGCGTTTCGAGCGTGTTTCATAAATGGCTTTCGCATCTTTAACTAGATGCCTCCCTCAGCGGCTGAAGCCGCAATAGACGCTGTTCGGGGCGGCACGGCTAAAGCCGTGCCCTTTCAAAGCGGGCTTATGAAAGACTTCCTAGCGTTTTGCCTGGCCGCGCGCCAGCTTTTTCACCTTGCGCTTTTTCGATCCGCGGGCGTAGTCGCGGGGCTTCTTCGGCTTTTCCGCTTTGTCTTTTTTGCGGGAGGCTCGCTTGGATTTTTTGCGTTCTTCTTTGGTTAGCTTCGCTGTGTTTGCCATGATTGCGGTTTCATTTCCTCTGATCTACAGAATATCCGTGCGCTGGGCGCTCGGGGGTAATTCTTTCATGCTGGAGTTTTTGAATTCTTGTGAGCGCTGACTGGGCCGAGCTTTGCTCGGCTGGACAGGTGAGGGCACCTGTCCCTACGAAGATCTTTCTCTCTTGTCTTTCTTGTTTCTCAGCGGACAATTTTTATGCCTTCTCTAGTTGCGCGTAGCGTTCTACCAGCTTTTTTAAACCGAAGCGAGGAAATTGTACCGTAATCTTGGCGTCTTCCCCATCTCCTTCGCGTTGATAGACGGTTCCTTCGCCGTATTTTGGGTGCTTGACCTTTTGGCCGGGGCGGAATCCGCGCTTGCCGGTGGGCTCGTCGGGGAGCATTTTCGGGACTTTGAATTTCTTGCCGCGGGAGGCGAAGAATTCGGCGATGTTGTCGATGGAGTTGTATTGGCGGAGTGGAGTCTGCGTCTTTGGATTTGGCTTCACTCTTGCGGGATTCCAGGCGGCGCTTTGATCTTCATCTTCGTAGGAATAGTGGGTGGTTTCGGCGGCTGCGGGGCTTCGCCCCGATGGACGGGTGAGGGCACCCGTCCCCACGTGATTTCTCCCAGCGTAATTTCTCTCGTGCGCTGTGCTTCTTCGCGAGCCTCCTAGTTCTTCTACTAGTTGGGGCGGGACTTCTTCGAGGAATCTTGAGGGGACGCTGGCTTCGGGCATGTCGGTGCCGTAGCGGCGGCGATAGACGGCGCGGGAGAGGATCAGCGTGTCCATGGCTCGGGTCATGCCTACGTAGCAGAGGCGGCGTTCTTCTTCGATCTGATCGGGCTCGATGAGGGTGCGCGAATGCGGGAAAAGACCTTCTTCCATTCCGGCCAGGACTACTAGCGGGAACTCGAGACCCTTGGCGGCGTGCAGGGTCATCAGTGTGATCTGTGCGTGCTCGTCGTATTGGTCGGCGTCGCTGACCAGGGCGGCGTGGTCCAGGAACTGATCGAGAGTTTCGCCGCGATCGCGGGAGTCCATGGCGGCGTTGACTAGCTCGCGGAGGTTTTCTATGCGGGAGAAAGCTTCGGGCGTGTCTTCGTCTTCTAGTTGCTTGATGTAGGCAGTGCGGTCGATGAGGAACTTTAGGAGTTCGGCGGTGTTGGCGGCGGCGCCGGGGGCGCGGAAACCTTCGACTGCGGGTGTCTCGGCGGCTTCTTGCGCGATGTCGCTTAGAGCGTTTTGATTTGGTTCGTATTCCACTTCTTCGCTTACTTTACTTGCCGCGATATCGTTGCCCGTTGCAGGCGCATCTTCACTCGCTCCGAAATCGAAACTGAAGTTGGTGGGGTCGAAGTCGGTTGCGTCGGTTTCGGGTTTTTGCTTTGGAGCGGGCGAGGGCGCCCGCTCTACACTCGGCGAGACGTCGGCGCTGCTCTTGGCTGTCTGTTCCGGTTGGTCTGCGTAGGTGCCGGCTAGCATCGACTGGGCGTCTTGGATTAGATCGCGGAAACTTTTTAGGGCGACTAAGGCTCTTGCGGGCAACAACTCGCGCGTGATGGCTTCGCGCAATGCTCCCCAGAGGGAGAGGCCGGTTTCCAGCGCTAGTTGCTCGATCGTTTCGATGGTCGTTTTGCCGATGCCGCGGGCGGGCGTGTTGATCACGCGCAGGAGAGAGACGGAATCGTCGGGGTTGAGGACGACTTTCAGATACGAGATCAGGTCTTTAATTTCGGCGCGCTCGTAGAAGGAGAATCCGCCTACGACGTGGTATTTCAACTGGTAGCGGCGCATCGCTTCTTCGAATAATCGCGATTGCGAGTTGGTGCGATAGAGGACGGCGGCGCGGGCGGTGTCTCCGTTTTCGGCGGCTTGGCGGACGTAGCGGTTGATGGTGTCGGCGGCGAAGAGGGCTTCGTTTTCTCCGTCGGGCGCTTCGTAGTAGCCGAGCTTTGCTCCGCCTTGGCGGGAGGTCCAGAGATTTTTGCCTTTGCGGCGGACGTTGTTGGCTACTACGGCTGAGGCTGCGCCGAGGATGTTTTGGGTGGAGCGATAGTTTTCTTCAAGGCGGACGATTTTTGCTTCGGGGAAGTCGTGCTCGAATTCGAGGATGTTGCGAATGTCGGCTCCTCGCCAGGAGTAGATGGATTGATCTTCGTCGCCTACGGCGCAGATGTTGTGCGCGGTGCCGGCGAGGAGACGCATTAATTCGTATTGCGGGCGGTTCGTGTCCTGATATTCATCGATGAGGATGTATTGGAAGCGGCGATTGTAGTAGTCGCGCACGGCGGCGACGGCTTTGAGCAGGCGCATGGCTTCGAGGAGGAGATCGTCGAAATCCATGGCGTTCGCTTTGAGGAGTTCTTTGCGGTATTCCTCGAAGATGTGGGCGATTTTTTCAGTCTTTGGATCGGCGGATTGCAGATAGATTTCCTGAGGATCGAGCATGTGATTCTTGGCCCAGGAAATTCGCGAGAGGACGGTGCGTGGGGTGAGTTGTTTATCGTCCAGGCCGAGACGGCGCATGATGCCTTTGACTACCTGCTGTTGATCAGACTCGTCGTAGATGACGAAATTTTTGGTGAGTCCGATTGGAGGCTGGCCGGGGACGGTCGAGGGGATGCGCAGCGCTTCGATATCGCGGCGCAATACGCGCACGCAGAAAGAGTGGAAGGTGGAGATTACGGGCTTGGCGATGGTGAGCCCGCCGACTAACTTTTCAACGCGCTCGGCCATTTCGGCGGCGGCCTTGTTGGTGAAAGTCATGGCGAGGATGGATTCGGGCATGACTCCGATTTTTTCGATCAGGTAGGCGATGCGGAAGGTGATGACGCGAGTCTTGCCGCTACCGGCTCCGGCGAGGATGAGCACGGGGCCTTCGGTGGTTTCGACGGCTTCGCGTTGTTGCGGGTTGAGTTGATCGAGGAACGACAAAGGGGAATGGCTCCGGGAGCGCTAGAGGGATTTTACAGGAGAAAGCAGGCGGCGAATTCTAGAGCATCGCGCGCTAAAGCGTGGCTACTTCCCAGTGAAAGTCGCGGAACTCGGCGAGTTTCGCGAAGTCGCGCTTGTTCGCGGTAATTACCGTTCCACCTAGACGCGCCGCGCTTATCGCAATCAGAGCGTCGTTGGCCAGACGTCTCCGCCCGATCTTCTCGTAGCCGTACTTAGCCGCCAAACGGGCCAGCACGCGTCCAGTCTCAGTCCAGTCGCCGAGGTTCGGCACCCATATCCGTTTCATCCGGTCGAATTCACGCTCCATGCGCTCCAAGGATTGGCGGACACGGCCCGATGATCCGGCATAGAGTTCCTCGAGCACGACAGCGCTGAGCCATAGCGGGCTATCGACAGACCACCGTCGGAGCGCTAGGACCGCCTCGTCGCCTCGCCGCAAGCCGGAGATGTATATCGAAGAATCGAGCAGGGCGGCTCGCATTTAGCGATCCAATTTGCCGAAAACATCTTTAATCTCGCCGCCGCTCTTTAGGAACCGCTCGTTTGCCTCCCATGCCAATCGATTCCGCTCATGTTCGGTGATCGTGAAATCGAGTGCACGTTCGATGGTCTCGGTCTGCGTCTTTGCGCGGAGAACCTTCTGGGCGCGCTTGATTTTGACGGCGTCCAACTGGAAATGCTTGTGAGCGCGGCGATTAGTGGTGGCCATAGGGACACTCCCCATCCAAAAACATTATACTACCTAATGTACATATTATCGGTAATACTGTACATGAAAATGTAGTGCAAGGTTTGAGTGTGAGGGAAACTGCGTGATGGCCAAACGAGAAGAAGCAGGTCCTTACGCTGTGCTCAGGATGACAAATCTTTGAATAAGCATAAAAGCTATTTGGTTAGGGAAAGCGTGGCCGATGCGGCGCGGGCTCTTTGGTTAGGTAGGGGTCCTTCGACTGCGCCATGCCATTCGCTTCGCTCTTGGCGCAGCTTCGCTCAGGATGACAAATTTTGTTTAGTGGGAGGTCGAGCTTTGGGAGCAAAAGCTCAGAGGGAAAACTGACAGGTTTGGCGCTGCTATAATTAAAAATTGCTCTCATGAAGAAAAACGCTCTAGTAAGTAAGACTACGGGGAACGACCTCGATTCTCCTGCTCCGCGCCTTATACGATCTACCACCGTGCTTTGCGTGCGGCGCGATAACTCAGTCGTCATGGCTGGCGATGGGCAGGTTACGCTTGGCGAGTCGGTGATTAAGCATGGGGCTAAGAAGATTCGGCGGCTTTATCAGGATAAGATTCTGGCGGGGTTTGCCGGGTCTACGGCCGATGCTTTTACTTTGTTTAGCCGGTTCGAGGCTAAGTTGGAGCAGTATCACGGCAATATTGGGCGTTCGGCGGTGGAGCTGGCTAAGGACTGGCGGACGGACAAATATTTGCGGCATCTTGAGGCGTTGCTGCTGGTTTCGGACAAGGAAGCCACGTTTTTGTTGAGCGGGCAGGGAGATGTGATCGAGCCGGATACGGGGATTGCGGCGATTGGGTCGGGCGGTCCGTTTGCTCAGGCTGCGGCGCAGGCGCTGGCGGATCATACGCAGTTGTCGCCGCGGCAGATTGCCGAAGAAGCGATGAAGATTGCCAGCCGGATGTGCATCTATACAAATGAGAGGATTACTGTCGAGGAGCTCTAGTACAGGTGACAGGAAAAGCTTAAGAGCTGGGAAAAGCAAGAAACAGGAAAAGCAAGAAGATGGGAAAGCAAGAAGATGGGAAAGCAAGATTCCTCCTTAGCTGTATTTCTGTTGTCCGGATTCCATGATTTTCCTGTGACCAGTCACCTGCCGCCTACGACCTGATTTTTTATGGCTATTTATTTACCTGGAACTGCTGAGGAAGAACAAGTCACGCTGGATGAGCTGACTCCGCGCGAGATTGTCACCGAGCTTGACAAGTATGTTGTCGGGCAAAAGGACGCTAAGCGGGCGGTGGCGATTGCGCTGCGCAACCGCATGCGGCGGCAGAAGCTTACTCCGGAGATGGCGGAAGAAGTTATTCCGAAAAATATCATCATGATTGGGCCGACTGGCGTGGGCAAGACCGAGATTGCTCGGCGGCTGGCTAAGCTGGCGAATTCTCCGTTTCTCAAGGTGGAGGCTTCGAAGTTTACGGAAGTTGGCTATGTGGGGCGCGATGTGGAGTCGATGATCCGCGATCTGGTTGAGATTGCGATTGAGATGGTGCGGGAAGAAAAGCTGGAGGATGTTGCCGATAAAGCGGAGTTGAATGCGGAGGAGCGGCTGCTGGATATTTTGTTGCCGCCGATTTCGCCGCGTCCGTCGGATTCGGGCTCTTCTACGTCGGCGTCGGGGGGCGTGGTGATTGACGCCAGCACCAGCCTGACGGATTCGTCGAATCGCACGCGGGAAAAGCTGCGGCAGCAATTGCGCGAAGGAAAGCTCGACGATCGCACGGTGGAGATTGAAACGCGGGAGCGGAATTTTCCATCGTTTGAAATTATCTCGAACCAGGGCGTGGAGGAGATGGACGTCAACATTAAGGATATGTTGCCGAACATCTTTGGGCAGCGGACGAAGAAACGGAAGATGAAGGTCAACGAGGCGTTCGAGTACCTGATCCAGGAAGAAGAGCAGCGGCTGATCGACATGGAGCAGGTTACGCGGGTCGCGATTGATCGCGTGGAAAATTCCGGGATTATTTTTCTCGATGAGATTGACAAGATCGCGGGGCGCGAAAGCGGGCATGGGCCGGACGTTTCGCGGGAGGGTGTGCAGCGCGATATTCTGCCGATTGTCGAAGGGACTACGGTGAATACGCGCTATGGCATGGTGCGGACCGATCATATTTTGTTTGTGGCGGCGGGGGCGTTTCACGTTTCGAAGCCCAGCGATCTGATTCCGGAGTTGCAGGGGCGGTTTCCGATTCGCGTTGAATTGCAGTCGTTGACTATGGCGGACTTTGTGCGGATTTTGACCGAGCCTAAGTCGTCGCTGACGCGGCAGTATATTGCGCTGCTTGAGACTGAAGGAGTGAAGCTGGAGTTTACTCCGGACGCGCTGGAGGAAGTGGCGCGCTTTGCGTTTCGGGTGAATGAAGGCACGGAGAATATTGGCGCGCGGCGTTTGCACACCATCATGGAGCGGGTGCTGGATGAGATCAGTTTTGAGGCTCCGGAGAAAAAGGGGCAGACGTTTGCGGTGGATTCGGCTTACGTGCAGAAGATGCTGAGCGAGATTGTTAAGGACCAGGATTTGTCGCGGTACATTTTGTAAAGTTCTCAGTCGTCAGTTTTCAGTTGTCAGTAAGAGCAGAGATATTGTTGGTGGGAACTGAGAACCGGGAAGTGAGAACTTGAAGCTTTGCTCGCTAGCGGAGATGGAGGTCCATGATTTCCGCGGCGGCGCGGGGTGATTCGGGGCCTTGGGCTGGGCCCCGGCCTTCGATGCTGGCTATCTGCAGGTGACTCAGGACCGCGGTGGTTAGCTGTTCTCCCCAGGCATGCTCAATGTCTAGCGCCAAAGCCCAGGCTGTGTTTTTGTCTAATGCCGCGGAGGGCGCGGTTGGGGCGTTGGTGCGGTTTACTCGGTCGGAGTCGACCTGGTCCAGAAACATTCGGAAGTCATCCAGCTTAGCGAGCACGTCGCGACCGGCCTCGGTCGGGGCGTGGAGCGCCATCACACCGGCGAAATTCACGAGAAGAAAACCACCAAACTGAATGGCGAAGATCGGAGAGCTCAGCCACGCTAAGACTCCGAGAGCGGCCAGCGCGACCAGCAGCATAATTAGAACGATGCCATCGCGCTTGACCATGGGCAATGGGTGCGGAGTGCGGCCGGGCCAGTGGCTCTTGAGCTTGTAGATGATTGCGGGGAGCGTCTTGACCATGGCGACCAGGATCCAAGCGGCTACGATCGCCGACATGAGTATGGGAATGGGTTGCGGGGAGGGCTGAAGGCCGTTGAGCTCCGCATAGAGGGCGGCGAGAAAGCACCACAGCGACAGGGTGAGTCCGGGGACGAAGCAGGCGAAATGAGACGAGAGCAGCTCCGGTTCTACTGCGGCCTGTAGCGAGTTGCGCACGGAGAGTGCCGTGCGTCCCAGGGTGGTCAGCTGAGAGAGGCACCTCGAATCGGTGCGCGCGTCGATGGTTGAGATCAGTTTGCCGCCTACGTAATGCTCGGACGTAAGGCCGCGAAAAAGATCGTCGGCGATTATTTGCTCCTCGGTTTCGAGTTTTGCTGAGGGGTCTCCACGCGAGACGAGATAGTCATTTGGGCCCTGCTCGATCTTGAGCCAGCCTTTGGACGCCATGTTGAGCAGGGCGACTACGAAAGGCTTGTCACTTACTCCGCGCTCCCAGAGATAGGCGGCCACTGCGGGCGAAATTCCCGCGGGGGGACCATATTGCGCCATGCGCACGGTTCGGCGACGCGGCCAGCGCAACCACAGGCTGGCTATGATGAAGTAGGCAGCGACCGCGGCCAGGCCATACCAAGCTAGGGTGCGCATCTGGCCGGCGACATTGGGATGGGCTATGGGAATCACGGCTCTGTACATACTGCGCCAGTCGATTGTCCAGGCCAAGGTTACGGCGGTGTGGTGTCAGGGAGTCTGACCCAGGGTGCAGGATATAGAGGCAATCTGGCTCCGTTGGGATCCTGGTTCGGTCGTGGCGAACGGCAAAGTTTGGGTGCTGTAGGGGTGCTTCGACTGCGGTTGAGCTTCGCGTTCGCGAAGCTCAATCTCCGCTCAGCATGACAAGATTGCGGGGAGGCTGCACCGCTGGCTCTGATAGTCTTTTGTTTTCCGCATGAGAGTAAATCTTGGGTTGTCGATTGGGATGGCGGCGCTTTGCGCGCTCTTAATCGGATGCGCGCAGACTGGGCCTCCGCTGCCGCCTTCGCTTGAATTGCCGAAGCCGCCCACGGATCTGCGGGCTATCCGGAAGGGCGATCGGGTTGTGCTTAGCTGGAGCGAGCCTACTCTTACTACTGACCGGCAGAGTGTCCGCTATATTGGGCCCACGCTCGTCTGCCGCAGCGTTGAAAGTGAAATTACGAAGTGCGAGAATCCTGCGGCTTTGTTGCCGGCACCGCCTAGTGGGCCGCATAAAGCTATTTCGCCGCACCAGAAGAAGTCTGCTTCCGATAAGCCAACTCCGCTGAGCTATACCGACACCCTGCCGGGCAATTTGTTGGGAGCGGACCCGGCGGCGGAGTTGACTTTTGCAGTTGAGGTGCTGAACCGGAATGCGCGGGGGGCGGGATTATCGAATCGCGTGCATGTGCCGGCGGTCGAGACGCTGCCTCCTCCGGGCGATGTGGCTGCTGTGCTTAATGGCGACGGGGTGGCCCTGGCCTGGACGAGTAGTGCCGAGGGGCAAAAACTCTTTGATGAGCTGAGCGGGAAATCACCGGAAATGCAGGTTCGGTATCGCGTATATCGGCGTGATGAGAGCACGGGTAAGGATGCGATTGCGGGCGAGGTTGCGTTTGAGCAGGGCGTTTTGCATTTCGTGGATTCAAGTTTTGAATGGGAGAAGACGTATCTTTATCGCGTTACGGCAGTGACGATCGTCAAGCGGGCGGAGGGCGAGGTGCAGGTGGAGGGGGATGATAGCGCTGCGGTGAGGGTGGTGGCGCATGATGTGTTTCCTCCGTCGGTGCCTACGGGGTTGCAGGCGGCGTATTCGGGTGAGGGGCAGAAGCCGTTTATCGATCTGATATGGGCTCCGGTGACGAGCGCGGATTTGGCGGGGTATAACGTTTATCGATCGGAAACAGGCGGCTCCGGCGAGGGCGCGGCGATGGTTAAGGTGAATTCCGAGCTCGTGAAATCGCCGGCTTACCGGGATATGGCGGTGGAATCGGGTAAGACTTATAAGTATATGGTTTCGGCGGTGGATGCGCGGGGGAATGAGAGTGGGCGCTCGGAGGAGACTAGCGAGGCTGTGCCGTAGACGGGATTCTCTGGTCGTGCCGCAGTTCGCTGAGAGCGTCAACCATTAAGGTCACTAAGGTTCACGAAGGAGATGCTTCGAGATTTTTCGCTTGGTTGTGTTCTTATTTCGCTTAATTGTGTTTGAATGAAAGTGCGATGAAATATTGCCGATTTGTGGTTAACGGATCTGCACACTACGGGCTGGTCGAAACGGTTGCGGGTGGTCAGGAAGAAGAGATTACGCGGCTGCTGCTGCAACCGCCGCATCATAGCGATGGCGATGTCGAGAGCCTGCCTAGCCGGCGGATGGACCGGATTCCGCTGGCGGAGGCTCTTTTGCTGGCGCCGGTGCAGCCTTCGAAGATTGTTTGCGTGGGGCGCAATTATAAGGAGCATGCAGCGGAACTGGGTAATGAGGTTCCGGCGGAGCCGCTGCTGTTTTTCAAGCCGCCTTCATCTTTGCTGGCGAGGGGCGGGACGATTGTGCGGCCGGCGATTTCGGAGCGCACGGATTATGAAGGCGAGTTGGGGGTGGTGATTGGGCGGCGCTGCCATCAGTTGGACGAAAACGCGGACGTGCGTCCTTATATTTTGGGCTACACGTGCGTGAACGATTTCACGGCGCGCGATCTGCAGAAAAAAGACAGCCAGTGGGTGCGGGGCAAGGGCTACGATACTTTTTGCCCGGTGGGGCCGCTGGTGTCGGACGAGGTGAATCCGTGGAAGGGCGTGCAGGTGGAAACGCGCGTCAATGGCGAGGTGCGGCAGTCTGGAAATACGCGCGATTTTATTTTTTCGCTGGGCGCAGTCATTCGATACATTTCGCAGATCATGACGCTGGAGCCGGGCGATCTGATTGCTACAGGGACGCCTGAGGGCGTGGGTCCGGTGGTGGCGGGGGATGTGGTTGAGGTCGCGATTGAAGGGATTGGGAAGTTGAGTAATCCGGTGGCCTGAGCAGCGCTGAAAGTGGCAGATCCCCTCAGCGGCTGAAGCCATCATTGAGATCAAGGCTCTTATCGCAGCGGTGAACCGCTGCGCCGTGCAAGAGCCTGCGCTAAATCTATTTGCAGGCTGTGCAGCGCGAGAACTCTGCGGCGGTTGTCATTGTGGTGAAGGTAGGGGTCCTTCGACTGCGCCGGGCCATTCGCTTTGCTCAGGGCTCGGCTACGCTCAGGATGACAATTGAGATTGGGACTCTTTATCGCAGCGGTGAACCGCTGCGCGGGGCAAAAGCCTGCGCTAAATCTATTTGCAGGCTGGGCAGCGCGAGAACTATGCGGCGACTGGCGTTCTGGTGAAGGTAGGGGTCCCTTTGGCTTCGCTCAGGGCAGGCTCTTCGACTGCGCCGGGCCATTCGCTTTGCTCACGGCTCGGCTACGCTCAGGATGACAATTGAGATTGGGACCTCGGCTTATTGCTTCCTGTCCCGGGCCTGTTTCACTACTTGCTCGATTAGCTGCGCGGCGCGGTGAAGGGTATCCAGGTCACGATGCGTTGCGCGGCTGAGAATCTCCGCTAATTGTTCTACTCTCCTTGTTCTTGCCTGCTGGAGCAGGCGTTCTCCTTTGGCGGTTGCGGTCACGCGGATGCGACGCGCATCGTTCGGGTCGGCTTGAATTTTGGCCAGGCCGGAGCGCTTCAATCCTTCGACGATACGGCTCATCGTGGGAGCTTTTACCTGCTCGGCTGCGGCTAATTGGTTGAGTGCCATGGGGCCTCCGAAGACCAGGACGGACAGGGCGGAAAGGCGTGCGGGGCCTACTCCGGCGAGGACGTCCTGCTTGCGGGCGTGGCGCAGAAGATGGATGGCGGCGGAGTGCAGGCGGTCGGCTACTTCGTAGCGGGTGGGCTTCTTCGAATCGGACATGCAACAAAAGCTTAGCATCGGGATGGTTAGCAGTGCTAACAATTATCTTGACAGCGGGAATGCGGACTCTATAATTCGTTAGCAGTGCTAACTAATGAGGGGATCTATGGGAGATTTTGAACGCTGTTTTGAGCTTTTGAAGGCGGGCGATGGGGATGGATTGCGGCGGATTTTGGAGCAGGACCCTGCGGCTCCAGGGGCGCGTGATGCTATGGGGGTGAGCCTGCTGATGCAGTGTCTTTATCGCGGACAGCGCGAGCTGGCGGAATTGATTGCGAGTAAGAAGAAGCTGGATATTTTCGAGGCGGCGGGGCTGGGGCGACTGGATCGGCTTCAGAGTTGTATCGATGACTTGGGGAGCGGGAGTTCGATCGACTCGGCTTCGAAGGATGGTTTTACGGCGCTGCACTTTGCTTGTTTTTTTGGCCAGGCGGAGGCGGTGCGGTTGCTACTTGAGCGTGGAGCGGCGGTCGATGTGGTGGCGGCGAATCCGACTCGGGTGATGGCGCTGCATTCGGCGGCTTCGGCTCGGAATCTGGAGGCGGCGCGGATGCTTGTCGAACACGGAGCGCCGGTGAATGCTCGGCAGCAGAGAGGGTGGGTTCCGATTCATGCAGCGGCGCAGAATGGGGATCGGGCGATGGTGGAGTTGCTGCTTGCGCAGGGGGCGGACGCTTCTCTGGCGAATGATGCGGGGAAGACGGCGGCCGACGTGGCGCGGGAAAAGGGGTATGGGGAGATTGTTGGGTTGCTGGAGAAGCGTGCTTAGAAGCGTTGCGCCCTCAGCGGCTGAAGCCGCATCATTGGCGGTACGCTTAACGCAGCGCTGAAGCGCTGCGCCGGCCAAAAGCGGGGGACGACTGAAATTCAGAATGTCTTCTGCGAGGGCGCAAGGGTTCCGGCGGCTCGGACGGGATGGGATCAATAGGGGTCCTTCGACTTCGCAGAACGATCGCTTCGCGAATCGTTCCGCTGCGCTCAGGATGACACCTGGTAAACAGGATGACACCCGGTAAACAGGATGACACCTGGTAAAAACGATCGCTTCGCGAATCGTTCCGCTGCGCTCCAGGATGACAGGCGGTAGAATGGGTGTTATTAAACGAAGGAAGCGCTAAACCTATCATTCTATGGGTGGAGGACTGGCTTAAGGCGTTGTCGTCCGGCGCGGAACTTGGGGGTCGAAATTGCTCAACTCTTGGGGACGCCCGGCGCATCCAACACGTTATAATGATGTCACGGTATTTTTGGGAAGGCCTGCCGTAATCCAGTCACGAAGCGAAGATTAAAACTATGTCGACGAAGTTGAAGGTTGGAATTATCACCAGTTCGCTGGCGATTCTGCTGTTCACGGTGGTGGGTAATTTTGTCAATGTGCGGGCGTCTTCGAATGATGGGGCGTATCGGCAGTTGTCGGTGTATAGCGAGGTGTTGTCGCGGATCCGGCTGGAGTATGTGGAAGAGCCGAATATTGCGGGCGTGACTGATGGCGCGCTGCATGGGCTGCTGGAGTCGCTGGATGCGAATTCCAGCTATTTGTCGGCAGAGGAATATAAGCATTACAAGTCGATGAAGAATGGCGGGAAGGCGGATATAGGGGCGACCGTCTCGAAGCGTTTTGGATATGCGGCGGTGGTGGCGGTGATTCCGGGAGGTCCGGCGGAGAAGGCGGGGATCGACAACCAGGACATTATCGAATCGATCGAGGGCAAGAGCACGCACGACATCTCGCTGGCGGAGATTCACAGCCTGTTGTCGGGCGACGTGGGGTCGACGGTGACGGTAGCGGTGGTGAGACCGCGGCGGGCGGAGCCGCAGAAGGTTGTGATTACGCGGGATGTGGTCGCGATTCCTCCGGTGAGCGAAAAGATGCTGGCGGATAACGTTGGCTACATACAGGTGGACGCGTTTCCGGAGGGAAAGACGCAGGAGGTTGCCGACAAGATTCGCGATCTGCAGAAGCAGGGAGCGACGAAGCTGGTGCTGGATCTGCGGAACTCGGCTTTTGGCGTGGAAGCTGAGGGCGTAGCCACGGCGAACCTGTTTCTCGATCACGGGACGATTACTTATTTGCAGGGACAGAAGTTTCCGCGGGAGGCATTTAATGCCGACGCTTCGAAGGACATAACGAAGCTGCCGGTGGCGGTGCTGGTGAATCGCGGGACGGCGGGACCGGCGGAGATTGTGGCGTCGGCGATTCTGGAAAATGCTCGCGGGGATGTGGTGGGAGATAAGACTTTTGGCGACGGCTCGGTGCAGAAGCTGATCGAGATGCCGGACAATTCAGCGCTGATTCTTTCGATCGCGAAGTATTATTCGCCGAGCGGGAAGGCGATTCAGGATGTGGCGGTGACTCCGAATGTGCTGGTGGCGGACGCGGCGGAAGATGATGGCGGGTTGCCGGATGAGGATGAGGCGGCTCCGGATAAATCGGCCGCGCAGAAGGATGAGAAGCCGAAGAACGTGACGGATGATCAGCTGAATAAGGCGTTGGAAGTTTTGAAGAATCGGAAGGGGTAGGAAGGGCGGGAAAAACAAGGGGCAGGAAAAGCCCGAGTAGGAAAAGCCAGGTTTCAGGGTTTGTGATCGCTCGCTTTGGCGGGCGATTTTTTTTGGTTTGGGAAGCTTTGAAACCTAGCTGCTTGGCGCTTGCGATAACATTGAAACACCTGCACCTTGAAACTCTGAAACGTGCGCTTCGGTGTGCGCTGCGATGAAAATTATTTACCAACATCTTCCTACGGTTGAGATTGGCGGGCGGAAGCTTGTGGGACGGGTGTTGTTTGGATTTCTTGTATTGCTCGCTGCGGTGGTGGGGGCTACGGTTGGGCTGCTGCTGGTTTATTCGACAGATCTGCCTCAGGTGGAAGAGTTGGAGCGTTACCGGCCTAGTTCGGTTACGGAACTTTATGACGGGCAGGGGCGGGTGATTGGGACGTTTGCTTTGCAGCGGCGGGTGATTGCTTCGTATGACGATTATCCGGAGGTGCTGCGGAATGCTTTGATTTCGATTGAGGACAAGGATTTTTATCGCCACTCGGGGATCAACGTTTGGCGCATTATTGGCGCGGCTTATCGCGATATTGAATCGGGTGGGAAGGTGCAGGGGGCCTCGACACTGACGATGCAGCTGGCGCGTAATTTGTTTTTGTCTCCTGACCGGTCGTTTTATCGCAAGGTGCAGGAGGCGCTGCTGGCGATACAGATTGAGCGGCGATTTACTAAGCCGCAGATATTTACGCTTTATGCCAACCAGATATTTTTGGGGCACGGCGCTTATGGGTATGAGGCGGCTTCGGAATATTACTTCAGCAAACCGGCGAAGAAATTGACTCTAGAAGAAGCGGCGCTGCTGGCGGGGCTGCCGAAGGCTCCGCAATATTATTCGCCGATCACGCATCCGGAGCGGGCGCTGAGACGGCGCAATCTTGTGCTGAATGCGATGCTCGAAGACGGAAAGATTACGGCGGCGCAGGCGGCGGAGGCGAAGAGCAAGCCGGTCGCGCTGAATTTGCAGAAGGATCAGAATGCGCTGGCTCCGCATTATGTGGAGGAGATTCGGCGCTATCTGGAGGCGAAGTATGGGAGCGACCAGGTGCTCGAAGGCGGCCTGCGGGTTTATACATCGCTCGACATGGATATGCAGAAGGCGGCGCGGCAGACGCTGCTCGATGGGCTGGCGGCTTATGAGAGGCGGCATGGCTGGCGCGGGAAACTTTTGAATGTGATTGCGCAGGGGCAGAAGGTTGAGAAGTATGAGGATCCGGATTGGGATCAAGAGCCGGAGGTGAATGGATATGTGCACGCGCTGGTGACGCAGGTTTCGCCGGGCGCGGCGGAGGTGCGGTTCGGCTCGCGCACGGCTATGCTCGCGCCGGCGGACATGAGTTGGGTTCAGCCCAAGGGCAAGCTGAAGATTCCTGAGCTGTTGCACGTCGGCGACATTGTTTATGTGAAAGTGCTGGCGCTGGAGGCGGGAGGGAAGTCGCGCGTCAGTCTGGAGGAAGATTCAGGGGCGGAGGGCGCGCTGGTCGCGATCGATAATGCTACGGGAGAGATCAAGGCGATGGTGGGCGGGCGCGATTTTAATCTCTCGAAGTTTAATCGCGCTACGCAGGCGCTGCGGCAGGTGGGATCATCGTTTAAGCCTTACGTTTATACGGCGGCGATCGATGAGGGCGCTAGCCCGGACGATACGATTGTCGATGCGCCGATAACTTTTCAGACGGCGTCGGGGCCCTATACTCCGCACAATTACGATGACAAGTTTGAGGGGACGATCACGCTGAGGCGGGCGCTGGCGCAGTCGCGGAATATTCCTGCACTGAAACTGGCCGACCATGTGGGGATTAAGACGGTGATCGATTACGCGCACCGGTTTGGGGTGACGGAGAATATTCCGGCGTATCTGCCGGTGGCGCTGGGGTCGGCGGAGATTACGCCGCTGGAGCAGACTTCGGCGTTCAGCGTGTTTCCGAATGACGGAGTGCGGGTGGCTCCGCGATATATCACGAAGGTGACGGATTACGAGGGGCGGATTTTGGAGGAGGATTTTTCGGATATCAAGGATGCGGTGAGTTCGCGGACGGCTCGGATTATGACGTCGATGCTGCGCGAGGTGGTGCTGCACGGGACGGCGGTGGCGGCGGCGAAGATGCCTTATCCGCTGGCGGGGAAGACGGGAACGACTAACGATTTCACGGATGCGTGGTTTGTGGGTTTTTCTCCGACGCTGACTTGCGGGGTGTGGATTGGGTACGACGAGAAGAAATCGCTGGGAGATAAGGAAACGGGAGCGCGGGCGGCGCTGCCGATCTGGATGCAGTTTATGAATGTGGCTTTGGCGGGGAAAGATCCGGGGGAATTTCAGCCGGCTCCGGCGATGGGGAATGGGGCGGTGGCACGGAAAGTGGATACTCCGGATGTGGCGCCGGGGGATGGGGAGTTGCACTGAGGGCAGTGGCCGGTGGTCAGTTGCCAGTACCAGCTTCTTGCTGGTTGTCAGTCGTCAGTTTTCAGGCGTCAGTAAAAACCTTTTCAGCAGGCGGGCTAGGCGGACGACTCTATAGAGGGGAAACATCGATTCCGGCAGGTTTACGGCTGCCAGGTCGCTTTGCCCTGGCGTCGATAGCAAACGCCAGAGATACTTCGCCTGGTCGGTGGGACGTTCGCGGAGTTTTAGGAGTCGGCGGAAGTATTCGGTGGATTCGAAATTGTACGTCGCGCTGGCGGCCAGGCGCTCGGCCAATTCCTGTCCGAGCGTGGGTACGCTTCGATCGGATGCGATGGTTTCTTCCGCCCAGGTGGGGATCTGTTCGTGCAGCAGATTTTTTACCAGCCAGAAATTTACTCCTAGAATTCTGACGATGCCTAGCGCGCTTGCTCGGGCGAGCACTTGCGCGTGGTCTATGGCGGGCGCTTCGGATCGAAAAGTTTGGGCGATGTCGGTCAGCCAGATCAGGCGCATCCAGAGATGTTTCGCGGCGTGGAGGCAGAGGACCAGCAGATTGTCTTCGGCGGAGAGGCTGGGGACTTGCTGATCGGCGACGGTGGCGCGGCGGGCGCGCGCTATTAGATTTTCGACGGCTAGATCGTTTGCGCGACGATCGTTCCTGCGAGGATCGTTCCTGTGACGATCATGCGCAGAATCGACGGCATAGAAGTGCGGGAGGATGGCCCACTGCAATTCTACGAGATACTTTCCGGCGGGGCCGTCGAACATGCGTTCGTTGCCTTTGCGGAGCCAGAAGCGCTCGACTGATGGAGTCATCTCGGATGAGGGGTGGTATCCGATCTCGTCTAAGGCTTGCTTCGCGCGGATAAAGTCGGCGGAAGAAATCAGAAAATCAAGATCGGAAAAACGGCGGAGGGTGAGGTCGCCGTAGGCCGTCTGCGCTAGGACGGGACCTTTGTAGGGTATCGCCTGCAGCTGTTTGCTTTCGAAGTGTTGCTGGATACGGAGCATTTCGGAAGCGAACCAGAGATTGCGGCGCAGGTTTGCATCGTAGGCCAATTGCAATTCGCGGGCAATTTCTGAGGGGAGTCGCGCTGTGAGTGCAGCTGAATCAATTTCGAGCAGGTTGCGCGCGGCCAGGGGAAGGACGCCGTGATGCTCGGCTTGGCTGGTGAATTTTGGCCAGTCTAGGGATGCGAGATTCCAATTCGCTATGCGGGCGCGACGCTCGGGCGATAAATTAGTGGTGGCCAGGATGCAGAGGAATTCGAATTCGCTATTGGCTGTTGCTTGCAATCGAAGATTCATCAGCACAGGACAGAAGCGTCCGTGGGCTTACTTATATCATCTACATTAGTGATGGCTAAGTTTCAGACTTTTGATGCTCGCGTGGTTCGGTCGGTGGCGCTCACTGAGTTTACCAAGCACCTGGAGCTTGAGGTGAACGGGGTGAGCCACTTTGGATTTGTTCCAGGGCAATGGCTTTCGGTGAAGGCGACTACTCCTGAGGGCGAGGAGATGACGCGCGCTTATTCGATTGCGTCGGCTCCGGGCGGGAACGGGCACTTTGCGTTCTGCCTGAATCGCGTCGAGGAAGGTTTCATGTCGAACTATCTGTGCAACCTGGAGGAGGGCGCGCAGATATCGTTTCAGGGGCCGTTTGGTAGTTTTACTTTGCGACCTCCGCTGCGGGACTCGGTTTTTATTGCTACGGGGACGGGGATTGCTCCGTTTCGCTCGATGCTGCACTGGCTGCTGGCGGACGCGGAGCGGCATCAGGGGCATCAGTTCTGGCTGCTGTTTGGGGCGCGCACGTTGCAGGACCTTTATTATCGGGAGGAATTCGAGCGGCTGGCGGTTGAGCATGAGAACTTTCACTTTTTGCCTACGTTGAGCCGGGCCGGCGAAGAGTGGAAAGGGTTGCGCGGATATGTGCAGCAGCATCTGGGAGAGATTGTTGGAATGCGGACGGATATGCATGCGTATATTTGCGGGCTGGACAAGATGGTGAAGGCGAATCGCGAGTTGCTGAAGGAGTTGGGGTGGGAGCGGACGGCGATTCGGTATGAAAAGTATGACTGAGATTGCGAGAAGGTGACCTCAGCGCCTGAAGGCGCATTCAAAGTAAAGTTATAATCGCAGCGCTGAAGCGCTGCGCCACCCAAAAAGCAAGTTTTTGCCTAAGTAGACGCCTCCGACATTGAGGGGTGGGTAGGGGTCCCTTCGGCAAGCTCAGGGCAGGCTCTTCGACTTCGCAGAACGATCGCTGCGCGAATCGTTCTGCTTCGCTCAGGATGACAATTAGAAATTTGACGCGGACTGGGCACTTGTGAAGGAGAGCAGACGTGTACGAGGCTAGCGAGAAGCGGTATGACTCTATGCAGTATCGGCGTTGCGGGCGGAGCGGGATTCGGCTGCCGGCGGTTTCGCTTGGGCTTTGGCATAACTTTGGCGGGGTTGATAACTTTGAGAACTCGCGGGCGATGCTGCGGCGGGCGTTCGATCTTGGGATCACGCATTTTGATCTGGCGAATAATTATGGGCCTCCTTATGGATCGGCGGAGGAGACGTTTGGACAGATTCTCAAGAAAGATTTTTTGCCTTATCGCGATGAGTTGATTATTTCGACGAAGGCGGGTTGGGATATGTGGCCGGGGCCGTATGGGGATTTTGGCTCGCGGAAATATATGCTGGCTAGCCTGGATCAGAGCCTGAAGCGCATGGGGCTCGAGTATGTCGACATTTTTTATCATCACCGTCCCGATCCTGAAACTCCGATGGAAGAGTCGATGGGCGCGCTGGATACGGCGGTGCGGTCGGGGAGGGCGCTCTATGTGGGCATTTCAGCGTATAGCGCTCTGGAGACGGCGGAGGCGGTTCGAATTCTTAGATCGCTAGGAACGCCTTGCCTGATTCATCAGCCGAAGTATTCGATGTTCGTGCGCGATCCGGAGCGGGGGTTGTTGGACGTGCTGGGGAAAGAAGGAGTGGGATCGATTGTGTTTAGTCCGCTGGCGCAGGGGTTGCTGTCGGACCGGTATTTGCAGGGGATTCCGGCGGACTCGCGGGCGGCGCGCGATTTTTTTCTCAAGAAGAAGGATGTTGGTGGGGCGATGCTGGCGAAGGTGCGGGCGCTGAATGAGATTGCCAAGCAGCGCGGTCAGACGCTGGCGGAGATGGCGGTGGCGTGGGTGTTGCGGGATCCGCGGGTGACGAGCGCACTGGTGGGGACGAGCAAGGTGTCGCAGGTGGATGACAATGTGGCGGCGCTGAAGAATTTGAAGTTTTCGGCGGAGGAGTTGGGGAAGATTGACGGGGTGCTCGCGGGTGATCAGGCGGCGTGAAATTCGGTTATAAGGCGGGTGTCAGCGGCCTTGAAGATCGCCACTAACCTCACTGCGGGATGGCCATCCGCTTGAGCATATCGGCATAGCGCAGATCGGAAGGTAACGAGTCCGACATATGGTTGGTCTTGAGATATTGAATGGCATCCGACTTTTCCTTCAAGCCTTTCTCAACCCGGGCAAAGGCCTGGCCTGGTTCTTGTCGCCCGCTTTGGCGTAGATCGAAGGGATGTCTCTCTCTCGCGATTACCCACTCCACTGACAACTGTTACGCCCTATAAGTACTCTAAGCAAACCTGCCTCAATCACGCGGGGGTGTTCGAACTGCGCGAACCGGTAAGAGTTTAAACGGCAAAAGTTTAAACCGGCAGAAGTTTAACGGAGAAACTCATTGGGCCAAAAAAATCATCCGCCGCCGGCAAGCAGGAGCTTCGCCCTGTACGCTGGGTTGGCCATTGTCAGCCTGCTCGCCCCTTCGGTGCTGCGGTCGGAAGACGTGCTCGTCCGGCACCGCCAGGGCGCTGTTCGCGGTTTTCTGATATTGCGAAACGCCGACGGAGCCATGATTGCCGACGGGGAGGCTTCACAGGTGGTGAGTGGCAGTCGTGTCACCAGTAGGACTCAATTTCACTTCAAAGACGGTTCGACCTACGAAGAGACGGCTATCTTTTCCCAGCCCAAGAGCTTTCGGTTGCAGAACTACCACTTGATCGAACGCGGGCCTTCGTTCCCGAATGCGATGGAGGTATTGATCGACTGCCTGCACGGTCAGGTCGAAGTTCGCTCCCATGACGAAAAGGGACGCGACAAAGTAATCAAACAGCACATGGATTTGCCCAGCGATCTTGGCAACGGGATCCTCTTTACGCTCTTCGAGAACATGCAACCTGGTGCGTCCAAGGCCACTGTATCTATGCTGGTGACGACTCCGAAGCCGCGAATCGTTCGAGTGAACGTCACGCCAAGCGGCACGAAAGATCCCTTCTGGATTGGCAACTCCAAGTTCGAGGCAAGCCACTATGTCATGAAAATCGATCTTGGGGGGGTTGCCGGGAAGGTGGCTCCTCTCGTAGGCAAACAACCACCCGACAGCGAGCTTTGGATCTTCGAGGCGCCCCCTCCTCTGGTAGTCAAGTTCAAAGGGCAGTTTTTCGAAGGCGGGCCGGTCTGGCAAATGGAATTCACCGCCCCCAGCTGGACGGCGTCTGGCAGCAGCGGCCGGCAATAGCGTCTTCTTCTTATTCTTACAATTTTGGGACTAAGTACATGCACCCGACTGCTCGGAGCCACGCAGAGGGAGTGAGCGATGTCTCGCATTCACTCTGGCAGAGGGGTTTTGAGTGAAATTGGCTGATTGCGTCAATTACGGGTCTCAGCGTAGAGTAATCTCGAGGGTTGGCCGCCAGTTGCAGCGACATGTGTAGACAACATTGCACGCTCAATCTCGCCGATTTCGTACCATACGCCGACCTGCAGAAGCAACGAACCTCTATCGCTTACGACCGCTGGTCCTATGTCTGGGACTTGGCTCGCTACACGAACTATTCCATCTACCAGAGTGCTCTCGACAGCCTCGACGAGCAACACCGACGTATCGTCGATGTCGGCTGCGGCACCGGCTTGATGAGCGCGAAGCTCGCTGCGACTGGGCGTCAGGTTCTTGGTGTTGATTTGTCGAGCTCGATGATCTCGCGGGCGCGGGTCCGAGGCAGCGCCCGCCTTGATTTCCTCCAAGCTGAGGCTGAAAACCTCCCGCTGGAAGACGCTTCCATGAGAAGGCCGGTCGGGGTCAAGTTATTTCTTGGTGGGTTTTGTTTTTCACTGATTCTCCTAGCCGAGTCGCCACTGTCGCCGCTGTCGCCACCCTTCCAT
>Ga0210396_10000871_pt1 | contig 34845 bp, 32 predicted proteins | sample IncBWH17OmetaG_FD_155466 | JGI IMG/M metagenome (GOLD analysis project Ga0210396, IMG submission 155466) | Forest soil microbial communities from Barre Woods Harvard Forest LTER site, Petersham, Massachusetts, United States - Inc-BW-H-17-O ...
GACAGTCCCGCTATGGGCCGCGCCGCCGTCGCCGTGGCACGATTCGCGAGGCGTAACCGCGGTGCGGACGGAGCGGGCACCCAGCTACCCAGCGCGCCGCGCTCGCCGTTCGTCGGAGCTCACCAGCGCGTCGCTCTGAATAACGCGGTGATCTTCGTCGACGCCGACGAGTGGGACGCCCGCGCCCACTCACTCGGGGGGACCAGCAACGCGCTACTCGCGGGATTGGCGGCCCGTCTCGCCCAGCGAGTGGGACGGGTCACCGGGGACGGCTTGGCCACCTTGGAGATACCCGTTAACCAGCGCACCGCCGGCGATACCCGCGCCAACGCCATGACAAGTGTCGACATCACAGTCGACCCCGAACCCGCGGCGACGGACCTGCGCGAGATCCGGGCCGCAATCAAGCAAGCGCTGATCCGCAATCAGGAGGCCCCCGACGGACGGTTGGCAATGCTGCCCCTCGCTCCTCTGCTGCCGCAGCGGCTGGTCAGGCGAATGGTCAGCGTGGCCCTCGGCGGCGCGACGACCAGCGGATCATCCAACCTCGGCGCGATCAACCCGGCCGTCAACCGGCCAGACGGCACAGACGCCGACTACTTCGCCGGAAACTCTTTCTTCCTGGGGGCGACCGGGACGGGGGCGCCTGTGGCGACGATACACCACACCGGCGGGCTGCTGGGGTTGCTCTCGGGAAGAGTGCACGGACAGGTCTTCGTCTCGATCGTTACGTATCAGCTGGACCGTCCCAACTCGAATCGCGAATTGCAGCAGCATATTTCGAGCGTTCTGAGTGACTTCGCGCTCACCGCCACGATCGGCTGGCCATGCCCTCAGCCAGTGACTGGGGCCCGATAAACATCAGTAGACGCACGGGTAGCACAATGCGCAAAACCGCGAAATCGGCGCTAATTCCGACTATCGCTTACAAGCGCGACACGGGTGGATGCGGCGCCGTAAATTCGACCTCGACCAACTAACGCGCTATGCGTCCGTGAGTCGCGCACTTCGCCGAGGAGCGGGGGAGCACGTCTTTGCTGCCGCCCCTGGCTACCCACGCCTGACACACCAATGAAGGGTCTCACCATGTCCAAAAACTCTGCCGCTCCCCAGACCTCGAGGCGCATCGGTGCGTTTTCGGTGTTGGGTCGCTTCGTCGTGCGTGCGCCCTGGCTCATCATCGCCGCCTGGATCGCAGTGGTCGCCGTGCTGGCCGTGGCCTTCCCCCCACTGACGAAGGTGGCCGAAAGCCATCCACTACAGCCGCTGCCGCCCAAAGCCATGGCGGCGGCCGAGCAGATGGCCAAGGATTTCGGTGAATCCGCCCAGAATGTCCTGATTGTCGTACTCACCGACAATCAGGGTCTGCAACCTGCTGATGAGGACGCCTACCGCAAGCTCGCCGATACGTTACGCAGCAAGACCAACGATGTGGCGGGCGTGCAGGACATCGCTACCACACCCGCACTGCGTCCATTGATGGTCAGCGCAGACAACAAGGCGTTTTATTTGGCGGTGGCCCTGCGGGCACCTATCGGCTCCCCTGAGTCCTCGCAGGCCTACCAACGGATCACAGAAATCGCCAAACGCTCCACCGCGGGCTCCTCGCTGACCGCGGAGGTGACGGGACAGGCTGCCATGGCCGGCGACCTGTCGATCGTCGCCGCCCGCGATATGCACATGATCGAGATGGTCACCGCATTGTTCGTGCTGATCATCCTGCTGGTGGTCTACCGGCGACCCGTGACCGTGTTGGTGCTGTTGATCACCATCGGAATTTCGGTCGCGTCGGCCCAGGGCGTGGTGTCCGGGCTGGCCCAACTCGGACTCGGGATGTCCGCACTGACGATCGTGTTGATGACGGCGATGATAGTCGGTGCCGGCACCGACTATGCCGTCTTCTTGATCAGCCGCTACCACGAGTACATCCGGTCCGGCATGGACTCCGACCTGGCTGTACAAAAAGCACTGGGCTCCATCGGCGAGGTCATCGCCGCGTCGGCAGCGACCGTTGCCGTCACCTTTCTCGGCATGGTCTTCACCCGCATGCCCGCATTCACGAGTATCGGCCCGGCGCTTGCGGTTTCGATCGTGATCGCGTTTCTTGCCGCTGTCACGCTGCTGCCCGCCATACTGGTGCTCGCCGGTCGACGCGGATGGGTGAGGCCACGACCGGCGCTCACCGGCCGCCTGTGGCAGCGGTCTGCCGTTCAGCTGGTTCGCCGGCCCAAAGCGCATCTGCTGGTTAGTCTGTCGGTGTTGATCGCGCTGGCCGGCTGCGCTGTCTTCCTCGAGCCCACCTACAACGACCGTCTGCAGTTGCCGCAATCGGCGCCAGGTAACGTCGGCTTTTCGACGATGGCAAGCCACTTCTCGACGAGCACGCTACTGCCGCAATACATCTACGTCCGCTCGCCGCAGGACCTGCGGACGTCACGGGGCCTCGCCGACCTGGACCAGATGGCGCAACGGGTATCTCAGCTGCCTAATATCGTTGCGGTGCGCGGCATCACGCGGCCTACCGGCCAGCCGCTCGATCAGACCAAGCTCAGCTTTCAAGCCGGAGAGGTCGGCTCCAAGCTCGGAGACGCCTCGACACAGATCAGCGACAGAACCGGCGACCTCGACGCGCTGACCAATGGCGCTGACCAATTGGCGGCAGCGCTCGCCCAGGTTCGCGACCAAATCCGTGGCGCCGCCGGGCCTATGATTCAGTTCACCGCAACGCTGAACCAGGTGCAGCAGCAGCTCGGCGGGGCGGCCAACCTCCTGGACAACGTGCGCGGGCTAGCGAACGGGTCCGCTTCGACACTCGCCAACGGTGCCGCCGGCGCAGGGGCCTCGATGCTCAATGTGCTGAACAACATTCCGCTATGCAACGTCGACCAGGCATGCGGCGCCGCGCGTGCCCAGCTCGAACAGCTCGTCCAGGGACGGAACAACGGTGCGCTACCAGGCCTGCAAGCGGCAGTACAGGGTCTGACCACGCAATTGGCAACGGCATCTAACAGTCTGCGGGCCGCAGGTGGCAACGCCGCCGGCATGTCGCAAAAGATTGCGCAAATGCAGGCGGCTGCCGACCAGCTGGCCGACGGCAGCCGGCGGCTGGCCGACGGCGTACGGACACTTGTCGACCAGGTCAAGCAGATGGGCCTGGGCATGAACCAGGCGGCCCAGCTGCTGTTGTCGATGAAGCGTGACGCCACGCAACCCTCCATGGCGGGCATGTACATCCCGCCCCAGGTGCTCACGTCAGACGACTTCAAGAACGCCGCGAAGATGTTCTTCTCGCCCGACGGGCATTCGGTGCGCTACGTCGTGGAGACGAAATTCGACCCGTTCAGCGCAGCCGCGATGGATCAGGTGGCATCGATTCTCGACACGGCGCGGAGCGCGCAGCCGAACACCTCGCTTTCGGATGCGTCGATATCGATTGTCGGTACCACTGCGATGTACAGCGCGATGCGCAGCTACTCCTACGACGACATTCGGCTGATCGTCATCATGACACTTCTCGTCGTCTTCTTCATCCTCATCCTCCTGCTCCGGGCGATCGTGGCTCCGCTGTACCTCATTGCCTCCGTGGTGATCTCGTTTATGTCGGCGGTGGGCGTAGGAGTCATCTTCTTCCAGTTCGTGCTCGGACAGCCGATCTATTGGACTGTGCCCGCGACCGCATTCATCGTGCTGGTCGCCGTCGGGGCGGACTACAACCTGCTGTTGATCACGAGAATTCGTGAAGAGTCACGCTTGGGTATCCGCTCCGGCATCATTCGTGCAGTCCGTTCGACGGGTGGTGTCATCACCTCGGCCGGCATCATCTTCGCCGCCTCCATGTTCGGGTTGTTGTTCGGCAGCCTCTCGAACATGGTGCAGACCGGGTTCATCATCGGCATGGGCTTGTTGATCGACACCTTCGTGGTTCGCACAGTCACGGTGCCGGCCCTGGCGGCGCTGATCGGTCGGGCGAACTGGTGGCCCTCCAAGAAAACTCACGTCACCCGAGCCGTTTACACCACCGACGCCACCGACACCGAAGTGGCGCCGAGCGCCGCCGAAGCCCCAGTGCAGGCGGTGGCCGAGGGCATTGACGGCGACTTCTCTCATCGGTTGGTTCCCAACAACATTCGCCGTTCCGCGGCTCGTCAGCGGCGGGCACTCAGTCAGCACGGTAAGCGAGCACGTCGCTTGTCGGTCGCCGGCACGAGGCGAGCCGGTGCCGATTAGCGCGAGGGACGGGTCGGCCTTTTGTCGGTCGCCGCGAATTCTTGCTCGGGTCGTCCGGTCGTGCCGTAACGCAGCCCGACGGTGACGTCACGGGTGGTGGCCAACGATGCCAGATACCGTTGGGCGGTTGCCCTTGATATCCCGATCGCAGCGGAGACCTCCGCCGCCGACATCGGCTGCTCCGATGTTCGCAAGGCCGCCAACACAAGCTGTTTGGTGGAGGATGCCGCGATTGTCGGGGGCGCGGGGGCGGCGATTCTGGGGCGCAGCGCATCCAGTGCCGCATCCACGTCGCCGGCGCTGAGATTGGCGCGGGCCAGGATTTTGCGGTAGCGAGCGTAGCCGGCGAGGCGGGCGGCGAGCTCGGTGGTCGCGAACGGCTTGACCAGGTAGCTGAGCGCCCCGGCGGCCATGGCAGCGCGGATCGTTACCGCCTCGGTTGCCGCCGTCAGCACCAAGCTGTCGCCCTGTAGTTCACGGACGAAGTCGATGCCGGACCCGTCCGGCAGGTAGACGTCGACCAGGGCAAGGTCGACAGCATCGGCCTTCCGCGCGGCCTCGAGGGTGTTCGCGGTGGCTGTCACAGTGAAGCCCGGAAACGTGTTGACGACCTCGGCGTGCATATTGGCGACGCGGAAGTCGTCATCGACCACCAGCACCGTCAGGTCTACATCACTCATGGCGCATCCTCTTCCACCAAAGCCGGCAGCTCTTCCATCACGCCTGGCAGCCAGCCGATGAACTCCGCGCCAGTCAGCCGAAGCTCCCGATCGGGATCGCCTGGACTCGCCAGCCAGAGATCGCCGCCTAGGGCGCGGCTGATCTGGCGTGACAACGCGAGCCCGATACCCCGGCCGCCGGGTATCCCGGAGTCCGGCTTTGTCGTCCTGCCCTCGGTGAATAGATCCTCGACGAAGTCGGGTGCGACGCCGTCGCCGCTGTCAGCCACTATGACATGCAGCGTCGAACCTTCTTGCAACAGTTCGATTTCCACCTCTTTGATATGGTTGCCCCCCAACCGGGCGGCGTCGACGGCGTTGTCGAGCAAGTTTCCCACCACGGTGGTGACGTCGACGGGTATTAAGAGTCGGCCAGATATCCAAGTGTTCTCACCGATCTTCAGCGTCACCCCCGCTTCGCGGGCGGCCGCGGCCTTGGCCGCGAGGAATGCCTGGAGGTACGGATCGCGGATGGCGTCGATACCGGGTAGCGCGGATCCCAGCGGGCCCGACCCGAGGAGCTCTTCAAGATACTCCAATCCCTCGTCGACGTGACCGCCGTGCAACAGCCCGTTCAGCAGGTGCAGACGGTTGGCGAACTCATGGCGTTGTGCGCGCAGCACGGTGCTCATCACCTGTACCGCGTCGAGTTGCCGGGTCAGTGACTCGACATCGGTGCGATCGCGCGCCACCAGCACGGTTCCCAGCTCGCGTCCGTCGCGCGATACGTGCCGTGCCGAGACCACGACGATGCGTTCTCCGACCGTTGCCAAAGCGGGTGTCGAATCGGCGGCCTTGAACACGTCGAGCACGCGCGGTGTCAACCCGATCTCGTCCACGTGCCGGCCCGGTTCATTCTCGATCTCGAGCAGTCGGCACGCCTCGTCGTTGACGAAGGTGGTCTTCCCGGAGGTGTCGGCCGCTAGCACGCCCTCGCCGATTCCTTGCAGCACCGCCGCCTGACTGCGCACCAGCTCGGTGATCTCGGCCGGCCGCAGACCCAGTGTCAGCCCTCGCCATCGCCGGGCCAGCACCACCGACCCGGCCACAGCGATCAGCAGGAGAACACCACCCATTGCGCCCAACACGCGCAAGTTGTTGGAAAACTGGTCATCAAACGCCTTCGTGGAGAGGCCAACGATCACCACCCCCAGCACGCGATTAGAACCGGGCTCCAGCACTGGGACTTTGGCGACTATCGCCCGCCCGAAAACGGTGGAGTCGTGAAACACCCCCTCGTGTCCGGCGGTCGCCTGCGAGATATCGGCTTGGACAGGGAAACCCAGCCTATTGCGCTCGGGATCCGCGACCCTGATGCCGTGCGTGTTGGCGACGACCACGAACCGCACATGCGTGCGCTGCTCAACGCGTGACGCAACGCTCTGTATCGGACCGGCCCCGAGTTCGTCTACCAGTGCGGGGCTTGCCGTCAACGCAGCATCGTCGTAGCGGGAGATGTTGTTGATTACCGTCGGGGATGAGGCCACCACGCGAGCGATATCCAACGCGTGGATGTGGTACTGGGCGTCCAGACGTTGGCGATTGAACACGGCAAACAACGCGAACGCGATGATCAATGTCAACGTCACGACTACGAGCTGCAGCAGCAGTACCTGGGTGCCGAGCCGCAAGTCGATGCGACCCTTGGAGGCCATGAAGGGACCCTACCGCTTGCGAGAGCAAAATGCGCAAAAGTCCGATGCCGTCATCGGACGCCTCGAATCACAGATGATTCAAGAGCCGCTCGGCGAACGCTTCGGGATGCTCCCGATGCATGAAATGCCCGCCGGGGACCTCCTCGACGACGTACTCGTTCTCGAACATCCGGGCGGCGTACCGATAGTCCGATGGCTCCACAATTGGATCATCCAGCCCGGCAAAGACGACCACCGGCACTTTTATTCGCGCCTTCAGTGACGCGCTGGGTATCGGGGAGAGCTTTCGGTAATAGCCGAACGCCGCGTTCAAGCTCGCCGCGTTTGAAAAGCTTGCGCGGACGGCGTCGAACTCGCTTGGATCGGGGTTCCACGCCGGGGACCATCGCCGATAGATCGCGGGGAGCGCGGCGAAGTCGTTGCGCGCGAAGCGGTCCGGCGCCCCCGGCAACTTGTACACCGCGAAGTGGCGGACACCCCAAAGCTTCTTCAGCGACGGTTTGAGGGCCGCTGGGTGCGGAATCCCAATAGCGAAGAGCTTTTTCACTCGATCCGGGCCGAGCGCGGCGGCGCCGTACGCGGCCGAGGCTCCCCAATCGTGCCCGATGACAATGGCGTCACGGGCGCCGAGCGCTTCGATCAACGCAAGCGGATCGCTCGCCAACGTCTCTTGATCGGGGTCGCGATCCGGGATACCGCTGGGGGAGTACCCGCGCATGAACGGGCTGACAGCCCGATACCCCTTGGCGGCGATTCGCGGGCGAAGATCGTCCCAGGAATGCGCCGTGTCCGGGAACCCGTGCAGCATGAGCACCAGAGGCCCAGAGCCCTCCTCGAGATAGGCGAATCTCAGCCCGTTCGCGTCGACGAAATTGATCGAATCGGCCATGGCTTGGGGACATTACGCCGATTCTCGCTGCACCGCGAGGTCATGGTGGGCGGGGTAGGCGTGGATCAATGCGGTGGTGAGTTTGGGGACGGCGTGGGTGAGTTCGTGTTCGGCTTCGTGAGCGATGCGGTGGGCCTGCGCCAGATTGAGGGTGGGGTCGACGTCGAGTTCGGCGTCGGCGTGCAAGCGGTGCCCGATCCAGCGCATCCGCACACTACGCACCGCCCGTACCCCGGGTTGAGCCGCCAACGCTTGTTCGGCGGCGTCGACCATCGCCGGGTCCACTCCGTCGAGCAAGCGGCGGAACACATCACGCACCGCGGTGCGCAGCACGGCCAGAATCGCCACGGTGATAACCAGGCCGATGATCGGGTCGGCCAATGGGAACCCAAGCGCGACACCGCCGGCGGCCAACACCACCGCCAATGAGGTGAGCCCGTCGGTGCGGGCATGCAGTCCGTCGGCGACCAGGGCCGCCGAGCCGATGCGCCGCCCCACCCTGATTCGGTACAGGGCCACCCATTCGTTGCCGATGAACCCGATCAGCCCGGCCACTGCGACCCAGCCGATGTGCTCAATCGGTTCGGGATTGGTTAGCCGCAAGATCGCTTCGTATCCCGCGATGATCGCCGACATGGTGATCATCGCGACCACGAACAACCCGGCCAAGTCCTCGGCACGGCCCAACCCGTAGGTGTATCGGCGCGTGGCGGTCTTGGTGCCCAACGCGAACGCGATCCCCAACGGCACCGCGGTGAGGGCGTCGGAGAAGTTGTGGATGGTATCGGCAGCCAACGCCACCGACCCGGAGGTGATGACGACGACGATCTGGGCGACGGCGGTCAACCCGAGGACCAACAGGCTGAGCTTGACCGCACGGATTCCCGCAGTGCTCGATTCCAGGACATCGTCGACGCTGTCAGCGGCATCGTGGGAGTGCGGCGCCAAAGTCTCTGTGATCTCCTTGATCGCTCCCCGCAGACCGCGGGGGTGATCGTGGCCGTCTGCATGAGCGTGGGCTCTACAACTATCTGCATGCATACGCAGATAATAAGCCATGGGGCTGGCGAGTGGCCAACTGGAAGTCGCCTAACATCAGCCACATGCGCGGCTCCAAGATCCTGATCACCGGTCCGACCGGCCAGGTTGCCACTCCCATCGCCAAGGCCCTGGCTGCCGACAACGAAGTGTGGGGCATCGCCCGGTTCACCAACACCGCCGTTCGTGAAGACCTGGAGAAGGCGGGCGTGCGTTGCCAGACGGTCAACCTGGCGGCCGGCGACTTCACCGGGACCCCGTCCGACTTCGACTACGTGCTCAACCTGGCGGTGGCCAAGAGCGGCAACTGGGACAAAGACCTCGGGGCCAACGCGGAGTCGGTCGGCCTGCTGATGGCCCACTGCCGCGGCGCCAAGGCCTTCCTGCAGTGCTCGTCGGCGGCGGTCTATGACCCGCCCGACGACGAGCCCCGCACCGAGCGTGCCGCCCTCGGCGACAACCACAAGTGTTTGTTCCCCACCTACTCGATCTCCAAGATCGCGGGCGAGGTCGTCGCCCGGACCATGGCGCGCGTGCTCCGCGTGCCCACCACCATCGCCCGCCTCAACACCCCATACGGCGACAACGGCGGGTGGCCGTTCTACCACATGGAGATGATCCTCGCCGGCATCCCGATCCCGGTCCCGCCAGGCGGCCCGGCCCGCTACAACCCCATCCACGAGGACGACATCATCGCGACCCTCCCGAAGCTGCTCGAGGTGGCGTCGGTCCCGGCGACCACGGTCAACTGGTGCGGCGACCAGACCGTCAGCCTGCAGGAGTGGTGCGGCTACCTCGGCTCGCTCGTCGGCAAGGAACCGGTCTTCCAGGAGAGCGAGCAGGCGCTGCGCGGTGGTCCCACCTCCGTGACCCGCATGCACGAGCTCATAGGCGGAACCACCGTCGAATGGCGCGACGGGCTGCGACGGATGGCCGCCAAGTTCCACCCGGAGCTGGTCGGCGCCTAGAAAGCCGCTGCTACCAGACGCGCACGTAGTCGACGAGCATCTGCGCCGGGTAGGTCCCCGGCCCGGGGTCGCCGCCGCCGGAACCGGCGACCGCGAGGTTCAGGACCGGATACACGGTGTAGCCGGGGTTGTTGAACGGCCAGTCCGGCAGTGAGTTCGCCGGAACGTTGAAATACGGCTGAGCGCCGTCGGAGTAGTCCTGCCAGAAGCGGATTCCGGCCTCGTCCCATTGGCATCGCCACGTGTGCCATCCGCTGTCGACCGCGATGTTGTGGGTCTTCCATTCGGCGCCGTTTGACTTCGCGTGGACGGTGGTGGCCGAAGGCCAGCTGCCGTTGCCGTACCACTCGAGGATGTCGATTTCGCCACCGGGATCGTCATTTCCCAGCCACCAGGCGGGCCAGGCGCCGGGGGTCAGGCAGTCGAGTTTGACCCGGGCCTCCCAGGTGTGGCCGACGCCTCCGCGCCAGTTGCTGGTCAGCCTGCCGCTGTAGAAGGTGGGACCGTCCTTCGCGGCGCGGATGACAAGGTTGGAGTTGCCATCCACGAATACGTTTTGGCGATCGTCCCGGTACTGCCCGACATGCTCAGGCAACTCCCAATACGTGGGATCTTTCATCGGCTCGCGGGCTCGCGCCACGTGCCACTTCGCGCCATCGGGGGCTGAGCCGGCCGGGCCGTCGAACTCGTCCTGGAAGATGTAGGCCCCGGCCTGACCGGACGGCGCGGTGGGCGGCGGCACCGGACCCGCCGGCGCCTCCGGTCGGGACGGGTTAGCCCGCGCCTCGGGGAAGGGGATCGCGGCTGCCAGCGCCCCGATACCCGTCATCAACATCATGCTGCGACGATCCATCTCTGGCATAAGCAAGCGACGATAGCAGCCCACGGTGTATCGCGTTAAACCGCGATTTGCCGCGGCACGTAATGTCCCTAGGCCTTCATGGCGGCGGCGACTTTGCCCGCCAGCCGGTCGAGGTAGTCGCCTTCGGGCCCGTCCTGGACGACAATCAGCCGCCAGTACAGCGGGCCGGCAAGTAAGTCCAGGCACATCCCGATGTCGGTGTCGGCGGGCAGTTCGCCGCGGGCGATCGCCCGTTCGACGAGTTGAGCGGCCTTGGCGCGGCGCGGATTTTGCACCATCGAAAGCAGCGCGTCGGTCAGGGTGGGATTGCGGGCCGCTTCGGCGAGCAGATCCGGAATGATCTTTTGGGCAAGCGGGTGGGTGAGCGCGGCCTGACCGCTGGCCAAGTACTCGCGGATATCGTCGTGCAGGTTGCCCGTATCGGGAACGTCGACCGCCGCAACTGCGACATCCGAGGCCAGCGCGACCATGATTTCCAGCTTGGATTTCCAGCGGCGATAGATGGCCGCCTTGCCAACACCGGCGCGACGGGCCACGGCGTCGATTGAGAGTCGCCCATAGCCAACCTCGGCGAGTTCTTCGAAATACGCGTTCCTGATCGCATCGGTCACCTCGGCCTGAAGAACGGGGCCGCCTGACGTCCGGCTCGGACGGGTACTTGTCTGCATGGCTTTATCTTAACAAGACGGAACAGTTGCGTTTCGGGTATCGACGGGGTAGCTTCGTAATCGATACGAGTCCGTTCCGTTTCGACTGGTTGGGGAGTGGCGATGAAGTTTCTGTTCGACGACGAGGTGTTCTCTTTCGAGGCATTGCGCGCTGCCGGCCACGGTGCGTACGGCGGCGCCGACCTCGGCGAGGTTCTGGTGACCGCGCGGGCGATTCCCGAGGGCGACGACGTTGCCTGGCAACGGCAATGGAAGGCCACCGCGGAGCGGGTAGAGGAGTTAGGGCGTAAGTCGCTGGCGGGTGGGCACCGCGTCAGCGCCCGCGAAGCGCTGCTACGCGCATCCAATTACTACCGGTGTGCGGAGTTCTTCTGCCGGGAAGATCCGTGGAACGATCCCGAAGCAGCCTTGCTGTTCGCACGCAGCCGCGAGACCTTCCTGGCGGCCATGGGCCTCTTCGACTTCGGCTTCGAACAGGTGCTGATCCCCTACGAGGGGACGACCCTGCCTGGCTATCTGTATTTAGTCGATCGGTCAGGAGCACCGCGACCGACCATCGTTTACAACAACGGCTACGACTCCACCAGTGAAGAGTCCTACTTTGTGATCGCCGCCGCCGCGTTGGCGCGTGGCTACAACGTGCTTGCCTTCGACGGACCCGGCCAGGGTGCCGCTTTGCGTGAGCAACGACTGGTCTTCCGGCCGGACTGGGAAGCGGTCATCTCGCCAGTGATCGACTTCGCCCTGACGCGACCCGAGATCAAGCCGGATCGGATTAGTTTGTTCGGGTACAGCATGGGCGGCTACCTTGTGGCCCGTGCGGCGGCGTTCGACTCTCGCGTCGCCGCGCTAATTCTCGACGACGGCATCTACGACTTTCACTCCGCGATGACGGGCGCTTTGCCGCCGTTCCTGAACACCTGGATCGCCGAAAAGAACGACGAGGCCGCTGTTCCCGTCATGCAACTGCTCATGGCCGCCAACACGAAACTCCGGTGGGCGGTCCGTAACGGGATGTGGACGATGGGAGTGAAGTCAATAGCCGAACTGCCGCGCGCGTTCCAGGACTACACCCTGGCCGGCATCGCTGACCGCATCACCGCGCCCGCGTTGGTCCTGGACGCAGACAACGACCAGTTCTTCAAAGACGAACCCCGCCGCGCCGCCGAGGCCATGACCAGCTCGGCCACCACCCTGGTCGCGCTGCCAGAAAGCGAAGGGTCAGGCGAACACTGCCACATGGGCGCGCTGTCACGGCTGCACCAAGTCATCTTCGACTGGCTCGAACAGACCCTCCCGCAGGATTAGTCCGGTAGCGCTGAAAAACCGCTCAACACATACTCGCTCAACACATACTTTGGAGTTCCCATGAAGATCAGCACCACGGTGCCCGCCGGCGAACGCGGTGCGTTCACCATCGGCCACCGCGAGCAGCACGCCACCCTGGCCGACCTGCCCAACGGCGCCCAGGCGCTGCTCAGCGACCCCGTCGCTGCCACGTTGGCTTGTCTCAACGCGAACGGCACCATCCACCAGAGTCCGGTCTGGGTAGACACCGACGGCCAATACATCCTGCTCAACACCGTGCGTGGTCGCGCCAAGGACCGCAACCTGCGGGCGCGCCCCGACTTGTCATTGATGTTGACCGACCCGACCGATCCCTTTCGGTGGATGTCGATCCGGGGCCGGGTGGTCGATGTCATCGACGAAGACGATCCGCAACATGGCCGTGCCGCAACAGAATCCATCAACAGGATGAGCACCAAGTACCTCGGTCAGGACGTCTACCCGCTACGGGATCCGCACACCACGGAAATACGGGCCCTATTTCGGGTCCAGCCCCTTCACGCCGTCGTGTACGGAACCGCATCATGACCCAGTACACCGATGCCCGCGCCGTCGTCATCGGCGGTTCCATCGGCGGTTTGACCGTGGCGCTGCTACTGCGTGACCTCGGATTCACCGTCGAGGTCTACGAACGCTCATCGGCCGCCCTGAGCGATCGCGGCAGCGGCATCGTCCTGCAACCCGACACGGTGCGGTGGTTCACCGAGCGCAGCGGTCAATCGCTGCGTGACCTGTCTACCTCGACACACTATGTGCAGTACCTCAACCGCGACCGCGGCGTCGACCACCGGGAAGAGCGCACATACCGCTACACCGCGTGGGGAACCATTTACCGCGCATTACTCGCCGATTTCGGCTCCGCGCACTATCACCTCGGCCAGCACGCGACCGGATTCAGCCAGACCACCCAAACCGCCGCGGTTCGATTCGCCGGTGGCCGAACAGTTTCGGCTGATCTCGTGGTCTTCGCAGACGGCATCACTTCGATCACGCGGCAACAGTTCGATCCCGACGCCACGCTGCGCTACTCCGGCTATGTTGGATGGCGGGGGACACATCCGCAGAGTTCATTGAGCAGGCAAGCCCGCGAGGTGTTGAGTGACGCGCTCACATTCGACGTCGTCACAAACTCACACGCCATCGTCTACCCGATACCGGGAGAGGACGGCACCGGGCCCGAACACCAGCTGGCGAACTACGTCTGGTATCGCAATGTGGCCGAAGGCCCCGAACTCAACAAGTTGCTGCTGGACAAGCGGGGCACGGCGGGGCCGGTGTCCGTGCATCCGGGCCAAGTTCAAGACCACTACATCGACGAGCTGAAAGCCGCTGCTGTGCAACAGTTGTCGCCCGCGGTCGCCGAAGTGGTGGTCGCCACCGAAATGCCGTACCTTCAGGTCGTCTCCGACGTCCGATCGGCCAGGATGGCCCAGGGACGGGTCGCACTGATCGGCGACGCCGCCTGCGGCGTACGACCACACGCGGCCGCCGGAACTGCCAAGGCGGCCGCCGACGCGTGGACTCTGGCCCGGGCGCTCAGTAACGCCGCAGGCGATGTGCCTGCCGCACTGGCAACGTGGGAGCCGGGCCAGCTCGAACTGAGTGACTCACTGACGCGTCGGGTCATCGCGATGGGGAACCGATCCCAGTTCACCAACAGTTGGACGCCCGGCGACCCCGATCTGCGGTTTGGCCTGTACGGGCCAGGACAGTAGAAACCAACACCAGGAAAGGATGCCTAATGGCCGACTACAAATTCTTAACGGATCTGCCGCTAGCCGGGGAACTCGTCGCGGACGACTTTGACGGCTGGCCGGATTGGCTCAAGGCCGAGTTTGCCGAGCATGCTGATGACGGACACGTCGGGTCGCGGCTGTTGAGTGAGGATTCGCGAGTTCGGGTGTGGGAGATCCGGCTCGCGCCGGGACAGCGCTGGCATGCGCATCGCCATGTGCTCGATTACTTCTGGACGGCGGTCAATCCCGGCCGCAGCCGTCAGCACACGTTCGACGGCACTACCCGTGATGTCACCTACCAGGCGGGTGAGACCCGGCACTTCCACTTCGGCCCCGGCGAATACCTGCTGCACGACATCGAAAACATCGGCGACACCGAACTGGTATTCACCACCGTGGAGCACCTCGACAGCGACAACGCACCGCTACCCGTCGACAGTGCCACGTCGCGGTAGTCACATCACGGATCCGCCGTTGACCCCGAGCACCTGGCCGGTGATGAATCCCGCCTCTTCCGAGCACAGGAAGCCCACCGCAGCCGCGATGTCGTCGACAGAACCCATGTGTCCCATCGGGATACGCTTCGCCAATTGCTCCGGTGAGCCCAACTTGCCTTCGGCCTGCGACTGCCGCGACATCGGCGTATCGATGCTCGAGGGCGGGATGTTATTGACCGTGATCCCTTTCGACGCGTACTCGCTGGCAAGCGATTTGGTCAGCGTGATGACCGCCCCCTTGGATGCCGCGTAATGCGCCATATAGGGCGATCCGCGTTGTGCACTCGAGGACGAGATCATCACAATGCGGCCCCACCGCGCGGCGACCATGTCGGGCAGCGCCACCTGACAACAGTGAAATGTTCCGGTCAAGTTGATATCGATGATCTCTGACCAGGCTTCGACGGTGATGTCGGCGAACCGCGAGAAGCCCGCCTTCCCAGCGCTTGTCACCAGGACGGCGACCGGCCCCAGTTCGGCTCGCACCTTGGCGAACGCCTCCTCGACGGCCGCCCGGATGGTGACGTCGACCTCGACACCCAGTGCGGTGACACCCGCCGCGCGCAGCTCTTCGGCGACCTGGTCTGCGGCCTCACCGTTGATATCCAGCGCGGCGACCTTGAGGCCGCGCCGGCCGAGCTCACGGCACGTGGCTTCACCCATGCCCGACGCGCCGCCGGTCACCACCGCCACACGGCGTTGCATCTGCGTCAACCCGGTCGCCTCCTAATCGTCTGCGACAAGTCCCTTCACCTGCTGGTAGTAAATGACCTTGCCTGCGCCGGCCCAATTGCCTTCGGGTATCTCATGAATCAGCGTCCAGACGTGATAGGCGCGCGGGCCCGACGGGTCGATGCCCGCCGCGGCACAGATCGCCACGTGCACATCGGCGGCGAGTTGTTCCTTGCGGTCTTTCGAAAGCGCCCCCTCAAACACCGTCATGTCGGCCCGAAATCGGGGCTCGCCGGGTTGCCGGCCGCCCACCAACTGCGCCGCAGGCTCCAACGGATGAAGGTAGACCACCGTGTTGTCACGCAGGAACGGAGTGTCGGGGGCGCGTTCGGCACGCAGCAGTGCGGTGACCAGCTCGTCGGTCAACTTGGTCAGGGCCTCGTCATCCAACGAGCCACGCACGAACGTCAGATCGATCATTGGCATTGGGGGATCACAGCTTTCTCAATCCTCGCACCAGCTTGATGTAGGGCGCGGTGGTCGCCGCGCTCTTGCGCAGACTCGGTTGAATCGCGCCGGCATTGCCCACCACGAGATAGCGCATGCCGTGGTCGCGGAACTCCGCCATCTGTTCGATGACCTCGTCCGGTGTTCCCACCGCGAACAACTCTTCCACCAGCGAGCGGGGGGCCTTGGCGGCGTACCCAAGTGCGGTCTGTTCGTCGATCAATTGCGGTATGAGGTCCTGTGAACCGGCGAAGCCGGCGCCAAGCGGATGTTCGGCGCCGTGCCGTGCCCATGCTTCACCGTCGCAGTTAAGGGTGAATACTTTCGCGATATCGGACTCCACGACTTCGTCGACCTCGTCGCGAGACCGCCCGGTGACGATGAAACGGATCAACGCGGGCGTGATGTCCATCGGGTCACGCCCGGCGTCGGACGCCGCCGTTCGCACCAGGCTGAGCTGTTCGCCGTATTCAGCGGCGCGGGTGGTCCCGGGGAACCATCCGTCGGCGTAGCGTCCGGTGGCCCGCATCATGCGCGGGCCGTGCGCCGCGACCCAGATCTGGGGCCATCTGCCCTTGTAGGGGGGAAGCGCGAACGTCGCGTTGTGCAGCGGAAAGAATGGTGAGTCCCGAGTTACCAACTCGCCGTTGGAATCCCAGAGGGCGCGGATAGTCGCCACGGCTTCCTCGAAACGCGCTACTGGCTTGGACCAGTCCACGCCGTAGGGCGCGTTGCTTTCCCGCTCGCCGGTTCCGATGCCGAGCACCGCCTTGCCGCGCGTGAGCAGATGCAGCGACGCAGCCGCCTGTGCGGTGACGGCGGGATTGCGCCGTCCGGTGTCCGTGACAGCCACCCCCAAGCGCATCCGCCCAACCTTGTTGTGCCCGGCGAGATAGCCCAGGATCGTCCACGGCTCCAGGTGCGCATCCATCTTGGGAATCACCCGGGCGGCGCCCACGTGCTTGGGAGTCCACATCGACGGCGGCAGCACCGACTGCAGGTGATCGGCCACCCAAAAGGAGTCGGCCCCGCAGGCGAGCGCGGTCAGATAGTCAGCCTGCACCGGAGGCTTTGGGCCGTATCGCGAATTGATGGTGTTGTTCATCACGCCGACGCGCACCCCAGCCATCGCCAAGTCTCCTTCGCCCCGTGGGTAGCCGATCGGCTAGTCCGACCATAGTCGACCGGTGATTGGTTCCTCAACGCGCTATGGGTGTGCGACAGTGATGGCGCGACCCAACCAGGGAGATCGGCATGCGAGCGGTGCAATCTACGCCCCCGGGTGTCACTGTCGTCGACATCGATGTGCCGAATGATGGCGAACTGGTCGCAATCCGGTCGGCCGCCATTTGCGCGTCCGACCTCAAATACATCGCCTGGGGTTTCACGAAAATCCTCGGCCACGAGCTCGCCGGTACCACCCAGGACGGCACACCCGTCGCGATCGAGGCGCTATTCGGCTGCGACGGCTGTGAGAACTGCAACGCGGGGCAATACAACCTGTGCGCGCGCGGTCCGACGGCGCTCGGCGTTTTCACCGACGGCGGGATGAGTGAGTACTTCGCGGCGCCGGCACACTCGCTTGTTCGGCTCCCAGCCGGGCTCGGCGTCGCCGACGCATGCCTGGTCGAGCCGGCGTCCGTGGGGTGGCATGCATGCCGCCTCGGGGGTGTTGGTCCTAACCGGCGTGTGGCCGTGGTCGGCGGCGGGGCGATCGGGCTCCTCATAGTCGCCGCGGCGCAGCGGATGGGCGCGGGGGAGGTGAGTCTGGAGGCGCGCTACCCACATCAGCTGCGATTTGGCGAGCGGCTGGGCGCGACGACCGCGTGCGGTGTCTACGACGTCGTGATCGACGCCGCGGGCTCGGGATCGGCGCTCCAGCGTGCGATTGAACTCGCCCGCCCCGGCGGCACGATGGTCGTGCTCGGCGTGTACGAACCCGACGTCGTGTGGCCGCAGCATGAGTGCTTCCAGAAGGAGCTTCGCGTCGTGCCATCACTCGGATACTGCCGTCATGGCGATCGCCGCGACTTCGAGGACGCGGCCGAGATGCTCGCGGAGCGGCCGGATCTCGCGGAATCACTGATCACGCACCGGTTCCCGATCGAGGATGCGCCCGAGGCGTTTCGCGTTGCCTCGGACAAGTCCACCGGCGCGCTGAGGGTTGTGCTCGAGCCATAACACCCAACATTTGGAGGAGTCATGGGTCCTGAGGAAGTCGTCCGGGCAGAACTGGGCGCGTGGAGTCGTCTGAATATTGACGAGATCGTGAGCCACTTCGCGGCCGACGCCGTGTGGGACAACGTTCCTCTCGGAGCTGTCTCGGGCCACCACGAGATCCGGAAGGCGGTGCAGGGCTATGTCGATCGCACGACGCAGGGGGATATCGAGATCTTGAATCTCGCGGTTGCAGGCAACGTGGTGCTGACGGAGCGCGTCGATCACTTTGTCTACGACGGCAAACAGATCCACGCCCGCGTCATGGGAGCGTTCGAAGTGAACGGCGACAAGATTACGGCCTGGCGCGACTACTTCGACGTACCCAATAGCCCGTCATGACGAGACGCGGGCCGCTCTAGCGCTTTTCCGTCTGGCCCGCAGCGACCGCGTCGGCAGCCTTCGCAGCGACCGAGCCCGCCAGCCGACCCGAGATCTCGGGCACCAGCATCGCGAACCGGGCCAACGCACGCTGACGCACAGGAGCCACGGAGATTTCCGACTTGTTGTGCTCGATCGCGCGCACCACAGCGCTGGCCACCTGCTCGGGCGTGCCCGTGCCCAAGCCGGGTGGCGGTGGGGCGCCGCTCTCCGCGAACATCCCGGCTTCGCGAATTGCGCCAGGCGTGATGACCGAAACGCCAACACCGCTGCCACGCAAGTCTTCTCGCAAATTGAGCGCAAATCCGCGCAGGCCGAACTTCGTCGCCGCGTACAAAGACGCCCGCGGTGTCGCCGCGAAGCCTGAGATCGAAGAGATGAAGACGAAGTGACCGCTACCGCGCTGCTGCCACGCGGGCAGCAGCGCGCGGGTCATGCGCACCGGCGACTCGAGGTTGACTCGAAGCGCGCGACCGATCTCGTCCTGACTGAAGCTGTCCAGCCGGCCCGCTGCGGGCAACCCCGCATTAGCGACCAGTATGTCGAGATCGCCGGCCTGCTCGAGCAACGCCAATGCCGCGCCTTCTTCGGCGAGGTCGGAAACAACCGTCGCGTGCCCTGCGCCGGGGAGAGCCCCGGCGAGCTGGTCCAACTCCTCGGCCTTTCTTGAGCTGAGGACGAGTTTGGCACCCCGGGACGCCAACGCCTTGGCGATCGCCCGCCCCAAGCCTCCGGTCGCGCCGGTGAGAAGCACTTTCCTGCCGTCAAGATCCATGTTCGAAATCTACCTCGCACCGTCTGGCGACCTGCCGGCTACCAGTAGCGCATGGCTTGCTGAAACAAACCCGCCAGAACCGGTTTGCTCATCTCTCGCGGGGCGTTCTGCAAAAGGCGCTGCTGGGGGTGAGCCCCCTCCGTCAGCGCCGCCACGTCAGCTTCGGTGTAGCCCACGCCGCTCAGCCCGTTAGGCATGCCCACCGCCCGCATGATGCGGATGATCTGCTTCGCGAGCACCTCGCCCGCATCCTCCGCGCCGGCGCCCTGCGTGTCCGCGCCGAGCAGCCGTGCCCCTTCCAAGTGCCGCTCGGGGCTCGCCGCCGCCGTGAAACGGAACGCCGAGGGTGCATTGACGATGACGGCCATGCCGTGCGGCACGAGCGGCTCCTCGGCCGGGTAGCCCGAGGGGCGGAAGTCACGCACCAACCCCGCCACGGCGTAGGCCATCCCGTGTGGCGCGTGAACGCCCGCGTTGCCGAAGGCGATGCCCGCAAGCGTTGCCGCCCACATCATCTGCTCGCGTGCCTCGCCGTCGGCTGCATCCTGCACCGCTCGCTCCAAGTACTTGCCCAGCAGGCGCAACGCCTCGCGGCAGCCCACGTCACTCCACGGGTTAGCACCCTGGCTCATAGGCCGCAGGCTTGGGCGTTCGGGAGCGGGCCGCAGGACGTAGGGCCGCGCCGTGTAGGACTCCAAAGCGTGAGACAGCACGTCGAGCCCCGCCGCGGCGACGACCTCGGGGGGCAGGCTCGCGGTGCAGTCGGGGTCGACGAGCGCCTCGGTGGGGCGCAGCGCGTGAGCAGCGATGCCCGTCTTCGCCTTCAGCGCCAGCAGGTCGAAGATCGCGATGCCCGTTACCTCGCTGCCGGTGCCCGCGGTCGTGGGGCACGCGATATGAGGCTTGAGCGGGCCGGGTACGGGTTTGCCTTCGCCAATGGGCTTGTTGACGTAGGTATGCAAATCGGCGGGGTGGGTGGCGTACAGATTGGCGGCCTTGCACGTGTCGATGACGGAGCCACCGCCCAACGACACGTAGCCATCGGGGTTCGACTCTTTCGCGAATCGCGCCGCGTCCAGAAACGACGCGTCGGTGGGCTCGACGTGGACGTCGGTGTAGGTGATCACGTCCAGCCCCGCCGCCACAAGCGAATCGTGCGTCTTGTCGAAAACGGGCAGTCCGGCCACCACGGCGTCGGAGAACAGCGCCACCCGCCGCAGCCCGAGGGCGCGGGCTCGGTCACCCACCTCCGCCAGGCAGCCGCGCCCGAACGTGACCCGCGACGAGTCGACGGTGAAGGCTCCGTCTCCGCCCTCAGCCGCGGCTGGGAAATCGCAGCACGCCATCCCGTCCTCCTGAACCGGTCGCGACGGCAATCTACCGCACGGCGGTAACCACCCGGCCGTAGTATCGGGCAAGCGATGGAGAGTTGCTACGGCGATGCGCCTCTGGATGACGGCATTCGCTCACGCCGCATCGACGGTGTGAACGGTTTATCCATGCACATACTCGAGGCCGGTTACCGACGGCCCGACCAGCCTGTGGTGCTTCTGTTGCATGGGTTTCCCGAACTGGCCTTCAGTTGGCGCAAGCTCATGCCCCTGCTAGCGGCGCGCGGGTATCACGTGATCGCGCCCGATCAACGCGGTTATGGTGCGACGACCGGCTGGGATGCCGACTACGACGGCGACCTGGCCTCATTTCGGTTGAGCCGCCTGGTGCGCGACATCCTCGCCTTGCTCGCCAGGCTCCAGCATCGACGCGTCGCTGCCGTCGTCGGTCATGATTTCGGTTCGCCGGTGGCCGCGTGGTGCGCCCTGCTCCATCCGGACATTTTCGGTTGCGTGGCGCTCTTGAGCGCACCATTCGCCGGACCGCGGCACCCGGGCCGTGATCCCTGGCCGCAGATCGACGCCTCGCTGGCCGCGCTGCGACCACCGCGCAAGCACTATCAGCGCTACTACGCCACGCGCGAAGCCAACGCCGACATGAATACCAGCGCTCAGGGCCTCAGCGCTTTTCTGCGGGCCTACTTTCACTGCAAGAGCCACGACTGGCCGCACAATCATCCGCACGCGTTGAAGTCGTGGCGCGCTGAGGATCTCGCCGCCTTGCCGCGCTATTACGTGATGGACCTCGATAAGGGCATGGCGGCCACCGCGGCCGACATGGCGCCCTCGCCCGAAGAAGTCGAACGGTGCGCCTGGCTCACCGACGCGGAGCTTGAAGTGTATGCGCGCGAATTCGGCCGTACCGGCTTCCAGGGCGCCCTCAACTGGTACCGCAACACTTTCGATGTCGCCGCGGTCGCCGAACTACAGACATTCAGCGGCCGCCGCATCGAAGTGCCCGCCTGCTTCATCGCCGGCCGCAGCGACTGGGGCACCTATCAGAGCCCCGGCGCGCTCGAGGCCATGAGCTCGGCATGCGCCTCCTTCGTCGGCTCGTACTTCGTCGAGGAAGCCGGGCACTGGGTGCAGCAGGAACAGCCGCACCGCCTCGATGCCACGCTGGGCGGATTCCTCTCGCCTCACGCGCATTGAGTGCGCAATCATCAACCCGATGCACTAACTGAGGCGATCAGCGCTGCCGCTACCCACCGCCCGGCCATCACATCGACGCGCAAGAGATGTCCGTCTGAGGCAAAAGCGTGTCCTGGCCGAAAGCGGGTGGCACAGTCGGTCGACGGCAGAGGCCTGATGACGAGGCGTCCGCAGCTTCGAGAATCGACCTCGATAATTCTGCGGACTCCTCGTCGGCTGATTCCGTTGCCGGACAGTACTATTGCGACCGTCGTGTAGCGCCCGTGTGGTGCGGGGCGGCGCGCTCGACTTGTTGTGCCAGCCGTGTGAGGGTTTGGCTCATTCCAGTGCGTAGGTGTTCCGCGCGGTCGTGAACCCCAACCATGCGTTGTATCGCCACGACCGGCGCAGCTTGCGGTTGGTTCTTGGTCATTGACAAGGTGACCTCGGTGGCATCCTCAACGGCGGTCAGGTCGTAGCGCCATGAGGTGTTCGATGGCCAGGCAACCTCGAAGGCGAAGCTGCGTCCCGGCGCGTCATTGGTGACGTTGCACACCGTGCTCCACCGGTACAGCGGGCCGATGTGGTTGTAGCCCTTGAATTTCTTGCCGGGGGTAGTCCACTTGGCGGCGTGGGTTTCCGGGCTCCGTTGTCCGATGGTGGTGACGTCGCTGAGGGCGTCGTACACGGTGAGGGGATCGGCTTTGATGAGCCGGCTGACCGAAACGTGTAGCGCCGCCGAACCCTGGTCGCTCACCAGTTTGTGCGCCAGCGTGGCCGAGGAAGCCGGATTCTGTCCGGTGTACAGGTTGCGGTCCACCACGATGAAGGGCCGCAACGGCAGCCGGCCTTTGCGGTAAATCGCCCCGGACTCCACCAGGCGGTCCTCGAGCAGCCATTTGGCTTTGCGAGAAAACCTGTTGAGCCGCTCCTCGGTGTTGGACAGCGCTGTCATCCGATAGCCCTCGAACGGCCACGTCCCGTCCTCGCGGCGGGCCGCCAGGGTAGCGGCGGGCGCATGGCACAGCAGGGCGAGAGGCTGACCGGATTCCAACACCGTCGTCAGAATCCGGCCGGAGTCGGCGTCCTCCGCCAAATCCTCCATCGGGCCGTGACCCCCGGGGTAGAACACCACGTCATAGTCGGCGGGATCGATATCGGCCAACACTTTCGGATGGGCGAGCGCGTCCAGTTTGCGCAGATAGTCAGCCACCGCACGAGTCTTCGCCGGCAGGCCACCGGCGAATCCGAGACTGAGCCCGTCCACCGTCGGCGGCACACCGCCCGGAGTGGCGATGGTGATGTCCCACCCCGCCGCCGCGAAGATGCGGTGCGGCTCGGCGAGTTCCTCGGCCCAATAGCCGGTGGGATGGGTGGTGCCGTCGTTGAGTGTCCAACGATCGGCGGCAGAAACCACGATCAATACAGAAGTCATGACAATCTCCCTATCTTCGAATAATTCTCAAGCGGCTAATGGCACCAGGCTGGAGAAGGCGCCGTTGCAGTACACCAACGGGTCTCCCGACTCACCGAAAAAGACTTCATCGATCAGGCCGACGAAAACCGAATGCGTGCCTACCTCGAGAATGCTGTCGACGCGGCAATCGAAGGACACCAAGCTGTCGGCGAGCACGGGAACATCGCTGGGAAGAATTTCCCAGTCGCCCTGCGCGAATTTCTCGGAACCACGCGCACCGTGCATGCCGGCGAAGCGCTCAGCCAGATTCTGGTGATCAGCACGCAGCATGTTTACCCCGAACCTGCCGGTCTCTTTGACCAGGGTCTCCAACGTCAGCGAACGGTTCAAGCAGCACAGCACGCTCGGCGGTTCGGCCGTCAGCGACACCACCGCGGTGGCCGTGACCCCCAACGGGCCATCCGGACCGGCACCGGAGATGATGCTGACCCCGCCCGCCAATCGCCGCATCGCCATCTTGAAATCCTCGATGCTGATCGCTGATTCCCGAAGGACGGTGTCCATAGTTTGCATTTCTTTACCTTTCCATCACTTGAGTCTGGGTTACCGAATACGTTGAGTTGCAATGCATCCGATGGCATAAGCTTCCACGGAGCCCGCTGCGCAGGTCAATCGGTCCGGCGGCAAAATAGCCCCAAGGGGTGAGAAAACCCCCCAACGAACGTTGCAGTGAACCTATGGACTCGATTGGGATCCAGCGCGCAGTTCCGCCGGGAATGACCGCTACCGCACGGTGCTATTCGCTGGCCGATTTCAGGACGGCCGCGCCCAACCACTGTGTGGCCAACAACGCTATTTCGACGTCGAGACGGTCTTGAGTGATAGGGCGACCGCGTCGGACAACCGCGCGACCGACCCGATACTTCACGCTGTTGAAATGCAGGTCGAGCTCCTCGGCAGCAAGCTTGTAGCTGGCGCCGCAGCGCAGGAACACCCTCAGCGTCTCGCGCAGGCGAGCGTCGTTGTCGTTGTCGGCCGCCAGGTTCCCGAGCACTTCGGTCACCCACTCGCGCGCGGCGTCCACGTCACGACACAGCAGCGCAGCCGCCGACAAACCGGGGTCGGTGGTAGATATCACCGTGGGCGCGCGATGTCCGCCGGCGGTGGCCAGTGCTCGGGCCGCCTCCGCCTCGCGGTGAGAACGACGGAATCCCTCAACACCTGCGCGGACGGTGCCGATCGCCAGGCTTGGAGGATTGGGCCGCGTCCCGGCGTACTGACGGACCGTCGCCACCGCAGCGGGAGTCGTGGACTGATACGACAGCCATGCCCATCCGGTGGTCTGGTCGGTGGCCACAAAAAGTGATGTCGCGCTTGCGTTGGCCGCGTGGCCGAGTTCCCGCGCAAAGCGTTGCAAGCGCGAAAGTTCATCTCCCGCAACGCTCCGTTCCGGGTACCACATCACCATGGCCAGGTGGTGCCACCGCAGCGGATACTGAACCGAGGCGCTCGCCTCATCGATGTCGATGGCGTCAGTGGTTGTCAACAGCTCTCGAACCCGGAGGCCACGAAGGCTGTTCTGGTTTTCCAGCCACCGTTCCCTTTCCTCTTCGTACACCGTGACAACTTGCTGGGAGATCCAATCGATGTACTCGAACAATGTTGCGGTGATCGCCTCGAGCACGGCGAACCGGACTGCTGCATCGTCGATCGCGCGGACTTCGCGGAATACCAGCTCGTTCATGCGTCGCTGACCCAGCCGGTACGCGCGGATAAGGGCATTGACGGGAACGCCGCGTTGCGCGAGTCGTCGCGCGAACTCGAGCGCTGCGGTCGGCGCTTCGACGCGCTCCACGGCAATGTCGTATCGCAACGCGCGCAGCAGCGTATCGACGTTTCCCTCGACACTGGCGCGATGCATTTCGACAATCCTTGCATCGCCACGTAGTTCGGGAATTGCTTCTTCGAGGGAAAGGCGGATGAACGACGACACGTCGGCCAATTGCTCGTGCATGCGCTCGGCAGCCCGGGCGACATAGCCACTGACGTCCGCACTGTCATCGGGGCCGGGGTTGATGATCACTTCTCTTGCATGATACGGCTCTGGCGGGTCAAATACCGGCGCGTTTGGCGATGTCGTGCGCCAATGCGACGAGATCGGTCACGGTTTCCTCGACAGGAACGCCGGAACTGGCTCGGTTGCGTGAATCTTGTTGCGCTCGGCGCAGAATGCCTTCAGCGATGATGGCAATCTTCCACAGCGCCAGCGCGTGCCAAAAGGCCAATTCGGGGTCGGTGACGTCACGTCCGGTCGTGAGGCAGTACCGTTCGACCAGCTCGGCGCGCTGGGGATAACCCGGCAACAGCAGACCGCGGAACTCCGGCAGGATCGTTTCGTTGCCTTCTGGCCAATACGCCAGCGTGGTGCCCAGGTCCGCAATCGGGTCACCAAGGGTGGCGAGTTCCCAGTCCAGGGTGGCCCGGATCTCGCCGTCAGCGGCGTCCACCACGATGTTGCGTATGTGCATGTCGCCGTGCACCAGTGCTAGCTCGCGAGCAGGCGGTACCGCTGCCCGGAGCCGATCGGTGAGCAGATCGAGGTCCATCAGTTCACGCGTCTTGGAGTGCTCCCATTGGCTAGACCACCGTTTGAGTTGACGCTGCGCATAGGGCGAGTGGCTGGCCAGATCAGTGAGGTTGACCGCGCTGAGATCTACCGCATGGATGCGGCCGAGCGTCCCAGGCAGGGCGATACCCGCCCTGTAACGGGCGTGCTCGGGAAGCATCCGCGAGGCCGCGACCTCGCTGATGACCACACCGTCCACGAACTCCATTAGCACGACCGGTCCGTCCCCGACTTCACCCGTCTCGGCGACACCGTAGATGCGCGGCACGGGGACATCGGTCGGCCCGAGAGCAGACAGAATCCGCGCCTCGCGCAGGACATCGTGAGCCGAATGCAGCAAATCACCCATCGGTGGGCGCCGCAGCACCCATCGTTGGCCGGCAGCATCGGAAAGTACGTAGGTCAGATTGGACTGACCGAAACCGATACGCTGAGCCTCCAGCGGTGCCGAGGCATCGGGGACCAGCGTGGTCAACCAGGACGTCAACTGTGCTGTGTCCACGCCCGGCACCAGGTAAGATGACTCTGCCACTTGGCTTTCCGGCCTTTCCGGGGCTTCCCCGCCAGCGACCGGATCGCTGTTCAATGGATTCATAGGATCGCTCCGCCGTCTATCACCAGCGTTTGACCGGTCATCCAGCCCGCGGCATCAGAGGCAAGGAAGGCGATTGCCCGGCCGATGTCTTCGGGCTCGCCGATGCGTCCAAGGGGCAGCGAATTATTAAGGGCCTGCTCGTGCTCACGCCAAAGCACCTCGGAGAGTTTGGTGCGGACCACGCCCGGCGCGACCGCATTCACCCGCACCTTCGGTGCGAGTTCCACCGCGGATTGTTTGGTGATGTGAATCAGCGCCGCTTTACTGGCGTTGTAGACCCCCAGGTTCGGCTCGGTGATGAATCCGCCGAGCGACGCGGTGTTCACGATCGCCCCGCCATGCTCAAGCATCCATCCCTTCGCCGCCAGGGACGACCACATGATCGGAGCCCACAGGTTGAGGTCGATCGTCTTGCGGAACGCTTCGTAGTGCTGGTCGGCAAGTGGACCGTACGCGGCGTTCGTCGCGGCATTATTGACCAATATGTCCAGGCCGCCGAAGCGTTCAAGCGTGAAGTCAACACATCGCTGTGCGGCCTCTTCGTCGCCGGCGTGTGCGCCAAAACCGACTGCACCACTGATTGTTTCAGCAGCCTTGTCGGCATCATCCTGGTTGCGGGCGGTCAGTACCAGGTTGGCGCCAAGATCGGCGAGACACTGCCCCGCGGCATGACCGATACCGCGGGAGCCGCCGACCACCAGAGCCGTCTTACCTTTCAGATTTATGTCGTCCATGTCAGGCCCCTTCTGCCGCATCGACGCGGCTTTGTCGTTGTTTGCGTAGTTCCTGGCGGGCGATGGTTCGCTTGTGGACCTCGTCGGGGCCGTCGGCGATCCGCATTGCGCGTAAGTGCGCCCAAAATCCGGCGAGGGGAACGTCTTCCGTGACTCCCAGGCCACCGTGGACTTGAATCGCGCGATCGATCACCGTGAGCGCGACGTTCGGCGCGTCAACTTTGATGGCCGCGATCTCGGTCTTGGCTTCTTTGTTGCCGGCCACGTCCATCAGCCAAGCCGTCTTCAAAACCAGCAGCCGCGACTTCTCGATCTCTATGCGTGCTTCAGCGATCCAGTCGCGGATGTTCGCCCGCTCGCTGAGCGGGGATCCGAACGTGGTCCGGGAATCGGCGCGCTGACATAGCAATTCCAGTCCGCGCTCAGCCATGCCGATGGCACGCATGGCGTGGTGGATTCGGCCGGGCCCCAGCCGCGCCTGGCCGATGGCAAAGCCCTCACCCGCACCTTTGAGCAGATCGCTCGCTGGCACATGCACCTTCTCGAACTCGATCTCGGCATGGCCCTCGCGATCGTGATAGCCGAACACCGGAAGATTACGCAGGATTCGGACCCCGGGAGCGTCGATTGGAACGACAACCATCGACTGTTGTCGATGTGGTGCGGCTGTTGGATCCGTCCTTCCCATCACAATCAGTACTCGGCAGTTGGGGTGCAGCGCATTGGACGCAAACCACTTGCGGCCGTTGAGCACATAACCGTCGCCGTCGCGATCGATGGCGAGCGCAATGTTGGTGGCATCCGAGCTCGCCACCGCCGGTTCGGTCATGGCGAAGGCCGAGCGGATCGTACCCTCGAGCAGTGGTCGCAACCACCGCTCTTTGTGCTCGTCGGTGCCAAAGAGCGTGAGCACCTCCATGTTTCCGGTATCCGGCGCGTTGCAGTTGCACGCCTCAGGTGCCAGTTGCGGGCTTCGGCCCATGATCTCCGCGAGCGGTGCGTACTCCAGGTTGGTCAGTCCCGGTCCCCACTCGGGATGCGGGTGGAACAGATTCCACAAACCCCGACGGCGGGCCTCACGTTTGAGATCCTCGACGATCTGCGGGTGATGGTGGGGGTTACCCGACTCGCGCATCTGGGTCTCATAAACGAGCTCGGATGGATAAACGTGTCTCACCATGAAGTCCAACAGCTTTGCCCGATAACGCTGGGCGCGCTCTGAAGGCTCAAACAGAGAAGGATGCTGAGCGGAAATGACGCCTCCTCTAGTACGTTTCGATGCCCAGCCGTCTGGTTTACGTCGGCCGCGTGTGAACGCGTGTGCCGACAATCGGCGGACAGCCCTAGGATGCCCGTAGAGCCGGGGCGTGGGTAGCTTCCGACGCCGGAATCCCCCCTTGTGGAGGAGAAAACTCACTCGCTACGACGGTCGGCTCGGGGTCCGGGGTCGCCGGGCTCCGGCTCAGAAGACCGCCCAGCACCGACGCGAGGGGATTTTCTCACTCGTGGTGGGCAATTAGCCACGATTCGATTGACTGGCGTACGACCCGATCACACTCTGAAGCGTGCAAACGCGTTATCGCGGAATGTAATACGTGACATTAGGAGCAAAGATGCAAACACAGGATGCCACGGTCCGTGGACCGGACTTGGCTCGACGGATCGCGGTCCGCCAATTCCTCGACAAGAATATCAGCGGCCGCGGTAGCTGCGCCTACGATTCGGCGGTCATCGCGGGCAACGGGATCGGTGCCTTGGCATTTGCCGGCTGGCTGGCCCAGAGCCCACTATTCGAGGGCAAGGTCACCGTCGTTGCACCCCCCGCTGTCGAGTCGAGACGGCTGATCAACGGTGTCACACTGCGCGGGCGCGGGATCGACTTCATGAGCGCCGCATTGGACACAACGCTGGATGAGATCCTCACGGTCATGTCCGGTGCTGCCGACCAGCCGCCGGTGGCCTACCGGCAGGCCGCCGCCATGGCGATACCGCGCGGATCATCGTGGCGATTCAGCCGGCGGGGGCAATGGCAGAACGCGTTATCGAGCGACCGGCCCATTTCCTACGGTCTTCGGAACAGCCGAGTCGTCGGCGGAATGCGTGAACTGGCCGCCAAGCTACCGATCGAGTTCGTGGACGAGCGCGTCCAATCCGCCTCGCACCTGCGAAGCTTCGGCGCCGGCCGGCATCCGCTGCTGGTCAACGCCACGACCGTGCCGACATTGATCGGCGGTCAGGCAAAAGCGCCCAAGCGGATGGTGCTAGGAGCGCAGGTGCCCTTCATCGCGCCCGAGCGCGGCGTGAGCTATCCGCTGGAAGCCGAGACCGCGTTCGCCCCCGCCGTGCACCGCGATGGCATCATCGATGTCGGTTACTTCACCCCCTTCAGTGATCCGTTATCACCCCGTTCCACCTGGTACGGGATCTACGCTCGGGTCGTTGATCGCAACGCGGCCTTTAATAAAGATGCCGAACTACGGAGAATGACCGAGCAACTCTTCGGCGTCGGCGAGGCGATGGGCCTGACGCCTGATGACCCCGAGGAAACCCTTGGCCTGGCCTTCGTACCGGCCTCCCCGTGGGGCGACGTGCCGCCCTCGGCGCCGGGCACACTGGAGCTGAAACGGCACTACTCGGGCGGTGCGCCGGTGTTCTACGCCGACGGCATGATCCAGAGCCTGGTCGGTGGCGTCGTTGGGGCCGAAGCGTTGATCCGAGGGGTGAACCCCGATGATGCCATCCGCTCGGCTCTGCGGCCCTGGCGTCGTCACAACTTGATGTGGTACCTGGAGACCAACACGGTCCCAGTCCTGTCCAACGCACTGATGCGCCTCCACCCCTCTATCGCGATGGCATACCCGCACACCATCACCGGACTGGATCTGTGGGCCTCCGCCGCGTGAGACCTGATCGCGCGATATCGGGCTAACCGCTCCTGTCTGGACCACCGCGGGCATGGCTGCCACCCGGCGTCGGACGGCGGTCGAGACTTTCCAAATACGTCGCGACCGCCTGCCCGCGGTTGGAAACACCGAACTTGTGCAGGATCCGCTTGACATGCGACTTCACGGTTTCCTCAGACAGGAACAATCCGGTTGCGATCTCACGGTTGCTGGCCCCTTTGGTCATCAGCTGCAGGACTTCGTACTCACGCCGCGTTAGATCGGAGACGAGTTCGCTCTTGCTCTGCCACGGCGTAATCGGTGCTGGCTCAGCGGATCCCAGCAGCGGAATTTCACCGCTCAGGCCGCCCAAGACGCCGCTCGCCGATCGGGCCAGCTGTTCGGCGGCCTGTTGTTGGAATCGCAACTGCTCGATCAGGATCGCCCTTTCCACTATCTGACCCAACGATGTGGCGAAGGAAGCAATGACATCGCGGTCGACCTCGTCGACCGGCCGGCCACTGAAATACGCATCGGCATGGATCGTCGCGACAACCTCTCCATAGGCGATCACGGGCGCACCGACATAGTTCTCGGCCTGCATCTTCTGCACGATCGGCTGAAACGCGTCGGGGTCATTGAGCGCATCGGTGACGATCGCCGGAGTACGACTTCGAACTATTAGCCACTCGGGACGTTTCGGCGCGACGTCATATCTCGTGCTGGCCGAGAGGGCCTGGCAGTCTCTGGCCCACTTGTCGTTGCCGACGAATACGGTAGCGGCGGCGCGCAGCACGCTTCCCTCACGCTGGAACACCATCGCGCGCTCGAGTCCGGGCAGATCGCAAATCGCGCTCGCGGCGCGCTCGAGCAACGGCCGCACTCCAGCCGTGGGGGACAGCCGTCCGCTCACCTGTTGCCCGACGGTGAGCATCTGCAACCGCTCCTCGTCGACGGCCTGACGATGGCTGGACCGAATGTCCTGGAGCTCGATGGCTACTTCACACAGCGCTGCCATCTCCCTTGGGTCTCCGGTGGCGGCGCGGTCACGCATCGAACTGAGAAGTTGGCGGTGGAGTTGGTCCGCGCGATCCCCGATTTCGGCCAGGAATCGGTCCCGATTGGCGTCGATATCGTCGAGCTGGTCCGTCGAGAGCAGATCGCCTGCTTTGGCGAACACACGTTGGTAACGACGGACCAGCGCTGCGGACGCGGACCCCCAGCTATCACGTGTCGGCTTACCCGCGGCTGTAGCTGTCGACAGCAGCTCAATCGGCATCGCCCCTCCTGAGGGTGCGAGCGGCCATCTGTGCATGCATTTTCGCGCCGCGAGTGTCCTGCGTCGGCTCGTCGAGACGACGCTCCAACACCGCGCCGGTTTGCGCCACCTGCGTTTCCGGCTGGGGACGCACCGTAGACGTCATTATGGGCACTCAGCATAGCTCGTCGTAGCCCGCGCAACCTTGTTACCTGGCACAACGGCGACGAAGTTTCATTGTTGCCGCCACCATCGACAGGTTTGGCGTCGCAATCCAATTATGGAAGAACGCAGGGCCGACGGTGTGGACACGGAACCTGCTTTCATCTTCCCCAAGGTCTGCTCGCCGCGACATTCGCGGCGCCACACTGGCCTTGCGCCAGCTTCTGCCGCAACGGAAGCTGGGACTCGTTGCAGCAGAAGATGCTTCATAGCGACCTTGCTCAATCCTTCGGTCGCACAACGGAACATGAATGCAAAAGGCTTTTGCCATGGGCCCGTACGGATTCAGACCGGAACAACCTCACCTAGGTGATCACCGACACCTGCCGATTGAAGGTGCCCTGACGCAAAGGAAAGTCCCGAACCTAGAGCAGGTTCGGAACTATTCCGGTGCCTAGAGGCGGATTCAAGATCCCTTGGTATAGCGGGTCAGGAAGGCGGTGGCCGCGATCGCCGCGACGGTACCGACTACGCCCCACAGCACAAACTGGAAAATCAGCGTCCCCATGAACAAGCCGAAGCTGATGGCGATGTAAAGCAGCCAGATCAGGCGGAAAAAGCTCCATGCCGCGAGGAGCCCGGCGCTGATCCCGATCGGCAAGCTGCGCTGACGATCAACGCGGTTGATCTGTTCTTGGATGCTGGTGGGCACGAGTTGCATTCGATGTCTTCCTTTCGTGAGGCGCCGCCTTGTTGGCGTCGTCATTGCGATAAGTACAGACCGTGGGACGGGCTACCGATCCCAACAACGCGCCGGCCCGCCCGCCGCGACGGTGGCCTTGCGCCTACTTGCTGTGACTCATTACGTCGTATGCGACGTCGGTACCAATGCGCTGGCGGATTCGCGGATACCGAAGCGTTGGTGTAGCCGGACCAGCGGTTTGGGCGCCCACCAATTAGCCTGTCCGAGCACGTGCATGAACGCCGGGACCAGCAGCATGCGCACCAGCGTTGCGTCAACCAGCACCGCGAGCGTCAGCCCGACCCCGAACATCCGCATGAAAGACACCTGGGCGGTGATCAACGCGGCGAACGCAATCGCCATCAAAAACGCCGCGGCGGTCACGACCCGGCCGGTGCGAGCCAGGCCCAGGGCGACGCTCTCATCGTTGTCCGCTCGAGTCTTGCCCGATTCGAGCCAGTACTCGCGGATCCGCGATATCAGGAACACCTCGTAGTCCATTGACAAACCAAACGCAATGCAGAACAACAACACTGGCATATTCGCGATGAGGGTGCCCGTCGGCGTCGTGCCGAACCCGCCCAGGTGTCCGTCCTGGAAGATCCACACCAGCGCGCCAAACGCAGCGGTCAAAGACAACACGTTGAGCAGTAGCGCCTTCAGCGGCAACACGATACTGCCCGTCAATAGGAACATCAGCACAAAGGTGATCGCCGCGATGATTCCGAGCACGGCCGGCAGCCGTGAGGTAACCGCCTCCGAACTGTCACGATTGATCTGCGCCGTTCCGGTGAATTGTGCATCGTGGCCGCCGGGTCCGACGATCGCATGCAAGCGGTCCAGCTGTGTCTCCGATGCTTGGGAGAACAACGGCGCGTTACTGCCGACGGTCAAAAACGCGCTGTTGTCGCTAAGCCCGGTGGCGGCCGAGGGCGGTCCGACAGGAGCGCCGGCGACGAACGTGCCACCCGGCGACGACACCGACGTCACATCGACAACCTGCGACAGCTGCGCGGCGTAGCGGTCGAGCCCTTTCGGTGTGACACCGGTCATGTCGGGAATCGCGATGACGACGTTGGCAGCGGCGTCGACCGCGAAACCGTGTCGGAGCTCGTCGCCGACCTGGCGGGCCGATGCCGAGGGCGGCAACACGCGGTCATCCGGGAATCCCCACTTGATGCCGAGGAAGGGCGCTCCGAGGATCAGCAAGAACGCAATGACCGTCAGCGCAACCGGAATTGCAAAGCGCATAACGAATTTCGTTGAGCGGTACCAAAACCACTTCTGGATCGGGCGTCGCACCGGCTCCGGCCGGCCGAGCAGCCGGCGGCCGAGTCGCCGTACGTCGAGCGCGTCTAGCCGGTCGCCGATCAGCGCGATCGCGGCCGGCGTAACGACGATCGCGGCGATCGCCCCGAACGCCACGACGGCGACGCCGGCGTAGGCGAACGACTTAAGGAAGTACATCGGGAACAGCACCATCGTCACCATCGACAGTGCCACCGTCATCGCCGAGAACAACACGGTGCGGCCCGCCGTGGCCATCGTGCGAACCAAGGCCTCGTCGCGGTCGGCGCCGCCGGCCAACTCGTCGCGGAAGCGGCTGATGATCAGCAGTGTGTAGTCGATGCCGAGCGCAAATCCCATCGCGACGGACAAATTCAGCGCGAAGATCGACACGTCGGTCACATACGTGAGCGCATGCAGAACCGCCATCGACCCGAGGATGCCGAAGCCGCCGACCGCCGACGGCAGGGCGGCGGCGAACAGTCCGCCGAACACCCAGACGAGCACCAGGAAGCTCACCGGTATCGCGATGGACTCCATCAGCAACAGGTCGCGTTCGCTTTGGTGATTGACCTGGAGATAGGTCATCGCCTCGCCCCCGGCCTTGATGGTGACGCCATCGCGGTCATGGAGGAGACCCACCAACCTCTGGGCGTTCTTCTGGGCTCCACTTTCCCCGCCGCTGATGCCCGCAAGGATCAGCCCTGTCTTGCCGTCCTTGCTGATCAATGCGGGAATCGCGGGTGGCGGCGCGGTCCACGGGGAGTTGACGTCGGTCACGAACGCGAAGTGCTTCAACTGGTCAACGAGGTCCGAGCCGACGGGCGTCGCCGCGGGGCCCAGCGCGCCGGCGTCGGAGGTCACACAGATGATCAGCTGCATGTCGCCCTGTTTGAACTTGTCCGATAGCAGCCGCGACGCGTGCCACGACTCGGACGTCGGATCCTGCAACCCGCCGGCCGACAGACTCTTGATGACCGGGATACCGAAGATGGCGGTGCCAACCATCACGAGCAGCGCGACGGCGATGATCCGACGGGGCGCGGCGATGGCCAGTCGTGCGATGCTCTGCAACAAGTCGGGCCTCCCTGGCGCCGGATCCGCTGATGGCAGAGCGGATCAGGTGGGCCGCCGCAACGGACAAGATCCTGTGGATCGGCTTTCTAGAAAAAAGACGTTACAACAAAAAAATAAGTACTTACAAGTGAAAATGAAGTTAGTGCTATTTGCGGGATAGGATGGTTCTGTGCGTACGTATCGCCAGTTCTGTCCGGCCGCCCGAGCCCTGGATGTCATCGGGGACCGCTGGACACTGCTGGTCATCCGGGAACTGCTCTTTGGCGTCAAGCGCTACACCGACCTCCAAGACGGCCTGCCGGGCATTGGGCCCAACGTGCTTACCGACCGGCTGCGCGCGCTGGAAAACGCGGGCCTCATCCGCCGACGCCGCCTTCCCCGACCC
>Ga0210396_10000873_pt1 | contig 34812 bp, 17 predicted proteins | sample IncBWH17OmetaG_FD_155466 | JGI IMG/M metagenome (GOLD analysis project Ga0210396, IMG submission 155466) | Forest soil microbial communities from Barre Woods Harvard Forest LTER site, Petersham, Massachusetts, United States - Inc-BW-H-17-O ...
GATTAATTCCGGCACGTATGATTCTTATTTCCCTTCAGGGCCTTCGTCCCCAATGCTTGAAGTGTATGGAAACTGGAAAAATTTAGGTGGTACCTATAATGCCCGTTCAAGTCAGGTGTATTTCGTACCTAATACGGTTAATGACACATTTTATTCCTGGCATGGCTTAGAAGCCTTTTATAATGTTGAACAGCTAAATCCCGGAACACTTAGCCTAAACAGCAATATGCAAGTGTCCAATACCTTAAACTTGGCTGCTGGTACACTTCATGCAGGCTCTGCCACAATTATTCTGGGAGGTAACTGGAGCAATACGGGAGGAACTTTTGTACCCGGTACAGGTACAGTGGTACTAAAAGGAGGCTGGCTTTTCACAAATACAATATCCAAGTCATCCGGTGCGGAATCATTTTATAATCTCACCGATACTTCCGCCGGTACCCTTACTACGACAGCTTCCTGTGCCTTAAATATTGCCAATAAACTTTCTATTTATTCGGGTAATTCTCTTATTCTTGGCACAACAGCGACAATTGGAGGAAATGCCCTGATTTCTTCCGGAACGTTCAATGCAGGGGCGGCTCACGTTTCCATAGGCGGCAACTGGACCAATAATGGCACCTTTACAACCACTACAGGCTCGCTCATCACTCTCAATGGCTCTGGCAGTCAAACTGTCAATAAAGGATCAGGCACTGAGACATTCCGGAAATTAACTGTAAATAAGATTGGGGGAACAGTTACTCTCAATTGTCCGCTCACGGTTCCGGATACATTGAGACTGATAAAAGGAGCAGTCGTTACCACTTCTACCGATATCCTGAAATTGAATAATGGTACAGGATTCATGGGCGGCTCCGACTCTTCTTATGTTTCGGGTCCGATGGATAAGATCGGGAACTCGGCCTTTACGTTTCCGCTTGGCAGCACCAGTCTTTCAACTGGAGCTTATCACCCGCTTTCCATCACGGCTCCATCCTCCACAACCGATGAGTTTGTGGCACAATATTATCCTACCGGGCAAACCTACGGCACTGCGCGGGCGGATTCCATTGAAGGAATAAGTGGTTGTGAATATTGGACATTGAATCACGTAACGGGTACTTCTTCTGTTTCCGTCGGCTTGAACTTCAATACCAATTGCCCTGTTCAGGGTAATGCCAATATTTCCTTAGCCAGCTGGAACGGAACGAGTTGGTTAGACCGGAACGGAACAAAATCCTTTGGCAACTGGCCCAAAGGAAGTGTTACCATGACAAGTCCCATGTCTGTCAGTGGCTTGGTTCCCTTTGCGTTGATCTATAAACAAATTACAGGAGGCTATGCCGAACTGAAACGCAAACTGGATGGAGGATACTTTATCGTACCTAAAGGGACTCTCTACTTCAAATTTGATGATGAGTACAATTCAGGGAGCCCTCATTTGACCTACCAATTGTACAATGGCTCCAGACAGGATTTGTCTGCAAGTCTTATTTCGTATGATCCGGCATCGAGTAATCCGGTTACTATTTATGGCGACAATCGCTTTGGGCTTGATATGGCTACATCGGGAGGAGCTTTATCCAGCGGGTATTATGTATTGGAAGTTACGAATGAAAAATCAGAGAAAAGATATTTAAGGGTGAAGATACCTTAGAAAAAGAGAATTTATACAAAATCGAAGATGAGCACGTTGAACAACACAACAGGAAACAACAAAGCAATCAGGTCTATGACCCGGGTTTGCCTTGTTATTCTGTTTTGTTCAAACTACGTGCATGCTACCACTATTTCTTCCAGAGGCACTTCCGGTAACTGGACAGATACTGCCCAATGGACACCGGCTCAAATTCCTTTGGCCGGAGATAGCGTAGTTATCACAAACGGATCCATGATCTCAGTCACAAGTAATGTTGCTGCAAAGAGTATAAGGGTACTGAACGGAGGCGATCTGCCTCAATATTCAAACACCATTACACTCACAGGTACTCTTCAGCTTGATGCCACAGGGAGATATGCATCAAACTCCGGGGCGAATGTGGTTTTTTCAGGAACTGGAAATATGTATTTATCCGGGTTGTTTAATACCAATACAATTGCCGGAAACTTTACACTCAACAGCGGGACCTTAATTATACGATCAGGAACCGTATTTGCAACTTATTTTTCCGGTGCATTTACTCTTAGTGCGGGAACGGTTCAAAATAATGGCGATTTGACTTTCAATAGTGCCACTACCTGCATAACCCTGGCGAGCGGATCTACCTGGATTCAGGAAGCAGGATCAAGATTAGTGGTTTATTGCAATATTACCGGTTCAGGAAGTCTGGATGCATCCGGTGCTGCAAACAATTTTGCCTATTATGGAAATAGCGGTGGGAGTATATTTCCTTCTATCTCTTCCTATGCTAATTTGTATCTGGGAGGTGGCGGAACATATCAAATTAATTCAAATACGACTCTATCTGGTAATTTCATTATCGCTTATACCTCTTCTGCGGTTAGTTTTAATGGAAACGGGTACACCCTTCATATTGCCGGTAACTTCAGGGATGACAATGTTTCAGGCACGGTCACGAATGCTGTTTTCGATTTTAACGGTTTCGGGTCGTGTTCCATCACTTCAGATGGTTATCGTTCTTCGATAACAATCCCCAATGTGACTATTTCCGGATCCGAGACGCTGACCCTCGTAGCGAATTTAGTCGTTCCCGGTAATTTGAATCTGAATGCAGGAACCCTGAGTGTAAGCTCGTCCGATTATAGCTTAACGGTAGGCGGGAACTGGACCAATAACGGAGGATCTTTTTGGGCGGATTATAGCAGCAGCGTAACATTTAATCCTCCCACAGGAACGTCTGTTGTCCTCAAACGTACAGTTCCGGGCAATGATCGTTTTGCGTACCTTAATTTTTCTGGTGCCGGAACAGTTACTATTACTGATACGTTAAGGGTTGGCTATAATATTACTATCTCATCAGGAACCGTAAATGCATCCACTTCTGAAATTCGTCTTTGGTATGGATGGAATCGTACCGGAGGTGTTTTCAACGCGGGCACAAGCACCGTAAAGCTTTGCAGAGCAGGACCTACTCTTTGTCAGATTGCCAGCTCCGGTGGTTCCGAGACCTTTTATAATCTGGTTGATTCCACCTCAACCAATACAGGCAGTACCACATGTGCTGTTACTTGTCTGAATAATTTCACCATCATGACGGGTACGACATTTACCATGGGGGGCGCTTTAACCGTAAATAATAATGTAGTTATTAATTCTGGTGGCACGTTAAACGCTGCTTCTTATGCTTTAACAGTTAGCGGAAACTGGACCAACAACAGCACCATCAATAACCTGACGAATGTGAATATCACATTCAATGCCTCCTCCGGAACACAAACCATTTCCAAAGCGGGTGGGGCAACCGAATATTTTAACAACGTGACAGTGGCCGGAGGAGGAACGGTTTTGCTGGCTGCTCCCGTGTCAGCTTCCGGCAATCTTACTATAGACTCAGGATCTCTGGATGTAAGCTCTTCCAATTATAGTCTTACTGTCGTCGGAAATTGGAATAATACCGGAGGTACATTTATACCCCAATCCGGAACCGTTTATTTCTCTCCGTCAGGTACAAGTACCGTATCAAAAACAGGAGGTTCTGAAGTTTTTTATGGCATTTCTAAAACAGCTTCCGGCACATTCAAATTGGCCTCTAATATAAGTATAGGAGCAGGCGGGCTAGCTATCAATAACGGAACAATTGATGGTGGCTCAGCATCCGATACCTTATTTATAAGCGGAGATTGGAATGACAATCATGCTTCCGGTTTCGGAAGCTTTACTCCTGATCATGGAACCGTTGTGTTTCAAAAGGCTGGAACACAATATATCAATAGCTCGGATGGCGATCAGCAGTTTAATAATATTTATATCAATAATTCTTCTGGAACAACTCGGTTAACCGTGCTGCTCCAGACATTGGGTGATATAACAGTAGGATCTACTGCAACTTTTGATGCATATACGAGCTCCGAAATAAGTGCTTATGGTAACTACACCAATAAGGGTGGGACATTTATTCCCCATAATTGCGATTTTGTGATGAGGGCCAATGGCAAGATAGGGAAGCCGGGTGGGACAGAGAATTTCTATCAGTTCCAGTTAGTTGCCCCAGGTGGAACAACCACCCTTACATCCAACATTACAGTATCTAACTTGTTTTACATTCAATTCGGTACACTAAAGGATTCATCTTTTAATATTACAGTATCGGGAATCTGGCAAAATACCGGAGGTATTTTTAATCCAGGAACCGGTACCGTGATTTTTAACGGTTCAGGGGCTCAGACAATAACCCGCTATGCTGCCCCGGAGACATTTAATAACATCCAAGTAAACAGTAGTGCGTATTTAGAGCCGGAAGTAAATATCACCTGCACCGGTAATTTAGTATGTGGTGGTGGGAGTATAGATGCTACGGGCTACAACAGTATCTTTTTTGTTCAAGGGAATTTTGATATTACTTCATCCGTATTTGTTCCACGTCACGGAATGCTTGTAATGAATGGAAACGGAATACAAACGATTACAGGAACAGCAACCTATCCGTTTTATAATCTGATGGTCAATAAGCCATCGGGAATCCTGCAACTCAACTCGCTTGCATCTGTTTCGGATACATTATGGCTGAAAAAGGGGGAAGTCACCACTACATCCACCAATATTTTAAAGGTACTTAGCGGAGCCACCGTTATAGGCGGTGGTGATACGGCCTATATTTCCGGCCCCCTGGACAAAGTCGGCAATTCTGCCTTCACCTTCCCCCTTGGCAGCACCAGTCTTTCAACCGGAGCCTATCATCCACTTACCATTACAGCTCCATCTTCTACAACGGATGAGTTTGTTGCGCAGTATTATCCTACGGGTCAAACGTATGGAACTACCCGGGCCGATTCCATTGAGGGAATAAGCGCTTGTGAATATTGGACGCTCAATCATACTACGGGAACTTCATCTGTTTCGGTTGGTCTTAACTTCAATACCAACTGCCCGGTACAAGGCAATGCCAATATATCCCTGGCAAGCTGGAACGGAACCACATGGCTGGACCGGAACGGTACCAAATCATTTGGCAACTGGCCCAAAGGAAGTGTAACGATGACAAGCCCCATGTCTGTCAGTGGCTTGGTTCCATTTGCATTGATCTATAAACAAATAACAGGAGGTTATGCCGAACTGAAACGCAAACTGGATGGAGGATACTTTATCGTTCCCAAAGGGACACTCTATTTCAAATTTGATGATGAGTACAATTCAGGAAGTCCTCATTTGACCTACCAATTGTACAATGGCTCCAGACAGGATTTGTCTGCAAGTCTTATTTCGTATGATCCGGTATCGAGTAATCCGGTTACTATTTATGGCGACAATCGGTTTGGACTGGATATGTCCACTTCAGGAGGAGCTTTATCCAGCGGGTATTATGTATTGGAAGTGACCAATGAAAAATCGGAGAAAAGATATTTAAGGGTGAAGATGCCTTAACATAATAAGTATTGAGAAATGATTTTGAACTGTCTTTATAAAGTAATGAATAACAAATAAAAACAAATAGTATGAATAAAATAATTCTGGGATTGGCTCTTGTAATAATGATAGGCTGTTGTGCCTTTACCGTAATCTACGTAAAAAAGGGAGCGCCAAAAATAGCTTATGTAGAGCTGGAATCGGTATACAACGATTTTGAGTTGAAAAAAGAACTGGAAGTTAAAATAACCACTGTTCAGAATCTGAGAAAAAATATTCTCGATAGTCTGAAGTTACAGTTGAGCGCTTTATCTAACAGATATTCTGTAAAAAAGGATGAACAGACAGCCAGGGAGTTTGAAGCCAGGAAGCAGGAATATTATCAGAAAGAAAAAGAATTTACCGAAAACAATACCCGCACATCTAAAAGCTATACCGATCAGATATGGAAACAGCTGAATCAGTATGCAAAAGACTATGGAAAAGAGCAGGGGTACACTTACATTTTGGGATATGACGGACAAGGAGCGCTCCTGTATGGGCAGGATGCTGTGAATGTAACGGATGCCATGAAAAAATATGTAAACATTCGCTATAAGGGTGGGGTAAGCAAATAAAAACACCATGAAGAGAATTTTGATTTTAAGCGGACTGGGAATACTGTTGCTGGCCTGTGGTCGTCCATCTCCTGTGCGGCCGGATGTATTCATAAAGAAAGTGGAAACTGCGGGCTCCGGTCTGCTGATGAAAAAAGAAATTGCTAATGTGATGTTCTCCGTTCAGTATAAACCGGTGGACTATATTCTTTCAAAGGAGCTGATGAATCATTCCCTTATTTCTTCAGATTTGGAAAAGCGAAGGAAACAGTTGGATGGTTATCGTTATTTCACTTTTCGTGTGAAGGGAAAGGATGAAAAGGATCCTGTTCGTATCGGCACCCTTTCTCAGGAAGAATATGATCAAAAACAAGGATACCTGAGTTCTGATATTCAGCGTGATTTTTTACTGGTAGAAGGAAAGGATAGTGTTCCCTGTTCAATTTGTCATTATGAAAAAACGTATGGATTGTCGCCATTCGTAACGTTGGTGCTTGCTTTTAAAGATTCGGAAAATAAGAATAAAGAAGATGATGAACTAAGTTTTTTATACCAGGATCATGTTTTTGGTGCCGGTAATATCTGGATGAAAATATCAACCGGTGATTTAAAAGATATTCCAACTGTCAATTTTAATTAGCATGAATATGAAAAAGAAAATTGCAAAAATTATTGCAGCCTATCTGGCATTGACGATGTTTTTTGAAATCGTTTCGCCTACGGTTGCTTTAGCCATAACAGGCGGACCCAGTCAGGTGGAGTTCGAAAGTTTCGAGCCGGCCAATACAACACAAATGGTAGATCCCTTTACCGGGGATTTTAATTATAACATTCCTCTTATGACCGTGCCGGGCCCCAATGGAGGTTATCCTATCAACCTGGCTTATCATGCCGGTATTCATCCTGATCAGGAAGCCAGTTGGGTGGGTCTTGGATGGAACATCAACGCCGGTGAAATAAATCGTCAGATGAGGGGTTTACCCGATGAGTTTAACGGAGAACTAGTGACAAAGACGCTGAGTTTTCGGCCAAACTATACGCTCAGTGCAAGGTTTGGCACGGAAACCGGTATTTCTGAAATATTGGGTTTTCGTTTCCTTTTAGGAGTAGGTTGGGATGCTGAAGTTTATTATAACAACTATAAGGGACTGGGGCTTGCTCTGGGTTTCGGGGCTTCCAAACAATTGAGCTATGCTTCTGCAAAACTCAATTTGGGACTCAATTTTACCATGGATTCTCAGAATGGTAGTGGATTGAATTCTACCATTGCTGCAAGCGGATACGGAGCCGACGTACAAAGTAGTGTTGGTTTCAATTCAAGAGATGGACTTTCCAGTTTGGGTGTTGGATTAGCAACGCAGCAAATGGGCAAAATTCCTTCTGTGGGTTACGGTTTTAATTTTTGCATGCCGGCATATCTTCCTTCCATTCCTGTGAGTATGATTGGTGGTGATGAAAATATTGATGCTACTCTGGGAGGAGAAGTAACTGGTGTGCACCCTGCCCTGAACATCAACGCCAGTCTGAGTGTGCAGAAGGTGTATCAGACAACACAGCAGATTCCGGCTTTCGGATATATGAATTCAGAAAACAGCCCTTCCAGTCCGACTACCTATAAATTGATGGATTATAACAAAGACAAAGATGGCCCGGTAGCCAAAGAAGCTCCTTTTATGCCTCTTCCCATATTTACCAATGACGTTTATTTTGCCAAAGCACAAGGCATGGGTACTTCCTTCCGGCCTTACCGTTCTGATTTGGGAGTCCTTACCGAACCATCCATGAACAATACTTTTTTGGGAGAAGAAGCTTCTATTGAAGTAGGTCTGGGGAATGTTTCACATGACGGTGTAAATGCTACACTCAGCTACACCTCCCAATATTCCGGTCAGTGGACCGATAAATGGGATGACATACAAAATACCTTCGGATTTAAAGGTGAGGACATAACACAACCGGATCTTTTTGAACCCTTCTATTTCAAATCTCCTCAGGATCTGGCAACAGAAACCCTGGATGAAACATCCCGTTTTCAGCAAAATGCTATTTCTGATTTTGCGCTTACTATGGATTACGAAGCGCCTTTGTCTACTGTTCCCCGTGTTAAAAATCAGAGAGCATCCGATGCCTCGACGATTGTTAGCTCCAATCAAAGGGCAAACAGAGATAAGCGCACCGAGAGCATTCAGTACCGAACAAGGGATGAAATGAATAATAACACCCTTACCTCTTCACGCGTGAATCAGCTTTATCCTGAAAATGCATACCCGGCGTTTACCTCTGATCCAGGTTCTCCTCTTTCATATTCCACAACGGACCCTAATAAGGGAGTTAATCACCTGGGTGAAATGGAAGTGGTTAATCCGGATGGAACACGATATGTATATGGACTTCCTGTGTATAACCTTTCTGAGACCGATGTTGTGAATTCTACCGCTCAGGTAACATCTCCGAGTTCAACAAGAACGGTTTCCTGGACTCCAGCAGATGTAAGTACCCGAAATGACAAAGGACGTGATCATTTATACAGTCAGAGTACGATGCCGGGATATGCGCATACGTATCTACTCACTGCTATTTACTCTCCTGATTATGTGGACCTGACCGGAAACGGACCCAGCGATGACGATTTCGGATATTTTGTAAAATTCAATTATACTCAGGAAGCTTCATCTACAACACCTTATAACTGGCGTGCTCCTTTTATTGGTGAATATTATGAGGAGGGTTATCGTACGGATAAGTTAGACGACAAGGCTGCCTATACCTATGGATCAAAAGAAATTTATTACCTCAATTCCATTGAAACAAAAACACATATCGCCGAGTTTACTTTAGGCACCCGACAAGACGGGTGTGGGGTTGCCGGTATAGCAGGCGGGATTGCAAGTTCAAATCCAGTAAGAGAGCTTGACAAAATTGTGCTATACGAAAAAAATGACTTATATAACTCTTCTACACCCGCCCCCATCAAGACCGTTAATTTCGTATATACATATGGTCTTTGCCCGGGCACTCCTAATTCTACTGCTACTGGAGGAGGAAAACTGACACTACACCAGGTATATTTCACGGAGAGGGGTGACGATCGGGGATCTTTGAGTCCTTATACATTCGATTATCATGAAACAGTCTCTGCCGAAAACCCCAGCTATGGGATCAACCTCGCCGACCGGTGGGGTACGTTCAAACCGGAAGCGGTATATAGTGGACTGAATTTGGCAAATGAAGAAAATCCTTATTCCGATCAAACCAAAGCGAATGCAGATGTAAACTGTGCTGTCTGGTGTTTAAAAGGAATCACCCTGCCGTCGGGAGGAGGGATAACAGTGAAGTATGAAGCCGATGATTATGCTTATGTGCAAAATCAAACGGCAACTGAAATGTATCGTATTGTAGGGGTGGGTAACACCACATCTGATTATTCAGCAACAAGCCCGGTTAATACCATCTTTTCTACTTCTTCCGGTTGTGGAAGCACGACGACCAATACCATGGTATTTTTTCAGACTAATTCAACTACTACGTTGGGTACGGACATCGGGAAATTGATTGCCGGTTTGAATCAAGTCTATTTCAAAGTAGATATGCTGCTTCCGAACCTGAATAGCGGCACTTCTTCTGGTGATTATGTGGATGGGTTTTGTCAGGTGTCTCAATCGTCGGGAAGTTACGGCCTCATTACAGGAACACATATCGGATATTTAACGGTTATTCCTGTGCCTGCCAAGCAGGTAAGTTATTCGGGTGTTTCAACCAACAATGTACACCCATTCTCAAAGGCGGCCTGGGAATACCTCAAAATGAAACGCACGGATCTGTTATACCCCTCTACACCCGATGCCAGTCTGGGAGCCTCTTTTGTAACATCCCTTATCAATATGTTTTCCGGTTTGAGTGCATTGGTGGAGGGATATTTTGATCATTGCAGATGCAGTAATATTGCGAATCAAATCGTCTTAGACCAATCTGATCCCAATCAGTTCCGTCCTTCTTACATCCGTCTGAATGCACAGAATTTGGAAAGCGGTTCATATGCCGCCAAAATCGGCGGAGGACACCGTGTTAAAGAGATTGATATGAATGATGATTGGAACGGACTTTCAGGTGGTACGGCCACGGCTGATGCGGCTTCCACTTACGGGCAGACGTTTCAATATCTAATGCCCGACGGAACAAGTTCCGGAGTGGCTTCTTACGAACCTATTACAGGTGGAGAAGAGAACCCGATGCGATTGCCGTCGGATCTTTATAAGAGCGATCGCGATTTCCTGAGCCTGGATAAAAGTCTATATCAGGTGCTCCCAATCGGAGAAGCCTACTTCCCGGCACCGCTGGTGGGATACCGGAGGGTGATCGTCCGTCCTTTGACCTATAGCAGTACTACGGAAATCAATAAATCCACAGCAACCGGCACCACAGTGCATGAGTATTATACCGCCTATGATTTTCCGGTTGTAGCTATTCATTCGGATGTCACGCATAAGAGTTATGCACCTACTTATAACATTCCTTTTATCGGCTCTTTCAGTTTTAATAACAATGGTTTCTCACAGGGCTATTCGGTTGAAGTAAATGATATGCATGGCAAACCCCGATTGGTTGCTACGTATTCACACATGACCGATCTGACCAATCCCAATGCGATACCTGTTTCCAAAACGGAGTTTAATTATAATCTCACTACCTCTGCGTTTGACCCGCATTCGGGAAATAACCATCTCAGTAGTACGGTTTCGGCCATGCGTTGGGACGGAGATATTTATCCGGTCAATAATATGGGCGCGAATACTGATTTTGTGGTGGATATGCAGGAAAATTCGCAGAACACCATAACCGGCGGTTGGGCTTTCAATGCGGATTGCATACCCCTGCCCATTCCTTCGCTTCTTCCTATCATCTCCAATTCACAAAGTATGTATAGGGCTGTGGTATCGAACAAGGTAATTTCAAGAACCGGGATACTGATGGAAGTTAAGCAAACCAATGAGGGATCGGTCGTATCGACCAAGAACCTGCTTTTTGATATACTTACCGGTAAGCCTTTGCTGACTCAGGTAACAAATGATTTTGATGCGCCCGTATATACCTATGATTATGCAGCCCATTGGGATTATAACGGAATGCAGGATGCGGGTACAAACTACAGAATGATTGTTCATAATCTCACGGCTTCCTCTGGTTATGTATCGGTTACCAATGCGCCTAATTTCTTTAAAGAAGGTGACCAGCTTGAAATTCAGACTTCATCCACTTCCATGTATGATAATTATGTGGTGGATCAGGTGCTTCCGACTCAAATACGGATTAAAAAAGATGATGATTCAAGCCCGATGAGCGGATCGATTTATTCCCTTCGTATCATTCGCTCCGGTTACCGTAATCAGCAGGATATTTCTCATGGAACTATTGTTTCTTTATCTGAGCCTGTTACCAGCCGCACGAACTCATTGTTTAATGCACTTGCAAGTTATAGCAGTGATGAACCATTCATTGTTAACACATCATGTGGAGGAAGTACTACGATAACAGTTCCTGTTACGGTTCTAAGTCAAAATCAGATTTCCTTTGGTGATTTAAGTGAAAATTATTGTGTTGCCACAATCGTTTTCCCCGTTACCGGTAGTATTCCGGACGTAAATAATCCGTATAATCTGGCAATTAATTCGACTTCTGATATCCCCCTGTTTTCATTTCAGAAACAAGGCAACCATGTGATTATTACTCAGCTATCTACCGGACATAAAGCCATTGGAACATGGACTGACGCCAATAATTGTTACCCCGATTGTCTTGACGGCGTTCTGCATGCCGATGCCAAACGGTTTTCCAATAACACAACAATTAATTATGCCGACTTCAATGCTTTAGGAACAGGTGGGGCCACGGTAAGCAGTCTTGCTTCAGCCAATCCATTCCAATACGGAGCATCCGGAATCTGGAGACCATTGAACAACTGGTTGTTTCAGGTGGACAGGTCTCAACTGCCTTATCCATCAGGCTCCGCTCCGGCAACAAATATTTCGACAAACGGAACCTATAATTATTTCTCGCCATACAACTGGCAGGTTTCCGAATCCGCTAATAGCATGTGGTCTTTTGTTTCCCAGGCTACACAATATACGCCATATGGCAATCAATGTGAAGGTAAGGATGCTTTGGGAATCTTCTCATCAAGCCTTTATGGCTATGATTATTCGGCTATGATTGCCAAAGCTCATAATGCCGATTATCATGAACTGGCATTCGAGAGTTTTGAAGATTACTATGGTGGCAACTATACCACTCCTGCTTCTTATCCGACACCCGTTCCGGGTGCCAGTCATGGTCACGGACATTTAAATTTGTTGTTCGACGGAACAACTGCTATCGGTGCGCTTACGGCGGGTATAGCACATACGGGAAATTATTCCCTGTATCTGTTCAATAATGATGCAGATTATGTTTTCAATCCTTCTTCCGGGGGGACTCCAACATTTTTCATGCCTCATTTTTCACCCGGCAGCTCCAGTCCAGTGAAATATATCGTCAGCGCCTGGTTTCAGCGCGGCGATGGCCATGTTCCGACTATATCCGTACTACAGGGAGGTACTGTAATTGCTACTGCACCTGCCCCTGCACTTAATCCGGTAATAGACGGCTGGGAAAAAGTGGACCTTGTGTTTACGATGCCCACCAGCAGTTATACAGGTACTATGGACATACGGTTCTGGTTTGATCCCGCAGGAGACGGAGGTTCTAGCGGCTATGTAGATGATATCCGCATTATTCCGTATACAGCCACTGCAACCACCTATGTGTATGACCCGCTTACGATGTGGCTGACAGCCGAACTGGACAACAATCACTACGCCACCTTCTATAACTATGATGATGAAGGCCATCTGACTCAGGTAAAGAAAGAAACTGTAAACGGAATTGCCACCCTTAAATCTAACCGCTCCAATGTGCAGCATCACTAAACAACAAATCCTATATACGGTTCGGGTCAGCTTTTTTCTGTTGATCGGTTTCTCACGTACGGTAACGGCGCAGGATCCTGTTTCGGATCTGAGAGAGTTGGGCAGAATGTATGCTTCTGCCACATCCATGAGCATGAAGGTGGAGTTTAAGGTGAATTCCTCTGTCGGTAACACGGGAAGCTCTTCAGCCCCGGTTAAAGGATGGATGAAATGGAACGGCAGGAATTTTATTTCTTTCATGGGAGGTAAAACCACATTATCGAATGAACATTGTTCCATGATGTTGTTACAGGATCAAAAGATGATCCTGTATAACCGGCCACTGAGTTTAACGGATAAGGGAGCTAAGCCAGGGGCCGATATAATAGACAGTGCGTTTTTTGCCGGTAAAAAAATAACTTATCTCCCTTCTCCCGAAGGACAGAAAAAAATAGAGATCACTTTTGCCGAAAAAAGTAAATCGCCTTACGATAAAATGGAAGTGACTTATATACCGAAAAAAGAACTCACGGAAGTAGTATACTACTATAAACCGGGAGCCATGGGAACAGAAGGCCCTTCTTCGTCAATCATTAAATATTCAGATGTGATTTTCAACGGAGCGATAGCGGAAACTGATTTTTCAGAATCAACGTATATCCGTAAAAAAGGCAAAGTGGTGGAGCCTCAGGATGCATATAAAAATTACAAAGTAGTAGACCAACGTATTTCAAAAAGATAAAATCGATCCTATGAAAAGATTTTCCTCGTTTTTCAACCGGAGCAGCCTGTTTGCAGGTCTGTTTCTCGTTTTTCAATCGGTGGCCGGTTTTGCCGCCATTGAAAAAAGGATCGTCAGTCTCAGCGGTACCTTACCAAACGTGCCGATTACATCCACAGGCACAATGGTTATACAGGACCAATGGTTTCCCACCATGCAGGCGGGAGGTTCGCTCCCCTGTATAAATAACTCAGCCACCGTAAACACCATTTTGCGTTATGATGATACCCATCATACGGTGAATATAAAATTCGACCTGGTGGTTACCTACACCTTGTATTTGTATGATAATACAGGGAGTCTTACCCCTACTTCCACCTTAACAGGTGAAACGTTGGAAATCAATTACGATCCTGCAGAGGGGGTTACCTACAAGGATAAGGCCCTTAGGCAATACACCAATGCATATAAGGCGAAATTACAAATCACCCAGATTACATATACTCCCGGCAGTGGGCCAGGAACTAACCCTACTTCGTTTACATGCCCTACTTTCTGCGGTTTTGAAGATGTTTACCTGGATCTGGAACAGGTAACGGATCGTAGTTACTATTTGTCATCAACTGCGCCGGTTGTTACTACCGGTTATGGATTTGTTCCTGCTACTACGGCGCCACAAGGAACGAACGTGCTTCCCTTAGTATGGAATTATGTGCAGGGTGCTGAAAGTTATGACGTAGAATGGTTGTTTGTTGATAAGCCACAGGGAAGTTCTCCTGCACTTCCTTTTGATCTTAGAAATGCAACCCGGATCAATACTACAGACAACCACTACGAAATACCGTTGAATTATCCCAGAGGAACTATCATTTTCAGGGTAAGAGCGTTGGGGGCATACAGTGGTTCCACTTCTTACGTAGGACCCTGGAGTTATGCCGTAGCTCCAGGCACGCTGAGCAGCACGCTGAGCAGCACGGAAAGTTATAATTACGATGGAATCAATAATTCCATGAATTGGTCGTACAGTGTTGCTTATGCTGAGGATGGCAAGCGCATGGAAGGGGTTCAGTATATGGATGGTTTGGGCAATGCAAGGCAATCCGTGGGTATGAACCATACGGAAAACAAACTGGTGGTGAGCGAACCACGTTATGATTACGAGGGTAGGGCAGCCCTTGCTATTATGCCAACACCTTTTTCAAACACGGGTGGTATACAGTATCAGGCTGATTTCAACGGTTCGTTTGATAAAACGGCATTTGACAAGGATGCGAATGTGACGAGTCCGGGAGCATTGGGAAGCGGTGATAATGCCAATATTTTTTATTCTTCTGCCAATCCGTATAATACAGGGATCAATGGTTATCTGCCTGATGGAGGAGGATATCCTTATGTCCGCACCCGCTATAAAACCGACGGAACCAATCGGGTGCGCTCTCAGAGTGCAGCCGGACCTGCTCATCAGTTGGGTACAGGACGTGAAACCAAATATGCTTATGGAACGCCTTCGAGCCAGGATGAACTGGACCGGATGTTCGGGAACGAAGTTGGCGGAAAAAGTCACTACAAAAAAAATATGGTGACAGATGCCAATGGACAAACAAGTCTGAGTTATCTGGATCAGGAGGGACGTGTTATTGCCACTGCACTGGCAGGGACTGGGCCAGCCAATTTGTTGCCGGTTGATGGACAACCCAGTGCTCAAAGCTTTCATGAAAACCTATTGACCAATAATAATGCCCTGGATCAAAGCGAAGAGATGGTATCTACCACTACCATCCTTGTTACAGCCAGCACCAACTACTCGTTTAATTATAGCCTTGGAGGTTATTGCTATACGAACACCTGTACTCCTGTGTGTACGAATTGTACATACGATCTGATTCTTTCCATTACCGATGAGGACGGAAACCCGGTGACGCTCACGGAAACGAGCCCTTCTACTACAACAGTAACAGGTCCTATTACGGCCACCGGAATTACGTCAACTTCCGGCACCTACAGTTACAATGTTACACTCAGTCCTGGTTCATACACGGTGAGTAAGATTGTTCAGGTTCACCCTGATGCGGGGGCCAGCCGTGCCAACTATATAGCCGATCAGTACGCGGCTATTAATACCACTTCGCAGTGTGTAACCGTGCCGGTCATCAATCCGGAGTCATGCACCATCAACTGTCAGACGATATGTACCGGGACTTATTTTACGGGCAACTATACCAGCGGAAGCGATTCGATTTATGTAAATGACAGCGGCGTTGTGATTCCTGACGCCAGCCGCACAACGGTAGCATGGGGGCTGCTGACCGCCTGCAGGGCTTCGCTGTGCTACCCTTCTGTTACCCAGGCTCCGGATGAATGTACCCTTCACCTGCAATTACTTACGGCTGATATGAGCCCCGGTGGGCAATATTTTGATAATACGCCCGGTAAATACAAGTACGATAGCCTTAATAACGCTATTCTGGATACTACCTACAATATTAATCTGTGGATGAGCACGACCAGTGGTATTTCGTCAACCATGTTGGGAACCATCAATTCTACCTATAGTACTTCTTATACCACCTGGGATCAGGTAAGGGCCAACTGGATTCCGGCTTATGGCACAACGCTTGTTCAATATCATCCGGAGTACTGTTTATATAAGTATTACTGTGTTTCCAGAACATGTGGTGTTATGGGAGGTGTAGGAGGAGGGGCTAGTTATGACCCAACTTCTATCAACCAGTATGAGACGTCCATGTACAGCACAGAAGATAATTCGACTGCTTCCACAGATGGATTTTTCAATCCTGCAGGGGTAACTTTAAGTACAAGCCACACTCCGACAAATGCATATTGTCCATACTCTCCTTCCGGCTCCAGCCCCGATCCTTTTTATAATTGCGCGGCAAACGTAGCTTGCAGTGAGGATGCTCAGCAGCTTATGCAGGGATATCTCGAGAATTATTTCTGGGACCCCGGCACTTCTGCTTTTTACAGTATCTGGTATGTATTGGATGATCCCGACGGCATTCATTTGCTCACCCCTGACCCAACTAACATCCTAAGAACATATATTCAAAACCTTCTGGGTACAAGCACTACTTCTGGTCTGATCGGTTCCGGCGCCGGACAGGTAAGTAAATACAATTATTTCCGCTCTTCTTATCTTTTCTACAGAAACCTGATCACATTTAAACAGGCTCCGAATTGTGTTTCATCCGGCACTACTTCCGGTTACACGTTACGCTATCCTCAAGATTCGGTTTTTATCAGCTTTAACCTGTGCAGTCCAACAACAACGGCTTCCAACCTGAGCACGTATAGCAATAACAATATGATCCTGTCCTGTGAAAGCAATTGTGCCACTTATGCCGACGGATGGATAGCACAACTTTCTTCCTGCAGCTTAACGTCTACGCAGTTGTCCAATATACGGGCTAACTTAATTTCGGTTTGTGCGGCTAACTGTGATAACCCAAGCCTATCGACGAATAACTATAATGGTACAGCGGGCTGTTCTACCTGTCCGGGTGTCAATTACCCAAGTACAGGAACCCCTTTGACCGTGTTTCATGATTTTGCTGATGTAGTCAGCTATTTTTCGAGCAGTTCTTGCACCACGACTATAACTTTTTCCCCTGCAGCCCCTTCCCCTCCTACAGTTACCTATGATCAAGGTATCTGCAGCTGTGAAAACTTAAGCAATTTCATCAACACCTATAATCTAGACCCTACGCATATTGCAGGAACCGATATGCCTACGGCCAATCTTATTGCGGCCATGTTTGCCCAAGCATCCGGTGCAGTGACCTCCTATACCGGAACGCAGATCCAGAGCTGGATCAGCGATTGCGCCGCTTCCACTACCACTATTTCCATGTCGACGTTAACGGCTGCCAGTTTCCCTACCTTGTTAACCTGTCCGGCACCGGCCAGCACATCCACTGCCGACATAGTAGCTGCAGCCAAAGTGGCGGAATGTCAGCAGCAAAATTTGCAGACCTCTATGGATAACAGTGCTCAGCAATTTCTCGCCAATCTGAAGAGCCTTGCCGATAAGTTTGTGTCAAAGTATGATTCGGTATGTCTTACCAATCTGTCCGTTGCAGGTACAGAGACCTTTACGATGGATCATACCGAGCTGATTTTCCAATATACCCTCTATTATTATGATCAGGCGGGCAACCTTATAAAAACAATTCCGCCAAAAGGATTTGTGCCATTGACAGCCACCCAGATTACCAACACGCAAAATTATAGGGCAGCACTTTCCGGTTCATCCTTCCAGTATCCTGCTCATACTATGGTTACGGATTATATGTACAATAGTCTTCAACAGCTTATACAGCAAACCACCCCGGATGCAGGACAGACCAATTTTTTCTATGATGAATTCGGCCGTTTGGTAGCATCTCAGAATGCGAATCAGTATGTTGCCGGAACCTATAGCTATACCTTATACGATTATCTGGGTCGAATAGCTGAAGTGGGACAAATTGCTACTTCCACAGCGCTTACTGAAGCCATTGCAAAGGATGCTACCGTGGGGGCATTCGCTTCCTGGATCGGTGGCGGAACACGCAGCCAGGTGACAAGCTCCTATTACGACGATTATCTGGGTAGTACCATATCGGATAATACCGTGTATAATTATTTCAGCAATTGTACCTCCAGTTCTATAACCACTCCCGGCTATCTACGCAACCGTGTATCCAGCACCACTTATAAGGAGACGTATTCTTCGAGCATTATGACCTATGACAATGCCTCTCATTACAGTTATGATCAGCATGGTAATGTGAATGTTCTTTTGCAGGAAACAGGAGAATTGAATGCCAGTGGAAACGGGCTGAAGCGAATTGAATATGCCTACGACCTGGTGAGCGGAAATGTGAACCAGGTGCATTACAGCGATCTGAATTGTTCCACTTACAATCAGAAAAATTTCTATCATAACTACTATTACGATCTGGATAACCGCCTGGCATCTGTATATACCAGCCTGGATAATGTATTGTGGGATAAAGACTCCAAATATTTTTATTACCTCACGGGGGCTCTGAACCGTACCGAGCTGGGTGATAAACAGGTTCAGGGGCTGGATTACGCTTACACAATCAACGGATGGCTGAAAGGGGTGAACAGCGCCAGTATGGTAAGCAGCGCCGATATCGGGAAGGATGCTTATTACAGTGGCAGTTCCAATAATCTGAATGCCAATTTCGGAACCGATGCCATGGGCTTTACGTTGGGCTATTTTAAGGCCAACTCCGGCGCAACGGCTCCCTATGGAAATGATTATACGGCAGTGAATACCTCCTTTACATCGGGTACAAGCAATTTTGAAGTGAACCAGGGTACAGGCAATGCATTTGCAGCGGCAATTGTGGATCTATTTAATGGTAATATCTCCAATATGGTAACCGGTCTGATGGATCAGACCCAGCATTTGCTTAATACCCAGGGCAAGGCTTACCGCTATGATCAGCTTAACCGGATCAAGTCATCCACCAGTTTTGAAGATACAGGAATCCCCACTTCCAATACCTGGACAACAACATTCGGTTTAACCGGCGCTATCTGGAGTGAAGATTTCTCTTATGATTTCAATGGCAATCTGAACCAGGTGAACCGGAAAGGAAACTTAACGACCCTATCTGGAAGGAACATGGATAATTTTACCTACTATTATTACACCACCTCCGGGGCGCAAATTACCGCCACAGCCACCCCTTCGGGATCCGACCAGTTTACCAACAAGCTGGCGTATGTAACAGACAATACGTTGAATACTCCGAGTTATGCAGATGATATTGACAATGAAAGCTCAAGCAATTATACCTATGACAAGATCGGCAACCTCATTGGTGATGTATCAGAAGGGATTCAGGAGATAGACTGGACCGTATATAATAAGGTAAAGCGGGTTATCCGTACCGCGGCAGCGAATTGCAATCCTGATCTGGAATTCAGGTATGATGCTTCCGGCAACCGCATTGTGAAGATCGTTAAACCCCACAATACAACGACGCCTTATGCCTTAACCACCCAGGATCAGTGGACGTATACGTATTATGTACACGATGCTCAAGGGAATGTCATGTCTACGTATACAAAGAAGTATACCGTAATAGGAACGAACCATTTCAATGAAATCTATAACCTGAATGAACTAGATATTTTTGGAAGCTCTCGTTTAGGTTTGTATGAACAGGATCCAACCATAACACAGTCCAGGGGTGTGAATATTTCAGGGTACAATACAGATGGTACGTTTATCGTAACCTCGTATGATGCAGCAGGATCGGGACCAGCATCCACGTATTTGTACACACGAACGGTAGCAAGAAAAGTATACGAAACCACCAATCATTTAGGTAATGTCCTGGCTACAGTTTCAGATAAGAAGCTTGGAGTGGATGTGGATGGGATTTCTGATGCTAACGGAGTAAAACACTATGAATATTATACGGCCGATGTACTGAGCTTTACAGATTATTATGCCTTCGGAGCACCAATGCCTGGGCGCAATGGGGTAACATCAAGCGGCTACCGTTACGGCTTCAACGGTATGGAGAAGGATGATGAGTGGAATGGGCATACGGGAGCGCATTATACAACTGACTTTAGGCAGTATGACCCTAGGTTGGGTAGGTGGACGAGTATTGACCCGTTGGCAGAACTGGAAGCAGACCAAAATCCATATAATTCGATGGATAATAATCCTATTTCACTAACAGATCCAGATGGGTTATCTCCCGGGGATTGGATTAATAAAATTCTCCATCCACACAGACAGCATCAGGGCGCAACTCATGCTGGACGCGGTGGACACCATGGCCTCAATGCACACCATAGTTTGGGAAAAGCTTGGATGGGGCTTGTTGGTGATTTAAGGGAACTACTTACAGGAGCAAAGTATTCTACGAGATTAGTTCCAAGAGGTGGATATGTGAAAGGGCCTTGGCAGACATTAGCTAATAATCGTGCAATAACTCCAGGGAGCGCAGACCATTATAATTTATACGGACAAGATGTTGGCAATAATCAACTTCTTTGGGGATCAAGGGATCACATAATAAAGATTCATGAAGATTTTGGTCGTGGTACTAATCCTTTTAATTTTGTCTTTATATCAGTTCAGGGGTTGAGGGGACTTTTTGGAGCTACCCCTGGTTATGGGGGAATTTTTTCAGGAACTACAGGCACTGGATTCCTACCGTTGTGGGGGCTACCTTCTGGCCCATTCGTAGGATTTGGAGGGTCTAAAGTTTTTCCATTAGTGAATGTTGCACTGGGAGGAATACTTGCAGCAGGAGTTGGAGCACCTTTGTTTGCATTATCTGCTTTAATGATGCCTGCTGGTTTTGTGGCTGGTTCATTACTTGGTACAGCAAACCGATTAAATCCATTATTTAGAAATACAACGGCACTCAAAGTATCCAATTTTTCAAATAATACCCAGGTTACATATAATTTGCAAGTTAAAATAAAGAGATGGGACGTATTTAAACTACATGGAAGTCTTTGGTGGTTATTTCACACAATGTAATTTTGAAATCAGAAAGATGTTCCAAAAGTATTTTCAGTTGGGCATTATGTTTTTTTTATTCATATCTAACTGTATTGGTCAACAATTAGTACCAAATCCTAGTTTCGAGAAAAACAAAGGGTGTCCAGATGGTGCAAATGGAAATACATTAACAACTGTTATTGATTGGTATCAACCAACACTAGGCAGTACGGACTATTTCAATATTTGTGAAAAAGGTGCTTGTGGGGTTCCTGAGAATTGTGGCGGTAGACGTTTTGCTAAAAGTGGGGTAGCATATATTGGATTTATTTTGTATGATTCCCAGACTCAGAACTATCGAGAATATTTTTCCACTAAACTACTTTCAAGTTTAGTTAGAGGGAAAAAATATTGGGTGAGAATAAATGTATGCCCAGCACATCATTCTGAATTTGCTATTTCAGATATAGCTCTTTTGTTTTCATCAGAGAAGGTTGTGGATATGAAAACTCGAAAACTTCTGAAATATGAGCCCCAATTGAGAAATAGTACAGATAGTATTGTGGCAAACGCAAAGGAATGGACTGAGATTTCATGGCTTTATACAGCGGATGGATCAGAGCAATATATGACAATAGGAAATTTCACTCCTGATCGTAAATGTCATGTTCTGAACAGAGCATCTTTTATTGGGCGTGAAGGGGAGCTTAATGCCAAAGTATCACTTCCTACTTGCGCGTTAAGTCGGGGGTATTATTACCTAGATGATGTTTCTATTTTAGAACTGAAGGATAGCACAGAATATAAGCTTCTTGTGGATAAAAAGGACTCGATTAAGGGCTTTTTCAGTCCCAACACATTTATGTTAAACAAATCAATCGCACTCAAAAATGTTTTATTTGCTTCAGGAAAATCTCAACTTTTGTCAGAATCCTTTGTTGAACTGGATAAATTAGTACTCCTTCTCAAGGAAGAATCTATAAAAGATGTGGAAATTAATGGATATACTGATAATGTTGGGGATGAAAAAGACAATTTAAAATTATCCAAAGATAGAGCTGAAGCAGTTCAGAAGTATCTAGTAGAGCATGGAATAGACAATGGAAGGGTTAAATCTAAGGGATATGGATCAGCAATTCCGATAGCAGATAATTCAACCGAGGAAGGTAAAAAGCAAAACAGAAGAGTTGAGTTCGTACTTAAACAAAACTAGAGATGCATGATTAAAATTATGAAGTTCTGTGTTGTTTTTTTGATACTATTTGTTCAGCTTGGGAATGCTCAAAAGTCTCCGATTACGCCAAAAATGCGGCAGTTTAAAAATGATACTGTCGTTTGGAAAAAGGATTCTTTTCTGGTCAAAGAGAATTTCAAGTCAAAAACCAAGGGTAATTATCTTGGACTGACTTATACAGGGATCTTATTATACCCGACTGAGGATAATGGAAATCTTATTTTTTACATTCAAGCAATTGTTGTTAAATCGAAGTCGTATTTAAAGGACTTTTCTCCGTATGTGTTGAAGCACGAACAACTGCATTTTGATATTACGGAGTTGTATGCCAGGAAATTAAGAAAGATAATTTCTGAGAAAGATTTCAAAAAAGTTAAAAATGTTCAGGAGCAGATTACAAAGATGTATACTAAGGTAAATGACGAACTTCAGAAAGAGCAAAACAAATATGATGAAGACACGGAACATGGTATCAATTCAGCCAAACAAAAAGTTTGGAGTGAAAAAATCGCTCAAGAGTTGATAGAATATGAGCCATACAGCGTTGCAAGTATTGATATAGCAAATAAGTAATTTTTGAGGCTATTAGAAATGATTAATATAATAGAAAGGGGCTTATTAAGGCTCCCTGCACGTTCCACGCAAATCTTGCAGTAATGTTTTGAATATTCAAAGGTTTACTGAAAAAAGTGACTTTTTTTGCGATGTTTTTTCAGTTGCCAATAAAAGCATAGCTGATTTTCAGGCATTTAAACTGTCGATTTTCTTCCAATCTTCTTTTCCGGTTTTGTTCTTTAAACTCGTTGAATTCCCATATGTCTTGTTCTTCTCCGGCGAGAACCTGTAGCGGAGTTTTTCCGAGGTGAATCTTCCTCGGGCGGTTGTTATATTCCTCAATAGCAATTTTGATGGCTGCCGACAGTCCTGTTATCGTATCAAATTCTTTTTTCTTAAGATAACGATATTTGAGCTGCTTGATGGCAGCTTCAATCATACTATTGGAGTAAGGGATATTTAATTGAGCTATTTTATGCTTTATGTTGGGATGTAGCTTTAAATACTCCTTGACTTCTCCTTTGTTTTCAGAACCGTCATCGGTAACTAGCCAGAAATCCTTACCAGCTAAATCATGTCGGACCATAGTCTCCTGAAGGTTGGCAAGCGTGTATCTGGAATGACTCCCGGTGAAAACGTTAAATCCCAGAATAGCTCTTGACCGATTGTCACAGATCAATGAAACCCAGGCAGGTTTGTTCAGCATATTTGCAATGGGAAAGCGAGTTCGGTCCATGTGAATGATCTGCTTTGCTTTATCAGCCCGGAGACCTTTTTTGTACTTTTTCTTTCTGATAGGCCGTCTCCGAATGTCTTCGCCAAGAAATCTTGCAAATTCATAAAAGACAGAGTCCGATACAATCACTCTCTTGTCTGCAAGGGTTTGGGCATAAAGCTCGGAAATGGAACGATCACTGTATTTTGCTTGAAAAAAGTAATCCTGTTCCAGAATTCTACGTTCGCGGTCAGTGAGTTGATTGGGAATAATATTAGGACATTCCTTTGTATAGGTTGTTCTGCAAAGAGGCTTGCTTTTCCAGTTGAAATACGTTCGTTCCGTAATTCCGAACCAATTGCAGATGTTCATGGTGTCGGAAAATGACTTCAGACCTTCAATTAAGGCGACGATCGTGGCTCTTTGTTTTTTGAATTGTTTTTCAAGAGACCTCCTTCCACGGATAAACTTCATGAAGAAATCGAATACTCCGGAAAACATCCCATTGATTTTGTCCCTTGCCTCCAGCTTATTATTAATTAGCTGAAGCATTCCGTCTTTTAAGGCTGCTGCTTCAATGCGTCCTCTCCCCTTGTTTTCCCAATAGTATCGGGTGTTGTAATTTACTCCTGTACTTTCACCATTAATGGCTGATATTTTCAGGTTGCTGGAATAGCAATTGTATTTTCTGATGCTCATTTTTTTTGGCCGGAAAAATACAAATAGGACAACTTATCCTTTTTTAGACTGATGTAAGATTTCTGGAACCCTTTAACAACGATTGATTCAGCGTGAAATACTTGGGTAATTTAAGGCAAAAATGATTTTTATTAGGCTCTGAAAAATTCCTTAATTAAACGATAAACAAGTCTTTTTTAATCAAATACAGAACTTTAATTATTCTGTTAAAAATAGGGAGCATGTAAGATTTTTTATGCTTTTGTATATGTACCCTAATGAACCATATTGTATCAATATGTACTCTAAAACGCCACGTCTCGAAAACATGTACCTTTTTTCGTATTTTTGCGACACATACATAAAGCTAGAAAATGACTACTGCATCTAAGCCATATAATAATCTACCGCTGCTTCCTCCCAAAGTGGACGTAGAAACAAAAAAAATATTGCAAAAGACTATTCAAGCCAATAGAGCTTTGGCTGAGTTAAAAGCCTATGCCAATATCATTCCGAATCAAAGCATTCTGGTAAACAGTCTTATTCTTCAAGAAGCTAAAGACAGTTCTGAAATAGAAAACATCATAACTACTCATGATGAACTTTTCAGGGCATTTTCAGTACAGACAAGCAATGTTTCTTCATCTGCTAAGGAAGTATTGAACTACAGGGAAGCCCTTTGGTCTGGTTTTGAGCATCTACAAAAGAAGCCAATTCTTACGGTAAACGGTATCATCCGAATTCAAGAAATTATTGTTCAGAATAATGCTGGAATTCGTAAGCAGCCAGGAACTGTACTTAAAAATGATAAGACTGCCGAAGTCATCTATACCCCTCCAGCTGGAATTGATGTAATAAACAAAATCCTAAAGAACCTAGAAGTTTATATGAATGATGACAAAGATGCGGTTGACCCTTTGATTCGGATGGCAATCATCCACTATCAGTTTGAATCTATCCACCCCTTCTATGACGGCAATGGAAGAACAGGAAGGATACTCAACGTATTATACCTGATCCATGCAGAATTGTTAGAGCTGCCTATCCTTTACCTAAGTACTTATATAATTCATCACAAGGCTTCATATTATAAGCTATTGCAAGAAGTAAGGACAAAGAACAATTGGGAGGGATGGATTTTGTATATGCTTGATTGTATTGAGCAAACGGCAAAAGGCACAACGGAGAGAATCCAGCGAATAAAGAAACTATTTGATACAACAGCAGAAAAGGTCAAAAAGGAACTTCCAAAATTATACAGCAAGGAATTAGTTGAAGTCATATTCTCTCAACCGTATTGCAAAATTAACCATCTGGTGGATAGCAACCTTGTCGCACGTCAGGCCGCTGGAAGGTATTTGACCCAGCTGGAAGAAATAGGGGTGTTAAAAAGTCAGAAGGTTGGCAGAGATATACTTTATATCAACACTAAACTTTATGATCTATTAAAGGGATAAGTTATTAGAAAGAAAAGTGTTGGAACGTTTGTGATTAGCATAGCTAACGATCTTTGAATCTGCCTTTGATGAACATAATGACTTGTTGAATTCTTTAAAAATTAATCACTGCGTCCAGTGCCTCATCCGCCTCCCGGTGGATGAAATTAGCCTGATAGCCCATGGTGGTTCGGATATCCGAATGTCGGTAAAGTTTCTGAAGCATCTGAGGAGTAATACGATCTCCGGCGATATTGCCAAAGGAATGCCGTGCTATGTGATTCGAGAGGGTGAACAAACATATCAAAGTATAGGAACTCTATTAAATAACAGTAGTTTAATTCGATAGGTAAGATATTAGAGGAATAACTATTTCCTTGATCTGCCATTTTACAAGGGTTTAGCACGGCTATGTGGTCCCCTCACACAAAAAAGAATATTTTCTTACATGTGTAAGATATTCTACTTTTTTGGGAGATGCTTTAGTAAATAAAACCTGAAAACATACCCAAAACGGGAGAAGGTTAACGCAATTCAGAAGGAAAGATAAGTTTGATTTGGTCAATGACTCAGAATATGGCGGCTTTTGCTCAGTAAACTGGACGTTCTGCTAAGTCCTGCTTTGCATATTCTGGTTTTAGGATATATTTGGAATAATGAAAATCATTTTTTTATTCGTATTATTTCTTTTCTGTTCTACCATTTGGGCTCAAGATACTCTGATCTGGAAAAACGGAAACCGCAAGTTGACAAAAATCGTATCGAGCGACTCTGTTATTCGGTATCGCACCTATTTAAATGATTTTTCCAGAACATTTGTTGTAAGGCGTTCTGAAATAGCTTCAATTCACTACCACAACGGAACCATTGAACCCGGCGAGTTAACCAAATATGAAATAAACAGACATATCTGGATTCAATCTCAATCTATACACCCTCTTCTCTTAGGATACCGACAAAACAATGAGCGTTTGTTCGAAGCTGATATGCTTGATTATGTTAGTCACAACACGAATGATCAGCATATTTTATCGGAGATACGGAAGACCCGGAAAGCGAAAAAGTCGCAACGTATAGTCATGTGGAGTGGAGTAGGTATGTTTGGCATGGGGCTTTTCCTTGCGTCAAGAGGAACTTCGGGAGGGTATACTAATGATGCAGGATGGGCTTCTGTTGGTTTTATAGTTGCATCTCCTATTGTCGAGTCAATGTTTATTATCCCTTTAACTGTCAGGAAAGTACATGCTAGTCATGTAAGGAAGTTATATAATTTACAACTGCTTAATTGAACGGCACCCATTCCATAAAACCTGGCCTTATCTCCGTTTATGTATGGAAATGTTCTCATTTCAAAGAGTTCTCACTAATTAGCTTTCATCAAATCCTTTCCGGCATTCTTTTTCCTCATAGATTCCCCTTTAAGCTCCAGCCTATGGGATTCATGAATAATTCTGTCCAAAATAGCATCTGCTATGGTTTGTTCACCGATTACTTCATGCCATTTGCTTACAGGTATTTGTGGAGTTGAGTTATTTTTAGTTAGAGTGCCAGTGATACTACACAAGCCATTATTTCTAAAATGAAAAGCAGGAATGGATTGAAAATCCATATTAGAAACTATAAGAAATAGGCTGGGTGAGATGGCACGGATACGCTTACACACAGGCTGCGCCGCATATCCGCGCCGACGGGGAAAATATCGGAAAGGTGATCAGGACTGTTAAATACTTAAATCCCAGGATGATTTTTACAGATAAATTAAATGTTTACCCGGGCCTAATCGGAACCACTTTACATAAGGCTTCAGTATATCAGATTAATCATATTGAGCGATTCAATTTGACACTTAGAACGCACTTAAAGCGCCTTTCCAGGAAAACTATTTATTTTTCAAAAAGTATGGAGATGCTGGAGAGTTGTTTGAAATTGTATTTCTGGAGGATGATATAAATTACTTGTAATATGTAATATGTAATATGTAATATGTAGTAGTTAAAACTTAATCTGACAGTGCAACCTCTCTTCTGATCAGTGTAACCCCTCCTCAGATCAATTCAACCTCTTTTCTGATCTGAGTAACCTCTCCTCAGATCAACGCAACCTCTCCTCTGATCAATGCAACCTCTTTTCTGATCTGAGTAACCTCTCCTCAGATCAATGTAACCTCTCCTCTGATCAATGCAACCTCTCTTCTGATCAATATAACCTCTCCTCAGATCAATGTAACCTCTCCTCAGATCAATGTAACCTCTCCTCAGATCAATGTAACCTCTCCTCTGATCAATGCAACCTCTCCTCAGATCAATGTAACCTCTCCTCAGATCAAGGTAACCTCTCCTCTGATCAATGTAACCCCTCTTCTGATCAATGCAACCTCTTTTCTGATCAATGTAACCTCTCCTCTTAGCGGAGTAGCCGCTCCTGTCGATATCCTCATGACGACGATCGTCGTGATGATTGCATTAAGTGTTGTGATGTGTGCGACGATCGTCGCAATGATTGCATCAAGTGTTGTGATGTGTTCAATGATCGTCGCAATGATTGCATCAAGTGTTGTGATGTGTTCAACGATCGTTGCAATGATTGCATCAAGTGTTGTGATGTGTTCGACGATCGTCGTGATGATTGCATCAAGTGTTGTGATGTGTTCAACGATCGTCGTGATGATTGCACCAAGTGTTGTGATGTGTGTGACGATCGTCGCAATGATTGCATCAAGTGTTGTGATGTGTTCAGCGATCGTTGCAATGATTGCATCAAGTGTTGTGATGTGTTCGACGATCGTCGTGATGATTGCATCAAGTGTTGTGATGTGTTCGACGATCGTCGTGATGATTGCATCAAGTGTTGTAATGTGTTCAACGATCGTCGTGATGAGGATAGCTACTGTTGAAACCCCTCCTTCAACCCGGTTTGCGCGGATGTGACGGGCCGCAAGTGTGCCAGCTCATCCATGCATTCTAAAATGGCACGGATACGCATACACACAAACGCCGCCGCATGTCCGCGCCGACGGGAAGAAACAGGAAACACATTAATAAAGAGCCGTCCGTTCATTATAAATGCAGAAACATATTGATGAATGTATGTTGTCCATATAGAGAAATGGGAATGATATTGGTAAATAGCCGACTTCATATTTTGCGTTTTGGGAGTTAATTTCTGATTTAAATGATAATCTTCGAATAATGGCCCGCCAATCACTCAGAGAATCATACTGTTTACTCAGTGTTTCATATCAATTACTAAGTCCCATTGATTTTCCTTGACATGTTTTTATCTGCGAAATATATTTGATAATGATTAGCTTGAGATAAGTGTATCCATACTTTAATCCGTAAATGGATCATTTGCAAATTTTCCTCTCGCCGAAAAAAATTTTCATACAAAAACACTGAAAATCTTACATCTTACCTTTTTTCTTAAAAGGCGCAGATGTACGATATTTTGATAAAGAAGAAAAGAGAATAGCGCCTCCCCTCAAATCCTTTGTTTATAGGGAATTCATTGGTGAAGTATACTGTAAAAAAGTATAAACACGGAGAGATTGTCTTTAAGTACAAAAAATATTCCATATACACAACCTCATTTATCACATTTTTTTTATCTCTTTATCCGGCATCACCTGTTATGGTTTCATGATGCATCTTGACATGTTAATGAATATGGCCTATCCTTGTTTCAGGAATCAAGATAAGTTTCCAAACGACACAGACTCTCACACAGCTCAGTATAAAGATTACAGAATTGCATATTTCGCATTGAATTGAACTAACTAATCCCATTTTTAAACTTTATTGGAGAACGCTTGAAAGGATTTGTAAACAAGCGGTGGTATAGGTATCTCCTGGCTCTAGCTCTGCTTGTGCCTGGAAGGGTTGGTTTTGCTCAGGAGGGAGTAAAGGACTCTGCTGTAATTGCTGGAAAATCAGAGTCTTCAGCTTTAAGAATTAAAAGAAGTTTAAAAGAAAGAGTAATTAGTCTTTTTAAAAAAGAAATGAAAATGCCAACTGCTCCTTCTGTGTTAAAAAAAGATACGGCTAAGGCATCTTCCGGAAAGACTTCAGGTATTCTTCCTAAAACGGATTCTCTCAATGGGAAACAAGCTTTGGGTAAAACATTAAGTAAAAGAGATACAGCCGGGCTAATGGCAGACATAAAAAAGAATGTAAAAACCAGCGGAAATATAAGCGTTGGTTATGATTATGGAATAGTTCCGTTTACAACCAGCACCACCATGCCTTTAGGATTTTACAAAGCGGAAGGTAATGCCATGGTAGAGGTCAAAAAGATTCCTTTTGATGTTATGTTTTACTATTCTGATCTCCAAAGTATTTCTGGATTAAGGAATTATTTCCGGATCTCATTTGATGAGAAGCGATTCAGGGAGAATATGCTTAACAAGGCAAGTGGACAGGTAGAACAGGAAAAGGCGAAACTGGGCAATCTGTATAAAGAAAGGCAGGATTTGGAAAAGAAACTGGATTATCTAAAATCTATGCCCGATCCTGCCGACTATGAACAAGGGATCGGGAAGTCATTCGATGTATCCGGAATTGTAAAAGTGCCGCTTGTGCCAAAGGAACCGGTTTCAGTGCCTAAAGACACCTTGTCGGGCAATAAGGGAGGGGCAGGCATGGATAGTATTGCCAGGCTTAAAGCAAAAGAAAAACACGATGCAGACTCCGCTGCTGCTTTCACGAAAGAATATGCACGCAAATATGATTCCATTCAGAGGGTTATCGGAAAGTTCCAGAAAATGCTCGATGATATTGAATGGAAAATAGCGTATGCAAAACGGACTGTCCATGCACTGGAGAATACGGATCAATTGGCTTCTAAAGAAGCATCTCCCTATTTAGGTAAGTTCAATAGCACCATGATGAGTGTCAAAAAGCTGGAAATAGGGCTCAGTTATCCCAATTATTCAACTTTCCTTGTTAGCGGGGCAACCGTAAGGGGGGTGAATCTGGAGGCGGAAAAAGAAGGCTTCTTTATTGGATTCACCTATGGGAAAACACTGAGTAATCTCCTTTATACCAATAATCTTGTTCAGAATTCCCTGAGCAACATGCAGAATCTCTACAACTTTTTTGATTTTACGAATGTTAATGACAGTCGCCGGATTATGGCTATTAAAATGGGGCCTGGTAAAAAGGAGGGAACTCATCTTCATTTTGGCGTATTATATGGGGTTGGTAGCACCAGTTATATACCAGAGGCTATTCCTCCCGCGCTCAATTATGAAAAAAACTATGTGATTGAAGTCGACGGAAAGATCGTGATTACTAAAAGTAACGTATTGGATTTGGTTTATGGGAAGTCTTCCATACTTCAAAGCAGTTCTATGACTGGTGATTTGCAAAAGGGTTTGAATTCGGTTTTTGATCCCACAAGATCCAATGCTGCGTTGGTCCGCTTTACATCCACTATTGCCAGAACAAAAACAAAATTAACGCTGACCGGTCGTTATGTTGATCCATTCTTTACCAGCTATGGAATAGGTTTTATGCGTTCGGATAATTTCCGTTATGAAGTGAAAGCCGAGCAAACAATAACGAAGAAAATAAAACTGACTACCCTTTTCAGAAAAGAACAGGATAACCTGCTTTCCCTCTATAATTATACCACGCGGCTTACCACGATCGGGGCTAATCTGAGTATAAAATTAAGCCGGGTTCTTACCATTCGCGCAGGTTATAGTCCTGTGCTACAAACTGTAGATACCAAAGACGGAAGCTATTCTCTTAATAACCACAATAATATCAGCAATTTTATTGTAACCTATTCCCCGCGGCTCAAAAAAGTAATGACATCCTTTAATGCGCTCTACTGCTATTACAATTTGTCCTCTATTATTCAAACTAATGTGTTTCAAAATATTAATGTAAATAACACATTGCAGGGAAAAAATTCCCCATTAAGGTTCACGACTTCAGCAAACTGGTTTTATCGCAATGGAGTGGATACGACAGGGAATAATACGCTTATGTTGGTTGAAGAAGTAAGTTACAATCTGAAAAAGGGGACAGCCTTTTCTATCGGCGGGAAGGCAGCTCACAATGATCTTATGGGATGGCAGTACGGGTATATGCTAAAAGCTCATGTGCCGGTTATTAAACATTTCAGTGTAGAAGCCAGTTTTGAAAAATTGGTTATCGGTGATTTTTATAACAGTCTTGGATTGCAGCAAATACAAAGGTTTCCATATTACTGCAGCGGAAAAATAATTTATAACTGGTAAGATATTTAAAACATGTGCCCATGAAAAGGTTTCTCCTGATTTGTCTTTTGTTTGGCCTTCTGCCTCTTTATTCGGGAGCTCAGGTTAACATATTAAGTGCATCTGTAAATAGCTTTAATGTGACCCCGTCATCCCTGTGCCAGGTAAACGTAATGAATACACAGGGAGATGTACAGGCTATGCTGGAAGCAGATCTGACATCGACTGATAATACGCTTCTTTTGAAAGTAACCACCGGCACTTTTATCCTGAAAAAAGGATTGAATTCTTTGGGAATGAATATATCTGTTTCTTCGGCTCAATACGGGAGCAATGATGTAAGTACTCACATTAAAACCTTTCATACCCTTCCATCAGGCAAGTATCACACCTGTTGGACCATAAAGGTACTTGCTCATGATGCAATCGGAGATCAATATTGTGAGGATGTGGAAAGTGAAAACACCGCTTTTCTCTTTCTCGTTTTTCCTGCCGATCATGATACGATTGACTCTCCAATGCCGCTTCTTTCCTGGAGCCACAGTGATCCTTTCAACATAGGTTCCACGGGAGACTATTATCGCATGGTATTGGTAAAACTAAGTCCGGGTCAGAGCGCAGAAGCAGGTGTTATGAGCAATACCCCCATGTTCATGAAAAACAGTCTTATGACCCATGAGGTACAGTATCCTTATGATGGTAAAACACTGGAGGTAGGAGAACGTTATGGGTGGCAGGTGCAGAAAATAAGCAATGAGGTGATTGTTAATAAAACAGAAGCCTGGGATTTTGTATTGAGACCTCCGGTTGATGGAAGGAGTGTAAAGTATGTAGTTCTGAAAAACAAATTGGATGCAGGTTACTATACATCGGAGGACGGGAAAGTATACTTCCGTTTTGATGAATCCTATACAGGAGGGGAATTAAAATATAAGGTGTACAATGCCGCTAACAAAGAGATTGCGCCCCTTGCAAAGAATGAAAATAAAACGCTTTCAAAACAACCTTCATTTAAGACCCTTGGTTATAATCGTTTCTGTCTGGATATGAACGGATATGGGGCAAAGGAAGGATTTTACACGCTGGAAGTAATGAATGCTAAATCAGAAAAATCATTATTGAAAATTTATGTCAAATAACAAAGGAAGTATGATCGTAATGGCCTTATTGGTCATTGGAGTTGCAGGATCTCTGATTTTTTCTTTCTGGGAGCATTCCCATAAATCAAAAACAGGGTATATCATCATAGGTGAAGTGTATAGTTCATTTGATCTGAAAAAGGAATCAGAGAAAAAATTCACGGAAGTGAAGAACTATAGAAAGAAGATCCTGGATAGCATGGCCTTCACACTGCGGATTATGGCAAAGAAAATTGATGGAGAAAAGGCCAAGAATAAGGAAGATGTAGATAGCTATAATCAAAAGAGAGAAGAGTTTTATCAACGTCAGAAGACGTTTGATGAAGACAATAAGCAACTGACGGCAAAATACGATCAGGAGATTCTGACACAGCTAAATCAATATGTAAAGGACTATAGCAAGGAAAACGGATATGAATATGTTTTCGGAAATGGGGGAGACGGGTCGCTGATGTACGGGGATGACGCTCATAACCTAACTAAGGAAATTATTGATTACGTAAACAAGAAGTACAAAGGAGGCAAATGAAACATTTATTGACAATTGCTCTTATGTTTATTCTATTGACTGCTTGCTCTGACAAAGACAAGCACCAAAGGGTGCTTACAAAGGAGCAGGAGGCTGAAGTTACTGCAGGAAACATACAATCATTTAATGAGGACGAACTAACCCCAACGGATTATGTGGCCTGGATCAGAGATGCTAAAAATGGTTTGCTTCAGGAAAAGAAGATGGAAGAGCTTGTTTTCTCCGCCCAATACAAACCATATGCATACGTAACGTGTATGGAGGAGAAAAAAAAGGAGATACAGGGAGCTGTTCTGAAAGAAAAAATATCCGAACTGGAAGGAATGCAATACATTGATTTTAAGATTGCGCTTACGGATGGACAGGGAGAGCTTTTGAAACATCATGTTTCAGGGCCTGGTGAATATAATGCCCGCATAAATTATTTTGCTTTTGGTATGCAGCATGATATTTCATTGGTAGATGGAACCGATACGATACCCTGCTCCCTTTTTCACTTTGAAAGAGCGTATGATGTAACTCCATATTCCACTTTTCTCTTAGGTTTTAACAAGGGAACAAAAAAGGGGGTGTATGATAAAACACTCATTTTTCAGGATAAGACATTTCATAAAGGAACTATAAAATTGAGCTTTCGCAGAGAAGATCTTTTAAATACCCCTAAACTCAAAACAACATGAGGAGGATAAGAAAATACATGAAACGGAAATTCCGCAGCCGCCTGCGTAAGATAGTGGCGGTGTTTACGGCACTTTCGCTCATCAATCAGATTGTGTTCCCGACAGCGGCTCTGGCATTAACCGGTGGTCCTAGTCAGCCGGAGGTGCAAAGCTTTGAACCTATCGGAACATCGGATATGGTGGATCCATTTACCGGGGATTTTAGTTATAACATCCCTCTTATGGATGTGGAAGGTTATCCAATCAATATTGCATATCACTCCGGAATTACGATGGACCAGGAAGCATCCTGGGTGGGACTGGGTTGGAATATTAACCCGGGTGTTGTAAACAGAAATGTACGCGGCATACCAGATGA
>Ga0210396_10000874_pt1 | contig 34803 bp, 32 predicted proteins | sample IncBWH17OmetaG_FD_155466 | JGI IMG/M metagenome (GOLD analysis project Ga0210396, IMG submission 155466) | Forest soil microbial communities from Barre Woods Harvard Forest LTER site, Petersham, Massachusetts, United States - Inc-BW-H-17-O ...
AAGATCGCGATCGAAACCCCACTCACAGATTTCGGCATGAATTTCGTTGGCGATCTCGCGCCATCGCCCCTCCGGCTCGTTGGGAGCTTGCGCTTCTAGGTCAGCCGCAGCACGATCGAATGCGACCCAGGCCATGACTTTCGAATGAACGAAATGCTGGGGGCCGCCGCGGACCTCCCAAATTCCTTCGTCGGGTTGCCGCCATGCCGTTGCCAGGTGTTCCAGGACAATTGACCGCAGCGCCCGGCCGCGTTCCGATGGCGCCATACCTGCTTTCGACGCCTGCAGCATCGCGTCAACGATCTCGCCGAAAACGTCGAGCTGCAGCTGCCGAGATGCATCATTTCCGATCCGCACCGGCGCCGACTTCTCGTATCCGGGCAGCCAGTCGACGATCTGCTCTGGCAACCATCGCTCGCCACCCACTCCATACATGATCTGGATCTGGTCCGGACTGCCGGCGACTGCGCGCATGAGCCAATCTCGCCATGCCTGCGCCTCCTCGTAATATCCGAGTTCCATCAGCGCCATGAGCGTGAAGGTGGCATCTCGGAGCCAGCAATATCGGTAGTCCCAGTTCCTCACGCCACCGAGGCACTCGGGAAGCGATGTTGTGGCGGCGGCGACAATCCCGCCGGTCGGCGCGTAGGTCAAAGCCTTCAACGTGATCAGCGAGCGTTTGACCGCTTCGGTCCAAGGACCAACCTCCGGACAGCGATCGCTCCATTGGCGCCAAAATATTTCCGCGCGCACCAGCGCATCGAACCAATCGATCGTTGGCGGCGGACTTTGAAAGGAAGAGCCGTAGGAGAGGACAAAGGGAATCGACTGCTCGGCCTCGACGAAGAATTCACCGACCGTTCTAAGATCTTCGCCATAAAGCTCGACGGGAGTTCGCAGCACAACACGCTCCGGGCCGGCAATTGCGTTGATCGACCCGTCATCGAGCCGGGTGACCCATGGGACCGTGGCCCCGTAGTTGAAGCGCACCACAAGCTCTGTCTGAAAAGCCACCCGCCCCGACAGACCCTTCACAATCCGGATAAGCGCACCGTCCGCCGGCGTCATGAAATCGACAATCGCCGCACGGCCGGATTCAGTCTGGAATTCGGTCTCAAGGATGAGGGTGCCGGGACGATAGCGTCGTCGCGTGCCGAGAGGTGCATCCTTTGGGGCAATCAGCCACCGACCATTCTCAACTTGCCCGAGCAGGGCGGCAAAGCAGGCAGCCGAATCAAAGCGCGGCCAGCATAGCCAATCGATCGAGCCGTCGCGCCCGACCAAAGCAGCCGTATGACAGTCGCCTATCAACGCATAGTCTTCGATTCGAAGCGTCATTGTACGTCTATCGCACAGTCGGGGGCCGGACGCAGTAGGGCAGCCTTGCCCCCGCAAGCCCCGCCCACATCCGTTATCTCGTCGAATGCGCGTACGGTTTGCCGCGACACGCGCTTGATGCTCTGGCCGAGGCCCGCATGCGCATTCGGACAATCCAGATCGACTAGCATGAAACAAGCGAGCCCGCTACTGTTGAAGTCGAGCCCCACCCCGCCACGAATATTGCCAAGCAGTCGATAGAGCACCCCAGCTGCGTGCAAGGGCACCGAATTTTCGGAGGCCACATGGCGGCCCACTGCCATCGTATCGGGAAGTATTTCGAAGCGACCACTTGTCTCGCTCATGATGTACCCTCAATCAGACGGATCCAGAATGAAGCGCTCCATCTCCTTGTTGACCAGCGTGCCGTCCACGTCTGCCAACACAAGGGAACTCTTCCGCTTCGCCGCCATCTGACCTCCGTGACACTCGCTCAGTCCAGCGGCCTCCACGCGCGCCCATCCCGTGACAACAACTCGTCGGCCGCGGCCGGGCCGCTTCCGCCCGCAGCATAGTTCGGAAAGTCCCGAGGAAGGTTGTTTGCCCAGACGTCGAGGATGGGTTGGACGGCTCGCCAGCCGGCCTCGATATTGTCGGCGCGCTGAAACAGAGTTGCATCGCCGATCATGCAGTCGAAAATCAGCGTCTCGTACCCGGTGCTGGGTTCGATCCTGAAGTAAGTCTTGTAGGCAAAGTCCATGCTGACGGAGCTCAACTTCACGCTTAGACCAGGACGTTTGGCCGCGAATTCGAGCGCGATGCCCTCGTCGGGCTGGATACGAAGGATCATCCAATTGGGATTCATTCGCTCCACGTCGGTGCCACGGAACAGGGTGTATGGCGCCTGATGAAATCGGATCGCGATCTCCGTCACTCGGCGCTTCAGATATTTGCCTGTGCGCAGGTAGAATGGAACGCCGGCCCAACGCCAATTGTCGATCTGTAGCTTGCAGGCGATGAATGTCTCGGAATTCGAGTTCGGGGCGACATCAGGTTCCTGGCGATATGCCTGCACGGCTCGATCAAGGACAGTCCCGGCGTCGTACTGGCCGCGCACGACATCATTGAGCGCCGACGCGGGCTCGAACGGATGGATCGCTTGGATCACCTGCGCCTTCTTGGCCCGAACCGCATCGGCATCGAAGGATATTGGCGGTTCCATGGTGGTCATCGCGAGCAGCTGGAATACGTGGTTCGGCACCATGTCGCGCAGCGCTCCGGTTTTCTCGTAAAACCTGCCCCGGTGCTCGACACCGACGGTCTCCGCCGCGGTGATCTGCACATGGTCGATGTGCTGCCGATTCCACAGCGGCTCGAACAGGCCATTGGCAAAGCGCAGCGCCATGATGTTCTGCACCGTTTCCTTGCCAAGGAAATGGTCAATCCGATAAATCTGATGCTCCTGCAGCGCATTCAGGATCTGAGCATTGAGTGCCTTGGCCGAGGACAGGTCGTGGCCAAACGGTTTCTCGATCACCACGCGCCGCCACTGCCCATCTCTTTCGGTCACGAGGCCCGCAGCCGCGAGCCTTGCGACCGCCACGCCGAAGAAACGGTCCGCGACGGCGAGATAGAAAAGGTGATTGCCTGCCGTGCCCGCGGTCTCGTCGAGCTTGGCCAAATGCTTGCCCAGCCGGTCGTAAATCTCGGGATCGTTGAGATCGCCCTGCAAATAGCTCATGCGCTCGGCCAACCGTCGCCAGGCATCCTGATCAAGCCGGCCGATTTGGAACTGGCCGTCCTTCCCGACAAATTGCTCCATCGCATCGGTGAGGTCCTTGCACCACTTCTCCGTCGTCTGGGCGGCGACGTCGACACCGACGAGCCGAAATCCCTCCGATAGCCGCCGGGCAGCAACCAGGTTGTAGAGCGCCGGCACGACCAGGCGCTTCGTCAGGTCGCCGGCAGCGCCGAATATCACCATGGCGCATGGGGGGGCGACCACAGCACTCTCGGGAGAGCTATCAACCTCGGGCAACTGATTCAGGCCGCTTGTCATCATCGGAAGCTTCCTTTCGTTACTTTCGGCCGATCAGCTCCATGGCGGTCGTGACGATCCGCGCCGGTTCAAAGCCGAACTTGCGCTGCAGTTCCTTGAGTGGCGCCGACGCGCCGAAGGTATTCATGCCGACAATACGGCCGGCCGCGCCGACATATTTGTCCCATCCGAGCGCCGATCCCTGCTCGACGGCGATGCGTGCTTTGACGCGCGGCGGCAGCACCTCCTCGCGATAAGACTGCGGTTGGCGCTCAAAAATGTCCCACGAGGGCATAGAGACGACACGGCAGCGAATCCCCTGGGACGTCATCTTTTCATGAGCCTCCACGACGAGCGAAACCTCGCTGCCCGATGCAATGAGGATGATCTCGGGCGCGTTGCCCGGCGCATCTGCCATGACATAAGCACCGCGCGCGACACCGGCAGCCGAAGCGTACTTGCGGCGGTCGAACGTCGGCAAGGGCTGGCGCGATAGTGTGATTACCGCCGGCTGATGACGCAGCCCAAGCACGTAGCGGTAAGCCTCGACGACCTCATTGGCATCCGCCGGCCTGAGCACCACCAAGCCCGGGATAGCCCGCATCGAGACCAGCTGCTCGACCGGTTGGTGCGTCGGTCCATCCTCGCCGTCGCCCATCGCGTCATGGGTGAAGACAAAGACAGCAGGAAGCTCCATGAGCGCGGAGAGGCGGATCGCTGGCCGTGCATAGTCGCTGAAGATAAAGAACGTCGCGCCGAATGCGCGCAGCTTCGACAATGCGAGACCATTCACGATCGCCGCCATGGCGTGCTCTCGGATGCCGAAATGGAGATTCCGGCCTCCCGGATTTGCAGCTTCGAAATCTCCGGCCCCGGGAAATGTCAGGAGCGTCTTGTTCGACGGTCCGAGGTCCGCCGATCCGCCTAGCAACCAGGGAACGTTCTGGGCGAGGACGTTTAGCACCCTGCCGGAAGCGTCGCGCCCCGCAAGGCCCTTCGGGTCGGCGGGGAAGCTCGGCAAGTTGCGGTCCCATCCGGTCGGCAGCGCGCGCCGCTGCATCTCGTCGATCTCAGTGCCGAGCTCCGGGAATTGTTCACGGTAGGTGGCAAACAGTGTCTGCCAGCGGCGCCGCGCTTCGGCGCCGCGCGCGCCGATGCCGGCATCGAACCGCCGAGGAACTTCGTCAGGCACGAGAAACTGGGCGTCCTCAGGCCAGCCGTAGGCGCGCTTGGTGAGCCGAACCTCCTCCTCGCGCAAGGGCTCGCCATGGGCCGCCGCAGTATCGATCTTGTGTGGAGACCCGTAGCCGATGTGGCTATCCAGAATGATCAGGGTCGGTCGACCCTTGGTCTTGCGGAAGATGGCGAGTGCGTCGTCGATCCGCTCGAGATCGTTCGCATCACCCACCCGCAACACATTCCATCGATAGCCGAGGAAGCGCGCCGCGACATCCTCGGTAAAGGCGATGCGCGTATTCCCTTCGATGGTGATGTGGTTGTTATCGTAGATCCAGCAAAGGTCATCGAGGCCGAGATGGCCGGCCAGTGAGGCGGCCTCCGCGCCGACGCCTTCCATCATGCAGCCGTCGCCGCAGACGGCATAGATGTCATAATCAAAGATATCGAAGCCAGCCCGATTGTAACGATCGGCCAGCCATTTGCGTGCGATCGCCATGCCTACACTGGTGGCAATCCCCTGACCCAGCGGACCCGTCGTCGCCTCGACGCCAGAGACCCAGTGATATTCCGGGTGTCCCGGCGCCTTGCTGTTGAGTTGCCGGAAGCGGCGGATGTCGTCGATGGTGACTGACGGATTGCCCAGACATTCGTACTCGGCATTCACGGCACGGGTACCCGTCAGATACAGCAGCGACCATAGGAGCATCGAGGCATGGCCGTTTGACAGAATGAAGCGATCCCGATTGGGCCAGATTGGATTCTTCGGATCAAAGCGCATCACCCGGTTCCAGAGCACATAGACGAGCGGTGCTAATGCCATCGGCGTGCCTGGATGGCCTGACTTTGCCTGCTGCACTGCGTCGATTGAGAGGGTGCGGATCGTTGTGACCGCCAGTTGGTCGAGTTCTTCGTTGGTCATTCGACTAGGCTCCGTTGCTGTGCCCCCGTTTCGATCGGCTGTGATCAAACCTGTTTCTCGAGATGACCGACGAACTCGTAACGCATCGCCGACAAGAGCTCGATCTCCGTCAGATCGAAATCGTACTGAAAGTGTTGGGGATCCCGTAGCGGCGTAGTTTCGGCGTCGACGATCCCCGGCTTTTTCCCGGCATTGGCCGCCTTCAGCACCGCAAACCCCTCCGCATAGGCCGCCATCACCCCGTATTCGATGCCGTTGTGCACCATTTTGACAAAGTGGCCGGCACCACTAGGGCCACAATGGAGATAGCCCAGCTCGGACGTTCCGCCTGCTTTGTCGCGTCCAGGAGTGCGCAAGATGTTGCCGCGACCTGGTCCGAGGGTGGCGAAGATCGGATCAAGATACCGCACCGCGTCAGCCTCGCCGCCGATCATCATGCAGTAGCCGGGGTCTACACCCCAGACACCGCCGCTGGTACCGACGTCGACATAGTGAATCCCCTTGGGGATCAGCACGTTCGCTCGGCGAATGTCGTCGACATAGTAGGAATTACCGCCGTCGATGACGATATCGCCATGCTCAAGGTGGGACAGCAGATCGGCGATCGTTTCGCCTACAACGCCGACGGGCACCATCGGCCAGACCGCGCGAGGCTTCGCCAAACTCTCGATGAACGCCGTCAACGAAGCGGCGCCGACGGCCTTCTCCTTTGCCAACTCTTCTACCGCTTTTGAGGACCTATCGAACACGACGCATTGATGTCCTCCCCGCAAAAGGCGGCGCACCATGTTCGCACCCATTCGCCCGAGACCGATCATTCCCATTTGCACGGGTCAATCTCCTGGTCATGTTTCAATCGGGCGCGAACCGAGGAGCCAGGTAAGGCCACGCTCGACAAAAAACGGGGGTTGTCGCTGCGCTGAAGCCCGGGTAGTCGCTTCAATGCGCCCGGCTGCCGTTGGTTCCCCGCAGCTGTAAACTTCCGGTTTTCGCCCCGCCATAGGCGGGGCTTCGCAGTTTTGGTTACAGGGAGGCGGCAGCTATTCGGCTGCTCGACGCAGATGGGCGTCTTGACCGAGACCGAGCAGGCGCTCCGCGTTCGGGTGCGCGATCTTCTCCTTATCATTCACGCATCGCAAATCTTTGGAAACAACCGATAGAGACCAACGAATACCAAGTGCTCGAAGACGCTGAACGAGAGTCTCTTAGGAGCAGTCCGCCGCAGAACGTTAATTTGCTGCGGTAATGTCCAAATCTCTGCCTCGAGCGCTGCCCGCGACCGAAATAGATCGACAACCGTCCAACCAATGAGCCTGAAAAGATCCCTCATTGAACAACAGCATCGCCCGATTCTCGGTCAGCCGCCAGCCTGATGAGGTTTCCGACAGGGACAGCCTCGGATCCAGGGAAAACTCCTTATTCCGTGGTTTGGCGTCACAGCGCATCCGACCGCAGATTGGATCGCAAATCAGATCACGGAAGCCTGCGGCTGGGACTATCTCGTTCGTGACCGGGACGGCACCTATGGCGAGGTCTTTATCCGCAGACTCCAATCGATAGGCATCCGCGATCGACCACGTCGCCGCGCTTCATCGCGGGAACTAGACTCTGCCCACCGGGCAGAATCTTGCAGTCGTCCTGAGTTTCAGACAGCAGAACAAGCGCCCAGGAAACACTGGCTGACCTGAAATATTTGAACGATGCCGGCTTCATAAGCTCTAAACCAGACTGACACGCCAACGCAGCCGCGCGGTCGGGGGCAGAAGATTTAGCGGCCGTCCGGGCCCCCCATGCTTTGCCCCGCAGCGATGCGGCGCGAGCCCAGCACTGCCTTTGCAACGTCCCCAACGGCCTCAACCGCCTCGTCCATCCCCTGGAAGCAGACGATCCGGCAAGGACACGCCTCGAGACCTTCATAGCGCCAGGGAAACGCTCCTATCACCGCGCGCTGATTCAGCATCTTCTCGATATCGCCTCCGATATTCTCGGCGTGAATCAGCCCCTCCTGAAATGCATATGAATGGAAGGGGAACATGTCTTCAGCGATGTGACGACCCGACTTCTTGTGGATGTAATTGTACTCGCCGAAAAACTCTTCGCAGGTCTTGCCGACACGCGCCTCGAACCGCTTTGCAAGATCGGGCCTCATCAGACGAATGGAGGTATTCATCGAATGATCGCCGGAACCGCAATCGATGCCGAACCACTTGATTTTCTTCTTGAGCATCCATTCGAGCAGTTCGATTTTTCCACCGGGATGCATACAAAAATATCGAACCAGATCCTGTTCGGGCTGACCTTCCCAATACCGATGCCAGCCGGTGTGAATGATCAGAATATCTCCGTCGCGAACCTCAACCGGCGCCTGCTCGATCATCTCCGGCGTGATCACGGCCCAATCGTCCATATGCTTGGAGACGTCGACAACAGCGCCTGGCCCAACAAGGAAATCGAGCGGATAGGACGCCATATCGCCCATGCCGTCGGTGCCATGCATCGCGCCATCGATGTGGGTGCCGACATGGAGAGCCGTGTCGATGCGCTGTGCGACGATCATCTTGGTCTGCAGATTCTGCGCATAGTACATTTTATTGCCGGCATATCCGACCCAGCCCGGCGTATGTACATTCATCAAATGAGACAGGTCCACAATCTTCATAACTGCTCCTAGTTGACGTTCTTAGCCGCTTGTCCGGCCGGTTAGTGGCGAGATCTGAAATTTTATTGCCTGTCGAGATCTCGCATCCGCATTTCTACTTAGCTGGATCATTTCGGAGCCGCAGCGTCTGCAGGAAGCGCCCCGACGGCCTTGAGCAGCGGCACATCGGCCGGGCTGGGGCCGCCGACGCTGACCACCGTCACGCCCTGATCTGCCGCGACTGCATGCTTTACGCCGACTGGCACGTGCACGGCACAGCCAGCATGGAAGGGCAGTTCAATGTTGTTGGTATAGTCTCGTATCGTTCCCTTTCCTTCCAGAATGAAGATCGTGTCTTCGGAAATGGAGTGGATATGAGGAACATTGGCTTCGCCCGGCTCGAGCACGACATAGTTCATGTTGGCGTGCCAGGCGCCGATACCCGGCCAAACCACGAAACGCGCATCCTTGGAAATCAGCGGCAACCTCAAAGTGGGATGATCGCGATGAAATATTCGGATCGCCATTTGCTATGTTCCTTCCGAGCAAGCCAAACCGGCGTAAAGGCTCTCGTCGGCAGGGCACGGCCCGCCAAGAATTTTCATGTCCTGATCATCGCTCGAGATGAACTGATAGGCATCGCCCGCATCGATGTGCGCCATCGCACCTTCAACCAGCGGGAACACTTCGCTTGAGGCTAAATCGACGATCGAACCGGCACCGCTCATCACGTAATAGACGGCATCACTGCCGTGATTGAGGCGTATCGTACGGGCACCTCGCTCCAGCGTGATTATTTGAAAGGTGCGGAATTGAGCACTGTTGCCGGGCCACATCACAACCCTGGCGTTGCCAGGACCAACGATGATCGGTATTTCTGGGCATCCCACGGCGCTGTCGACAACGCGCACGGAGTTTGCAAGGCGGGTAGCCATCGAATTGCTCTTTTATCTACACTCGAATTTTTTTAACTGTATCAAAATTCTGGGATGGGGCAATAGCTTTCTGACCGGTTGGTGGTAATGACGGTTGCCGGCTATTAAGTTTGGTTCGACTGCAGTGGTCAGAGAAACAGAAGGGTAACTTTGGTGACCATCGAATTTTCTCCCGAGCTGCCGGACGACGTGGCGGAAACGACCGCCAGCACGCTTGCCGCGATCGGTGAACGCATCCGCGAAGTGAGGCAAGCCAGGAATATGACGCTTCAGGTACTCGCCGAGAGTACGAAATTAAGCGTATCCATGCTCAGTCTTGTCGAACGGGGCAGAGCCTCGCCGTCCATCGGATCTCTGATCGCGATTGCCAGCGCGCTGGGAATTACCATGTCGGATCTTATCGCGAACGAGCCTGACTCGGACGAGGAACTTGTGGTGCGGGCCTCACAGCATCATGTCGTCGAGACGCCCAGGCATGTTGTTCGCAGGTTGATCCGCGAAGACCGCACCCGCGGCCTTTCGATCGCCATCAACGAATATGAGCCGAATACAGGCAATTCCGATGCCGCCCTGTCGCACGCAGGTTTCGAGTACGGCTTCGTTCTCGAGGGCGTACTTACTGTCGAAGTCGACAAGACGCCCTACATTCTCAAGAGCGGCGATTTGATTTCCTATAACTCCCGCCGTCCACACAAGATCTGGAATTATGGACGGCGCAAAGTACGAACCCTATGGTTCAACCTTGATCGAGAGTCCTGAAAGGATTTCATTAGACCATCTGCGTTATGAAGTTGACCGTCCAGAATGCGAAGCTCGGACACGACGAGGAGATTCAGGCACTGAAGCGCCTTGACGACCAGCCGCGCCGGCTCGAACCGACAGCCCGGAGACCTTGCAATGGAAACCTTCGCCGCAACCAAGCACAGCGTCGCCGATGCTGGATGGCCGGTCCGCATTCGGATGGGAAAAAGATCTGGCGCCACCGAAAGCGGCGAGCGGAGCCAACAGCTTACATGCCTGTGGCATCGGATTGATTCTTTGGGTCAAGGATTGACGGAATTGCCGGCCAATGCATGCTCACGGCATGAGGCACTTTAAAGACTTCCATTTCGCTCGAATGAGCGATGACCATTACTGCATCATCAGGGACTTGGGACCAGTCAAGGGCGGCAAGGGACTGAAGCATCATGAGGTCGTCGTCGACTTTACCTGGCGCGCGCTCGTCCAGGTTCTGTCCCTCAGACGGCGCCGAAAGGCCCTCCGGACACACCAGAGTGAAATAAGTAGCCGGACGAACTCAACGGCAAAAATTTGAAACCGGAGCTCGCGGCGGCGTCCGGACCAGATCAGACTGCAACCTTTGCACGCCAGGCCATCCTGGCTCGTGAACGAAAGGGTCCGGTCGCTGCTTTCGGCTTGGGCGACACCGAAGATCCGGTGATTCCCGATATCGTAAACCGAGCCGCCGCCGCTGGCACCTGTCGCTCCGAGATGGTTGATCGTCACGGGCGTCGCTAGCGCCGCTTCCATCGGCCCTCGATAGCGACGTCATGTACGATTGATGATTCAACTGATCGTGACAAATCGAGGGTGTCGGATCCCATAGCTTCCTCCCGGCAGGAAACCTCGATCGAGAAAAGCTTCAGTGCGGCCTACCCTCGAACTGAAGTATTAACCGCGCTCCTGATTGCAAAGATCAACAGCAACTTGCGCGTAGAGCTTGCTCCCGAGGACCATATTCTCGATCTTCATCGCGTATTTGCCGCCGCCCGAACTGACACCTGGTCCATACGTTAGCGCAGGAATACGCATCTCGTTAAAGCAATTGATATCGCGCCACATGCTCGATGCCGGGATCGGCGCAGGACTGGGACCAGTGCCGAGAAGTAATTTATGCGCACCGGTGATCGCGTTCCTCAGCGGCTCTGCTTTCTTCGTGTCGGCTTCAAAACCTGGCCGATAGGCGAAGAGTTCAACTTCGCCCGTGAGCCCTGCGTCGTTGATAAGCCGCAGCAATTCCTGGCGAATATCGAGGGGTTCCTGCACCGGCGTAATGCGAACATCGACATAGATTGCGCATTGCTGAACAGTCTTGGTGATTTTCCAAGGCACACCACCGCGGATCGCTCCGATGTTGACTTTGGGGACCACCACACCCCCAACGCACTCATAACGGTGTTTCGTCTCATATTCTCCCGCCCATTCTTCGACGCGTTGAACAAGTTTGGTCATGCGCACGATGGCACTGGGATTTTGCTCAACGGTAGTCGGTCGCGAAATATAGGGCGTGTAGATGGGGCTATCATTTCCGAAAATCGTAACCTTGAAAAACGCCTTGCCGGCTTCGACCCCAACAATGCCGAAATCGGTCCCTTCCGCAACGAGCGCGAAATCTGCGACCCCGCCATGGGTGATCGCATAACGGGTGCCAGCTTCCTTCGCTATGTAGTCGGGCGGCTGAAACTCATCAACAGGCTCGACTCCAATTTCGCCGACGACCGCCATCAGCAAGAGGTCGCCTTTCAACGTAATGCCGCTGTCCTTGATCGCCTTTGCGGCAAGCAGCCAAGTCGCCATGGGTCCTTTGTCATTTACGATTCCGTTGCCTACCAGCGTGTCGTCCTCACGCCATGCAGTGTGAAAGATCGGGTCACTGGCGTGCCTTGAGGCCCACCATTCCTCCTGATGAACAGCTGTATCCATGTGGCTGTTGAAACAAAGACTGCGGCCATTACCGGAACCAGGAAGAGTTGCCAATACGTTCGGACGATCGCCGTACAAACCGATTTTCCGGGCATCGAAGCCCTCGCGCCTGAGCCAGTCCTGCACGTAATCGGCAACCGGCCCCTCACGTCCGGTCGGGCTGTCTATGTTTGCAAGATCGAGGGCGACTTTCAGAAGTTCGTCGGTGTCGATCTTGTCAAAAATGTCTTGCAGATTGACGCTCAAGGGACATCCTATCTGAATGAGCTCAGACGCGGGAAAAGACGATGCGGGTTAGTGTCCACGATCATCTTGATCTCCGCAGATGAGAAGCCCGCCTGCTTCAGACTCGTCATCGGATCGCGATCGGCGGGCGGAAAGGATTCATCAGTGCCGAGCATCAGCTGTCCAACACCGACTGTATCGGCCAGAAAGCGCAATGCCTTGGGTGAATGAAGAATCGTGTCGTAAGCGATACGACTGGCATATGTGGACGGCGGCATCCGGGCGACATCACCTTGGGCCGCGCGGGGCATACGCTCGTGCATAACATCAAATCGGCCAAGCAAATAGGGAAACGTGCCACCGCCATGCGAGAGCACCAGGGAAAGTGCCGGAAAGCGATCCAATACCCCGGAGAAGATCAGCGAGCCCACACCTAGCGTGGTATCAAACGTGTATTGGGCGATCTGGGTCAAGCCAAAACGCGCGACGCGTGGAGAGCGCTCGACAAAGACTGGATGTAAGATGATGGGAAGAGCGCGCTCCTGCGCCCGCGCCCATAGCTCGTCAAGTTGGCATTCGCCAATATTAACGCCTTCAACATTGGCGGCGACCATCACAGCAATGGCACCGAGGCCTACGACACGATCGAGTTCAGCCGCAGCATCATCAGAATTCGTCAACGGAAGCGAAGCGACGAACGAGAATCGATCCGAGTGCTTTTTGCACCACGCGGCCAACGTGTCGTTAAGCATGCGATGCCAAGCTGCGCAGGCCTCTCGGGGCAAGCCATAGCCATAGATATCGGGCCAAGTAGCAACGAATTGCCGGTGAAGTCCCTGCCGGTCGAGACTGGCGCGTCGCAGCTCGACGGGTTCAACGAGTTGCGGAAAGAACGGCCGCACTCTAAAACCATACTCGAAGGCGACGGCGGGTGGTTGTCCGTCGTTGGTAGTCAGCAACCGGACGCCGATTTCAGCCCCGCGATCTCCGATCGCAGCGATTAGCTCTGCCGGGACGTAATGCGCATGTATATCGATAGGCATGGATACTCCTCAGGGCTGCCCCCTTCGCTTGACGCGTTCACACCTTGCGAAGCCGGAATTTCTGCATCGGACGGCAATGCGCCGACCGCCTTCAGTAACGCGCCATCAGCCGGACTTGGACTCCCGCAACGCCGCGATTTGCGGCAACCGCGTGCTTAGCTCCCGCTGCGGGAGCCCTCTAAAACATAATAAAGGCAGTCCGCGGCCAACGACGATCGGCAATTCTGGGCAGTTCACCGCACTATCGATTACCCGAAATGTCTCAGATGAAGCACCTTTCATGTGGCCCCGCCGTTGTTTTAGTTGTATTAAAGAGACTTTAATATAGTGAAAACGATTGGGGGAGCAACTATTTTCTCTCGATGGCTCTGACGTGAAAATAGCCAGACGCGGTCGCAGGGCAACCGCGCTGGAGGATGAAGCTTTGTGCCACGCGTATAAATTATGTTACTGAATACTAATGACGCGCGGACAAGGCTTTTGACGATTCGGGAAACTGCGGAATGAATATCGCGACAAAAGTCCAGATGACAGAAGAGATCACGGAGACCATGGCGGCTACGCTAGCTACCATCGGTGAGCGCGTTCGCAACGCGCGCGTTGCTCGCTCAATGACTTTGCAGGATTTAGCCGATGTTTCCGGCGTGAGCCCTTCGATGCTCAGTCTCGTCGAGCGCGGGCGGGCTTCGCCATCGATTGGCTCTCTGATCGTCATTGCCGGGGCCTTGGGTGTTGCGATGTCCGACCTTATCATTGCAGATTCGAGCGTTCAGGAAGGTGTTGTCGTTCGGCCGGCCGATCAGCGCGTGATCGAAACAGCGGAACATGTCGTGCGCCGCCTGCTTCGCGAGGACCGCAAACGTGCCGTATCGATTGCCGTTAATGAATATGCTCCCGATACCGGCAGCGCGCTGACGCCGCTCTCCCATGCAGGTTATGAATTTGGTTTCGTTCTCGAAGGCAAGCTCACAGTGGAAATCGATGGCGCGTCTTACAAAATCGAAAAGGGAGACTTGATTTCCTACAGTTCACGCCGCCAGCATCGCATCTGGAACCATGGGAGGCGTAGCGCCCGAACTTTGTGGTTCAATCTCGGAAACGACTGAAGAAAGTCATGAGGCTTTTACGCTGATAGATATATGCAAAGCCCGCAGACGGTATCCGCAAGCTTTCGAGACTCTACCGGCGGATTTCATGCGCGATTCGAACGTATTCATCACGCCTTCGGCTCATGCCGCTCGACTATTCTCAGTAGCATTGCTTCCCCCGAAGACATTGACGCCGGCAGGCCAGCCGAAAACGCTCTAGCCGCTAACGGCCGTCGCGGGTTCGTAAGATTTGCTCGCCAAAGCGGCCCACCAGCCGGGATTCTGAGCCGGACCGCCTTGCCATACTTTAATCCTTTTCAAACTGTTTTAATGTGATAAAACACAATTGCTCGCATCCTAGCGTCAAGCGAGCGAGACGCGCGCAAGAGGCCGTGGGCGATGCAGCCAAAGCAATCTTTTCCCGGTCGGGGTTCCACCTCCGGCGGCTCGCGGGAGGTCCCGACGGGCGTGACCGTTTGGATAGATCATTCATGAATTCGCGAGACGGTCGATGAAGCCGGCCCCCTTTGAATATGCACGGCCGGGCACCCTCGCCGAAGCACTTTCCTTTCTGACCGTCGACGATGCAAAACCGATCGCCGGCGGTCAAAGTTTGATCCCCCTGCTCGCACTGCGTATGGCGGCACCGAAGCTATTGGTCGATATCTCCCGTATCGCCGAACTTAAGGGTGTAGAGTTCGGCTCCGACTACATCAAGCTTGGTGCGCTAACGCGTTGGTGCGATGTTCTGAAGAATCCACAATTGGCGGTCCAACATCCGCTTATCGTCGAAGCAATCGGGCATACCGCACACTATCAAATTCGTAACCGCGGCACCGTCGGTGGAAGTTGCTCCCATGCAGACCCTTCGGCAGAAATGCCGGCGGTTGCTGTGACCTGCGAAGCACAATTCGAGATTAAAAGCCTTCGCGGCACGCGCATCGTTCCCGCCGATGAGTTTTTTACCAGCGTGCTGACAACCACGCTTGAGCCTGACGAGCTTCTCATTTCCATCCGATTACCCTCTTGGCCATCTGACCGCCGCTATGCGTTTCAGGAATTTGCACGCCGCGTCGGAGACTTCGCAATGGCAGGATGTGTGGTGTTCTGGGATGAAGAAGATGGATGCTGCGTCAATCCTCATGTCGGTGTCTTCGGAGTCGCAGATACGCCGATCCGTGTTCGAGATGTCGAAGAGGTATTGGTCAATCGGCCGGTTACAACAAACGTGATCGTCGAAGCGGTTTCCACGTTACAGAGGATCGTCATTCCGCTGGATGATATACATGCGCCCTCAGCCTATCGCAGCGCCCTTCTGGGCGTGCTGCTCGAACGCGCGCTGCTCTCGGCTTCCTCATGCCAAAGAGGGCAAACTGCATGACAGATGTCGCGATCGGCCTCACCGTCAATGGACAGCCCGTTGAAGTCAGCATCGAACCGCGTCTGACGCTGGCAACGTTGTTACGCCGCCATCTGAGACTGACCGGAACACACATAGGCTGCGAACATGGCGTATGCGGAGCATGTACCGTTATCGTTGATGGCGATGCAGTTCGTTCGTGTCTTGTGTTTGCAGTGCAGGCCGATGGCACGGAGGTCACAACGATTGAAGGTCTCGCTCGCGGCGAAGATCTTTCGCCGCTGCAAGCGGCCTTTCAAAAACATCATGCGCTTCAATGCGGCTTTTGCACGCCGGGCATTTTGACAACAATGCATGCACTGCTGAACGAAGAACCAAACCCGTCGGAAGACCGGATACGAGACGTTCTGTCAGGAAATATCTGCCGTTGCACCGGCTATTTGCCGATTGTGGAGGCCGTGCTCGAAGCGGCGGCCGCATATCGTAAGGAAGCACGTTCGTGAATACATTTGTCGGCCTGCCGCTTGAGCGTCTCGAGGACAACCGGCTGCTACGCGGCAAAGCCACCTTCGTCGATGACATCATGCTCGAAGGCATGGTTTATATGGCAATCCTTCGCAGCCCTGTTGCGCACGGCCGGATTGTTCGCGTCGATCTCACACGAGCCAGGGAAATGGATGGTGTCGTCGCGGCATTCGGCGGATCGGACTTTGATGCTCTTCCGAAGATTCCGCTACGGCTGGCGCCGGTCGAGGGAGTCGCACGCTTTCTGCAGCGGCCCATCGCTCGTGACAAGGTCCGGTTTGTCGGGGAACCCATGGCTGTCGTGATCGCGACGACGCCGGAGTTGGCGGAAGATGCGCTTGAATTGATCGAGATCGAGATCGATCCGCTACCGGCGGTCGTGGATTGGACGACGGCGTCCGCTCCCAGCGCACTTCTATTCGAAGAAAACAACACCAACGTCACGGCACGCTATACCGTCTGCGAAGGCGATATGACGAAGGCGTTCACCGCGGCTACCTATACGCGTCGGGAGGTTTTTTATTGCCATCGCCATACCGCGCTCCCCATGGAGACGCGCGGCCTCGTCGCGGCATGGAATGAGACCGAGAGCAGAATGAGAATCTGGGGCTCGACGAAAGTCCTCTGGTTCAACCGCAAGGCAACGGCGGAAGCGCTAGGGCTGGAATTGGACCAGGTTCACATGCTTGGAACAGACATCGGGGGTGGTTTCGGCGTCCGCGGAGAGATCTATCCGGAAGATTTCCTCGTGCCTTTCGTCGCGAGGAAAATCGGACGACCGGTCAAGTGGATCGAAGACCGCCGCGAGCACCTGATGGCCACGAACCATTCGCGGGAGATCAGCTGCGATCTGGAAATCGCGTGCTCGCGCGAAGGCCTCATCCTTGGGCTGCGCGGGATCGTCTACGGGGATATGGGTGCCTATACGCGCACCAACGGCGGTATCGTGCCAGTTCGCGCGGCCCAGTTTCTGATCGGACCGTATCGTATTCCTGCCCTCGAATTCGACGTTGCTATCTTCGTCTCAAACAAAACGCCCGTGGGTACATATCGTGGGCCCGGTCGTTTTGAGGCCAACTTCTTTCGAGAGCGGCTGATGGACATGGCTGCGAACGATCTCGGTATCGATGCAGCCGATTTTCGCCGCATCAACCTGATCAGGGAGGACGAGCTTCCTTATTCGACGGGCAAGCTGGTTCCTTACGAAAAGCCCTTCATTTATGATACCGGCAACTACCAGGCGGCCCTGGAGCGTGTACTTGAAGCGATTGGATACGATCGGCTGCGCGATCTGAACGGTCAGGAAATCGATGGCCGGCGCCATGGCGTTGGTCTTACCTGCTTTGTCGAATGTTCCGGCGGCGGCGCGAAGGAGAATTCCCGCGTAGTACTCGAAAATGACGGTACAATCTCGGTCCATACTGGCTGCTCAATGATCGGACAAGGCCTGGAAACTGCTCTTACGCAACTTGCAGCCGATACGCTCGGAATCCAGATGAGTCATATCCGTGTCCATAATGCCTCGACCGAAGATCTTGACGAAGGTTTCGGCACCTTTGCTAGCCGCGGCGCAATTAAAGGCGGTAATGCGGTGGTCGATGGAGTTAAAAACTTCATCGAAGAAATTACCCGCTTCGCCAGCGAGGTCATCGGTCGCGCAGCAAACGACCTCCAATGGAAGAACTGCGCTATCACAGCTCACGACGGTACTGTCCTGTATGATCTACCGGAGTTAGCGAAACACGCAGCGGCGCGGCAACGGGTAGTCGAAGCGAATGGCAGTTATTTGAGTACCGATCTTACCTTCAGCTACGGAGCGCATGCCGCCTACGTCGCGGTGGACCCTCGTACCGGCGCCGTCGAAGTTTTGGACTACTATGCTGCCGAGGATATCGGCGTGGCGATCAATCCGATGGTCGTTCATGGTCAATTGATCGGGGCAATTGTCCAAGGTCTCGGTGGGGCTTTTCTCGATCATCTGATCTATGACAAGGACGGCCAATTCTTGACCGGGACACTCGCTGATTATCTCGTGCCTACCGCAACCGATTTTCCAAAAGTACGCGGCGAAAGTTACGGTGAAAAGCTGGCGTCGACAAATCCGCTTGGAGTTAAGGGCGCTGGCGAGGGTGGAATCGTGGGCGTGGCCGGAGCAGTCGCAAACGCAGTAGCTGCAGCCCTGCGCCCGATCGACGTAAAGATAACTTCCCTGCCGCTTTCACCACCGCGTATCTGGAACTCGATTACCGACGCGGCCAATCAGGTCAGCAGCAGCTGATCGTCAGCAAGCTCTGCACCCTGTTTGCGGCGGAAGAACTTCAGCAGATCGCCGACATCCAAAGCATCGCGATCAGCGCCACTGGCGTCGAGAATGATTTCTCCTTGATGCAACATAATGATCCTGCTGCCGTAATCCAACGCCTGACGCATACTATGGGTCACCATCATAGTGGTAATGCCGAGTGTTCGCACCACATCGTCGGTTAGCTTCATCACTTGATCCGCCGCCGCTGGATCCAACGCTGCTGTATGCTCATCCAAAAGAAGTATTTTCGTTGGACCTAGAGTCGCCATGATCAACGACAAGGCCTGACGCTGCCCGCCCGAAAGAAGCGCAACGCGATCTTCAAGCCGGTTTTCCAAACCGATATTGAGCATCGACAAGCGCTCGCGAGCGAGCCTGCGAACGGACGTATTGATCGCGAATCCGAAGCGTGCTGGCGAAGTTCGTGAAAGCGCAATCGCGATGTTTTCGATGATCGACATTTCTCCACAAATACCCGCCCGTGGATCCTGGAATAGCCGTGCGATCTTGCTTGCACGCCGATGGATGGGCCACAAAGTGATGTCGGTTCCATCCGCGAGCACACGACCTACGTTCGGCCGCGCCTCACCCGCAACGATATTAAGGAGGGTCGACTTACCGGCACCGTTCGAGCCGATCACGGTAACAAACTGGCCGCGCGGAATCTCCAGTGTCACACCGCGTAACGCGCGCATCTCAAGTGGCGTGCCCTGATTGAAGGTAATGGCAATCTTGTCAATCAGGATCATTTGATGCTCTTTGTCAGGAGAGTTTGGGCTTGCGGCCCGGCATGTAAAGTGCGACCGCCACAAGAACCGCGGTGACCAGATTGACGTCGGAGGCAGTGAAACCGATGGCGTTCGAACTGAGCGCAAGGCCGATGACAACACGGTAGAAAATTGAGCCCGCGACACAAGCCAACGTTGCCAGCGCGACCACGCGCGAGGGCAATAGCGCCGTGCCGCCGATGACCGCGGCCAAAGCAACGACGATTACACCGATTCCCATCGAAACATCAGCTGCCCCGAGCATCTGCGCGAAAAGCGCGCCGCTAAGCGCCGTCAATGCGTTGGCAATGGCGAGACCCAAATAGACCATACGGTCGACATTGATACCGTTGGCCCGCGCCATTCGTGGATTGGCGCCCGCGGCCCGCATGGCGAGCCCGTATCCGGTACTGAGAAACAAGTCGAGAAACAATTTGCAGACGGCCACCACCATGGCGAGCAATACGACAGGCACATAGAAGGAGGGAATGCCGAGATGCTCGACCGTCGTATAAACTGTGTCGACACCAATCAGGCCGATGTTTGGTCGGCCCATCACCCGCAGATTTACAGAGTAGAGTGCGATCGCTGTCAGGATTCCCGCAAGTATATTCAGAATGCGGAATTTTATATTGAGGAGTCCTGTCGCGAGCCCCGTCGCAGCGCCAGCCATCGCCGCGAGCAGAGTCGCGAGCCACGGGTTCACACCAATAACCATAAATGACGCTGCTACGGCGGCGCCAAAGGGAAAGGAACCTTCGACGGTCAGATCGGGGAAATCGAGTACCCGAAAAGTAACATAAGCGCCCAAAGCGACGAGCGCGAATACCAAACCAGTTTCAAGGGCACCCACAAATGCATAAAGACTCATGAAAGCATTCTCGCTCCTGATTTGTCGAAAGGCTGGCGATGGGCGGTTTTAGAAAATGGTGGCCGCGCGATCCAGTACCGATTTCGGTATTGTCACACCCATTTTCTCGGCCGAAGCTTTATTGAGATAGAGGCCGATTCCGTTTGGGGTATCCTTCATGTAAACGACATCAATGTCGCCGGGCCTGGTACCTTTCAGTACTTTGGCAACCATTTCAGCTGTCTGAACACCCATCTGGCCGAAATCAAAACCTACGGTTCCGATTGAGCCACGTTGAACGCTGCGACGCTCCGCCGAGAATAACGGGAGGTGCGCGTCTTGGGCGACCTTCACCACGGTTTCAAAGGCAGCGTAAACGATCGTATCATTCGGAACAAAGATAGCGTCAACTCGACCCACGAGACTCTGAGCTGCACTTGCAACATTGTTGACGCCCATAGCCGGTGCCTCGATAACTTTGAATCCCATTTTCGGTGCTGCAGTTTTAATGCTGTCGGCCGTCGCGCGTGAGCTATCCTGAGAGGAATCGTACAGCAATCCCAGCGTCTTCAAGTTTGGAACGACTTCTCTCACCAGGTTAATCTGAAGCTCGGTTGGGACCAAATCCGACACTCCACTCACATTGCCACCGGGATGCGTTCCGCTCGAGACAATCTTGGCGCTAACGGGATCGGTCACCGTCGTAAAGATAATCGGCAAATCTCTTGTCGCAGCAACGACGGCTTGACTAACTGGCGTGGTAATCGCAACGATCACATCGGGTGCTTCGCCAACGAATTGGCGAGCTATTTGTTGCGCCGTTCCGAAATTACCCTGTGCGCTCTTGAAATCGATCTTCAGGTTTTTTCCTTCGACGTAACCGTGAGTCGCCAATCCCTTGATGATTCCGTCCTTCACTTCAACTAGCTGTGGTGTGTCCACCATCGTCATGATGGCAACGCTCTTTATTGCATCCGCATGAACCGGCCTGACAAAATCAACAGAAGCAGCGACGCCAAGAGTTAGGACCAGGATGCCGAGCATCCGAAACGAGAATCGGTGCATAGGGAGCTCCATTTGCTTCGCTGAGGATGTATCGATGCGACGTTCAAGACAACTATCGATTTTGATGTTACTCAAATTATGTTAACTACATTAAATCTTTCCATGAAGAATTTGTGGTGTCAACACATCAGGCTTTGACGCGGGGCAGCAACTTTGTTCTGCGCGCAGGTGCGCGCGGTGTCGCGGATCGTGCGTTCGTCTTCGGCGAGATGCTCGTCGAGCAGGAACGGATCATCCCACTGGAAGTCTATCGGATGAGGCAAACCGTCGGAGACTGCGTTGGATCTCGATCGACACTGACCTTCTCCTCTCTGCTCCGCGAAGAACCGGCGTCGCATCGTTGCGGGAAAAATCCAGTTTTAGATAGCACTATTTCACATGCTTCACTCGTACACAAGTGAATATGAAGACGTCGTCGGCGACCCGCGGCACGTGAGTTTCCTTGAATGACCTTGAATGACTAGGAGTAGTTCGCTTGTATACAAGCAATTTTTGTGATTTGTTCCTTGCAGACGGATGCTGGAGGCACAGATGGCGGTAGTCTTCACTAACGACAGAATTGGGCTGTACGTTGAAGAAGCCGGCTCGGGAGTACCGGTTCTCTTCGTGCATGAATTTGCAGGCGACCACCGGTCATGGGAGCCGCAGGTAAGATATCTATCGCGCATGCATCGATGCATCACATTTGCTTCGCGCGGTTATCTGCCATCGGACGTGCCCAGTTCTCCAGACGCTTACAGCCAAGACCTTGCGCGTTCGGACGTCATAGCCGTTCTCGATGCACTGAGGATAGAGAAGGCCCATATCGTCGGCCACTCAATGGGAGCTTATACAGCCCTACATGTCGGTATTCATCACCCGGACCGTTGCCTCTCGATCTCTGCCTTAGGATGCGGATGGGGATCCAACCCTGAGGATCGGGAGGAATCGGCGCAGGCGTGCGAGCGGATAGCTGAAATGTTTGAACGTGAGCCGATCGCGGAGGCCGCGGCGAAATACGCGCGCTTTCCCATGCGCACGACGTTTGAAGCAAAGGATCCGCGCGGATTTGCTGAATTTGAGGCGATGCTGGCTCAGCATTCCGGGGAAGGATCCGCACTCACCATGCGCAATCTTCAACAGAAACGCCCCACTCTCTGGGACATGAAAGCGCAATTGGAGGCCTTCAATCTACCGCTGCTCGTGCTAGTCGGCGATGAAGATCATCCCTGCCTTGACGGAAGCCTCTTTCTGAAGCGAGCCGTACCGCAAGCTGCTTTAGTCGTCGTGCCTAGAACCGGGCATACGATTACCTTGGAGGAGCCGAACGTAGTCAATTCCGCGCTTTCCGAACTTTTCTCGGCGGTTTCGTTGAACGCCTGGATGTCGCACAGGCCACGGAACGCGCAGCCGTGACGGCCGACATTCGCGTAACGCGCACAGAAGCCAAAGCCGGGATTGTCCTCGACAATCCCGATCGGCCCAACGCGGTCTCCGCCGTGATCTGGAAGAAGTTGCGATCGTTGGCGGAAAATGCCCGGGAAGACATCGCGCTTCGCACCTTGATCATACGCGGCGAAGGCTCTGTGTTGATCGCAGCCGTCAAATCTCGGCAGGCTGCCTACAAGATTCCAAAGCGCATTTTCGCGGTAAGCGAACGTCCGAGAAACGCGACGGGAAAGTTTCTCAAAGCACGACTTCGAGAAGACCACTCCGGCGCCTTGCGCCGATAATCAGTCAGCAAACATAAAGGAAAACACAATGGATCTGCAGCTAAAAGGCAAGACGGCGCTCGTCACGGGCGGCAGCGAAGGGATTGGTCGCGCGATTGCGGCAGTGCTCGCCAACGAAGGCGTCGACGTTGCAATCTGCGCACGGCGAAAGGAACCGCTGGAAGCCGTCGCGGCGGAATTAACCAAGGCGACTGGTCGAAGGGTGGTCGCAATCCCTGCGGACCTGACCAAGGATGCCGATGCAGCAAACTTCGTTAAGAAAGCAGCCGAGGCGCTTGGGCGCATTGACATCATGATCAACAACGCCGGAGCCGCGCCCGGAGGCGTGATCGAAACACTCACGGAGGATGATTGGTATCAAGCTCTGCAGTTGAAGTTCATGGGCTATGTGCGCTGCCTCCGCTATTCGATTCCGATCATGGTGAAACAGGGCGGCGGCCGAGTCGTTAACCTGATCGGAAACGACGGTGTCAAACCGTCGTACTGGGAAATCGCTCCGGGCGCCGCCAATGCGGCTGGGCAAAATCTCACTAAGGCGCTGGCCGGTCAGTACGGCAAATACGGCATTTCGTTCGTAGCGGTGAATCCCGGTCCGGTCCGCACGGAGCGCTGGGATGGCCTCGTCAAAGCCATGTCACGTGACATGAAGATCTCTTATGAGGAGGCTGACACACTCGCGCCCTCCGCAATTCCCATGGGAAGGATCGCTGAAGCCGAAGAGGTCGCAAATCTCGTTGCGATGATGGCGTCTCCACTAACGCACTACGTCAACGGCACGATGATCGAGATCGACGGCGGCCAGGAAAAGGCCCTGATGGATCGCGTCCGCGACCGCTAATCTCAACCGGGGCCGCCCGATGACGAAGTACGCCGGCTTTGTGGAACGGCGAATTCCGGCCGGGGCAAACCATGGTGTGCTTCGCGGTGTCAGGCTTGCGGTCAAGGACAACGTTCCGGTCGAAGGCTTTCGCTTTGCCGCGGACACAACTTATTCTTGAATCGGCGGGCTCCTTACACGGCGCTCGCCGTGCAGCTTTTACGCGCGCTATGTACTCGGCGAGACCAGGAGACAGCTTTCCGAAGTGTTCGCGCAAGTTGACGTATTGCTCTTGCCTGCTCTCCCCGCGCCGCCTTCGGCGGTACACGATAAAACGATTAAACTCGGAGAATTGGAGCTTCCCGTGCTCCGCGCGATGATCTATGAAACGTTCCTGTTGAATATGTGCGGTGCGCCCGTCGTAACCCTACCGGATCTCCAGTCGACCGGTGGCTTGGCAGAATCCGTGCCGTTCGGTTTCCAGATCGCTGGTCCTCACCGTCCCACTATAGAAGTTTTGTCGTTCTCAACTGTCGTTGCGTCCCGTCTCGGAGCCGGAGGCTCGACACATTCAACCTATCCCGCTTAGGTCGTTGACCGAGCCAATCGTATTGTGCGCCATGAAAATCAATCCAAAAGCGACAGTCGTAGCGTTCCGGGCAGAGAATGCTTCATCCTACGATCTGGACAATCAGATCGGTTTCCGTCTTCGGCTTGCGATGCAGAAGCACACAGACATTTTCTTCAAGAACATGGATCTAGGGCTCACGCAGGCTCAATTCGCCGCGATGGCCCGCCTCCAAACCACAGGCGCATGTTCGCAAAATCAGCTTGGTCGGTCCGTCGGCCTCGATACGGCTTCGATAGTAGGCGTGATCCGGCGGCTCAAGGCCCGAAAGTTGATCTCGATCGTAAAAAATAAAGAAGATCGGCGACGGGTGATCATCGACCTGACGGCTTCGGGTCGAGCGCTGATTGTGAAAGCAATAGAAATGGGGACGCGGGCCAACGAACAGACCTTGTCCCCTCTGACGCAGGCCCAACGTAAGCAGTTGATCTCGCTTTTGGGTCTTTTAGTCGCCAGCGACGACGAAGTTTCCAAAGAGTAATCGGCGAGAAACAAGTTCGGAACGTCAAAGGAATTTCGCTTGCTGGTTAAGTCGGTGCGCGCTTGCGTCTCTCAACCTTCTACGTCGGTTTGAACGCGTTTTTCCGATGGAAGCATCATATTCAGCAAAACGGCTACGAGAGTACCTACAATGATACCGTCAGCGGTTAATATGCGGATCGCCGCCGGAAAGACTTCGAACACCTGTGCTGGCGCCAAATTAACAACCGTGCTGAGGCCGACCGAAGCCGCGAGTATGAGCATGTCGCGCTGCTCTTCCAAGGATTGTGAAACGATCTTGATGCCGACCACGACAATCATGCCGAACATGAACACCAGCGTTCCGCCGAGCATAAAGGGTTGGATCATGCCTACCGCCGCCCCGACCTTGGGCAGGAACGCCATGCAAACAAGTATCACCCCGGATATTGCGACAACATAGCGGCTGGCCACACCCGTTAGCGAAATCGCGCCGACATTCTGGTCGTAAGATATGAGAGGCACGCCCCCGAAAATGACCGCGATCGTCGACCCCAGGCCGTCCCCTGCTATCGCACCGCGGATACGTCGTTCAGTCGGCTCCACTTGAATCATCACGCAAAGTGCTATGGTGATGCTCATCGTGTAGATGGCAGCGACCACCTGATAGATGATGATCGATGTCAGGCCACCGATACCGGGCCACGAAATGCCGTACGGCAAAAGGCTTGGCACTCTAAACCACGGCGCTGCGCCCACATTGGCGAAATTATCCAAACCACTAAAGAACCCGGCGATATAAACCCCGACGAGAGCAATCAAAATAGAAAATGATCTTACCACTCGATTTCCCAGCGCTGCGATTATCGTGATCAAGATTATGCTTGCTAGCAGAAATGCTACGGTTATCGGCTGCCCAAAATAGGGTGTATTTGCTGCGAAAGCCACGTTCATGGCGATCTTTATCAATGTGAGTCCCGTGATGATCAACAACGAACCGACGACGATTGGAGGAAAAAGCGCACGGGCTTTTCCGACGATAGGACTGATTACGAGGAGAGTGATTCCTCCTATCAGCAATGCTCCAGTAACGGCACCCAAACTCTCTGTCTTGGCAATTTGAACAACCGGACCGATATAGATGGTGTATGCGCCGAGTAACAATGGTAGGCGTGCCCCAACCCAACCAACTCCTAGCGAGGAAATTAAAGTACCTATTCCACATCCCAGCATCACGCCTGTTATAAGCGCCGCCCGCAAATCCGCCGGAAGATCTAGAAGCTGACCAATGACTAACGGCGAGGCCACCATGGCGGAGAACATGATAAGAACATGCTGTGCTCCGAAAAGAATTGCCGCGATTGGTGACGGCTTATCTTCAAGCCCATAGCGCAGGGCTATGGTGCCAGCGCGCGGTGCGTTACTTTGCTCGGCAAGCAACTGGCCTAGCTTCGCTTGTTTCGATATTTCCATCGCTGGGTCCGCAAACAGCCAAACAATCTTGTCATCTCATTTACTTGTATGCAAGCGATTTATCATAAGCCATAATAAATGCCTCTCATGCCAGTCGCCGGCGATGGCAAACGGTAGATGCCGAATGCACGGTGGTTTCTCACCGGGAGCGCCGAAGGGGAATCGGAATGCATTCAAGCCCGGTCGGTATACGGCAGAGGCAATTGCAAACAGGCGCGAGTTAATTTCGATGCTTCGTTCAATGAAAGCACTCGTCGCTCGCATCACCGACTAATTTTCGGCCAGTTTCAAGTGTACATTGTGTGATACCAAGCTCTGGTGCGATTGATTCTACGAGAAACCTCGATCCCGTCGGCGTTAGATGAATTATATCCCGAGCGGCCAACGATTCGCCGATTCGTGTAACGCAACCGAGATTGTTGCAGAGCGCCTCGCGAGAAGAGATATAATCGACGCCCAGCTCTGATGCTATCTTCCGCATGTTGGCGTCGCCTGAAATCTGATCGACATATTGCCAGGTTCGTTCGGGTATAACTTCCCCCTTGCGGCGATAGTACGTTGAAACGATCGCCGGCAGGCCGCCAATCCAAACAGGGACCGGCCCCAAAATGACGATACGTGCAATATTTTGGGCGCGAAGTGCTTCAATGGTGGGCCTTAGATTTTCGACCCTATCGTTCACGTCCCAAATTGCATGCAAGAGCACCACATCAGGAGCATTGGCGCGAATAAGATCTACAATTTTTCGATTTTCTTCGAGGCAAAACTCGGTCATCGAACCTGCCCGGATTAGAAGTGGCGGACAAGAACTGACGGTGAATTGCGCAATGCCAAAGTTACGCGAGCCCTGAAGATACTGAAAGCCGGGAACCAACGCAGAAGCGGTAGAATCACCCCATATCGCAATAAGCGGACGCTTTTGATCGACGCAGTTTCGAGAGAAATCCACCTTAGAGCCATCCAAAAGCATGCACTCGCCAACGCGCAATCCTTCAGCCGGATTGGCCACGGTTATTAGTCTGTTGATACGGTCTGGAAGGGACGGCCCATATCCAAGCGCAGGCACTAGGGCTGCTGCCGCGAGCATCGTCATGCAGGCAAGCAAGGGCTTTTCAAACCGACCGCGACCAAATCTGATTGGTCGCTCAACGAATTTGTAAGTCAGCCAGGCCAGCAAAAAAGCCAGCGCAACCACCAACCCTCGTTCAAGCTCCGTCAACTTTTTAAATTTGATGAATTCTGCAAAAACCAGCAATGGCCAATGCCAAAGGTAGAGAGGATAACTGATAGCGCCAACATTGACAGCGACCCGATTGGAAAGCACCAATCGATTCAGAACACTGCCTTCGGATCGAAGAAGGAGAACTGTGCCAGCCACGGGAATAGCCGCAGCCCAGCCTGGAAATGGCGTTTGCGTGTTTATCAAAAACAACGAGATTGCTACCGCTACAATTCCAACAGTTGCGAAAAATTCATGGTAACGCTCATCATCCGATCGCGACGCTTGCGCGAGAGTGGCACCGGCCAACAATTCCCAGGCTCTTGTGAATGGGAGATAAAAAGTCTCGGACGGCGAGTGTATAATCATCGCAACGTTCAATATGAACGATGCAGCCACAATGAAAACTGTAGCTGGCAGCAGCGATTTTCGCGGCGCTGCCCAGAGCATCAAAGGCCAAAATAGGTAAAATTGTTCTTCGATGCCAAGCGACCAAAGGTGCAACAGTGGCTTCAGGTGAGCGGCGATGTCAAAATAGCCGACCTCGGACAGAAGCATTAGGTTTGCCGAAAACAGCGCGCTTGCCAGGATATTCTTTCCAAGCGACGTGAGTTCTAATGGCAAAAAGTAGTGCCAACCGAATGCAAATGTAGCGATTAGAACGATAATCAGTGCCGGAAAAATTCGCCGTACACGCCGAGCGTAGAAAGAGGCGGCGCTGAATTTCCCTGAATCTAAATCGACCAAGATGATTTGGGTGATGAGATAGCCGGAAATGACGAAAAATACGTCCACACCGATGAACCCACCCGGTAATATTTTTGGAAAAGTGTGGAACAAGATAACCGACGTCACCGCGAGAGCTCGTAGGCCGTCAATGTCGGCTCGGTAGCGCAGAGTCATTGCATCCATGCTTCGCTGATTTGGGGACTGATTGGGGGGCGTGAGCCGCAGCTCTACGAAAAGTCCCGCTAACTCAACAGCATGCTGGAGATTCGTGGCGGAAAAAGAGGAACTGGGATCTAACCTTCGCCACGTAAACCAGCGTGACGGAACGGAAAGTAACCAATATAGCTGCGCACCGGCTCCGGCCCCACCGCGACTCCAGGATGGCCGCTGGCGATGCAGGACGCCGGCTGGTAGTAGCGGTGTGCGCCAACAGGCGGGCTTCACTGGGGCTTGATCGGCTCAGCTTGCGCGGCGCCCCCTCCGGCTTTAACGGCTGCCTGCTGGCGGTCACGCGCGGCGATCAGTTCTTTCTTAAGCTTCGACCTTTCGTCGGTTGTCATAGCAGGCATTTCGCGCTCCGGCGGCAGATCTTCTACCGGGAGATAAACTTTCGTTTTTGGAGGCGCCGGCGCCTCCGCGCGCGCGTCCATCGGCGATGAGCCCGCAGTGGAGGTCGCACAGCCGCCGAGCGAGAGGCTCAACAACAGCAGCGATCCCGCGGCGAGCGCCGATATCTGCTCATTGACATACGCAATACCCATGCATGCTCGTTCCACAAGCATTGCGGGCCAATTATGACCATCAGCCACGGACCGATGCGGTTCCGACCGATCGGTTAGAAAAGGGTCACGTTTCCGATGAGATCGCCGACGGCTCAGAGTTCGCCCGTTGGTTCTAGATCCGCACTAGATCAGGGCATTATCCTGGATGACGATGCGAATGCATTCTTTACAGCCGCCGAAAGTTTCGGCCAGCCGCAAGCCAGTGAGTTATCATCGCAGCGCATCGATTTTGACCGATCGGCCGGCTGTTGTGCGGCCAGGGAAGATGTGTTTCTGGGCAGCAATACGAGCGGTGGCCCGACCGGTTGACGCTCTCTTTCCAGATCTGCCCGGAGCTGTTCGTCCTGACTTTTTGCCGATTGCGCCGAAACAGCTTCCCACCGTTGGATATCAAGGAACCCAATATATTCGCGATCGATCCAGTTGCGCTCCTCCGCTGTTGGATTGGGACCGGCAATTTCGAAATTACGACCCTGCATGAAGTCGTAATAGGTGTAGCCGCCGCCCGGCTTGCGGCGGCCCGCAAATCTTGCGTTGCAGTCCGTCGCGCCACCGCGCTCGTTAGGCAAAAGCTGGCTGGGCTGGCTGGCCCCGAGCGCTTCGACGCACTCTTCGAAATCCCGGGCTGACTCCAGGGCAGAGCCACGAAGAGAGAACTGTCACTGTCGGAAAACTCAATCCGGCTAGCAAGTGAGGTCGAATTGAGCGATGCTCTTGGTTGATGAGAGATGTTTGCAGCCTGATCTGGTTGGCGCTGATCGGATTGTTCCGATCGCGGGCGTCGCTGCAAGCAGAGATCTTGACGCTTCGTCATCAACTCAACGTGCTGCGACGTAAATCGCCGCAGCGACTAACCTTCAGCAGCATCGACCGTCTGGTATTTGCCGGGTCGTATCGGCTGGCACTTGGCGTCTTGGCCGCTTTGAAGATCGTCAGGCCGGAAACCGTGATCCGCTGGCATCGTGCCGGCTTCCGAGCGTATTGGCGCTGGAATCAAGACCGCACGGTGGCCGTCCAAAGACCCCGCTGGCAATCCGTCAGCTCATTCGCAAGATGAGTCTCGCCAATCCGTTATGGGGCACACCACGGCTTCATGCCGAGCTACTCAAGCTCGGCATCGATGTCGGACAAACCACCGCTGCAAAGTATATGGCGAGGGGAAGGCGACCGCCGTCCCAAGGGTGGAAGACGTTCCTTCATAATCACGCCGACGGCATCGCGTCGATGGACCTATTCGTGGTTCCGACAATCTCATTCCGACTGCTCTACAGCTTTCTGATTCTGCATCACGATCGCCGCCAAATCCTGTGGCTGGGGGTGACCGCGCACCCAGCAGCTGAATGGATTTCGCACCAGCTCACCGAGGCCTATGTTGGAAAGTAGCGCCGCGACACATCATTCGTGATTCGTGACCGCGACGCCGTCTACGGAGACGTCTTCATCCGCCGCTTTCGGGCGATGAGCATTCGGGATCGGCCAACCACGCCGCGATCGCCGTGGCAGAACGGATAGACAACTTGCGGGATCCTATGGCAGCGCCGAGGGGCTCGACATGCACGGGCCCTTCGGCCTCTCGGCTAAGGATCTCTTAAAAGGCCCCCGAGAGTTCGTATCTCATGCAGGGCCGTCGGCGTGGGGGCTGCAGAGGGAGTAACAATCACCGTTGCGGTCAGGCCAGCAGCCAGCGTTATCGTCGGCGGCACGCTGTCGATTTTGATTCGAACGGGAATCCGCTGGGCAAGCCGCACCCATGTATAAACAGCCTCGACCGAGGGCAAGCCCTGGGTGCTGACGGTTGCATTTGGTGCACTGATTCCGCGGGTGATGCTTTCGACATGGCCCGTCAGTTTATCTTGAAATCCCATCAAGTGAACTTCAGCAGGATCACCGACTTGAAAGCTACCGAGTTTAGTCTCCTCGAAATAGCCAGAGACCCAATATGAATCCGAATCAACGATTGCGATATTTGGAGATCCCCGGTTTGCATAATCTCCAACGCGAAGCAAAAGGTTCGTTACGAAGCCATTTACGGTGGAGCGCACCTCGGTACGCTGCATGTTCAGTTGCGCCTGCTCAAGGTTGGCAAGCGCTGTCTGATAGGCAGCCTGAGCGACCGCGTAGCCTCCCTCGTAGATCTGCTTTTCTTCAACCGACGCGCTCAGCTCCGTCAATTTTCGGCGCCGCTCATTTTCGTTCTTTTTCACCTCGAGGTCAGCAGCCTTGCTGGCGACGTCCGCTTTGGCCAGATCCAGCGCTACCTTGTAATCGCCCTGGTCGATCACATAGAGAAGGTCGCCCTTGTGAACGAATTGATTGTCCTGGACCAACAACTTCACGATCTGGCCGGGTACCTGGGGTGCAATATCGGCAACCTGCACGCGGACCTGACCGTCGCGCGTCCAGGGTGCCACCATGTAATGTTCCCACAAGCCAACGACCGCGAAAGCCGCGAATGCGAGCAGAAGAAGTGTGAGTGCGAAACGGATTATCCGACGGGCGCGGTTGAACATGATATGGCTTTCAGAAGAGGATGTTCAGGGTTGCGACAACGCAGATGTAAATCGAAGCTTCCGCAAGCAACGGATGCCAGAGCCATTTTTGGAAACGAGTGAGAACGAGAACGAAACGGATTGGAATAAAGATCAATGCCGCGATCAGCGCATATTTCACGAGCGGCGAGATCAGTAGCCCTGCGACAACGAACTCATTCATGGTGTCGGATCCCCTACAGCTGGTAACGCAGCAATTCCAGATGCCTGAGCAGTCTCATTTCTGAAGTTGTTAGAGCAGCGGTGCCATAGAGCGCCGCCGCCGCATGGACGAGATCAAGGCGCTTCGGGCGATCGAGCCCTGCGGCAGCGGTTAGATAGATCCGAGAGAGATCGAGTAGCTCCACTGGCGATAATGTTGGAAGGATCTGCCGCGCCTTTGCGTCGATGGCAGGGTCAATGGCATTCCTCGCTTGGTCGAGTGCCCGCCATGATCGCCGAACTGCGAAACTTAGATTGCCCAGGTCGGAAAGCCGCCTCATGACGTTGCGCCGCGTGAGGGTAACTGGCTCGCCGTGCTGCCACGAACTGAACTGACTCAGGCGATCATAATGAAGGCTCGCTCTGGGTTGATCGAGACCGTCCTTGTCAACCAAGGCTTCGCGCAAGGCACGACCAACAGCCAAAGCCAGACGAAGACGGCGCAGGCCGGGATCAACGGGGGCGATCAGACGCAAGGAAAAGAAAATGCATAAGCTACCGGCAACGAGGTATGCTGCGGTATCCACAAACGTCGTGGGATCGAGCGTCTGCACATTGGCCGGCGAAATCAGCAATAGGCTTTGCACACCGTAGATAATTCCCATTGGACCTTTGCCGGTTTTGATCAACCAACAGGTGATTGCCACAATCGGCGCCAGAGAGATGATGAATAACGGATAGTCACTAATGTTTGGGAAGATCAGGAAGTCGTAGATCGTGCCTGTGACAACTACGGCCGGCGTCATGAGGAGCGCCGCTCTTCCCATTACCTGGGGATCGTGCATAACCGACCCGAGCGAGACGAAAACGACAGTGCTGAGGATCATCTCGTTCGCGCCGGGCAGTCCAGACAGCACCGCAAGCCATCCGGCGATGCCGACCGCGAGGCCTACGCGCAGCCCATTGAGGATGGCCGCGATATAATCCTGATGAACAGGAAGGCTCACGAATCTTCGCGGAAGCCGCCCGACCCGATTTGACACTAGACCGTCACGAATGTCGCGGAATACTTCGATCATGAATTTGCAGCGATCCAGGACAAATGCCTCTTCAATCGAAAACGCCCCTGCTTCCATTGCCTGATGCAGGAGCGCTTCAATGTCAGCGAGCCATTTCTCAGGGTGCTGAGAGACGATCGCCACACGCATAATAGAAATTGCGTCGTCGACGGTCGAAGAGGCCGCGGACATGTTCCGCAGACCGAAACCTGTGGCCTGGATAGCCGAAATCGCTTCAAACAAGCCGAGCAGCGCGCTTCGCGCAGCCTTCGCGCGCGCCCATCCATCGAGTAATTCCGGCGTTGCAAAACCAATCTCGCTTCGTAGTGGCATAAGCCTCGCACTCATCGCAACACATTGCGATGGGTCCGGTGGTATGCGTCGATCGAGAGTGGCCAACGCCATGGCCACGATATCCTTTGTGGCAAGGCGCAGCTTGGATTGCAGCGATCGCGCCGATTCAGCTGTGGTGAAAATTGCGCTTACGAATGCAAGAGCGAGCACGGCGAGCAGGATAACTGCGACCCGATCAAGCATGGCTGTAAAGGCAGCGGTGGGGGCGTCGACGTAGATAATCGAAATAAGCGCGACCGTATAACCGGCCAGGACACATCCATAGGCGCGGAAATCGCGCAGAAGCGTTGCTATCGCGACGAGACATGCCATGTACACCGAAAAGACGGCAATGAGCATGGTCCGGTCTTGTGAAAAGAGGCTTGTCAAAATTATTGCGGCGACTGCTCCGAACAATGTTCCTGCGACGCGATAGATCGCTTTGGAGAGGACCATGCCTTGGGTAGGTCCCACTAGTATTAGAAGGCCTGTCCCCGCGCTTGCTGCAGAGTTGAGTTCAAGTGCGAATGCAATATAGTAAGAGACAGCCAGAGCGACCCAAGTCTCGAACGCCAAGGCCGTCGTGCCAGCCGGCCATTGCGCGAAGCCCAGGTGAAAGGAACGATGTTCGCCCCTTGTTGCGCCTTGTATAGCTGCGGTCGACATCTTCATCTGCTTCTGTTGAAACATTCACCTTGTTCAGTGGCAGACATTACTGATTAAGCGAACGGCCCCGTGACTCCTCAGGGAGGTACGGTGTTTGAGCGCGCGGCATCGGCAGCAAAGCTCTTAATTTCTCTGGCGTCAAATTGCTTCAGATAGCCCCAGACGTTGCTGACCTCGCTCTCCTTGATGCCCCCAAACGTTATCCTGGTGCCTGGAACCTTGGCCTTCGGATCTGCGATGGAGGCCTTGAAGGCTCTCTCGTCCCAGGTAATGGCGTATTTTTCGTTGCATCGCTGGCTGCATCTGCTGTCGGATGTGGCTTTGAAGATCGAGGCTGTGCCTATCTCTCCTGGAAATCGGCCCAATACCTCGATCTCTATGACGGCGAGGGCCATGTCCCAGGCGCTTGGCGAGTGACCGGCGCATCCTTGTTCAAGGATCGATGCGTTCTGACGCAATTATGTAATAGTCGGCGCAGGATTTCAGGACCCGACGCAAATGCCTCTAACCCAAGACGGCGATTCGTGAATCCTAATTCTCGTCAGCCGCTCCACTTCAAACCGTTCATGTTGCGGACGTTGAACGGCCTTGGCTCCCCGACAGCGGCCCTAGCCTCGGCTGCACGCCCCCTCACAACCCCAGTAATGTTAGGTTGTATCTTGCGGTGAGTTCCGGAATCCAATCGGAGAAGTAGGTGACCCCATACTTTTGAGCCAACTCCTCCCGGCGCGCCGGGTCTCCTGCTTCAGCCAGCTCCACGAAATACGCCTCAAAACCCGGCGGGGAGATGATCTCCAGCAACCGTGCCGGCCTGGGCCCCGGATTCCAGAACGCATGGGGCACCCCACGCGGCTTGCAGAGGTAGCTGCCCGCGTCCACTGCCTCGATCAGCTGGTCGCCAACGCGCGCCCCGATGACGCCTTCCAAGACAAAGGAGTATTCGTCCTCGCGGTTGTGAACATGGGGCCACGTCAGCCGCCGTGGCTCCACCGGGTGCTCGACCACGGCAAACGCCTCGCCGGTATCTTGGCCAGCGAGGCGGAACACGACTCCCATCCCACCAAGCGAGATAGACCGCCCTTGGTCCGGGCGAACAACGATGGATGCCATGATAGTTCCTCCCGTCCGCGCTGGGTACCTGTCAGTCCGGTCATCGCGATGGTCGGCGAGTAAACCTAAATCGCTTCACCGGGTTCCGGATCCTCGGCCACTTTGTTCCCAATCTAGCATGGGATCGAGGCCGAAGTGCTGGTGGTGCTTCATCATTGTGTCCTCGGAAG
>Ga0210396_10000875_pt1 | contig 34796 bp, 57 predicted proteins | sample IncBWH17OmetaG_FD_155466 | JGI IMG/M metagenome (GOLD analysis project Ga0210396, IMG submission 155466) | Forest soil microbial communities from Barre Woods Harvard Forest LTER site, Petersham, Massachusetts, United States - Inc-BW-H-17-O ...
ATCCCCCTGTTCGCCCTCGCCTTCTCCGGTTGCGCATTGCCGCCGCCGACGGTGGTCAGTCCGACGACGCTGCCCGCGACGACGCAAGGCTCGGGGACGGTTGCCCCGGTTGTCGTCGTAGCGCCTACGCCAAGTCAGCAGGTCGTGGCGAGCGGCGTGGGAACGTGGTTCAGTCAGAATCTCTCCTGGCTCATCCCTCTGATTCTCGTCATCGTCGGCGGCAACAGCGCATCGGCCCTCCATGCCCTCTCCGCGATTCCGGCGATCAGCAAATTCTTTAGCGGGCCGGTGACACCTCAATCCACCGCGCAGGCGGCGACGGCGATTCTTCCCGTCCTGGCTCAGATGGACCCGAAAGACGCGGCGTTGTTCACCAAACTCCAGAATGCAGCGCAGGTGATTCAAGCGGGAACGGCGTCTCCAGCGGCGGCAGTGGCGGCAGTCGTGGCGTCAACTCCGGCGGTGGCTCCGGTGGGATCGACGGTTACGGTCACTCCCGCGGCGGTGACGACGGCGGGTCCGGTGGTTCCTCCGGCGGCGTGATAATTCAGACGGGCAAAACCACCGCCGTCTTTCCCGTCTTCTCCGCAATCTTTTCGATGCACTCGCGGCTACATGCCGTCTGAGTCCCATCTTCGTCGGTGCGCTCGTACCACGATCGGGGCTTGTGCCAGCGGCCGTCGCGCCCGGCGATCATCGGAGCGCGTTTTCCGCAACCGTCGCAAATGCTTTCAGCGGCCATCGAAAAGCCTCCGTTGAAAACCCCGCTCCTCATCGTATTCGCCGTCATCCTCCCCGGCTGCGCCATCGCGCCCTACGACCTCCCCACCGACACAGCATTATCCTCCATCCAAAGCCGCGTCGATCAGCGCCTCACGTCCCTGCAAAATCCACCTGCGGTGAGTCCATCGAATCCGCCGACGACACAGCCGGCCACCGACTTCTATCCATCGGTACAGAATGACCTTCATTCCCTCTCGATCCGATTAGGGGCAAGACAGCAGGGCGATCCCTCGATCGAGAGCGAACAAGAGGCCCTGGCCCAAGTCACCGGGATCGTGCAGGACATCCAACGTCAGGAAACGCGATCGACGACGCGGGCGACCATTGATCGCGTGTGGGAGGATTTGCAGAGTCAGTTCGATACGGCGATCGGGAGCGTGTTGGGGTTGGAACTCAAGAGGAAGTAGAATCAGCGACCCATGCAATTCGACTTTCACATTTCCAGCGACGACGACAGCGTTCGCATCTGGGGCGAGTTTGAAGCGCAGGCGGGCGCGGCCAAGTTCGACTTCAAGGTTCCCATGGACGCCGAAGCGCTGGGGGAAGTGCTCGGGAGACTACCGGAATTCATGGAGGCGGTGAAGAAGAAAATCACTGAGGACAAACCGGGCGCATGAACGAGATTCGTCACGTCCGCCAGAAGCACGCGCGCGGCTGCGTCGTCGCCTGCCTGTCGATGATAACCGGCATCCCTTACGACGAGGTTGACGCGGGATTTCACGGCGACCGAGAAAAGGACGGCCTTGGTTATCACCAATACGATGCGTGGCTTAACCAACTCGGTTACGCCGTCATCCGGCGATTCTGGCATTACTGCCCGCTGCAAGCCGATCGCGCCGACTGGCCTTGTCAACCGTTTGCCGACGTTCATCTGGTCTGCCTGCCCTCGCCAATGGGCGAGCACGCCGTCGTCATGCTGAAAGACGGCAGCGTTCTCGATCCCAACGAATCCAGCCCCAAGCGACTGAGCGACTATCCGAAGATCAACAGCATCGCCGGAATTTATCGCGTGTCTGGAACCTTTCCACCCGAACGACTCATCGGACTTCATTGGACGCACAACTCGGGCAAATGCAGTTGGTGCGGCGCGGATGGTCAGAGTTACGCATACCACGATCCCTGTCCGGCGCGACAGGACTTGAGGACGCCCGCTTGAGCTAATCCTCCCACGGCGTTTCGTAATCGCACCAGCAGCTTTCGTCCGTCACCTTCCCGCACTGACGACAAATCCCTTTGAAGGCTTCGATGCGCTGATCGTCGGTGGGGAGCGCTTTGAGCAGCTCGTTGATCTCCTCCGGCGTCGGCGGATTTGTTCGCACTTCTTCGCTCACGGTCGAGTTATCCCCAGAACATTCCTTTGAAAACGTGCTTTTCGCAATGGCGACCGATGTGACCGATGTCATCGCGGCTGATCGAATTTGCCTCAGCCCGGCTAAGATCGCGCATTGTTCCGGACCTGCCGTCCCAAATGCGCACGTGACCGCAATTTGGACAGCATGAGAATTCGAGAGGATCGGGCAGATACTTCTTCGACAGATTGGTCCTCGGTTCGCGCGGGAAAACAGTCCTGGATTCGCGGCAACAGGCGCTGCAAATCACAACAACGTCCTTCGCGATGATTACTCCGTTCATGGCGAAATTCTAACCGATGTCCCTCAACGCCTCCCAACTCGCCTCTGACGCCCTGGCCGCGATGCAGAAGGTCCTCGCCGCGCAATGGCCTTCGATCCTCGCCCTGGCGACGTCACAGGCGCAGAAGCTGGCCCTGACGCTGGTGGATATCGAGCAGATGGTCCAGGCCAAACAGATCGATTCCGACACCGCAGCGGACTTGCTCGATTCCCAGCGCCGGGCGACGACGGCGGTGCTGCTGTGCATTCGGGGGATGGACCAGATCGTGGTGGAACAGGCGATCAACGCGGCGCTGGCGGTGGTGGCGAGCGCGGTCAATACTGCGATCGGGTTTCCGCTGCTGTAAGGTTTTCCCATCCACAAAAGTATGTTGCGACGAAGCGCATTTTTGCTGCTGGCGCTCTGCCTCTGCGCCGCCGCCTCCGAGCACGTCACGGAAGTCTTTGACGAGCCGACCGACCGGCCTGCGGCGCTGGTCAAGGCGGGAATCCTGCCCGATCCGGTCCTCAGTCCCGGCGCGATTTTCAGCGACATCACCCTCGAACAAATCCGCCAGCCGAATTTCGACGCCACCATCCGCAACGTCCCCGAGAGCCTCAAGAAAAAAGTCTTCCGCAGCTACGGGCTCGATCCCGACAAAATCCGCACCGGCGACTACGAGATCGACCACATCTGCGAATGCGCCCTGGGCGGCGCTCAGGACGCGGCGAACCTCTGGCCGGAAAAATACGCCGGGCCGCTCGGGGCTCACACCAAAGATCACCTGGAGCGCGTACTGCTGAAACTCGTGCGCGACGGCAAAGTTCCCTTGCGGCAAGCGCAGCACGAAATTTCCGGAGACTGGACCCAAGCCTACATCAAATACGTCGGCCCGCTCCCGACCGAATGAAGCAATGTCCACCGCCTCCAACCTTTCCAATCTGGCCCACCTGGTCCAAGCGTGCCGCACGGTGGACGAAAAGCTCCAGGCGTTCGACGAATCGGTAGGACCGAAGCTGTCTTATGAGGACCGGGGCGATCTGGAAGAACTGCGCAAGGCGTCGGCGTCGATGATGGCGCTGATCGAATCGCACAGCACGCCGTCGGGGCACCCGCATTAAAAAAGAGAGCACTCCGTTGCCCGAACCCCGTCAACGAATTCCGGATCGCGATGATGATGCGCCCCCGACGCGCTGGGACACGCGCCCCATCCCCGATCCCACCCTTCTGACCACACAGCAGTTGCGGCGGGAATTATTGTCGCTCCGGGAAATCATCGAAGCCCGAATCGAGGGGATGAATCGGGCCATCGAACTTGCCGGCCAGCGCACCGAACGGATGCCGGGCGAACTGCTCGTGTACGTCGATCGGCTCAAAGATCTGCACGAGGAAAAGTTCCGCTCCGTACAGCTCCAATTCTCCGAGCGCGACATCCGCACCGAGCAGACTTCACGGGACAGCAAGGTCGCCGTCGATGCCGCATTGCAGGCAGCGAAAGAAGCGGTGAGCGAGCAGAATAAATCCAGCGCCCTGGCGATCGGCAAAAGCGAAGCCTCCACGACGAAACAGATCGATCAACAATCGACGCTCATTCAGACGACGACCCAGGGGCTCAACGACAAGATCGGCGACTTGAAAGACCGGCTTACGCTCTTGGAAGGCAAAGCCGTGGGCGTGACGGCGCAAGTGACGACGCAGAACACCTCCAACAGCTATCTGGTGACGGCGATTGGCGTGGGCGCGGCGATCGTGTTCGGGCTGGCCGGGCTGGCAGTGGCGCTATTCAATCACATTCATTGATGAACATGACCACTTCCCGCGTCCCGGTCGTATCCAGTTAGCGCGGCCGGGGCGTTTTTGAAATTCGCGGTATGATGGAACGGTCCGAATCCGTTTGAAGGGCTGTTCCAACATGGTCGGCAAATCGCATGCGCTCCAGTCCGCCGATCCTGCGCCTGCGGTGAGGCTGTCGAACCCGCCAAGTCCGAATGAGCGGATCGCCGAATTGACCAAAGAGCGTGACCAGGCCCTGTCGCAGGTGGAGTTTCTGACCCAGCAAATCGTCGCCATGGGCAAGCAACTGGAGGGGCTGAAACAGCGGCTCACCCGCTCGCCCTTGACCAATCTGACGCGCTCGCGGCTGTGACACTCTCTCCCCACTGAGGACAATCCCCATGAACTTCCGACTCTTATTCTGGGTCTTGATGCTCCTCTGGCTTGTATTAGGCATCTGGGGCTGGGGCATCGACCGGGCGCGATGGCAAGCCTGGGGCGGCAGCTTCCTCTTGTGGATTCTCCTCCTCATGCTGGGCTGGCACGTCTTTGGACAACCGATCACGCCTTAAAACCCCCTTCACCGGAGCTTTCCTATGGGACTTATTGTTTTGATCGTCATCCTGCTCGTCCTTTTCGGAGGCGGCGGTGTCTACTGGCACAACAACGGGATCGGCAATCCGATCGGGCTTTTGCTGCTGGTGCTGGTGCTGCTGATCCTGTTCGGCGGCGGCGGGTTTTATTACTGGCACGGGCATGGGGGATGGTAAGCTGAGCGGCGATGAATCCGCAGCTCGTTCCAATCTCGCAGCCGCAGATGACGACGGGCGGCGATGCCGCGCTCGCGCCAACCCAACGTGATTTTGTTCAAGCGGCGACGGCAAATCCCTACCGCCAGCCGCCGTGCGATCGCGAGCTTCCAGCCCTCAAGTCCTCTTACACCCTTCACCCCAAGCCCCGACTCTGGCCGTGGGTGACGCTCTATGTTTTGCAGGTCGCGGCCGTCGCTTACTTCCATGTGAAATTCTGGCCGCAGGGTTTGATTTCCGGGCTCATCGTCGGTGCGCTGTGGGGGATCGCATTGAGCCGCCGCAGCGACTGGCGTAAGGAAATGCGCTCGCATGCCCACTGAGCAGGAAAGCCCGCTCGAATTCATCGCCACCGACGACCTGATCGCGGAGATCAAGCGCCGTCACAAGGCATTCTTCCTCGTCGCCCGGCCGAACGGAGAGAACAGCTACGACTGGCGCTCCCATCAAAGCGGCGACATCATCGACTGCCTGGGGATGATCGATATCGTGAAGTCGGACATGATCGAATTGCACAAGCGGAACGACCCGCTGCGAAAACGTCCGGATGGTGAAGACGAGATTCTTTAGCTTCCCCGCTCCCTGAGCAGCATCGTCAACAGCCCCAGCGCCAAACAGAAGATGATGCCCAACACGGTTCGACTAACTCACCGCAGGCCGGATCATCGAAGGCCATAATGTTCCGACCATCCTACCACGCGCTGCTGCGCTCTTCTCTGGACACCGTCCTCTGGCTGGGCGTCTGGGCGGTCATCATCCTCACCTATCTGAGCGTCTTTGCCTGGTTCGGTCGGGCGATGGTGAACGCGAGTCCGGCAACGAAGGAATTGCTCCCATGAAAATCGGCATCGACCTGGACATCAATCAGAACGGCACCATTGCCGCCACGTTCAACGACGTGACGCGCAACTTCACCGGCTGGTACACCGGCAGCGGCTACGATGCCAACGGCTATCCCACACAGAACGGGATGCAGTGCCAGTGCCTCATGATCGGCTGCCCCGCCGGCACCTATACCGTCCAGTTCGACGGCACGGCCATGCTCACCAATTGGGGCAGGCCGCTGGCGGACATCGTGAAAAACGGCGCGACCACGACGGCGCAGCTCGTGCTCACTGCCAGTCAGCAGGTCAACCTCACGGTGTCCGGGCTTAACCCCGCCGACCCCTTCCGCAACTTCCACATTTACCAGCCCGGCATGTCGGGCACCTCCCCGGTTTTCTCCAGCGCCTTTGTTCAGTGGCTCAAGCCCTTCGGCGTCTACCGCTCGATCGACTGGGCTGGCGTGAACATCGCCAAGGGCTCACTGTCCGACCCGACGCAAACGCCGCCCGCGAACGTGATGGCGCCGCTCCTGTGGGCCAATCGCCGGCAGTTGTCGGCCTGGGACCAGACGACGCAGCCGAAGGATCAAAGCCAGGCCCGCGGCATCGCCTGGGAGCTGTTCCTCGCGCTCTCGGCGCAGACCGGGGTGGCACCCTGGATCACCGTCCCCTACATGGCGGATGACAACTATGTCTGTCAGCTCGCGGCGATGGTGAAGGCGACGTTGCCGGCGTCGATCGTCCCGATTATCGAGTTGTCCAACGAGGTGTGGAATAACAGTTTTGGGCAGTGGCAGCAGAACTACAACGCCGCCAATTCTCCGCCGAACATGAGCGTTGACGGCGACATTTCCTCGGGCGCGGTGGTTCCCTATCCCGGCGGCCAGCCCGGCACCAACTCCAACACCCGCGCCAATCGACTCTACGCGGAGAAGGCCCGACATCTGGGCAACCTCTTTCGCGGCATTCTCGGCGCCCACAACGTCAAGGTGGTTCTTGCCGGCCAGCACATGAACCCGCAGGTGGCCTTGGATGGGCTCCAGTGGATCGCGGCCAAGTTCGGCGACGTGAGCAGCAGCTTCGATTATTTGGCCGTCGCCCCCTATTTCCCCTTGAATCAACCGCAGCAGAATCCCGCCCCGCCCGCGCCGCCGCCGACCCTCCAGTCCATCTATCAGGCGGCGCTGACAGACCTGGCGACGAATTGCGGCCCGTTCATTGCCGCGCACAAGTCGCTGGCCAATCAATACAACCTCGCGCTTGTCGGCTATGAAGGCGGACAGTCCTACAACACCTGGAGCAATCCGCCGGGCGGCGCTGGCGATCTGCCGACACAGCTCCAGACCGATCCGCTCATGGGGCAACTCTATACGGCTTGGCTCAAGACCTGCGAAACCAACGGCATGGCGTTACAGATGCACTGCTCGTTCATGCGGCCCTGGATCGCCAACGGGCTCTTTGCCCTCCAGCAGTTGCCCACCGATCCGCCGGGCCAGAAATGGTCGGCGCTGAACAGCTATCCGCAGAGCGCCGTCGCCGCGCCGGGAACGCCGACCGTCCTCACGCCAGGAATGTATCAGGTCAACAAGTGACCCGCGTATTCGCCCTGGAGATCGCGATCGTGCTCCTGTCCAGCGGTGCCATTTTCGCCGCGGCGATGTACGTCTGGCGGTATGGGTGGTGAAATGAGTTCCGATGACTCTTGCCGTTGAGATTTTCGCCGGAGTGTTATTCGCATTCATCATATTGTGCGTTTTGGTCATCGAGCCGCTTCTGGATTTGTTCTGGACGCCTGGCCGGCGGTACGCGAATGACGAAGCTCCGCGACTGCAATCCGACATGGCTGATGTTCGGCCCGAACAGTGATGGGTAATAATATACTTGCCAAATCAACCCAGCCGACCTACCGTGTCGGTCCCATGTCATGGACCGTCCGCCAGTACAGCAAGAGCAAGATCGATGCTGCCGGGGCGGCGCTGGTGTCGTTGCGCGCCGATGATCCGCAGAGAGACGCGGCGCTGGAAGTTATCGACAACTGGAGGTCATGTCACGGCTATCCGCTTCACGTCGTCACAAAGAGGCTTCAGCGCCGCGCGAAGAAAATCTACTCCGATGTTTTGATCGCCCGGCGGATCAAGCGGCTCCCTTCTGTCAAGCTGAAACTTGAGCAACAGCAACCAATGCGATTGTCTCAAATGCAAGACATAGGGGGTTGCCGCGCCGTCATGGATAGCATCGGACAGATTTACGAATTGGCGAAGTCCTACGAAATGGATGGAGTCGGCGCGGCTGCGGTGCTGCATTCCGCGACTGATTACATTGCCTCTCCGAAGCAGGACGGATATCGCGGCATTCACCTGATTATGAAATATCAGGGGCGCGGAGCGGAATTCGCAGGACAGAAAATTGAGATCCAAATCCGCTCTGCAATGCAGCACGCTTGGGCAACGGCGATTGAAACCGCGCAGGCGATGCGCGGAGAAGCGTTCAAATCGAAAGTAAAAACGGGCAGTCCGAATTGGCTGAGATTTTTTTGCTTAGTCAGCGGAGGGATCGCGGATTTGGAAGGGCGTGCAGGCGTTCCGGGCGTATCTGCCGATCCAGGCGAACGCTGCGCTGAACTGAAGGCACTGGAAAACAAAGAGCACATAATCACGAACCTTCGGCTGTGGAGCGAGGCGATCAAAATCCAACCGGGAATTTCCGAGGTCAATCCCGGTGCATTTTATTTCCTTCTGGAGTTGAACCCGAAAGATCGTTCGCTGACGGTTTCGCACTTCCGGAGCGATGAAATACCTAGGGCCGAAGAATCCTACGCGCTCCGTGAGAGAGCGACGGAATCCAATCCAGAGATTCAGTTGGTGCTCGTCTCGGTGGATCGCTTTGAGGATATGCGACGCGCGTATCCGAATTTTTATTTGGACGCTGGCAAGTTTATCGAAATGGCGCAGTGGATGCTGCGGTCCTGATCGGCTCAGGAATGCTTGCGGCGTTTTTTCTTCGCCGCCTTTTCCTGCGCCATCCTGCGGTCGATTTCCGTTTTCGGCACCGCCAGAATCCGGCGTGTGAAGTCCTCGAATTTCTGATATGCCTGCGCCGCGTCCTCAACCTCGAAGTGCGCCGCCGGGTGATCCTTTGGGCTGCTGCTCATGCCGATTATTGTAACATCATTATCCGCTTGACCAGTCGCTACGAGCGCGCGACGATTGCGCAAACTTTCGGAGAGAACATGGCAACATCCAAAACTGACGCCAGCAAAGCAGGCAGACTTCTCCAAAAACCGAAGACGCCTGCCAGCGTGAAAAGCGTCGCGGCCTCCGACCTTGCCCAAGCCAAAAGACACGGTGGCGGCAAAAAGAAGTAATCGGTTGAAGGTCGGACAGTCGGTATTCGTGGAGTGGGAAGACTCCTACGGATGTTCGTCGTCTTGGCAGGACATGGTGGACGGCGGAGAACCGGAGACGATGCTGTGCCGCTCGCTGGGGTGGGTGTCGCGATTGAGCAAGCGCAGCGTCGTCATCGTTCCCCATATCGGGCGCAACGCGCGCATGGGCGTGAAACAGGGCTGCGGAGATATGACGATTCCCATCGCAGCCATTGTTCGCGTTCGCACGATTCGGGCACCTTTGATTCCCTAGCCGGGCGACGGTATTTCAATTCCAAGGTGCTATGGCCGCTTGCCCCGCCGTTGCCGCTTCCGGGGCTCCCTCCAGTGTGGCCGTGAGCTGCTTGTATGTCAGCCGCTTGCCGGTCATGCCCTGAAGCGCCATGAGGAAACGATCCCGGTCCTTCACGTCGCGGTTGTTGAAGCGGAATCCTTCCGCGTCCAGATAGCGGAACAGATGGAACGGCTCGACAGATACATGGGTTCCCTTAATGCATCGCTTGAACAGCGTCCAGAAATTTTCGAGGCCGTTCGTGTGAACGATCCCGTCAACGTATTTTTCCGCGTGATTGACGACCGCGTGAACGAACGTCGATTCGAGTCCCTGATACCCGGCAAGCGTATCGGTCATGATCGGCGTGCCCGGCTCAACGTGCTTGTGGATGATCGGATGAAGCGTGCGGGAGAACCGATCATCAATGACGAACGTGCGGACCTTGCTGATTCCGCCCGGTCCATGGCGCTCCAGCAGACCCATGACGGCAGTCTTACCGGCGACGCCGTTGCTGGTGATGACCCGCTCGCGACGCGCCTTGTGCATGTTGCGGGCGAGTCCGCCGATATAGGTTTCATCGACTTCGACCGCCGGGCCGTTCGGACCGCCAAGCTTGACCAGCGAACCGGATTGCACCGCAAGCCGGATGCGATGGAGCATGAACCACGCGGACTTTTGCGTGATGCCGAGAGCCCGATGGATTTCGTAGCTGCTGATTGAATTCTTCGCGTTGACCTCAAGCCAGAAGCCGGCTGCCCACTTGTCCAAGCCGAGAGGGCTGTCCTCCATGATCGTTCCAATCTTGACCGTGAACTGGCGGCGCGGGTGAGAACTGCTGCACTGCCAGCGCCGATATTTCGGGAGATAGCGAACGGCGACGGACCCGCAGCGCGGGCAACAGACGCCGTTGGGCCAGCGCATCTTTTCAAAGGTGAGACGGGCGTTCTCCAAGTCGGAGAAGTAGACGACGGCTTCAATCAAAGTCTTCGGGACTTGAACGTTCTTTCCCTTGTTCATGCCCATATCCTAGGGCAAACCGCTTGATTTGTCAAATATATTATTACCCAGTGATGGCCAAATCTGGAAACGCGGAATCGCCTTTCGCTGCCCCAAATGCCAGCGCATGCACGCGGTTGAATTTCGCCCGGTCATCGGCCCGACGCCCGTTCGCGCCGACAGCGCCGAAGCAATGGACAATTCGCCTGCGCTCTCCGGGCAACCGCTCTGGCAGCGAACGACGGACGCGGAAGATTTCGATTGGCTCTGCCTCGCGCCAGCGATTTGGCAAGGTGATTGTCACTGGACGATCCACAACGGCGAATTGATCGGATGAACGTGAAACTCACCGATCCCTGGTTTGATGCCGCCTTCTTCTACGGCGCCCAGCCCGACGGGAGCTGTCGCCTCCATCATCCCGATGGCACGCCGACGCTGTTCTCCGAAGCGCAGGGTCTGTTCCTCTGGTGTCCCTGCGGCTACGGCGCCCTCGACAAAGACGGCGCGCTCAAGTTCCCGCTCGACCTGAGCCTCAACCACGGCCGGCCCCACGGGGTCATGGTCTGTTTCGCCAACCCGCCCTGCGGAATCGCCCTGCCACCCGACTTCGGTCCGACATCCAAGGGCGACAAAAGCCGGCATCCGCGCTGGAACGTCGGCGGAACCGGACTGGCCGACCTGACCCTCAGTCCCAGCGTCGACGTCGGCGATCCCTCGTGCTGGCACGGCCACATCCACCAGGGCGAGATCACCTGATATGTCGATCAGCAACGCCCAGATTTATTCGCTGCTCCAGCAACACACGACGCTGCTCGACCAGCACACCACGCTGCTCGACGCGCATACCACGCTTCTCAACTACCACACCACCCTTTTGGAGAAACTGATGTCCCAAATCACCGATTTTGCCGCCGCCGTCAACGCCAACTTCGCCACCATCCAAAGTGCGATCAATTCCACCGCCACCGGGGTCACCGCCGTCACCACCGACGTGACTTCCCTCGATGCGCAGATCCAAGCCCTCCAAGCGCAGCTTGCCGCCAATCCTGCGCTCTCCGCGTCCGATCTGGCAGCGCTCAACACCGTTTCGGCAAACTCCGCGCAGACGGCGGCCAGCGCCACCCAGCTCCAGACCGCCATGGCCGCCCTCGTCACCGCCGCGCAGGCACCCGTGACGCCGCCCGTTCCCGCTGCCGCGCCCGCCGCGAAGGCTTGATGCATCTCCGCGTCCCCGCGTCTCCGCGTCCCCATGTCTCTTTCCTTCAAATGACCGACGACGCCCCCGCCATCCAAGCTGCTCTGCTCAAGGGCGGAAAGGTCTCCCTCAATCCGGGACAGGTTTACAACATCGCCTCCCATATTGTTGTGAACAGCGGGACCGTCTGGCTGGAAGGCAACGGGGCGATCCTCAGATGCGCCGACACCTTTGAAGTCGCCGCCGCCGCCGGGGATGTCTTTCAGTTTGTCGGCTGCGACGGGCTGTATGTCGGCGATCTGGCCATCGACCAGAACCGCATGAAAAGAGGCAACGCCCCCAACTGCGATCCGGTGGCGCTGCGATTGTTGGGCTGTCAGCATTTCCTGATTCGAGATTGCAATCTGCTAGACTCGCCAGCCGATTCGATCCGCCTGGCCGCCACCGACCCGACCAACGCCGCCACCGCCTGCATCCATGGGCGCATCACCGGCTGCTATCTGGACGGGGCGTGGCGCAACCTGATCTCCGCCATCGGCGCCGCCTTCGTCCGCTTCGACCACAACCGATTCTTCAATGCCATCAACGGCACCGGCCCCAACGCGGCCTTGGACATCGAACCAAACCTGGGCGACGCTCCGGGCATCTGCCACGATCTGACCATCGATCACAATTACGCGGCCAATTGTCTGTGGGGTTTCACCTCGCAATGCACGCTGAACGCGCAGGGAGTCGGAGGGGGCACGCACGATCTGAACTTCCTGCACAACACCCTGGGCAGCGGCATCACCTACGGGATCGTCAGCGACGCATTGCGGGCGGTCATCCATAAGACCATCGCGCCTTCGACACAGTTGATGGTGCAGGGCGGAGCCGACTCGGGCTTGATCGACGACAACATTGCTGGCGGAATCTACGCGGATACCACGCACGTTGCGACTCCGGTCGGCCACATCATCACCAACAACCGGATCGTTCCCGGACCGGGCGTCACGGGCGTCATCGACGTGCATTACTGCTACGGAAAAGCGACCCTGGCCAACAACGTCGGCGCTGTGACGGCATGAAAGCGCCGGTCGCGCGCGTGGCCATCGGCTACGCCCGCGTCTCCACCGCAGGACAGGCCGTCGAAGGCGTGAGCCTCGAAGCGCAGCAGGCCAAGATCGCCGCCTGGGCCATCGCCCACGATCACGAGCTGCGGCCGCTTTTCGTCGATGCGATCTCCGGCAAACGCCAGGACAACCGGCCCAATCTCCAGAAGGCGCTCGAGCAGGTCTGCAAATGCAAGGGAACGCTGATCGTCTATTCGCTCTCGCGTCTGGCCCGCTCGACGCGCGACACCATCCTGATCGGCGAACGATTGGACAAAGCCGGCGCCGATCTGGTCAGCCTGTCGGAAAACCTGGATACGACTTCCGCCGCCGGCCGCATGCTGTTTAGGATGCTCGCCGTGCTGGCCGAATTCGAGCGCGAAATCATCTCGGAAAGAACCAGTGCCGCCCTCCAGCACATGCGCTCACAGAACAAGCGGGTGGGGATGATCCCCTACGGCTGGAGCCTGGCAGCGGATGGAATCGGGCTCGATATCGTGCCGGCCGAGCAGGCGGTCATCGATCGGATTCTTGCCATGCGGGCGGCCGGAAAGCTCTTTCGGCAGATCGCCGCCACCCTCGAAAATGAGGGAATTCCCGCTAAAAACGGCCGTAAATGGCACATTTCCGTCATTGAAGGCATCTGTAAACGCACGCCCCTGCGGCAGTTAAAAGCGCCGTCGGCGCCGACCATTCCTTGACCGGTCGGTGCCGGAATCGCGCTCCCCCTAACACCCGTAAGTCCTTGAATCGAGGCAGAGAATGGCTGCATCAAGCAACGTGCAACTCAATCAGTGGGCCGACCAGCGCGTCCGCCCGCTCTGCGACAAGATCGACCAGCTCATCTACGCAATCACGGCCTACGAAGCCGACTATGCGGCCCAGGGCATCGCCGCCCTCATCACCTCCGACGGCGCCGGCAACAACGAGGGCAATCAGGACGGCCGCATTCCCATCACCGGGACGCAGGTCGTCAATCTCAAGGCGGCGCTCGACCAGCTCAATACCGCGGCGACGGTGACGCTGGTGACGGGAGTCGGAGCCACGGTCAAGGCGATCGTGGATGCGATGCAGGTGAACGGCAGCCCGAGGTAAAAAAGACGCGGAGACACGGTGACGCGGCGACGCGGAGATAAGAACGCGCCCCGATTTTTTCCGCGTCTTCGCGTCCCCGCGTCCCCGCGTCTCCTGTCTTTCAAATGTCCATCACCGCGACGACGATCTGGGAGATTCGCGCCGATGGCAACAACGCCAACGGCGGCGGCTTCGACATTACCCTGGGCGGCACGGATTATTCACAGCAGGCCGCAGCCGTCGCCAGCGGAACGGTGACTTCGGCCGCGTCGACCGTCACCGCGACCACCGCGATCTTCACCCCGGCGATGGTCGGCAACCTCATCACCGATGGAACGACCTGGAAACAGATCACCGCCTATACGTCTTCGACGATCGTCACGGTGGACTCGGCCCCAAGCTGGACAGCGGCTTCGATTAAGGTCGGCGGCGCACTCGCTTCCATCACCGCGCTGCCCTCCACCCTCATCGACGGCTGGCTGATCTATTTGCGCGGGGCGGCCGGCACGATCAACGTCGCGTCGAACATCGTCTTTGCCGGGGGCGGCGCGGGTCTGAGCCCGGCCCGCTTCATCGGCTACACCAGCACCCGCGGCGACAACGGGCGTCCGACCCTTCAAGCCTCGTCGACCTGCACGACGGTTCTTTCTCTGGGCGCCAGTTGCTGGGCCTACACGATCGAAAACCTCATCATCGACTGCAACAACGTCGCCAACATCGGGATCACCTATGCGATGACCTACCCGGCCGAGGTGGCCTACTGCAAGGTCATCAACTTCAAACAGTACGGCATCAATCTGAACGTCCCTTCCGGCCCACTTGCGACCTGTCGCCAGTGCGAAGTCACGGCTGGAGAATCCGGAGCAACCGCAGGCATCACCGGTGGAACAAGTGCAGTCATGGTCGACCGCTGTTGGGTCCACGATAATCCCTGCGTCGGCATCGTGGCCAATCTGAACTGGATCATCCAGCGCTGCCGGATCACCAACAACACCGGGGCGAGTTCCGATGGAATACAGACCAGCTATGGTTCGGCGGTCCTCGACTGCACCATCCACGGCAACGGGCGCGACGGCATCAATTACACCCAGGTTTACGCCATCGGCGTGAACTATCGCGGCAACATCATCACCAGCAACGGCCGTTATGGGATGAACTTCTCGACCGCGACTTTGTTCCCCGGCGGCCCCTATCGCACCTGGGACAACAACGCCTATTACAACAACACCTCCGGCGCCCGAAGCACCTCGACCGGGGCCAGCTCGGGTTTGGACATCACCCTGACCGGGCTGCCGTACAACAACGCCGCGGCGAACGATTTCAGCTTGAACAGCCAGAGCGGCCAGGGCGCCGCCTGCCGCGCGGCGCGAATCCCCGGCGCCCTGCCAGGAACCGGTACGGACTATCTGGACATGGGCGCGATGCAGAGCCAGGCCCTGGCCATCTCGGTCACGAGCATCCAATCGATGGTCTTCGAGCCCATGTCCGTCGCCGGATATTGATCTTCTCCTCCCCCGCATTCAAATCGTCCCCTCCCCCTTTTTTACTTTGAGGTTTTGCCATGAAGGCTTATTCCGTCTCCGGCTCCAACGCCAGCGCCTCCTCGAACCACACGCTGGTCAACGTGATCGGGTCCACCTCCGTGCGCCCGCGCCTGTTCGACCTGGTGGTCGGCTCCTCGGCCACCCCGGCCGATCAGGCGATGCAGCTCTCGGTCTCGCGCTTCACCACCGTCGGCACCGCCGGCTCCTCGCCCACGCCCACGCCTTTGGACCCCGGTGATATTGCGGCCGTGGCCACCGCCGGCGCCGCCCACTCGGGCGAACCGGGTTATACTGTGGGTCTGTTGAGCAAAATCTCACTCAACCAGCGCGCGACCTTCCGCTGGGTGGCCACGCCGGGCGCGGAACTGGTCTCGCCCGCCACCGCCTCCAACGGCATCGGCCTGTATCTGGTCAGCGCCACCACGGCGCTGATCGAGGACGGCACGATCGTCTGGTATGAGTGATTGGTGTCCCATATAATCGTCGCGCCGCATGGTGTCGCTGGAGAACGGCGAACGGCCCTTGGTTTGGCTCATGAAACAAAGGCGCGTCGATGATAGACTTGCCTCATGGGCCTGTTTGATTCGGTGATCGTGAAATGCCCGCGCTGCGGAGCGGATTGCGAATTCCAATCGAAGTCGGGTGATTGCGTACTCCGCCGCTACAACGTTGACGACGTTCCGATGCGCATTGCGGCGGACATTGACGGCGAGGATTTCAGTTGCAACTGTGGACTGAGATTCAAGCTGCGTCTGGCCCCACCGGTTTCTTCGCGGCTCCAAGTTGTGATCGACGACTCATGATAAACTTGCGTTCATATGACGATCACCTGCACATTGATTAGCGCACGAGAGCATCCTGCCAATGGTGGGATGCAGCGCGTTTTACTCTTTCAGGATGAACATGGCTCTGACATCCGGATCGTTTTGGAGCCGGAGAGCATCGGTCCGGGCTGCCCTGAACCCACCGTCCCGTGCGAGGCCGGCGAAATCGGCGCGACAGAAGTGAATCGCGGCGGCCGGCGTTTGCTCATCGGAGCCGATGGAAAGGCGACGTTCATCGGCGACGAAAACAAGCGATTCCAGATTCAGATCACCCAAGTCGTCGACAAGTCGCAGATGCGAAAACGGGACATCAACGACGACCTCGACACGATCCGGACGATCCCTGGGAAGAAACGACCGCGACGAAAACGATCATGAGATTTCAGTTCAAAGGTCTCTCCGAACACACGATCGAAAACGGGCCGGCGCAAGTCCAGCAGCGCATCTACCTGTTCACCGACCAGCACGGCTCGGACGCGCGGTTCATCGTCCTGGTCCGCTCCGTCGTCGGAGACAAGACGCAGGAACTGGCCGACGTGAGCAAATGGCCGATCGCCAGCGTGCGCGTCAAGCCGGAATCGATCACCCCTGAGCAGCAGGCGCGCCTGGGCGGGATCATGCGCGTCGAGTCCGATGGCCTGGTGAAAATCCCCGGTGATGAAGGCAAATGGTTCGATCTGCATCCGATCTCCACGACGGATGCGCCCCTCGACCCGGCGCAGATCACGCCGGCGATCAACACGCACTGAAATCCCCTGGAGACAGCGAAGACGAAATCCATTGCGGGCTCTATCCGCAGTGGGTTTTCTGGTACGATCCGGATTGACGACCGAATGCCCGATGGGACTACATGCTAAAAGGTGTCTCATCAATCCTTGTCGGCCGTCGTTTTTGCCAACATGCTTCCGACCCGCAGAACCATTCTGGGCGCAGCCGGTGCCAGCGCTCTATCGCGCATCCTGTTGCCCTGGCGTCCCCAGCCGCAAGATTTGATCGTCCCCGGAAACGACATTGAACGGGTCGAGCCCACGCTCACGCCACTGTCGCCCGGTGACCCGCGCGTCATCGCCCAGTTTGTCATCGCCCTCGGCTCCAACTTTCGATATGTGCCGATGCCCGGCAACGAGCTGAATCACGTCACCGAGATTTTCGTCGCCGCCAACGAGCACGCGATGCACTTCGGCCTGATCGGTCGGCGCGATTAGCGGTTGCGTTCCTTCTTGGGCGGGTGTCCGCGATTGACCTTGCGGCCGATCTTGATCCACGGCGCTTCGCGACGGCGCTGCGCCTGCCCCACCACCACCTTGCGGCTGGTCCGGAACTGTCTCACGCGAGGTTGAATATATGCCCGACCATTCAGTCCTCAAACCCCACGGCACGATCATCGTCACCGACCCCGACGCCGGCACGATCGTCAAGGATTGTCTGAGGTGCTGTCACTGTCAGGCGGTTTGGGTAGTCGTGAGAGGCAGTGGCAAGCGCCGCGGCTTCTGCACCAAATGCATGGGACCGACCTGCGGCAGCGACGAGTGCATGGCCTGCAATCCTTGGGAAAAACGCCTTGAGCGCATCGAGGCCGGCAAACCGGAACTGCCTCAGTAGGCTGTCTCCCCCTCTCCCCCTCGCCCCCTCTCCCACTCCTCCGCCAGCATGCCCCTCCGCTTCCAATACCAGTCCCTCGCCGAGCCGCTCAGCGAACTCGGTGAATCGGTCCGCGTCGATAAATGGATCGGCTACGGTCCGCACTGGCTGATTCCCCCGGCCCGGATTCCGACGTCGGCAATCCCCTGGCTGTCGGAGCCGCTCTCCGAAAGCGCCGAGAGCTGGCGCATCGACAAATGGCTGGGATCAAAGCCCGATCGGCTCAATCCCTTCCCGCGGCTCCCCATCGAATGTCAGACCGGCGCGACGGCGGTTCAATGGGCGGCGCTGATTACGACGGTCGATCGCTGGCTGGGACATTCACCCGCCGTTCTACCGCGATTCATTCCGGGACCGATCGAAGCGCAGACGGGACTGTCAGCGCCGCTTCATCCCGGCAACTGGCTGGCCGCCCTGGCCATCGGGCAATGGGCATCGAGTCAGCCGGTCGCTCCGCCGCTTCTGCCGAAGATCAACACCTGGGGCGCTGCCGTTGCCCCGGCGACGTTCTCACCGCTCAGTGAATCAGGTCTTGAGCGCTCGCTTTGTCCGTTCGTCAGCCCGCCCATCTGGCTGCCGCCGCGATTACCGGTTGAATGTCAGACGGGATCAATTGCTCCACTATCTGGGGCGCTGTCTGGATCGACGGCTACGGTAGCGCAGTGGGGATTTCAAGATCCAATCGCACCGCCCGCCGCGAGGTTGCCGGCAGCGTGCGCCCCTTCGCTGTTTCTGCCGACGCTGGGAACGCCGCCAAGCGCCTCGATCGATGGCTGGCAGGGATCAAGTCCATCAATCAACTATTCCAGAACCCGTTTACCCGCGGAGGTTCAGACTGGCGCGATCGAAGCCTTACCGGTGGTGGATGCCCTGGGCTGGCGCGGGGTTCAGCCGTCATCGAGCATTCAGCCCACCCGATTGCCGGTGGAATGTCAGTCGGGCGAAGTTGCGCCGCTGGCTGGCGCGCTTGAACAATCGGCGATAACGCTTGCACAGTGGAACTTCCAGCAGCCGGTTTTCCCCGCGTCTCCGCGTCCCGGCGTCCCCGCGTCTCTTATCACCTATCCCGTCTGGCCCAACGTCGAGTCCACCAGTGTCGATCGCTGGTTTGGCTCAGCTCCTCATCGCCTCAATGCCGCCCCGCGCTTGCCGGTGGAATGTCAGTCGGGCGAGACGCAAGCGCCGATCGGGGCGTTGTCCGGTTCGCCGGTTCTGACGCAATGGGCCTTTGAATTCCCCGGTGCCATGCCGGGACTGACCTTGCCTTCGGGCGCTTGGCCCATGTTCTTTGCCCCGGTGTGGATCGGGCCTCATGTGACGCCTGGGGGATTGGTCTTCCCGGTGGTCTCTTATCGTACTGGGGTTTTTGGACCGAATTGCAACAACGTCTTCGGACCGCTGGCTTGATCCCTCAACCCTGACCCCCTCCGCCACCGCCGCCGGACAGCAGCCGATCATGGTGGGGCCGACCGTGAATGTGGATTGGGACAAGGGCGGGAACCTGGTGCGGTGATCCCCTCCCCCGCATCGTGCCGGGGCCAAGTAAGCGATAAGACATGGCAGCAGTAATCACAGCAGGTCCGGGCACACTCTCCGCAGGCGGCAAGGTCGCTACGTTTCCGCTCCTAACCAGTGGCGTGACGGGTACGGGGTATGGTCCGGCGAGCGGCGTCACGGGACTGCGGATTTACCTCCTCTGGCGCGGATGCGATTCTCTACCACATCGCCTCAGCTACGATCAGCGGCTCGACGTTGACGGTCACGCTCGACACGCTCGTTACTTCAGGAACGACCGTCGTTCTGGACGTGCTTACTTCTAGCAATCTCACCGATGCCTTGTCCAACACGGCGCAGGGGCAGACCGGCCAGACGATCACCAACAACAGCACGAAGACAGCGACGAGCTACGGGCTGACGAACGCTGGACTGTGCGTTCTTGGAATCGACCCTACGGTCCAGCCCTAATGTCGCTGGAGCTGACCGGGGTTTCGGAGTCGAGTCAGTCCGTGCCGGAGCCGCCGATGGCGCTGTTGCTGGCCGCGGCGCTGCTGCTGGGGATTCGGTTCCGCAAAGTGGCGAAGTAAATCGCGTGGTTGAAGCAATCGAGTCGCGATCATGCCTTACTCGCCCGGCGGCAACTTCCAGCGCTCGTTCATCACGCAAACCACAGCGGGGGTGAAGCAAAACGCGGACGTTCCGCCAACAGCGCTCTTGCGCCACAACGGCGCCACAGACGCAACCGTCACCGTCACCATCACCAACAACGGCGCCGGAGACTACACCGCCTCGGGCACCCTTCCCGGCACCTACCTCGACGGCGACGATTGCGAGATCATCGTCAGCGCCACCGTCGGGGGAACCGCAGGTGAGCTGGTCATCTATCTGGGTGAGGTATCCAAGCTCCAGGCGAACCTCATCAACGCCCTGTCTGGCCAGACCGTCATCGTCCAGAGCCCGGTGGGTGTGGGCTCGATCCGCATTGTCGAGAAGGATGCCTATCTGGCAGCAGATGGGCGTGCGTTATTGTTCACGATTCAGCCGGGCAACAACTGGCCGCTCACCCTGGCAGGTTGGACCATTACCTTCACAGCGACCAAGACGACATCCAACATCAGCGCCGGGACAGCGACGATCACCACAACCGGGGCGGTCAACGTGGCCACCGGGGCGGGGCAGCAGGTGCAGGTGGAGCTGGCCAGCAGCCTGACGACGGGATTGGCCATAGGTGTGGGTAACAAAGGCTATAACTTCGACGTGGTAGCGACCAATGGCAGCGATCGTGCGACGTTGGTGACTGGCCTGATGGATGTCCTTCCCAACGTGACGGCATAAGCACACGGCGCCAGCGATGAGATATGCCATGCCAATGGGAACCAATTGGATTGCCGGAAATCCAACCTCTATTCCTTCCCATCGACCAGTCGAGTAACCCGTTTCCGCTGCATTAAAAAAGCGTAAGGTACTGGCGCGGGGGGTCGGGTATCCGCGATTGCGGCGGCGTCGAACGATTTATAAATGTTGGTTGCAAAAAAAAGGGTTGCCAGGGTTGCCAGCGCGGCCAAGCGCAAGCCCAAGAAGGCCAAGGGCCTGCGCCAGCCGATCGAGAGCCTGCGCCAGCTCGCCGCAGCTTTAGGTAAAAGTCACACGGCCCTGGAGAAGCTGGCCAAGCGGGACGACTGGCCGTTCAAGCCGCCTTATCCGGTCGCGGAGGTCAAAGCCTGGTGCGAGCTGAATGCGGTGGGGCCGGCGGGCGAAACCAAGCTGACCCCTGAGCGGGACGTCAAGCTCAAGCTGCTCGGCGCCAAGCTGGCCAAGATGGAGCTGGAGTATCAGATCGAGACGCAGGCCATGGTGTCGCGTGACGAGGTGGAGCGGGAGAACGTGAAGAAGGTGATGGCGGTGCGGAATGAGCTGATGAACACGCCGCGGCTGATGGCGATGCTGGCGCCCTGCACGAACGACGTGGAACGGGAGGCAGCGATCCGCCAGTTTCACAAGGGCATCTGCGACCGGTTCGCCGGGCACGCGGCTTGATTACCCCGGCTTGCTCCGTTCCTTCTCGTCCGCGTTGAGCAGCTTGACGATCCGCTCGGCCAGTTGTCGATCCTGAACCAGCGCCGCCGGGTGCCGGAGGAAGTCGATTCCCGTCAATCCTGAATCCAGGTCGTCGATGCGGTAGAAGGTTTGCTTGTCCAGTTGGATCTGGCCGTTGATGGTGAAGTTCATCGTTTTTTTCTCCGAGCGCCTTGTTTCGTTGGGTCAATGTTTTCCACCCACGTAAATTCTCCAAACTGGAGGCCCGGAGCGATGCGGCCTTTCAGGAACGCCGCGAATTGCCTGAAACGAAATAGTTCGATGTGAAGAAGGTCGAGGAGTTGGAGGAGTTCCTTTTCGGCAACCGGAGTTTCCTTCTGGAGTGCCCGGGCGCGAAGGATTGCAGTCACCATCGCTGCCCTTAGATCAGACGGCGCGATCTTGTCCAACCCTTCAAGAAAAATATGTACGCCAGAGAGGGCATCGGATGCTGATTTGGACTTCCGCTTGGTCATGATCTATCTCCGCTCATGTTTCCCCCGGCACTCGACACAGTAGAATTCTCCCGCTTCCCCCTCGAACAGGTCGCCGCACGAACAGCACTCAGACGTTTCCAGCCGCGCCGGCGTTCCCGGCAGCCGGATGGTCTTCTGCGGCGGGTTGACGTTCAATTCGTCGATGACGATGGCGACTCCCAGGCGGGCGCTGATGATCTTCTCCAGTCGGGATTTCTCGACATGGCCGTCGTGAATGTCCCGGTGACAGGGGATGCAGACGTAGACGATATTCGTGCTCACCTCGTCGCTTCCGCCGGCTGCTCTTGTGATTAAATGGTGGCCGTGAATGCGCGTCGGATCGAACGGGGCAAACCCGCAGAGCTCACACACCGGGCGCTTGTAGCGTTTGATGCCGGCGGGGTCTTTGAGTCTGACGCCGACCTTGGGGATGGCGAGGGCCTGGTTGTCGGCGTAGCTCCTCCGCTTGAAGGGTCCGGGCTTGGCGAGGTATTGGAAGGTGCCATCGGGCATGAATCATTTCCTCTGCGGCAGGGGCCAGTCGAACAGCATGTGGGCCACGCCGCCTTGGCTGAAATGAACTTCGCTTCCGCCTAATTCGAGGTTGCTGATCGCCGACAAGAGGACGCCGACGTTGGCCAGCGCCAGTGTCGCGGGCATGGCCCCTTCGATCTGCGAACAGGAGACGTGCAGCTTTTCCACCAGCCCGATGCGCTCGCGGGAAACGATCAGGCGATAGGACGTTCCCGGATGGCGCTCCAGGTCGAAGACGTGCTCGCGGTGTTTGCCGGGGCGGTCGTCGCTGCCGGTGGCCTGGTCCTCTTTGATCGTCTCCGCGTCCCAGCATTTTTCGATGGCGCGAGGGAACCGGGCCTTGGCGGATTCGATGGATTCGATTTTGATGGGGAGGGGCATCACGTCACTTCCGTTCTGGAGCAGACCAGCACGTCGCCGACCACCGGATCATCACAGCGCCGCCCCGTGTTGCGGAACGCCATCTGGCGATAAAGCTGCGTGCCCATGTTGTTGAGAGGGAGATTTTCCAAGAGCCCGGATTCGTTCACGACCATCAGGGACCCCTCGTCGAGCCGGACGATCTCGATATAGCCGCCGACGAATGCCTTCAACTCCGCGAGGGTGAATTCTGTTCCCTGCTTCGGTGTGACGACTTGCGAAGTGCCATCGGTTTTCCAGAGGGTGGCCATCACTGACTCGCTTTCTGCGCTTCGGCCTTGCTGACAAACACGGATTCGGCAAAGCAGTCGCGCGGGACACAGCGCTGATCGTCATCGAAGCTCACCACCACCCGCTCCCGTCCCTCCTGCTGATAAGAGCGCAGCACATGGGCCGGGCGTGCGCCACGTCCGTACTCCGCAATGAACACGGGCTGTTTGGGGGTGAAGGTCATTGGCCCTCGGCCCGGATTGACGCGGTGACGGGCCGCACGCCGATCGTCCATTCGCCGATGGGAGATTCTTTGAATTGATGCCCGACGCTGGCGGCCAGCTCCTCGACGAGGCTGAGCTGTTCCAGCGCCGTCCATTTCCCGTTCTCGATGGCGTCGGCGATCGCAGCCTCTTGCGTCGGGCCGAAGCCCTGGATGAGGTAGCCGCGAAGGTAAACCCGTTCGAGGTTAATCGCCGCGTGCCAGCGAGCGCCGTCGCTTTCACGATGGGGTCTGAGGTCGCCGATCTTCTTGCCGCCGACCAGGATGTCGCAGGGGAGCGCATCGGTGTTCTGTTGCTGGGGCTTGAGGGTGAGGTTCATGGGTTATCTCCGGCTGCCTTCTGAGCAGCGCACGTCTCCGCAGGTAATGTGACCATCCAATGCCGGGCGTCCGCAGCCGGGGCATTTGGGCCAGCCGGGGGGATAGCCTTCGGTGGGGTTTGCTTCTGTTTTCCGAACCGAGAATCCGACCACGCCGCCTTCGAGGATGCTGACCACTTCGCCTTTCGGAGCGATAGAGAATCGACCCTCGGTCGCATCAACGGACGTGGCCGCGCCGTTGAGGTCGAGTCCCGCAGGCAATCCGATGAAACGAAAGGGGAGGCCGCAGCACCGGCAGTTGATCCGCACGTCGGCTTGAAATCTTCCTGTGTCCTCAAGTCGATGCACGTCCACTTCTGCCGCAAAATCTTCGTGCGTGCATTGGTTGAGCAATTCTTTTTTCCAGAAGTAGCGGTAGTGAGTCCGACCTCTGTTGCCGGGGCACGTTTCGCAGTAGAAGTCTCCGGCCTTTGATGCGTCGAATTGCTCGCGGTTTAGCGGGCTGGATTCTGCCTGCCGAACCTCATGCAACGGCTTGCCGCAATCGGGGCATTTAAAATGTGTCATGGCGTCTTTCCTTCTGCCTTGGTGATCGCGCTACGGGCGGCGTTGATGGCGTTGGTGAGTTGTTCCCAGATGGCCGCCGCAACCGGATCGGTCGGTTGGTGCTGCGCGATCCCGATCCCCGCCCAATGCATCAATTTGCATGCTTCCAGAAGCTCGGGGGCGGCGGCGATCAATCGGGCATCTGGAAACGATTCGACCGTCTCCAGCGTTGCCGCTTTCATCAATCCGCCCTTGTCGCCCTCGCGGATCGCGAATCGAGCCGTCGCCCGGTTGAATCCCTGTCGAACGAAGTCCATGACCATGAGCCGGCCGCGATCGGGCGTGCCGAGAAAGAACGTCTCGCCGCCATCGAACGATTGCCATATCCACGGCCCCGGCGTGTGTTTGTTCTCTGACATGACTTCTCTCCGTTAAAGGCAAAAGCAGGGGCGAGGCCGGGGACGTTCACAATTTGGCCTCACCCCCGCACGAAAGGAAACGCTCGTTTCAGCGCAGCGCCGCTTTCAGATCATCGATCGCCACCGACGCCTGCCGCCGGGTCATCTGCTGGAATTCGATCCCGAAGTGGTCGCGGGCGCTCTCATAGGGATCGACGTGGTGCTCGTTGGCCAGGAGCAGGATCAACTGACGCTGGGAGTCGGTCATCGGCTGATGGCCCGAGCCGTTGCCGCCGTTGCCGTTGCCGTTCTGAGATTCGATCCGCTGATGGCGCTTGCGGCGGAGACGGGGCTGCATCGCGGCCGACTGTCTGTCGATGGACTCGTGCGCCAGGGCGTAGAGGTCGCCGATGCGATCCTGTAGTTCACCGGGACGCTCCAGGAGGGATTGATCGAGTTCGGCGGTGACGTTGATGGAGACGCCGGCTGACTGATAATCTTCGGAGGCTTTACGCGAAAGCCCGACGTTAATTGTGAGGGGCATCAAAGCACCTTTTTCCTTTCGTGTTTTGAATCAGGCGTCGACTCGAATCAGATCGGAGACGTGGAAGCAAGCGACGTAAACGCCGTCCTTCGACACGTTCAAGAATTGGTTGCGATACCCTCTCGGCTCCGACGAAATCGAACCTTTCACGCCCGCATGTTCGCCGGTGCGAATCTCAACGTTGTCGCCAATTTTGTATTCGGCTGCCTCTGCCGCGAACTTCTCGATTTGCGTTGTCATTTTGGTTTCCTTTCTTCTGACATCAATACTATAGCGACGTGCGTAGGGTATTTCAACGGAAAAGCGCCTGCGGAGAAGAATTGTTCAGCGTCTAAGTAACGGGAGTTGCGGCGGTTGTGACGGCTATAAACGCGGTCGGGTTTTCGCCCTGGCTTTCCCGCGCTTGCGGCCCTTCTTCCAGCCCGGTGGGCGCTTGCGTTTGCGGAAGCGGGCCAGATCGGCGGGATCGATCAGATACAGGCGGGGATTCACCTTCCGGGCGGGAAGCTCGCCCGAGTCGATGAACTGGCGCACGCGGGCGACGGAACGATCCAATTCCCTGGCGACTTCCGAGACGGTCAGCATCTTGTCAAGCGGCGTCGCGCCCATCACGCCAATACTCTAGCGACATGCGCAGTGTCCGGCAATCGTGATTGAGCCGTCTGTCTCACCCGTCCCTGATCCGTCGCCGCAGTCAGAGGCAGCGGAAGCGCACTGGTCCGAATCCGAGCAGCGCGCCTGGAGCTGGCCCGATCGGCTCACCCCCAGCCAATGGTCGGCCGTCCATCGCGTTCTCGCCCCCGGCACCAGTCCCGAGCCCGGCCCGTTCAACAATGACAGAACGCCCTATCTCGCCGGCATCATGGACGCCGCGGTCGAGGAGGGCATCGAAGAAATCACCGTCGTCAAGGCCACGCAGATCGGCGTCAGCCTGGCGCTTCACAACGTCATCGGCTTCTGCATCGATCAGGACCCCGGCCCGGCGCTGCTGGTCCTTCCCGTCGAGCAAGCCTGTAAGGAGGTCTTCGCTGAAAAGATCAAGCCGCTCCTGGAAAGCTCCCCGGCGCTGAAGCGCCACATGAGCAGCCGGAAGTGGGACACCAAAACTCACACGATCGTCCTGGATTCGATGACGTTGTTCGGCGGCTGGGCCGGCTCGCCGTCCACTCTCGCCGCACGCCAAATACGCTACGTGTTTCTTTGACGAGGTGGACAAGTTCATCGCCTTCTCAGGGCGCGAAGCCGATCCGATCTCGCTGGCCTATCAGCGCACGCTCACCTACCAGCACCGCAAGCGCATCTTCAAAGTCTCCAGCCCCACCAATCGCGAAGGGGCGATCTGGAAATCCTACGAAGCGAGCGGCGACAGGCGCCATTTTGAAGTTCCGTGCCCCTTCTGCGGGACGTTTCAGCGGCTGGTTTTCACGCAGGTCAAGTGGCCCAAGCTGGACATCCCCGACAAGGTACGTCTGGCCGATGAGATCCAGGTCAACAAGCTGGCCTGGTACGAGTGCAGCAAGTGCAAGGCGCGGATCGAGGACTCGCGGAAACCCGCCATGCTCCTCAAGGGTCTGTGGGTCAGCGAGGGTCAGTCGGTCACGCTGGAGGGAAAGCTGATCGGAGAGCGCCCGCGCTCGAAGCGCGTCGGGTTCCACATCTCCTGCCTGTATTCACCGTGGCCCAGCTTCGCCGATGCCGTCGCGGAGTTCATTCGCTGCGAACATGACCCCGCCAAGACGATGAACTTCCGCAATTCGTGGCTCGCCGAGCCCTTCGAGTTGCAGGTTGCCAAGACAGCGCCCTCTTTCATCCGCGAAAAGTCGTTCAATGCCCCGCCGCCGGGCATCGTTCCCGCCTGGGCTCGAGCGCTGGTCGCCAGTGCCGATACGCAAGGGACGACTGCCCGAGATGGATGGTTCCCCTACGTTGTCCGGGCCTGGGGCTATGAGTTCCGGAGCCAACTGATCGAGCACGGCATCGCCAACTCTTTCGAGGAGCTGCGGCAGCGGTGTCTGAACAAGGTTTTTCCCCTCGAGAACGGCCAAAATCTCGTCCAAAACGCCCAAAACGCCTCCGTTTCAGGGGGGGCGGGGGCGACAGGGGGGCAAATCGGGCCGAACGGCATCGCGCCGCAGGTGCTTTTCATCGACTCGGGCGGCCCGCGCTGGTCGGAGGTCTATCAATTCGCTCAATCCGATCGCCTGCGCATCCGGCCGACCAAGGGCTCGTCAACGACGCTGGCAACGCTGCTGGGCAAGAGTCACCAGAAGAACCACGACATCGTCCTGTTCAACATCGACACCGAGAAGGCGAAAGACCTGCTGTACCGGCTGATTCACGATCCCGATCTGGGCAAATGGGCGGTGAATTCGGGGATCGACGAGGACTACATCAGCCAGATGGCGTCGGAACACAAGGTTCTCGAGCGGAAAACGGGGAAAGAGCTGTGGGTGAAGGTCACCAGCGGCTCAGCGAACCATATGTGGGACACGGAAGTCCTCCAGTGCGCCGCCGCCTTCGATCTGGGGGCCGGCAATCCCGAGCCCCGTCCCATCCAAGTCGCCAATGACCCCAAGCCGGAGAAACAGAAATTTGACTGGGTGCATTCCCGCCCGCCGATTAGGCCCAGGCCGCGCTGAGGTGAAAGAGACGCGAAGACGCGGCGACACGGGGACGCGGAGAGGGGGCGAGGGCAAGACCGTGCGCCTGTTCCGCGGCGATTGCCTGGAGGTGCTACGCACGCTGGCCGCCGACAGCGTCGATGCCATCGTGACTGATCCGCCGGCGGGAATTTCGTTCATGGGGAAGGCTTGGGATGACTTAGGCCCCCGTGAAGCCTTCATCGCCTTCCTGACCGAAGTGATGAAAGAATGCTTACGGGTGCTCAAGCCCGGCGGTCATGCCCTGGTGTGGGCGATCCCGCGGACGAGCCACTGGACGGGGATGGCGATTGAAGACGCGGGGTTTGAGGTACGCGAAAGAATTGCGCACATCTTTGGTACGGGCTTCCCGAAAAGTTTGTCCGTGGGGAAAGCGATCGACCGCGAAGCCGGCGCGAAGCGGAAATTCATCAGAGAGAATCCGCACGCGAGGCCGAATCAGGACGGAAAAACGATTTGGGTCGGAGACAAGCCGGGCAAAGAACAATCGCATCCGCCGATTACCGCGCCCGCCACCGATGCCGCGAAGCAATATGACGGCTTCGGCACCGCCCTCAAACCCGCCGTGGAAGACTGGTGGCTCTGTCGTAAGCCCCTGAGTGAATCGACGGTAGCCAGGAACGTCTTGAAGCACGGAACGGGGGCGCTGAATATCGACGGGACGAGGATCGGATTCGCCTCCAACGGAGATAAAGCAGCAGCAGCAGCAGCAGCAGCGCAACGCCTGTGCCATGACCAGAACAAGGGGCGGCATGCTTACGGGCAATTCGAGAATGGGCCGGCGTCGCTCGCGCCGTACCTGAACGGCATGGACAAAGGTCGCTGGCCGGCGAACCTCGTTTTATCCCATCATCCCTCCTGTAACGGCGACTGTCACCCCGACTGCCCGGTGAGGCTGCTGAATGAGCAGAGCGGCGTCACGCGATCGGCTGGAGTGCAAGCGCCACGCGGGCCGAACTATTTGAACGAGGTTTTCGGCAATGGCTTGGGCGGCGTCGAGAATTCACAGAACCGACACGGCGACTCCGGTGGCGCTTCCCGTTTCTTCTACTGCGCCAAAGCCAGCCGGCGCGACCGCAACGAGGGATTGGAAGACGCCCCGAAGAAACACGTCCGACGCGACGACGGCCAGCCCTACGGGATGAACACGAACACGCATCGACCCGACGGCAGCGAGCGAAAAGAAATCCCGCCACGAGCGAATCATCACCCCACGGTCAAAAACACCGACTTGATGCGCTGGCTCATCCGCCTCATCACCCCGCCCGGCGGCACGGTGCTCGACTGCTTCATGGGCTCGGGCTCGACCGGAAAAGCGGCAGTGTTGGAAGGGATGAAGTTCATCGGCATCGAAAGAGAACTCGCCTACTTCAAGATCGCCCAGAAGCGCATCCGACACGCGCAGTCTCAACCTGAGTAAAGACTATGTCCCTCGACCCCTCCACTGAACTAGCGCTTCTGGAAACCGCCTACCAGAACTACATCACCTCGGGGATCGCCTCCTACACCATCGGGACCGATCAGGGGCATCGCCAGGTGACCAAGATCAATATCCTCCAGTTGATTACCCGGATGGATCAATTAAGGGCCATGGTGTGGAGGGAGCAGAACGGGATGTTCCAGGCGGCCAATAACCGGCTGCCGGAGTGACGAATGCCGAAGCCGAAGGAACTGGAGAAGTGGAAGCCTGAGTCGCTGCGTCTGGAGATGGCTTGGGTCGGCAACGGCGTCCTTCTACAAACCTGTTTCGCGGTCAACTGCGATGCCCCGGTCGGAAGCGTCTGGGTTCGTCTCGGAAGCAACTCCTATCGGCAAGCTGTCTGCGAGGTGATCGACATCTACGTCCCCAAGATTTACCGCCGCATGGGGATCGCCAGCTTCATGATGAAAAGCCTGCTCGACGGCTACGGAATTTTGAAGACGGGGACGGGCTCGAAAGACGGCGGCATGGCGCTCCTGAAAGCGCTGGGCTGGAAGCGGAACCGCCAAACCGGCGACTGGTATCTTTTCGGCAAGCGCAAGCGGATTGCGCAGTAGAATGTGACCGTGCATCCACTGTTCAAATCGGCGCTGGTGGCGTTCGGCTGCAATCCCGCAGCGTCGGATGAGCAGGCATTGCGGTTTTTTGACAGGTTGCCCCTTGAGGCGAAGAACGCGGTGGACGCCCGGTTCGATCAGTTGATCTGGGATTCTGCAATCTCGCTGGACCGGAATATGCCGCTCCGCGACTTCCATCCCGATCCCGCGCCCGCCGCCGTCGTCACCGATGATCTGGGGACGTTCTCGACCGGCATGGAAGCGTTCTACAAGCCTGCGCTGGGCGTCCCATTCGACAGTCTGAGGCCACAGGATTTGCACGCGATCAATTCCATCGCTGCCCAGATCGAGGGGTTCGGCCGCCACAAACAGAGCTACACCCTGGAGCCCACGCGCTGGGCGAGGTTCAAGGGACGGTTCTATTTCGGCCCATTGCCGAATGGCCAGCCCCGACTGTGGCCCGCTTCCACGATGTTTTGGTCGGTTGTCGTCGTCATGAACGCGCTCCGATTTCACATGGGATATGCGTGGGCGAGCCAGAATCAATACCGGATTCCCGCCCTCACAGCATTAATGGTCGCTTGGTTGATCTTGTTCCGGGCGCAGCTTCGATATAGGCGCTGGCAGAAGCAACAGAGCGAGCATCTGAAAATGCAACTGACGTAAGGAACCCGATGGCCCGCATGAGCTGGAAGAAAAAGAAGATCAAGCTGAACGAGACCTTCCGCCATGACGACGGGCGAATTCTGAGCATCGTGCATAGTGTGACGCTGGAGGGTGACGAATCGGCGATCGCGGAATTCATCGACAGATTTGACGTTGAACCGCCGCTTGATCCTGATCGACATCAAAGGTGGGAACGGGTACACGGCGAAAGTCACGTCCAAACGATGCCGCTGCCGCTGCCGCCTCTGCCCCCTGCGCCGGAAAACGTGGTGATTCGAGAGGGAACGGATCGACCGATGAGGAAATCATGACCCGCCGCGCCTTCTGCAAACTGTTCGCCGCCGCCGCTGCCGCCATCGCGCTGCCGCCGATCGACTTCGCCGCCAGCAACGATGGTGTAGACATCAAACGGAACCTGTGAACTCCCGTTGGTCATCCACAAAGGCCAGAACGTCGGCCCCTCGACAGCCCAGCCGGAAATCCTGCGCTACTGGCAGACGGAAGTGGAGAAGATCAACAGCCAGACGTGGATTCCCAAGTGTCCGCCCCACTGGCGCATTCAGTCGATCGAGGCGCGTCCGATCGAAGGCAGTTGCGCAATGTTCACGGTCGTCTACCGGTTTGAAACGACGACTCCCCTTCCATGACGGATCGCCCTGCGGATGCGCTCCTGTTGCTGGCGCGGCAGGTGTGAGAAATCCCGGCTGATCCACTTCGCGCGAAGTTTTTTCAATCCCAATCTTGGCATCGACCAGCATTCTAACCGCCGCTGAAAACGGCAAAGGATTTTCCCATGAACCGCGTTGAACAACTCGCCGGACAACTTCAACCCGCCAAGCCGGACGGCCTCAATCTTGATGACGTCGCCCAGATGCTTTTCGAGAACAACCAGCAACTTATGCACGTGGCTTCCCAGGCTCGCGGTGTGCATGACACTTGGCGCGGGATCATGTTCGGCGAAGGCCAAAAGGGCGTCGATCCCTCGCCGATCCGACCGGAAGGCCGTGCGCCGCTGGCCCGTTTGATCCGCGAGCAAAGGGAACTGATCGACGACGTGGAAAAGATGCTCGTCATCCTGCACGAAAATCTCAGCAACTCGCGCACCGAGGTCGGGCAGCCCCTTGGCGGTCATCAGCAACTCGCCGCCCTCCGCTAATCTTTTCTCGGCCTCTCCATCCATCCGATTCCCGCAGTCAACGCGATCGCGAGCAGAAGGACCTCCTTCCCCATCGGCGTCGTATGCGCATCTCCCTTTGCTGCCAAGACCCCGAGCGAAAGCAGACAGACGGCCCGCGCCATCGACGTCATCATCGCGTGAAGAAATTTCATCGGTCTCCATTGTAATGCCCCGCCGCAATCCCTACCGCCCGATCAACCGCGCCACCGCGCCGGAGATGGAGCTGCCCGCCGAGAAGCAGGCCCGCCGGCTCCGCGCCCAGGTCGAGGTGATGGCCCTCCAGGCGACCAAGAAAAGGATGCGCGAGGGACAGGCCGCCCTCTCCATCCACGCCGCCGCCGATACCGGACGCCGCAACACCGACTGGCGGGCCAACAACGCCTCGGCAGATTTAGCCAACATCCCCGATTCCCCGGTGATGATCGGGCGGGCGCGGCAGCTCGATCGCGATTCCTGGCTGGCGCGGTCGGCGAAGAAATCCTTCGTCCGCAACGTCGTCGGCAAGGGCATTCAAGTCATCCCCCACGCCAAAGACCCCAAGGGCAAACCGCTGACGCAATTGAATCTGGTGGTGGCCCGCTTGTGGCACCGCTGGTGTCTGCACTGCGACATCGAGCGGCGCAAGAGCTTCAACCAGATGCAAAGACTGGCCGCGGCCGACAAGTTCATCGCCGGCGAGCACCTGTGGATGTGGTCCTACAAGTTCCCCGGTTTGCTCAACGAGGGGATCATCGATCGCAATCAACCGGTCGGTCTGCGCTTGCAAGCCTTCGAGGCGGAACAGTTCGACCTGCGCATTCTCAGCTATGCCGGACGGGAAGTCAGAGGCGGGGTGGAAGTGGACGAGAACGGGGCGCCGCTCGCATACCACATTTACACCCGTAACCCCAACGACGTTTTATATCGGCACGCATTCTTTTCCGAGCGCGTTCCCCGGCAGCGGATGTTTCACTATTTCGATCAGGAAAGAGTTTTGCAGACCCGCGGCGTGACCGGTCTGTCCCCGGTGATGGCCGACATGCGCGATATCTCCCGCGTTCAGACGGCCTCGATCTGGCGCATGGAAATGGAAAGCTGCATCGGATTAATCATCGAGCAACCGATGCCCGGCAACAACATCGGCCCCGCCACCTCATTCGGTCCGCCCACCAACGGCAGCGGCCAGACGCCCAGTGGGATGAACGAAATCGACTTCGTCCCCGGCATGGTCGCGCGAACCGTACCGGGTGAGAAGGTCCAGAGCCTGGTGCCGCAATCGCCGGGCAATCAATACAACCCGTTCATGGAGACGACCGTGCGCGGCATCGGCGCGGCTTTGGGCCAGAGCTACGGCCAGATCGCGCGGCGCAACGACTCCAACTACTCCGCCGCCCGCCAGGACATGCTGGAAGATCGCAAGGAACAGGAGCCCGAGCAGCAACTATTCATCGACGCCATGGTCCGGCCCGCCTACGAACTGTTTTTCAACTGGGCGGTGATGGAAGGCCGGCTGGACGGGATCGAGGGATTCTCAACCGACGAGTTCCTCGCCGATCGTTTTCGCTATGTCGAAGCGGATTATCTCCCGCCCAGTCAGTCGTGGATCGATCCCGAGAAGGAAGCCAACGCCTTCGTCATCCTGCTCAAGAACCGCCTGATCACCCGCGAGGAGATCGTCGCGTTGCGCGGCGGGCGCTATTCGCACGTCATCGAGAAGCTGGCCGAGGAGAAGAACCTGGCCGAAAACCGCGGACTCACGCTGCCGGAGAACGACGACGAGCGGAACAACGTCCGCGAATTGGTCAAAGCGGCCATCGAGAATCGCCAGGGGACGGTCGACGCCGTCAGCGCCAACCTGCTTGATCTGTCAGCGATGTTCCAACAGGGCGGTCTGCCGGTGCAGAAGAATTACACCCAGCCGCTCCTGCCGGTGCAGACGCCGACGGGCGGGACGATCACCGGCGATCCGGTCACCAACAAAGCTGGGAAAGTCATCGGTGGCGGAGTGGAGGAACCGGCGGTGCCGGCGGGAGGAGGAGGGGGAGAGGGGGAGAGTGGGGGAGGGGGAGGCGGAGGAAACGGAGCCGCGGCGACACCGGCGCCAAAGCCGGGAGGGGGAAGTGGACAGGGCGTGCACGTGCACGTGGCCATGCCGGCGGCCCCCGCGCCCAAGCCTCCGGGCGGAAATGGCAACCCTTCGACAAGCTCAGGACAGGACGGCAATGGGAAGGGCAAGAACGGCAAAACGCCAGCCAAGGCGGGCGGTCGCATCGCGGCCAGTGCGGCGCCGGGCGGGGGGGGCACGGTGGAAGGCGTCAGCGATTTCATCCTCCAGCAGCAGCGCGGCAGTCCCGCAGGGGGGGTCGACGTGCAATCGGCAGCCGATCGCCAGGCCCGCGATGAAGTGGCCGGCGGACCGTGGCCGCTTCCGCAGGTTCCCCCGCCCTCGGTGCCGAATTACCGCCAATCGCCCGATGAAGTGTCGAGCTGCGCCACCTGCTCGTTCGCCAATGGTTCACGCTGCACGATGTTCAATTTCATTTTCGATCCCAGCTACGTCTGCGACAAATGGATCGCCAGGACGCTGACCGAAAATATCGGCGTGCCGAACACGGCCAAGACGTTTCCCCCAGGCCCGCAGCCGGGACAGATCGATCTGGAAAGCCGGTTCTATCCCGACAGCGATCCTTACGGCCCGTTCGGGCAGACGACCAGCATGAGCGCCGAAGAGCGCCGTTTGGTGAGGAGAGCGGGCGAAAGGGAGAGGGGGCGAGGGGGAGAGCGGCCGGAGCTTCCCGCCATTCACATTCATCAAGCGCCGCAGATCGACCTGGCATCGCTCAGAGCCGCCGCCGGATTGGCCGTGCAAGCGCCAGCTCCGGCGCAGGTGAATGTGTCACCGATCATCAACGTGGAATTTCCCCCGCAGCCCCCCCTGCCGACTCCCCTGCCCCCCCTGCCGCCGCAATTCACGGTGCAGTCCCCGGTGAACGTGTCCCCGATCGTCAATGTGGACCTTCCCCCACAACCTGCTCCTGTAATGCACTATCACGCCGCCCCCTCCGCGCCGCAGGCATCGCCCCAGGTGACGGTCGAGTCGCCGATCATCAACGTCGAGCCGTCTGCCGCGCCGCAGGTGACAGTGCAGC
>Ga0210396_10000878_pt1 | contig 34771 bp, 30 predicted proteins | sample IncBWH17OmetaG_FD_155466 | JGI IMG/M metagenome (GOLD analysis project Ga0210396, IMG submission 155466) | Forest soil microbial communities from Barre Woods Harvard Forest LTER site, Petersham, Massachusetts, United States - Inc-BW-H-17-O ...
CCTGCCCCCAACTTCACGTGGATTTTAACGCAAAAAAGCCTGGCGCGAACATGGGAGAAATTGGCGGATCATGCGGCGGACCGGTCCTTGCGTTCGGGAGTTTATTGGACTTCCGATTCGCGAAAATTGCAAATGCCGCGAACCTTTTGCCGACGAGGAGGGTATCCAACATAGTAGCCGGTCGTTCAATGTTTTTGACGACCGGCAGGGGACAGGTCTGGTCAGGGAGTCAATTGGCAATGCCTGGCGGATTTTTTCAAGTGGTGAAGCTGTCTCAATGCCAATCCTCAATCGGCGAGCTGCATCAACTCGTCGCCACCGGCCACGGCCGCGTCGAAATCACCCGCGACGGCTCCAATCACGTCTGCGTTCTCATCAGCAAAACCGAACTGGAATCCCTCGAACGGGCCCTGGAGATCCTCTCCGAAACCGACGATTACCAGTCGATGTGCCAGGCTCTCAGCTCCGTCGTCTCCGAATGCAACGGATCGCAGGCGGCGCAGACGGCGTGACCAGCATGCTCGGCGAGCGGGAAAGCATTTCATTCACGCCACAGTCTGCGTGACTCCCAGCCTTTTCAGCACTTCGGGCGGCGGGCCGTCGAATTGCTGGAGGATGACGTTGCCGACGTAGCCGACGGCTTTCCAGCCTTCGGGCGTCGCGTAGTACGCGGCCGCCGCGAGCCAGCGGAATCGGCTGAAAAAAACTGCGGCTTTGCGATACCGCGGTCCCGCGGTGTCCACGAAACAAATGTCGTCGCAGATCGTCCTGTGCTGCTCGTTTGACAACTGGGCAAAGCCCTTCTTGAAGCGCGCTTGCGATTCGCTTTCCAGCCAGCCCAGGCCCTCGAGGATAATTGGCCGGTCGCGCTGCTGCTCGGGGTAAGGGGCGGAAATCCACTCGTCGATGAAGGCAGGTACGCCGACTTCGCTGGCGGCGGGGCCGAGATCGTCTTTGGGGATGATCGCGTCGGCCAGCACCGTCGCGACGCGGCGCTGCCCGGGGTTGAAAGTCAGCGGCCAGAAGGCGCCGGGTTGATAGACTTTCACCAGATTCGGATCGACTCCATAGCCTTTTGCGGTCGGCGCGGGCGAGCCGGCAGTCTGGCCAAACGAGCCGCGCGGAAGCGACGATGCCGTCGCGACCGCCATCACCCACAGCATCGCGGTGCGACGCGAGACCTCCGCTTGCCCGTCCCCTTCAGGAGAAAGTGACGCCTTTCCCCCTCTCCCTCCGGGAGAGGGTTGGGGTGGGGGCGAGCGTGAGGCGCCTCTCCCACGCCCCTCACCCCTACCCTCTCCGGGAGGGAGAGGGGGAAGTACCCGGGCATTTTCGGAAGTGTTGCTCATAGATTCCCTTTCTTTGCCTCATCCATCAGGTAATCGCAGGCCCGCCACGCCATCGCCATGATCGTGAGGGTTGGGTTCTTGTCGGCGTTGGAGGCGAAGGGCGCACCGTCGGTGAGAAAGAGGTTCTTCACATCCCACGTCTGGTTGTATTTGTTACAGACACTCTTTTTCGGATCGTCGCCGATGATCGCCCCGCCAACCTCGTGAATAATGTGGCCGGGATTCTCCAGGCTGTGGCCCGGCGTGGCGTTGCGCGGGCCGCGGGGCGTACCGCCCATGGCGCGGATGATCTCGGCGAACGTTTTCTCCGCGTGTTTGGCCTGGTTCAGCTCGTGGCTGCTCCATTTCCAGTGGAATCGCAGCACCGGGATGCCCCACTGGTCTTTGACGCTGGGGTCGAGGTCGCAGTAGCAGTTTTCGTTGGGGATCATTTCTCCGCGGGCGTAGAATCCGACGATCGAGCCGTAATACCGGCGGGCATCCTGCTTGAACTTCGACCCATAGCTTCCGCGGGTGAGGTCGTCGGGCGCGGGATTTTCGCCGCCGGGCATCTGACGGGAGCCGGACAGCTCGATGTGATAGCCTCGGGCGAAATCGAGCTTGCCGGCCAGTTGTTCCTTATAGAGCCACCAGGGCGAGTAGAAGTGGTCGCCGCCGGCGCCGTCTTCGTTGTGCGGCGGCAATCCCTCCAGCGCCGGCACGTGCCCCTCCAGGCTGGCGCCGACGGTGTCCATGATGTACTTGCCCACCAGGCCGCTGGAGTTGGCGACGTTGGAGTTCAGCAGGATGCGGGCGGATTCGCACGCGCCCGCCGCCAGGATCACCGCCTTGCCCAGCACCTGCTTTTCCTTACCGGTGGTTTTATCGATGAAACGCACACCCTTGGCCTTCCCGTTCTTGACGATGATCCGGCGGGCATGAGCGCTCGGAATCACGTCGAGATTCTCGCTGGCCAGCGCCGGCGGAATGTGAACGGTGGTCGACTGGTAGTTGGCACGGATCGAGCATCCGCGCCCGCACTCGGTGGCCCAGAAACAGGCGGCCCGCTGCTGCATTGACTCCGCACAAATCCGCTGCGCCCAGGCGTTGCCCGGATGGAGTTTGGCGGGGATGGTTTTGTAATCGAGCGCTTTGGTCAGCACGGCCCGATGAATCGAGATGATTGGGATGCCAACTTTCCTGGCATGCTTCTGGGCGTAAAGCTCGAACGCCCTGCCCCTCGGCGCCGGCAGCAGCACGCCGGGCGGGGAGTTCGGCGTGTTTTCCAGCCCCTCGTTGGTGCCGTAAACGCCGATCAGCCTCTCGACTTTCGTGTAGTAAGGCTCGATATCGTCGTATGTCACCGGCCAGTCGAAGCCGAGGCCGTCGCGAGAGTGGGGTTTGAAATCGTACGGCCCGTTGCGGAGGGAGATGCGGCCCCAGTGGTTCGTGCGGCCGCCGAGCATTCGCGGACGCCACCAGCGGAATTCTTCATTGGGAGAATTATAGACACTGGTGTAGGGCTCGCCCGGCACTTCCCATCCGCCGCCGACGGTCGCATCGTAAAACCCAAATGACTTGTCCGGCGTCGGTACGCCCATCAGCGGCGCCTGATTGTTCGTGTTGAACATCGGCGTTTCGCTGACGAAGTCGTACCCGCGGCCCGCTTCGAGCATGACGCACTTGAGCCCGCCGAGCGTCAGTGTGTAGGCGGATTGCCCGCCCGCCGCACCAGAACCAACAATGACAACGTCATATTCGTTCTTCGCCTGATCGGCGGTAATCATGCCCATTGATTCACTCCCTCGTCTCCAGGACGGGCGCGCAATTTCGACGGATTATGTGAAGGCATACTTGGCAACGCAATTCGATCCGCATCGATAAGGTCGCCGCTTCCCACCGAATCATTACGCGCGCTCGGCATTGCTGAGGAGGGCGGTGGTTGGTCGAGACGCGCATCACGCCCAGGAGCCGGCAAGACCCTCGATTTCCACCAGGAGATCAGGCCGGCAAAGATCGGCCTGTAACCATTCGGCAGGCTGGGGGGCGCAGAACCATTGAGAGACGGATGCCTGGATGTCGGTCAGATCACGGGAAGTGACGTAATAAACCCGGAGCCGCGAGAGGTGCGAAAGTTTGCCGTCTGTTTTGAACGCTGCGGCCAGAAGGGCCGAGAGATTCCGGGCCGTCTCTTCGAGCTGGCGGACCAGATCGCCGACGTGAACGGAATTCTCACCACGGACGCTGGCGGTGCCGCCAATCATCAGGAGTTTTTGCCGCTCGTGCTCGATGAGCATCGCGCGGGCGAAGCAGGGAGGAAGCGGGCCGAATCGCTTCGAGTAATGGTATGGGGGGCGCTGGCGGGGGTTGGCGATCGGCCGGCCGGCAGTCCGCGAAGCCAGCGCATAGATCACCAGCTCGTCCCCGCGATGACCGACCGCCGACGCGGCCGGGACAACTTTACCGAAATCCGCCGCGTCACCGAAGAACGCCTTAAAAGCCTGATACCGTCCCACGTTGAATCGCATGTAACGATCGAGCCCGTCCTGGTCGGGATCAACGATGCGCGGAAGATAATTCCAGATCCGCAGGGGATGCGGGCGATTCGGGTCCAGACCGCGCAGCAGCCGGGTATATGCGTCGGCGACCGCGCGCTCCAGGTCCTGCTTTCCCAGGGCATTGATGTCCGGGATGCTCACGCTGGTCAGCGCGAAGGCATCGGGAAAGACACTGGCAAGTTCCAGCGCCCACGGGGGCGGGAGCGGCGCAACAGACAAGGCGTCGGCCGGGGGCGTGTTCGTCAGAACGTTTGGACCGGTCACTTCGATAAGAGAATGTATAAACGGCTGACGCCGCCTACAAGTCGCCGCGCTCGATTGAGACGCCGCTGACAGCGCCGGCGTAGTCCGCCGCCAGGGCGGCAAACCGGGGCGTTTTGCGGGTCAGCAACACGGCCGCGATGCCCGCCATCGGCATCGCGCTGAAGCACTCGGCGACATACCCGTACGGGGAAAATGACTCGCAGCCGGACTTCCTGGAGAGTCCGGCGGTCACAAGACGATCGATCCACGTGCCGTTCGTGCAGGTGATCAGCAGGTCCGTCTTCCCCAGCGTCCGCAGGATGCGCCGACCCAGCCGCGGGAAGGGTTGCGACGTCGCCGTCGCACCATCGGCGGCAATCACCCGCGCGCGGGGCCGAGAGCGACGCGATTGCATCGACTCACGATTCTCCAGCAGCAAGACAACCGCGCCGGCGCCCGCGACAAAACCTCCCGGGCCATAGACGCCGGCGGCGCGGTAAGCTTCATTCACAACGGGCGAGAACTCCTCGGCGGCGCCGACGATGGCCCTTGTCCAGTGGCCGCCGGCGATCCGCGCCGCCGCCAGCCGCAAAGCGTCGAGTCCCGCGGTGCGCGAGCCGATGATCGTCTGGCAGGAACCCTTGAGGTTGAGCATCAGACTCAGATGCGCCGCCCCGGCGTTTGGGACGCCCTCGGCAAAAAGCATGGGATTGGCCGCGGACATCCCTTCGTTGACGATCTGACGATAGTAACATTCGCTGTAATTCGAGGATCCATGCGCCGTTCCCAGGATCGCCGCGCAGGATTCCATGAATCCTGTGTCCTCGACGCCAGCGTCGCGAATGCAGAGGGCGGCGGCGGCAAGCGATATTTTCACGTAGTCGCTCATCCGTCGCACCCGGCGGGCGCTGAGCAATTCGGCGATGTCGGCTTCCGCCACATTCCCGGTGTCCGCCTCGAGCCGCGCCGGCCGCTGGAGCCGCTGGACAAAAGCATCGTTGCCGACAATCCCCGGAAAGACGACGCCCATGCCGGTGATGAAGACGTCGTTGACGGCGATTTCGCCGCAGCGCCTTTGCGAATGGGACGGCGCAGTCGGGACTGGCCCCAGGATCATGCACGTGTTTGCGCCGCCGAAACCCAGCGACGTGTTCAGAGTGGCTCGAATTCTGGCCGGCGTCGGTCCGCCGGTGGCGAGGTTCAGTTCGGGGAATTCGATGTCGTCGCGGCCCACATTGACGCAAGCCGGGACGAGCTGATCGCGCTGCGCCATCGCCGAAAGGATCAGCTCGACAGCGCCCGCGCCGCCAAGCGTGTGGCCAAAGTGGCTCTTGAATGCCACGACCGGGATGCGCGGCAGCTCGCGGCCAAACACCGCGGACAGTGCCGCGAACTCGCCAGCGTCGTTGTCGGGCGTACCGGTGGCATGAGCGGCGATCAGATCAATCGCGGCGGCTTCGAGCCCGGCATCGTCCAGCGCCTCGCGAATGGCGCGGGCGGCGCCCTGGCCGGCCGGATGGGGCTGTGTCAAATGATGCGCATCCGCAGATTCGCCAAAACCGAGAATCGTTGCCAGCAACTTGGCGCCGCGTCGGCGGGCATCGCCGATGCGCTCCAGCACCACAATGCCGTAACCCTCGGCCAGCTTCATCCCCTGCCGGTCGCGGGCAAAGGGCCGAAGGGGACCGGCGGCAACAAGTCGCAGGCTGTTGAATCCCGCGTAGACGTACTCGCTGATCGTGTCGTACCCGCCGGCAACAACCACGTCGAGCTGACCGCTGCGCAGCAGCGTCAACCCGAGCGCGATGGCACCCAGGCTCGATGAGCACGCGGAGCAGGTCGTCAGCGCACACCCGTTCAGACGCAGCCCGCGCGCCGCGCCTTCCAAGACGGCGGCGGCGGGAAAACCTGCAAGGCAGCGATAATCCCCGCTCCGCAGGAGTTCCCCAGCGCGGCGCATCCCGTGGAGTGTCGTCCCGAGGATAATTCCGCATCGATCGTTGGAACAGGGAAGCTTCGATTCGATGCCGGCGTCCACCAGGGCCTGCAAGATTGTGTAGCGGAGATAGCCCGTCTCGCGCGGCAGGTGAGAAAAGGAGGTTCCCGGAAGGTCCGGCGCCTGACCGCCGTCGGCGCCTGGGGGCAGCCGCGATTCTATCGCCGGCATCGGACCCATTCCGCACCGCATATCGAGTACGGCGCGCCAAGTTTGCTCGCGCGACAGACCCAGCGGCGTTACCAGCCCCGCGCCGGTGATCACAACTTGGCTGGAATCGTCACTCACGTCTGCACTGCCCCGCTCGTCGCTCAATTGCCGCAGCAATCCTCGCACCATGCCCGGCGGATCATCAGCCACTGCTGCGGGTAGCGACGAAGGTATTTCGCAAGCACCGCCGCCACTTGCTCGAAAGCCGAATCCACTGCCCGCCCGTCGGGCACACGGATCGGCGGCTCGATGAACAATTCGATTTGACCATGGGGCCGGCGGATTGAGAAGACCGGGACGATAGGCGCACCGGTTACCAGCGCGAGCCTCACCGGACCCGTCGGAAGTGGCAGGTTGCCGCCGAGTATCGGCATTGCCCGGCCCTTCTGTCCCGGCATGACCCGGTCGCCCTGAATCAACACAACCTCGTCCGCCGCCAGCGCGTCGCGCAGGCGAATCCACACCGCCAGCCCATCGTCGACCGGCGCCTCGATCACACCCAGACGCTTGCGGAGCGACGATCGAATCTGGTCAAAGAGGCGCAGCTCATCGCGGCGAAACAGGACGTGCAGCCGCTTCTCGTATTCGAGCAGAGCGGCCATGCCGACCTCAAACGATCCCATATGCGCGGTGAGGATGATCGCGCCCCTTTTTTCGGCGCGCGCGGCACGATAGCAATCGTGGCCGTGCACCTCGTGGATGCGCCCGAGCAACTGCCCGCGAGTCATGCCGGCGCTTTTGCCCACGTCGCAGACGAAATCGTAGAAGCTCCCGATGATTGCCTTGGCAAGTGCTTCGCGATCGGAGCGGCTGGATTGTTCCCCCAGCAAATGATGAGCATTGCACAAGGTGTTGTCGCGCATTTGCCCGGCGAATTTCCACGCCGCCGACAGGAAGAACGGCCTACAAGCACCCAGAAAGGCGGGATTGCGGCGGGCCTGCCAGAACAGCAAATTGAGCCAAAGATCGCCGGCCTGCTTGCGCAGGAATGCTTCTCGTCCACGAGCGTGTTGGGGTGAAGGCATGTCGGTAGAAACGTTCGCGACTATGCCCCCCACGTCCGCCCGCTCGCGGGAAATCGTCTCATCCGCTCGCTTCTCCCGAAGCAAGAGGGGGAAGATGCGCGTCGAAACGGTTTTCACTTCGATGGGCTCTGCGGTTTCTGCGATCCGTCCAACCCTTCGAGCGGGTGGGAGACCGCCGTCCCGGACGGGACGGTCAGGTTCAAATCGCCGACGTTCGCATTGATCTGCACGTTGGAAAATGACAGGAGCGTTCGGTCGCCGTCGCTATCGGTTATCTCGGCTTTGACTATATAAGCCGCAGGAAAGTCCAGCAATACGCGGACCTGCTGCACGTGCTGCCGTAGCGACGGATCTGTCGGCGACAGCGACAACGCAATGAACCGGCCCTCCTCGGCCTTCCCGAGCATCTCCTTCACCGGAAGCTCCTGAAACGAGAACCGCTTTTTCAACACATCCAGCCGTGGCAGCGGCGATGCCGCCAGCTCTCCCAGACGTTGATCCAGGGGGTAAACCTCCAGTGTTCTCTGGGCTGGATAGAAGAGCTTCGCTTCCTGCTGATCGATCAGCAGAACGGTTTTCTCGGGTTGTTCGGTGTCCCAACGAATCCGCGCGCCGCGAATCCTGACGGAACCGGTGGACACCAACGGCGTGTTGAGAAGCGCGGTAAACTTCTGCTGCTCGAAGCGGGCCTGAAGACTCTGGATTCGGCCGGCGCGCGCGTCGATGTCGGTCAGCTTCTTCCAAAGATCCGAGTCGGGCCCGGCGGGCTGAGTCGCGGAAACCGCACCGCCGCATGCCACGGCCAGAGCGCAACACAACACGACTGCGCCGGCCGCTCGCGTCACAACGCTCCTCCCGGGACTCGCTCGCCCGTCCGGCTCAGGGCCAGCATCCCCCGCGCAACCACCGCATCATTCACCATCGCCGACGCCTCAAACTGCTGCAATTCGCCGACCGAGCGCAAATGACGGCAGCGCACGACAATCTCGGCCGGGGGACTGACCGGACGGTCGAACCGAACATCGATGTGCACCAGTTTTCCCTGTGTCGAAGAGGCCGGGCCGACCAGCCCGCAAAGCTGTGCCATCGCCTCGGCGATGAGCACCCCTGGCACCAGCGGCTGACCGGGAAAGTGGCCGGCAAAGAACGGCTCCTGTCCGGTCACGGACCAGACCCCCTCGCCCAACTCGTTCTCCCTGATCTGGTTGATTCGCGTGAGGAACCGGAATGGCTCGCGATGAGGCAGCACCGCCAGATAGTCAGGCCCCCCGCCATTTTGAGCTGCCTCCCGCTCGACATAATGGGCCAGCGTCGAGACGTTGCGGAAAACCTCTTTCCCCACCGCTTCGCTGGGAATTTTCACTTTGAATTGTTTCTCGATGCTGCTCAGCAGCAGCAGAATGTCCAGCGAATCAAAGTCCGCTTCGGTTCCGACAAAGGGCATGTCGTCGGGGATCGCAATGTCCGGGCCCAGCTTTAAATCCCGCCGTAGCAAGAGTTTGATCTGATCGAGCGTCTGGCGCTGTGGGGTTGCCATAGAGTTCTCGATTTTACCTCCTCCACATCAAAACAGTGCGGCAGATTCTCTCAATCGCTCGGCAATTGGCAACCGGCCCGCGTCATGCGATGATTTACGTCCTCATGAACCTGCTCGCGCTGCCATCACGGGAGGCGGATGTAGCGCCGGTTGAAACGGGTCACAGTCCCCGGATCATCGCCGAGCATCTGGCGGAGGCAATCACATTCCGCACCATCTCCGGGGACGATCCCGCGTCGACCGAAAGCTCGGAGTTTATACGTCTGCACGCATTTCTGCGGCAGGCGTATCCGCGCCTGCATGCGGCGCTGGAACGCGAGGTCGTTAACGGCCTCAGCCTTTTGTTCACCTGGGAGGGTCAAAACCGGCTTCTCGAACCGATCCTGCTGCTGGCGCACCAGGACGTGGTGCCGGCGGAAGACGCGGCGGCGTGGAAATATCCGCCCTTTGCCGGGCGCATCGCCGAGCAGGCGGTCTGGGGACGGGGCGCCGTCGATGTGAAGGGCGCTTTGATCGCGATCTGTGAGGCGGTCGAGGGCCTGGTCGCCCGGGGTTTCCGTCCACGCCGGACGATCCATCTGGCATTCGGCCACGACGAGGAGGTCGGCGGGCTCAACGGCGCCGCCGCCATCGGAGACCTCCTGGAACGTCGCGGCACCCGCCCCCTCTTCATCAGCGACGAGGGCGGCGCGATCCTTCACGGGGTGATCCCCGGTGTGAAAAAACCTGTCGCCGCCATCGGCATCGGGGAAAAAGGCTACCTGACGCTCGAACTCAAAGTCACCATGACCGGCGGCCATACCTCGATGCCGCCGGCCCACACCGCCATCGGCATTCTCAGCGACGCGATTCAGCGGCTGGAATCCAGGCCATTCCCCGCCACCCTTTCCACCGCCGCCCGACAGATGCTGCGGGCGCTGGCCCGGGAAATGCCCTGGACCGCGCGCATCGCGATCGCGGGATTGCCACTGCTGGCCCCCATGATCAAGCGGCGTCTCGAGAAGACGCCCAGCGGCGCCGCCACGCTGCGGACGACGACCGCCGTCACCATGATCGAATCGGGAATCAAGGACAATGTTCTTCCCCACGAGGCGGTCGCCACGCTGAATTGCCGCGTTCTTCCCGGCGAGGATTCGCTGTCGGTAATCCGCCGGATTCGCGATGTGATCGACGACCCGCGGGTTCAGATCTCGATTGCCGGCCGCTTTCATAGCGAGCCCCCGCCGGTGGCCCGCGTCGACACCCCCGGCTATCAACTGATCAAGCGCACCATCGCCGAGCTTGCGCCGGATGCCGTCGTCGCGCCATGCCTGGTGCTGGGCGGCACCGACTCGCGCCATTACACCCGGCTGACCCCCAGCGTCTACCGCTTCGGCGCCCTGCGCATCACCGCCGAAGACCTGGCCAGCATCCACGGGAAAAACGAAAAAATCTCGCTGGACAATTGCCAGCTCCTGGTCAGGTTCTACACAAGGCTCATTCAGAACTCGGCGGAATGAAATCGACGGCCGTTCAGATCCAGCAGATTCAAATTGGTTACGAAGAGTACCGATACCGCACGCCGATCAAATTCGGAGGCGCGGCGGTGGACCGCGTCACGTTGCTCAACGTCGACTGCACCGTGCGCACTGCGGACGGAGGCCTTGCCCAGGGCTTCGGCTCGATGCCGCTGGGAAACGTCTGGTCGTTTCCTTCGCGCGTCATGCCGTACGAAAAGACGCTGGAGGCAATGAAGCGGCTGGCCGACCGCATCGCGCAGATCAGCCTCGATTGCCGCGAATTCGGGCACCCGATCGATCTGACATGGGCGATGGAAGAGCGCTTGATGCAGGCGGCGTCGGAGCTTTCCCGGGAGATGCGCCTCCCCGAGCCGATCCCCCCGCTGTGCACGCTGGTGACGGCAAGCCCGTTCGACGCGGCGCTTCACGATGCATTCGGCAAACTGCATGGGCTCAATTGCTATTACACCTACGGACCGGAGTTTCTGAGCCATGATCTGGGGCACTATCTGGGCGAGGACTTTCGCGGCGAACGGCTCCAGGACTATGTCAGTCGCCACCCGCAACCTTCGCTGCCGCTGTATCATTTGGTCGGGGCGCTGGACCCGATCGAGGATGCGGACATTGCCACGCGTGTCGCCGACGGGCTTCCCGAGACGCTCGCGCAGTGGATCGTTTTCAACGGCCTCACCCATCTCAAGATCAAGCTCGACGGCCGCGATCTGGCGTGGGACGTGAACCGGGTGGTTCACGTCGACCGCGCGGCGACGCGGACGCAGCGCAAGCTCGGCGTGTCGGAGTGGTTTTATTCGCTCGACTTCAATGAGCGGTGCCAGGACGTGAGCTATCTCGTCGAGTTTCTCAGCAAGCTGCGCGAAGCGGCGCCGCAAACGCTGTCGCGCATTCAGTACATCGAACAGCCCACGGCGCGGGACCTGAAATCCCATCGCGACCAGCGGATGCACGAGGTTTCGCGGCTGCTGCCCGTGGTAATTGACGAATCGCTCGTCGGCCTGGAAAGCCTTCGCTTAGCACGAGAACTCGGGTACACTGGCGCGGCGCTCAAAGCCTGCAAGGGCCAAACCCAGTCGATTCTCATGGCCGCGGGGGCGCAGAAATACGGAATGTTCCTGTGCGTGCAGGACCTGACCTGCCCGGGCGCATCGCTGATTCACTCCGCAGGTCTGGCGGCGCACGTGCCCGGCGTCGCCGCCATCGAGGCCAACGCGCGCCAGTACGTCCCCGCCGCCAACGCGCCCTGGGCCGACCGTTTTCCCGGAATCTTCTCGATTACGAACGGCATGCTGCGCACGGGAACACTCACCGGCTTGGGGCTGGGAGCGGTTCCGCCTTCAAGTCCGGCTCCCAGTCGGGAATAGGTGTTCCACATTCGGGGCAGCGGTCGCGCGAGGCCCGCAGGTCGTAGCCGCAGCTATCATAACCGGGGAAACTGCTGGTACAGCGGAAGGAGAACGACGTGGACAGCACATCCGGCACACGGGCAATTGGGTGGTCGGTGATTTTTCTTTTTCTTCTTGCCGGCGCCGCCAAGGCGGACACGCCGCTCAGCGCCGAGCAGACGCGAGCGGCCTTCCTGAAAATCATCGACCGTCCGCGCGTGGATCTCGCGCCGGAGGTTCGGGAACAGACCAGAGAAAACAGCATCGCCCGTTTTCATTTCACTTACGCCAGCGAAACGCGCGAGCGCGTCCCGGGGATTCTGCTGATCAAGCCGGACCTGCTGCACGACGGCAAGCGTCATCCGGCGGCAATCGTGCTCCACGGTACCGGAGGACGGAAGGAAGGGAACCTGCCGCTGCTGGAGCGACTGGCGGACAAAGGGACCATCGCCGTCGCGATCGATGGCCGATTTCATGGCGAGCGCGGCACGCCCGCCGAGTACAACGCCGCCATCGCCCGGGCCTTCGCTCAAGGCGGGTCGCATCCGCTGTACTTCGACACCGTATGGGACGTCATGCGGCTGGTCGATTATCTCCAGTCCCGCCCGGACGTGGACGGCAGCCGCATCGGCCTGATGGGCATCTCCAAAGGCGGGATCGAGACGTGGCTCACCGCGGCGGCTGACACGCGGATCGCGGTTGCGATTCCCTGCATTTCACTGCAAAGCTTCGAGTGGGGACTCGAGCACGACGGCTGGCGCACTCGCGTCGGCACCGTCCAGCGCGGCTTTGACGCGGCGGCAAATTCCGCCCACGTCGACCGGCCCGGCGCCGACTTCGCCCGCCGGTTCTACGACCGTCTGATCCCCGGCATCTACGACCGCTTCGATGGTCCGTTCATGGTCACGCTCATCGCCCCGCGCCCGCTGCTGGCGATCAGCGGTGAGAAAGACCCGATCAACCCCCTGCCCGGTGTGCGAATGTGCGAGGAGGCCGCCCGCGCCGCTTATGCCAGCGCCGCCGCGGCGGATCGATTCAGGCTGATCATCGAGAACGGCGCGGGCCACACCGTCACCTCCGACGCGCAAACCCGGGCCGTCGAATGGTTCGTGAAATGGCTGGCCCCGCAATAACCGCTCAACAGATGCCGATCGGACCGATCTCAGCACGAACCTGCCAAAGAAGCCCTCTTTGTCGCGAATGTGCAACCACCGCACGTCCCGAAGCCGGAGTTTCCGCTGCTTCAAGATGCCGCTGTTTTATTGGCCGCCATGCAATTTCTGCCCTGCCGCGGCCCCCACCCCCAATTCGTGGGGGTTTCTGCCGATACAGATCATAGAGGCATCATGGCCGAGCGCGCGATCCACAAGATCCTCATCATCGACGACAACGCATCATGCCGCGAAGTCGTCGCGACGGCGCTGCGATTGTCCCGCCACCGTGTGATCTGCGCCGGCAGCAGCCGCGAGGCGATTCAATTGCTTGAGAATTCCTCGCCCGATCTGATCCTGCTCGATCTGGCCCTGCCGGAAATGAGCGGACTGGAGCTGCTGCGAACCGTGCGGCAGATGCCGCAGTGGCGCGATCTCCCGGTTATCCTGTTCACCGGATCGGGCGACATCATGCATCTCACACAAGGACTGGGCGTGAGCGAGTGCCTGATCAAATCCGATTTTTCGGCGGACGCGTTGCGGAGCGCCGTGGCGCGGGCGCTGGGCCGGCGTTCCGCGGCGGCCTGAACTCACCCGCGAGCCACCTCGATCGCCTCCCGCAAATCCAAAGTCCCCTCGTACAAGCTGCGCCCCACTATGGCCCCCCAGATAGGAAGCTGACGTAATTGACGGATGTGCTCGATGTTCCCCACACCGCCGCTGGCGATCACCGCCACTTTCCCCGCCTCAGCCAGTTCGCGCGTGGCCTGGAAATTGGGACCCTGAAGCATGCCATCCTTGCTCACGTCGGTGTAAAGGATCGCCCCCAGAGACCAATCTGTAACCTTCGCTGCAACGTCGATCGCCCTGAGGCGCGACGTCTGCGTCCAACCGCGCGTTGCGATCAGGCCGTCTTTGGCATCCAGTGCCAGCACGAGCTTGCCCGATAGCTCGGCCCTATGGACAAGTTCGTCGAACCACGCCCAGTCCTCGATCGCACGGGTTCCCACGACCACACGAGCGGCGCCGGCATCCAGAAGCCGTTTGACGTCGTCGCTCGCGCGAACGCCGCCGCCGGCTTCAACGCGAAGCGAGGTTGTGGAAATGATTCGGGCGATCAGATCCGTCTGAACCGGCCGGCCCACCTTCGCCCCGTCCAGGTCAACCACGTGCATCCACCGCGCCCCGGCATCAGCGAACGATCGGGCCGTCTGCATGGGATCCACCTCGTAATTCACCTGCCGGCTGTAATCGCCCTGTTTCAGCCGGACCACCTTGCCGTCGCGCAAGTCGATGCTCGGAACGATTTCCAGCGCCATGCAGTTACCCTACAGACAGGGCCGGCCCGTGAGAAGCGGCCTGCCGCGTCCTGAGGTATAATTGAGGCGTCAGGAGACCTAAAGGACTTTGGTGACGTCGTCGAGCTGATTGGCGTTCACAATCTCGACGAATCATTCGCCCAACCACTTCATCCATCGCTTCGGGGCGACTACATCGAGTGTCTGGAGGAATGGCGACGCGAGTTGGAATACGAGGACCGCCAGGACCGCGCTTTCGAGGAAAAGGAACGCGAGGCCGGCGGTAGCAACCCGAGTACTTGAGCCGCATACAATTTCATTGGCCTCATGGACGAGCGTCTGGAAAAACTCGCGGAAAAAGCCAAGACCCTGCCCAAAGCGCCCGGCGTCTACCTCATGAAGGACGAGCGGGGCCGCGTTATTTACGTGGGCAAGTCGGGGAGCCTGCGCGATCGCGTCGGCAGCTACTTTCAGCCCGGCGCCAAGCTCGAGCATAAAAAAGCGGTGCTGCGCGACGTGGTCGTCGATTTCGATTTCATCCAGACCGATAGCGAAGTCGAGGCCCTGCTGGTGGAAAACCGGCTCATCAAGGACATCCAGCCGCGTTGCAATGCCCGCCTGCTGGACGACAAGACGTATCCGTATCTGATGGTCACGACCGGCGACGAATTTCCCGGCGTCTACGTCACCCGCGAGCCCAGGACCAAAGGCGTCAAGCTCTACGGCCCCTTCACCAGCGTCTACTCGCTCAAGGAAGCCGTCACACACTTGCAGAAAGCCTTCAAGTTCCGCACGTGCCACTTGGATATCCGCGACGACGACGACAACCGCAGGTTCTTCCGCCCCTGCCTGCTTCACCCCATCCATCAATGCACCGCGCCCTGCGCCGCCAGAATTTCCAAGGACAGCTACCGGCAGGACATCGATCTGCTGATCAGCTTCCTGGACGGCAACAAAAAGCAGGTAATCGCCAACCTCGAGAAGGAGATGATCCAGGCGTCGAAGGACCTTCAGTTCGAGCGCGCCGCCCGCCTGCGCGACGAAATCAAGGCGCTCAACGCCATCGGCGCCCGCGCCAAAAAAGGTGAGCAGGAATACTGGCAGCCCGAATCGTTCGTGCAGAACCCCAAGGAAGCCGTCGTCGAGCTTCAGTCGGCGCTGGGCCTGGCCGAGGCGCCGCGCATCCTCGAAGGCATCGACATCGCCCATCTCCAGGGCGGCGAGATGGTCGGAAGCAAGGTCTGCTTCATCGATGGCGTCCCATTCAAGGACGGATATCGCCGGTACAAGATCAAGCACGGGCAGGGCAACAACGACTATCTGTCGATCCAGGAGGTCGTTTCCCGGCGCTATCGCGAGGCCGGGGCAAGCAACGAGCTTTATCCCGATGTCATTCTGATCGACGGCGGCCTCGGACAGCTTCACGCGGCGATGGAAGTCTTCAAAACCATGGACGTAAAGCCGCCGATGGTGATCTCGCTGGCCAAGAAGGAAGAGCTGGTCTACACGCAGGCGCGCTCCGAGGCGATCCGCCTGCCCCGCAACAACGCCGCCCTGCGGCTGCTCCAGTACGTGCGCGACGAGGCCCATCGCTTCGCCCAGCACTACCACCACATCCTGCGGCGGAAAAGCCAGTTGGAGGAGGACGTGAAGAAAGGCCGAAGACCGCCCAAATCACGAAGGGCAAAGTCTCCGGCGACGGCTTCGGCAACATCGCAACTGCCGCAAGAAAACCCAACCAGCCCGGTGCAACCATCCGATCCGCCGCCCGAGCAGCCATAGCATCGATGCGCCTTACTCTAATAAACCAGTTCTATGTCCCCGACCTCAGCCCGACGGCGCATTTGTGTGCCTCGCTGGCCGAGCACCGCGCCGCGCTTGGAGATCGGGTGACGGTCGTTACCGGGCGCGCCGGGTATCTAGGCGCGATGGGGCAAGCGACCGACGACGGTTTGGTCGACGTGCGCCGAATCTGGACGACGCAGCTTGGCAGCCGGACCAAGGCGCGGCGATTCATCGACTGGATAACGTTTTACATTTCAGCGCTTAAGGAAGCGGCCTCGCTTCCACCCCAGGAGGTCGTGATCGCCATGACCACGCCGCCCTTCATCGCCTGGGCAGGTGCTTTGCACAAAATGCTCAACCCGCGAACCCGGCTGATCCTGTGGAACATGGACTGCTGGCCCGACACCGCCGAGCGGCTCAACATGATTCGGACCGGCGGCCTGGCCAGCCGGGCGCTGCGAGGCGTGAATCGGGCGCTGCTGCAAATGGTCGATCACGTCGTCTGCCTCGATCAGGCGATGGCCAACCTGCTCCTGTCGCAATACGCCCCGCGCGGCCGCGCTCTCCCCTGGTCGATCATTCCCAACTGGGAGCGGGCGTCGCTCTTTCCGCGCCAGAACCTGGGCGATCGATGGTCGAGTCCCGTGACCGATCGGCTCAACGGGCGCTTCGTGGTCCTCTACCTGGGCAACGCCGGCTACGGGCATGAATTCCAGACGATGATCGACGCCGCCCAAGAGTTGCACGATGAGCCGATCACCTTCCTCTTCGTTGGAGGCGGCTCGCAATTCGACTGGATTCGTGAGCAGATTCGATCGCATGGTCTTACAAACATCGTGCTGCACGATTACGTGCCCAAGCCGCAGACTCCCGGGGTCATGCGGTCGGCGAATTGCGCCCTGATCACGCTGGAAGATTACGCGATGGGGGTGATGAGCCCGAGCAAGCTGCACGCAAACCTGGCGATGGGGCTGCCGGTGATCTATGTCGGCCCGGCCGGTGGCAACGTGCACGAAGCCCTCGATCGCTTCGGCTGCGGCGTGAGCATCCGCAGTGGCCAAACCGATACGCTGGTCAGCGCGCTGCGTGGCCTCAGCAACAACGAGGTGATGCAGAACGAGCTGCGTTCCCGCGCCCGCCGGGCATTCGAGCAGGCTTATTGCGACACGCAGACGCTTCCGCAATTTGATGCGGTGCTCGATTTCGCGACGCGACGGGAGGGCCAAGCCACTGCCGAGCCGCATGTTCCGCCTCCGCAAATCTCGGTTCGGGGGGAGCGTCGCACGCCTCGCCCTCCCGTTTGAAGCTACTGCTCCTCGACCTCCAGCCCGATGTCGAGCGCCGCGGCCGAATGGGTGATGGCGCCGATGGCGATACGTTCGACGCCGGTGGCGGCGATCGACCGCACCGTCTCCAGCGTCACGCCGCCCGATGCCTCCAGCTCGACCTTGCCCTTCCTGCCCAGGCGATCGCGGAGATGCACCGCCTGCTCCATCTTCGGGCAATCCATGTTGTCCAGCAGGATCACGTCGACGCCCTCGACCTTCAGGATCTCCCTGAGCTGCTCGAGGTTGTCGACCTCGATCTCGACCAGCCGGGAAGGATCTTCTGCGCGGCTTCGGTTGACGACATCGGTCAGATACGCGGGCAGCTCCGCCGCGGCGAGGCTCGCCAGGTGGTTGTCCTTCACCAGCAATCCGTCGAACAATCCGGTGCGATGATTGAACCCGCCGCCGGCCAAGACGGCGTATTTGTCCAGCAGCCGGAAGCCTGGAATCGTCTTTCGTGTGTCGTAGATTCGCGCCCCCGTGCCCGCGACGCGCCGGACGAACCGCTGCGTCTGCGTCGCCACGCCGCTCATCCGCTGAAGAAAATTGAGGATCACCCGCTCGGCCGACAAAAGCGACCGCAGCGGCCCGCGACTCCGCAACAGCGGCGTGGTCTTGGCATCGCTGAACCGCCCCTCGATCAGGTCCATGTGAAACCCGGGAATCAACTCCACGCGCAGCCGCTCATCGTACGTCCGGCAGATCATCTCGACGATCGGCAGCCCGCAGACGATCCCGGTCTCCTTCTGAAGCAGCGTACCGACGCCAATCCTGTTCTCCGGGACGACGAGCCGGCTGGTGACGTCGTCACCGCCCAGGTCTTCGCGTTTAGCAAGCTGAATCAGCTCGCGGAGGTTTTCGTATGTTGGGAACTGAAACATAAATGTCTTAAGTGATTATACATCACCAAGCGGGCAAGCTGGGCGATTCATTTCGCTACTTTTCTTTTTCCTCGCCCCTTGCTCCTGGGCTCCCAGATCTTCTTGCCTTCCTGAGCTTCCGCGCCGAATGAGTTGCCGCTCTTGATGGTGGGAGCGCCTTTGATCTCGTTGATCTTGTCGCGCAACTGAGCCGCCCGCTCGAATTCGAGGTTGCGGGCGGCGTCGAGCATTTCCTCTTCGAGCAACCGAACCAGTTCCGTCTGATCGAATTCCTGCTCGTCAGCGTGGATCGCGTCATGGGCGGCTCGCCGCGCCTTCACCTCCGACTCGATCGTGCTGCGAATCGCCTTCTTGATCGTCTGCGGCGTGATGCCGTGCTCGGCGTTGTAGCGGAGCTGGAGCTCGCGCCGCCGGCCCGTCTCGTCCAACGCCTTCTGCATCGCCGGCGTCACCGTGTCGGCATACAGAATCACCTTCGCGTTCACGTTCCGCGCCGCCCGGCCGATCATCTGGATGATCGAGGTTTCACTTCGCAGGAACCCCGCCTTGTCGGCGTCGAGGATCGTCACCAACGACACCTCCGGAAGGTCCAGCCCTTCGCGAAGCAGGTTGACCCCAACCAACACGTCGAAATCCCCCTGCCGCAGGTCCCTGAGGATTTCGACGCGCTCCAGCGTCTGAATTTCGCTGTGCAGATACCGGCCGCGGAATCCGGCTTCCTGAATGTACGCGCTGAGGTCCTCAGCCAAACGCTTGGTGAGCGTCGTGACCAACACGCGCTCGCCGGCATCGACCCGCTCCCTGATCGCGGCCAGCAGGTGCGGCACCTGGCCCTGGGCCGGGCGGACTTCGATCGTCGGATCGACCAGGCCGGTGGGACGGATGACCTGCTCGACAACCTCCCCACCCGTTTTCTCCAGCTCGAGCTTGCCCGGCGTGGCGGAAACAAAGACCACCTGATTCCACATCTGCTCGAACTCTTCGTACCGCAGCGGCCGGTTGTCCAAGGCGCTGGGCAGGCGGAAGCCGTGCTCGACGAGCACTTCCTTGCGCTGGCGGTCGCCGTTGTACATCGCCTTGAGCTGCGGGATCGTCACGTGTGATTCGTCGATGATCAGCAGGTAATCCCTGGGAAAATAATCGATCAGCGTATATGGCTTCTCGCCGGGCTTGCGGCCGTCGAGATGCCGGCTGTAGTTCTCGATTCCCGAGCAGAAGCCAACCTCGGCGATCATTTCCATGTCGTACTTCGTGCGGGCCAGCAGCCGCTGGGCCTCGAGCAGCTTCGCGTCGCCGCGCAATTGCATGACCCGTTGGTCCAGCTCGGCTTTGATGGATTCAATCGCCGTCTGCACGCGGTCTTCAGGCATGACGTAGTGGACCGCCGGGTAGATGAAAATCTGGTCTTCGCTTCTGAGCAGCTCGCCGGTGAGCGGGTTGATCGCGTCGATATTGGTGATCTCGTCGCCGAAAAATTCGATGCGGTAGGCGAATTCTTCGTAGGACGGGTGAAGCTCGACGACGTCGCCGCGGACGCGGAACGTGCCGCGTTTGAAATCGATGTCGTTGCGGGCATACTGGAGATCGACCAGTTGGCGGAGCATCTCGTCACGGTCCGTCTCCACCCCTTTGCGGATCGGCACGACGCTCCGCTTGTAATCGACCGGCGAGCCCAGCCCGAAGATGCAGCTCACCGACGCCACGATCAGCACGTCGTTGCGGCTGACCAGGTTGCTCGTCGCCGACAAGCGCAATCGGTCCAGGTCGTCGTTCCGGCTGGCGTCCTTCTCGATGTAGATGTCGCGCTGCGGGATGTACGCTTCAGGCTGGTAATAGTCGTAATAGCTGACGAAATAGCCGACGGCGTTGTGCGGAAAGATCTCGCGAAATTCCTCGTAAAGCTGCGCCGCCAGGGTCTTGTTGTGGCTGATAACCAGCGTCGGCCTGTTCACGCGGGCGACGGTGTTCGCCATCGTGAACGTCTTGCCCGAGCCGGTAACGCCCATGAGTGTCTGGAATCTCTTCCCCTCGTTAAGCCCGCGCGCCAACGCCTCAATCGCCTGCGGCTGATCGCCCTGCGGCTGGAAAGGACTGACAACCTGGAAGTCGGACATTGCGGTCGATTATAGCTGGCCGAACATCAAGATTGCGTTGCCGGAGACTCTGGTGGAAAAATCAGATACGGCGCCAGATTGGCAACTGTCGCCGGACCGATCCCGCGGACACGGCGCAGATCGGAAGCTCGCCGGAAAACCCGGCGGCTTGGACTCGCCCCGCGGATGCGATCACGGTACTCAACGATGCTCTTTGCCCGTTTCTCGCCAAGACCGGGAATCGCCGCCAGCGTCTGCCAGTCGGCGGTGTTGGGATCGATGCGCGTCGCCAGTTCGTCGGCGCGGGCGCCCTGGGGCGGCTGAGGATTCGGCACGAACTGCCGGTCCAGCGCGAAGCGAATGCACAGCACGACGAGCAGTACCGACAACAGCAAGGCCAGCGCCCGCCGCTGGGAATAATTCCAACCCCACTCGCGTGGCTCGGGTTGGTTGCTGTCGGACATGAGTTTCGGGAAAGCCGATTACGACTTCCGCCCCTGCGACGGCTTGAGCCGCTCGCGCATCTGCTGGAGTTTAAGGAAGCTGGGCTTGGGCTGGAGGACGTCGTCGAACAAGCCGCCGCCGGGTACGGTTTGCCGCAAGTCCGCCAGGTTGCCCCAGGCAATGCTTTCGACGAAAGGCTTGCTGAGCGCGACCTGGTACACCGCCTCCATCCACTCGGCCTGAAGCTGTGGGTCCCAGGGCCGTCGCCAGCGGCCGCCCTTGCTGGGGTCCAGGGTCCCTTCCGAATCATCGGATGAATCCGGCGTCGATCGCGACGGCGCGCTGACCGCGGTCAAAAACACCGGCCGGCCCAGCGTGCTGAACTTGTCGAGCAGGCTGCTGAGCTGAAACAGATCGCGCATGAACATCCCCGGCACTGGCACGCCCATCTCGATCTCGAGGGCAAACGCCTCGAAGTTGATCCCCGACTGCGAGAGCATCTCAGCGTAAAGCATCGGCGGCACCGCCGCCCGCCCGTGTGCGTGATATTCCCCAAACGGATGGGAAATCGTCACCAGCGTCCGCGCCGTCGGAATCATGGTTTTGATCTGCGAGACCAGCATTCGCGTCAGCTCGATGATCTGCTCGAAGGTGAGGGTAAACGCGGCGTTGGTCTGGAGCGACGCCGCGACGTTCCACGCCGACACGACCCGGCGATAGCGGTTGACCACCTTCTGCACGTAGTCATAGGCCATCTCGCGGATCATGTCGAAATCGTGTTCCCAGATGACCATCCAATCGGGCACGTGCTCGTGCTCGAGCCGGAGCAGCGGCCCGGCGATCGTCGGCACGCGGCGGCGGCTCAGCATCTCCACCCATTCGTCCACCGTCGACGTGTCGAACTCGTGCTCCTGTGGCTGAAGCTTCTTCCACGACATCGGCAGCACGATGTAGTCGAAGCTGCTGGCCGCCAGCTCCTTGTACCGCTCGTTCTGGACTTCCGAATTCACCCGGCAGCCGAAGACATGCTTGACAAACGAGTTGCCCGACCGCCGGCGGGTCAACAGCAGGTCGCCGTGAAACGTCGACAACTCTTCGGAAAGGTCCAACGCCAGCGCCAGCGATTGGTCCGCCACTTTCGCGGCTTCGGCGGGCGTGTCCAGACGGCCCAGCGACTCGGCAAACAGCATCTGCGCGTCACGAAACTGGCTGTTGAATTTTTCCGCCTTGGGAAAATCGAACAGGTTCCAGTCTTCCTGCTTCTGCATCACCTTCATCAGCCGCGACCGCGCCAGCTCGACGTTGAGCACGTAAGGCCGCTCACGCGGCGGCAGTCGGGTCGTGTCCAGATGGAACGCCCCCAGCGGCCCGCAATCCCACATCAGGCCGACGCCGGTCGCATGGTCTTCCTTGCGGTTGATGCTCAGAACGCCGTCGCGGAACGAAATGTCGGCGGGAATGGGAATGCCTTCCGGCCCGATGGCCATCGCGGCCACGGGCTCGAACGCGGTTGATCGCACCCCGTCTCGATAAATCTCAAACTTGATTGCCATACCACCTGCGATACTCGCGCATGAGGCGCTGCCGGGGATGAGCCGTCCACCGTCTTCCCGCGTTCAGCATCGCATCTTAGCAGAGTTGCAGCGTGGCTCAAATTGTCGCTTGGCGACCGGTGTTCAGGGATGTTCAGGGAGGGCGAGGCTCCTGCCGAGACGAGGCTTGCGGACACGGAAAGTGCGGCTCGGCAGGAGCCTCGCCCGCCTCGCCCTCCCACTGCTTTCAAACTAGCTTGCGAAGCCCGCCGGCCAGAAGCTTCTTCTTCACCGGGAGTGGCTGCTCGCCGAAATTCAGCCCCGCCGAAGTTACACCGCTCGAGATCGTAACCGAGTATTCGCCCGTTGCCGGGGACGTGTTGGCAAAACCTTTTCGTGCGACGGCGCGAATCGCGTAATTGCCCGCGGCAAGTTTGAGCCTGTAGATGCCGCGCGCATTGGTGAGAGCAAACGGCTCGCCTTTCTTCCAGACCCCGTCGTTGTTCAGGTCCACAAAGACCCGCCACTGGGCAATTGCGCCTTCCCCGGCATCGCGGATTCCGTTGCCGTTGCGATCGCGAAAGACCGTCCCGGTTGCCCACCCCGGCGATGCCGGCGGAGGCGGGGGCCAAGTGGCGCCGGGTGTGAAATCCACCTCCACGTTCTGCGAACCGATGACCGTGTTATTCACGGCGACGGTCCCGATCCCCCCGCCGGTCGCGGTGATGTTGTACGTGCCCGGCGGCAGCGCCAGCGTGTATCCGCCCGCCGACCAGGTCGTCGTGGTGAACACGGCGTTATCGCTCTGCCGCGTCGCGGTCACCGTCACCCCGCCCAGCCCTTCGCCGGGCGCGTAGAAATGAGTATGAGCGCTGTCGACGAACGCGACGCCGGTCAAGAAGCTGTCGCCCGACTCGTAAGCAAAATCCTGGGTCGTCAGCACGGCGTTGTAGCCCTGGAACGTCCCGGTCTCGACGCCGACGCCGATTTCCTTGAAATTGGGGTCCAATATGTTGAGCCGGTGCCCGCGGCCCGGTTCGGAGGAATCGACAAACAGGCTGTTCTCCTCCTGCGCGACGGTGGAATTCACCGGCGGCGTCGCCGGAGTCTCACCCTGAAACGAGATATTCTGCCCCCAGGAATAGCTGCCCGTGAACGGGTATCCCGCCGCACTCATCTGCCCGCCCGGATCGACGTTGCCTTCGTTGTGGGCGAAGGTGTTGTTCTGAATCATCCAGGTGCTGTGCTCGCGGGCGGCGGAAATAAGGTCGGGATTGAAGGCCAGCGGCTGCTTGGCGGCGGCCGAGATCGTGCCGGGTGAGAGACCCTCGTTGAGATCGATTCCCAGCGACGCCGCCGCCGCTGCTGGGTTGGCCCGGGCCTGGTTGACCAGCTCGAGCATGTACTGTTCCGCCGCCGTCGGCTCGACCGCCGACATCAGCCGGCGTGGCTCCAACCGTTCCCAGCGGGCAATCATTTCGTTGGCCACCTGACGACTCCTGCTCATGACGATCCTCCACCGTCATTATCGGCACGATCCACCAAGACAAGGAGACAAGGAGAGGGGAGACAAGGAGACGGAGCAAATGCCCAGCCGTGCTATATGACCGCGGGTGATTCCGCGCCGCTGCCTTTCAGGTGGCGCGGGTTTGTAACGTTTGTAACCGGTTTGTAACCCGTGGACGGATCAAGCCGTTCACGCAGCGCCGGTTGTGCCGTGGGAAAACCGACCTGCCTCGCCGAGACTTTTTTCCCGGTAAGCCGCGAGTAGTTCGCGCTATGAAACTTGGCTTTCCCACACCAATGCCGTCTTGCGTCTTTGTTCCTCCTCGTCCACGGCTTATAAAGCCGTGCCACGAAAAGAGAAGAACGCCGCCCATTTCCGCAAAACGCCGGTGTAGCATCAGAAACGAGACAACGAAGAAACGGAGAATCCGCGCATTCTCCTTCTCCCCCTTCTCCTTGTCTCGTTTTCTTGCTTTCCTAGACGGCCGGCAACTGATCGGGCGCGGTTTGCGCCGTGAGGGTGGCGGGGATGAGGTACTGGAGGACGGGCGCCGGCGCGTCGCACGTTCCCTGTTCCACCAGGGCGTCCACGCATTTGAGAAGCTCGGAAAGGTCGTAATCTCCCTTCTGGAAGACACGGTCGATCCCCAACTCGCTGGCGCGCCAGCGCAGATCGGGATCGGAAACCCCGGTGAGGATGATGATGGGAATGCGGGCGGCGAGCGGCTCTTCGCGCAGGTCGCGGAGGAAAGCAAACCCGTCCATCTGCGGCATGCGGATGTCGGCGATGATGACGTCCGGCTGGACCGCCGGCAACGCGGCCAAGGCGTGCCACGCCCCCGTCGACTGCATCACCAAGTGGCCCGCCTGCTCAAGGCAGGCAACCACTGCGTCGCAGCTTTCCGGGTGATCGTCAACTAGAAGTATCGTCGCCATGCCGCACCTCCAATCTCGCCCTCCAGGACGAAATTTTGGAACGCACCATGGACGGCCGTCTCGCCGCTACCAATGGCGAGAACCTCGTCCGCCGTGGTGAGCTTACTTTACCTGTTGCTCGATCCAGCGCGAAAAATCCTTTGATTCGCAAATTATTTGCGTTGGCTCTGCGGATTATTCACCGCGGAGACGCCGAGGTCGCAGTGGAGATTGATCTGGAAATGACTTGCGCGAAAAGTGCGCTTCAACCCGGTCAGACACGTTGCGCGGGTCACACAAGAGCCCGCTCTTTCCGTTTCTCCTGTGCTCTGGTCTACGTAATGAATTCTGAACCGGTGAGGTTAAAATCCGGAAATGTCCTTCTCCTGGTCGCGTCGGAAGGTCCTGAAGACCGCGGTGGCGGCGGCAGTTTCTGGGCCGACCCTGGCCCGCGCGGAAGCGCCGCGCAAACGTCCCAATATCCTCTGGATCGTCGCCGACGATCACGCGCCTTACATCTGCGGCGCCTACGGCAATCGGAAAGTCAGTACCCCCAATCTCGACCGTTTCTCCCGGCAAGCGATGCGTTTCGAGCAGGCATACTGCTGCTCGCCAGTCTGCACCGCGTCGCGGCAATGCTTCATCACGGGGCGATATCCCCGCTCGGTCGGCGTCACGCAGTTGAGCTCGGTGCTTCCCGAGTCCGAGCCGACGCTGGGGCATTACCTTTCCGAAGCCGGCTACGACACCGCCGCCTTCGGAAAAATGCATTTCAACAGCCCGCTCAAACACGGCTTTTCCCAGCGGCTCGACCTGGAGGAATTCAATGCTCTGCGTCGGCGCTCGCCGCGAAGGCCGATGCCAGCGGGAGTTAAAGTTCAGCCGCCTTGGCGTCCGTTCAAAGACCCGGCATCGATCTGGCTCAACAGCGATTGCCTTCCCTTCGGTTTCTACGAAGCGGACACATCCGCCAACTTTCTCGCAGACCAGGCCCAGCAGTTTCTGCGCCAGCCGCGCGAGAATCCTTTTTTCCTGGTCGTCAGCTTTTATGAGCCGCACTCCCCGTACAACTTTCCGATCGAGTTTCGCGATCGTCATAAGCCGCAAGACTTTGTCGCCCCCAGGCCTGGCCCACAGGACGCCGGGCAGATCCCGCTGGTCTTCAAGGACATCACCGATGAGCAGAAGGCGGGCAGCATCGCTGCGTATTACACTTCTGCCGAGTTTCTCGATCACAGCATCGGCCGTGTGCTCGACGCGCTCGAGCGCAGCGGCCATGCCGAAGACACCATCGTCGTTTACCTGGCCGATCACGGCTACCTGCTGGGCCAGCACGGCCGCTTCGAGAAACATTGCGGCTTCGACCCCGCCATCCGCGTCCCGCTGATCGTCCGCGCCCCCGGCATCACGCACCCGGGCTCAAACCCGCGCGCCCTCGTGCAGTCATTCGACCTGGTGCCCACGATGCTCGATCTGTCCGGCGTGCAAATGCCCTCGCGAGTCCAGGGCAAGAGCCTGGCGCCGATCCTTCACGGACAAACCGATCATCACCGCAACCAGCTCTTCATCGAGTATTCCGAAAACGCCGAGGGGTACGTGCGCACCGACCGCTGGAAGTTCATCTACTGTGCCGGCAACCGCGCCCGCCAGGACGGCTACGCCACCGCCAACCCCACGCCCGGCCGGACCCTCCGCCTGTACGATCTTCAGAACGATCCCGATGAGTTCATCAATCTGGCGGTTCATCCCGCGCACGCCGATCGCGTCGCGCAGTTCACCGCGGCGCTCGCGCAGCACATGCGCTCGACCGCGCGCCAGCCCGAGCTCGTGCCCAAGACGGACGATCACTTTGCCATTCTGGATTTCTGTGTGCAGCCGAACGACGTGAAACCAGGTTGAACAGCCGTCGTACGGTTGCATGCTGCTGTGCTACAATGTTCACATGCTTTCGCTGGTAAGCACCAAACGCGCGCAGATTGCTGAGCTTTGCCGCCGGCACAATGTCAGACGGCTCGAGCTTTTCGGCTCAGCAGCCCGAGGTGATTTTAGAACGGATGAGAGTGACCTCGACTTCTTCGTCGAATTCCTCTCCTACGACAGCCCGTCGATCGCCGACGACTGGTTCGGGCTCCAGGAGGACCTGGAGTCGCTTTTCGCCCGGAAAGTGGACTTGGCCAGCGCCCGCGCGGCGATGAATCGCCATTTTCTCGAGGCCGCCAACCGCCACCGGGTCACGCTTTATGCCGCCTGAATCGCGCACGCTTTTGGAAGACATGCGGAAGGCGGCGGATGTGATCGCCGATTTCGTCACCAACAAATCGCGCGACGATCTGGTTCAGGACAAGCTGTTGCGCGCGGGGATCTACTACGAGTTTGTGATTATCGGCGAGGCGTTGTCCCGCCTTCGCGACAGTGATTTACCGACCGCGCAGCGGATCAGCGAGTACGCGAGGATCATCGCGTTTCGCAACCAGATCACACACGGCTACGCGAAGATCGATGACGAGATTACGTGGCGAATTATCGAAACAAAATTGCCCGTCTTACGCGGCGAACTGCAAGCTCTTCTGGCGGAACAGTGCGGGAATTGAGGTGTTTTCGGCGGAGCTTTGGGAGGAACGAACGGTTGAGCTGCGCCAGGAGTGGGCAGACCTATTTGATGGGAGCGACGGGGCTGCCGAGTCCGAATTGCCTTTGGACGTCAAGATTTTGTTGCGATCGGCCACCCTTGCGGATCCTGGAATTATTTTCACTGGGTGACACAGGGACGTAACGCGGGCCGGATCTACTGGTGGCCTTGGACGATGCCGCCAGAGGAGAGTGAGTTTTTCGCCTCGTGCTTCGGCGAATTCATCGCGAGGCTGCACGAGAATCCTGTATCCCTGCTGAACGAGGTCTTGGGAGGCTATACGAGATACTTCGACGGAAAAACGCAGAATCAGTGGGTTCCCGAGCGATATGTGCCGGACGTTCGAGGTCTGTGATCGGTCGGCGGCACCGGGCGAGCATGGACAAAGCGATGCACGAAATCCGGCGGAACATGCGATCCTCCCTTGGGAGATGAATAGACAACAACAATCGATTCTAATGTGCCGGTCGCGGCCGGCAAAAGGCGACGCGCACACGATGATAAAAAAGCAATTATATGATAAATGGCTCGTTATTTTGGGCCACTTTGGGCCACTTTGGGCCATTTTGGGCCACGCGGAGCGACCGATTCTCAGAGGACGCGTGAGATGAACCAGGTGCGTTGCGGCTTGATCGGCTACGGGGCTTGGGGGCAGCACCATGCGCGGGCGATTCGGGCCGTCGCGGGGGCGAAGCTTGTAGCAGTGGCGGGCAGGTCGCAAGAGAGCGTGGAGAAGGCACGGCACGAGCAGCCGGATGCAACGGTTTATTCTGATTACCGGGAAATGCTCGCCAGGGAGAAGCTCGATCTGTGCAGCATCGTGCTGCCGTCGGACCTGCACTCTGAGGTGACCACGGCAGTGCTGGAATCGGGACGGCACGTGCTGCTGGAGAAGCCGATGGCGCTGACGCTGTCGGACTGCTCGCGACTGATCGAGCTCGCCGAGGAGCGCAAGCTCGTGCTGGCGATCGGACACGAGCTGCGGCTGTCGTCCTTGTGGGGGAAAGTGAAAAAGTTGATCGACCAGGGCGCGATCGGCGAGCCGATCTACGCGCTGATCGAGCTGTGGCGGCGGCCTTACCGGCTGGGGGCGGGCGGTTGGCGCTACAACATCAATCGCGTTGGAAGCTGGACCCTCGAGGAGCCGATCCATTTCTTCGACCTGGCCCGCTGGTACTTTGCCGGCGTGGGCGAGCCGGTATCGGTCGTTGCCTCGGCAAGCGGAAAACGGTCGGACCATCCGGAGCTCAACGACAACTTCTCGGCGATTGTAAGGTTTCCCAAGGGTCGCTATGCCGTGATCAGCCAGACCCTAGCCGGTTGGGAACACCATCAGACGGTGAAAATCACCGGGACCGGCGGCGCGCTGTGGGCGGCCTGGAGCGGAGCGATGGATCGGACGTTTGCGCCGACGTTTTCGCTGAAAATGCAGCGGGGGGACAACCTAAAAGACGTGGCGGTCGAGCGGTTGTCGGGCGAGGTGTACGAGCTGGTGGACGAGATCGCGGCGGTGGTATCGGCGGTCCACGAGGGAACGCCCGTTCCCTGCACCGGCTGCGACGGATGGTGGTCGGCGGCGATGTGCCTCAAGGGCGAGCAGTCGCTGGCCACGGGAATGCCGGTTTCGTTTGCGGAGGGTTGATTCTTGGAAAAGCCGGCCGGCATTCCGACTGTGGAAACTCCGTCGCTCGTGGCGCCGGAGCCGTGGTATCGTCAGGTAACCCGGTATCAGTGGCTGGTGCTGGCGATCGCGTCGGCGGGATGGGCGTTCGACGCCTTCGAGGGCCAGATCTACGCGCTCACCTGGCCGGAGATGCTGCGGGAATTGGTCGGGGGCGATCCGCACCGCATCGACTTTTGGGCGGAAGTGTTCAAGGGCGTGTTTTTGGCCGGCGGCGCTGTGGGCGGAATCGCCTTTGCGTCGCTGGCCGACCGCATCGGCCGCAAGCCGGTGATGGCGATCACCATTCTGCTCTACTCGCTGTTTTCCGGATTGACCTACTTTGCCTCGTCGCTGTGGCACGTGGCGATCCTGCGGTTCCTGGTCGCGCTGGGCGTGGGCGGCGAATGGGCGGTGGCGGCGGCGTTGGTGGCGGAGGTTTTTCCACAGCAGGCCCGGGCGCGGGCGGGGGCGATTTTTCCTGGGCACGTGGATCGCCGCCGGGGCCGGTCTGCTGGTGGGCACGCACTGGCGGTACGCGTATCTCATCAGCGTAATTCCGGCGCTATTGCTATTTGCGGTGCAGGCCGGCGTGCGCGAGCCGGAGCGATGGAAACGCGCGGGCGCCGCGCATCGTGAGATGGGGAGCTTTGCGGAATTGTTCGGCACCCCGCGATGGGCACGGCACGCGATCTTCGGGTTGCTGCTGGCGGCGGTGGGATTGAGCACGTTCTGGGGCGTGGTCGTCGCCGGCCAGGACCTGACGCGGGCACTGCTTCTCCGCACCGGCTGGAACCCCGCCAGTGCCGCCCAGCAGGCGAAGTTCGCCTATGGGTTCGTGCAGTCGGCGGGAATGTTTCTGGGACTGCTTGCGATGGGCCCGTTGTGCGAGCGGCTGGGGCGGCGCGGCGCATTCGTGCTGATGCACCTGTGCGCCGCCGGCATCGTGCCGATCGCGTGCTACCTGCCGCACAGCTACGGGCAGTTGCTGGCGGTGCTTCCGTTCTTCGGCTTTTTCACCGGCGGGATGCACGCCGGGTATGCCGTCTATTTTCCCGAGCTTTTTCCCGATCAGCTCCGCGCCACCGGCGCCGGCGTCTGCTTCAACGGCGGCCGCATCGTCGCCGCCCCGATGCTGTGGCTGTCGGGCGCGATCAAAGAACGCATCGATTTACGCCTTGCCATGGTTTCGCTTGGGGCGCTGTACATCGTCGGAATCTTCTTCCTGTTGTTCCTGCCGGAAACCCGCGGTGGGCCGCTGATGGCGGACGAGGACCAGTCGTAGTTATTACCGGCCGATCACCGTCGCTTGCGGGGATGGGCAAAGGTCGTGTGATGGATTTTCGGCGAAACCGGAACCGTGACGATCGGAGTTGCGGCTGTTGAAACCGTCGGTGTTGCGCTTGGCGTTGAGTTGATCGGCGCCTGCTTGAGCGCCGACACGGCCGTCGCGGTTTGAGCCGTCAGACTCGTATTGAGTGTGGTTAGCAGCTCCTGCAGGTCCGCGCTGTTAACGGCGCCATCGTAGTTAAAGTCGCCCTGGTCCCAGGCGCCGGGTCGATTGAGTCCCGCCAGTATCGTTTGAAGATCCGCGCTGTTCACAGTGCCGTCGAGATTCGCGTCGCCGGCAAGCGTGAATTTCAGCTCGATCGTGTTGGCGAGGGTGTCGACGTTCGAGCCATCAGCGAAGTCTGCATAGCCGATCGCGGTGGCATGGGTGGAATCCGCGGCCGCGGCGGCGGAGGTGATGGCGCCGGTCGTGGCGGTCGTGGCGGTCGCGGCGCCGGTCCAGGCGCCGTTGTTGTAGCCGGCCAGGAGATATTGCTGGATTGCGGCGAGCGGATCGGAGCTTGTGTCCGCGTAGCTGACGTAAAGCGTGCTGCGGCCCAGATCGAGCGTCGTCCCGGCAAGAGGGCTGGTTCCCTGCAAACCGTTGAGAATGAATGTGCCGTTCAGGCGAATAAAGTTGGGAAGCGGGTTGCCAAGCGTGTAGTCGAGGGTGATGGCGTCGCTGCCGCCATTGCCATCGATCGTGAGGCCCAAGGGATCGTTGATGAGCACTTGGCCGGACATGCCCGGGAGCGACCAGTCGATGTGCTCTCCGTCGGCGTCTTGGACGAGCGTGATGGGGTCGTTGCCGGCCGTTCCGGGGACGGCCGGGCGGATGACGAGCGTGCCAGTTCCGACGGCGCCGCTGTAGGTTGGGTCGCCGCTGTTGAACGTCGCGTAGACGATGTAGGTGCCAGGCGCCGAATACGGCGCCGGCGAGCGGACGTTAGGATACTGCACGGGGGCGTACGCGAAAGTGAAGGTTCCGCTGACGGGCGTGACGCCATCGACCCCGTATGCGACCGCGGAGGCGGCGGCGTGCGTGTTGCCGTCGAAATCGTAGGTGCCGCCGGTCACCTGGACCGTCGGCACGTCCTGCACGACGAAGGGGACGGTGAGGGTGGCACTCCCGACGCTGTTAGTGGCGACGAATGTGGCGTACTGCGTTCCCACGTCGGCCTGAGCGGGCGTGTAAGAGATCACGCCAGTCGTCGGACTGACCGACATGGTGGCCGGTCCGCTGGTCATGGTGAAAGTGGGATAGAGGTTGCCGTAAGCGTCGAGGGTCGCGGTGACCGGCTGTCCGACTTCGCACGTGATGGAGGAGACCAGCGCGCCGCCGGAGGTGATCACACCGTAAAGACTGGGAGGAGAGAGAGCCGAGCCGGAGGCATCGGCGGAGCGGGCGGAGACGACGCCGGTCGGGCTGACGGAGGCAACTGCGAAGGTTCCGCTGCTGAGGCTCAGGATATCCGACGTTCCCGTGAGGCCAGTGGCGATGGCGCTGTAGTGGTAGCCTCCGTGGAGGTAGCCAAACTTCTGGTAGATCGTGTAACTGGAGATGGGGACAGGCACTGGATTCCAGGCGATCTCAATCGAATGAGTCGTGTAGCCAACGACCTTCACGCCGGTTGGGATCGTTGGATCGGGGATCGTGATGGTTGTCGTGGCGGTGGCGTTCGCGTAGTTGGGGTCGGCGCTGGTGAAGGTGGCGAGGACGTTGTAGGCGCCGGCGTTGGTCGGGGCGGTGGTTGAGCCGTTGTAGGTGATGTTAAAGCTGCCGGGAACGGGCGTGACGCCGTCGATGCCGACTTCGGTTGCGGTGACAGGATGAGGCTGGCCGGTCCAAAGGACGGTGCCTCCGCCGGTGAGGGTGATGGCGGGCGTCGCCGGGATGATTTGAAGGGTTCCGTTTTCGACGGAGCTCACATACCCCGGATCGGCGCTGGTGAAGTAGGCGATGACATGGTATTGGCCGGCATTAGTTGGGGGCGTCGCGGAGCCGTCGTAGGTGACGGTGAACGTGCCGTTGACCGGCGTGACGCCGTCGGAACCGACCGCCGTCGGCGTGACTGGCTGCGGCGCGCCATCGTAGACCGTCCCCAGATACGAAAAGCCCAACTGCGGCGCCAGCGGAATCCCAACGGGGGCTGGTCCAACGGGCGAGGCCCAGACTGTCGTCAGCGGCGTCGTGGACGATGTACCGTACCCGCCGATCACCTGGATATTCTGATTGAAGTCGATGACGGCGCCGGCCCCATAAACCGGCGACGGGAGGGGCATCTCATCGGTCCAGGTGTCGGTCACCGGGTCGTAATTCTCGACGTTTGCGACTGCCCCGGAAGCCGACAGCCCGCCGATCAGATAGACCAGCCCGTACGCGCCAAAAACAGCGCTGCTTTGCGCCAAGGCCATGGGCATGGGCCCGGCTTGGTCCCAGGAATTGGTCGCAATCGTGTAGCGGTAGACGGTGTCGAGAAGGTTGCCCGAAGCGTCATCCCCGCCGAACACGAGGAGGTGTCCCGCGCCGTCGCTCGCGGCGGTCGCGTTGTAAAGAGGCTGCGGAAGCGGCGCGACCGAGGTCCAGACATCGGCGTCTTCGTTGTACATCTCGCCCGCGGCCAGGGCTTTGTTCGATGTCCCAAGCCCACCGAACGCGTACAAATTGCCTGTCACTGGATCGGTGGCGTAGGCGAATGCCGACCGGGCGGCGCTCATCGATGGCGCGGTGGTGGTGCCCTCCCCGCCCGGCGACGGGTCATAGTTGACCGTGGTCGCCGTGGGCTGCCCGCCAACAGCGCCGCCGAACACGAAAAGATCCGAAGTGTACTTGTAGGCGGGTCCCTCCGACGTATTGATGATCGGCCCGCTCTGCCCGGTGACGCCGGCCCCCGGAGAAACGCTGGCGGTATCCAACACCGGGGCGGAACTCCACGAACTTGCGCCGTAGGCTAGTTCGAGGACTGCGCTGGAGCTTCCAGAAGCGGGCGACCCGCCCAACAGGTAGATGTTGCCGTATTGGCTCACCGCGGCCGCGTGCCCGCGACCGACCGGCAAGGTCGGACCGGCAGCCCAAGCCAGCGCCGTCAGAAGCGTCCGACGCTCGAGCGTTTCGACGCCGTAGGTTCCACCAGCATTTCGACGGAAATACCGTGATCGGCCAGGGCGCACTGATTCGCGCGCAAACCGAGTAGTCATGGCTGCCTCGCCAGGTCAAGCAACCAGGGGGATTTTCTACTGCCAGACAACGTTATAATAAAAATGCGCCCGACAAGTCAGCAGTGAATACGCAAAATATTTTGACAATCGGCAGACATGGTTGCTAACGCAGGCATTACAACGTGGAAAGCGACAAACGGTGCAAGTGAGTCCCCTGGGCAGAACGGCGACGTGGCGCTGGTGGACAACTACGTGACGATGCACGCGCGACGAAGCTTCACCGGCACACGGAAGGTCTTTGCGTTTCTCGTCGCTGCGGAAAACCGACCGCCGCGGGAAACCGCGCAATCACGCGGTTAGACTCTGCACTCGATGATCGAACTCCTGGGCGTCTCCAAAGCCTATGACTCGCTTGTGGCACTCCATCCGCTCGATCTTCACATCGAAACGGGGAAGACAACGGTGCTGATCGGGCCGAGCGGGTGCGGCAAGTCAACCCTGCTGCGGATCATCACCGGGCTGGTGACGCCGACAAGCGGCCGGGTCTTCATCCAGGACCAGCCGCTGACGGCACAGAACCTGATCGAGCGGCGGCGATCGATGGGATACGTCATTCAGGAAGGCGGGCTTTTCGCCCATCTCACGGCCCGGGGAAATGTGACGCTGATGGCGCGGTATCTGCGATGGCCGCGAGAGCGAATTGCGGGCAGGGCTCAGGAGCTGGCGGAACTGGTGCGATTGCCGGCCGACGGCTTGGATCGATATCCAACCGAGTTGTCCGGCGGGCAGCGGCAACGCGTCTCGCTCATGCGGGCGCTGATGCTCGATCCGGCGATCCTCCTGCTCGACGAGCCGCTGGCGGCGCTGGACCCGCTGGTCCGGTTCGATCTTCAGACGGACCTCAAACAGATCTTCGAGAAGCTGGGAAAGACCGTCGTGCTGGTGACACACGACATCGCCGAGGCGGCGTTCTTCGGTGGCGTGATCGTGCTGATGCGCGACGGGCGGATCGTTCAGCAAGGAACGCCGCGTGACCTGGTCGAGCGACCGGCGGAGGAGTTTGTGGCACGATTCGTCAATGCACAGCGACGATTGCCTGACTTGATTGGAAGGGCACCGTGAGCCGGACACGTCTTGCGGCCAGACCCTTACCCCAACCCTCTCCCGGCGGGAGAGGGGGAAAACGGGCGCTCGGCATGGCGGTGGCACTTTGGTTGTGTCTACCGCTCGTGCAGTCCTGTTCGCGGCGCTCGCAGGTGACAATC
>Ga0210396_10000882_pt1 | contig 34667 bp, 30 predicted proteins | sample IncBWH17OmetaG_FD_155466 | JGI IMG/M metagenome (GOLD analysis project Ga0210396, IMG submission 155466) | Forest soil microbial communities from Barre Woods Harvard Forest LTER site, Petersham, Massachusetts, United States - Inc-BW-H-17-O ...
AAGTACCGATCGGCACGGGGGCGTGTGGATTGCTGGGGACGCAGCATTGCGAAGCGCTGGCCGCGGCGGGTGCGAATGTGGTCGTTGCCGATCTGGATGAAAGGGCTTGTGAGGCGGTGGCGGGGCGGTTGGGAGGCAGGCCGCTGGCTGTCGGAATGGACGTCACGGGCACGGCTTCGCTGCAGGCGGCGCGGGAGCGGATACTGGCGGCCTATGGGCGGATCGATGTATTGGTCAACAATGCGGCGATCAACGATATGTTCGAGAATCCGGCCCTGGCGGGGCATCAGTCCATGTTCGAAAACTACCCTTTAGAGATGTGGGACCGTTCCTGGAAGGTCAATGTCAGCGGGGTATTCCTTTGTTCGCAGGTATTGGGCGGCGTGATGGCGGAGCAGGGTTCCGGGAGCATCATCAACATCGCTTCGACCTATGGGATCGTGGCGCCGGATCAGTCGATCTACCGGAACGAGGCGGGAGAGCAGACCTTTTTCAAATCGCCGGCTTATCCCGTGACCAAATCCGCGGTGATCGGGTTTACGAAATTCCTGGCCGCCTATTGGGGGAACAAGGGCGTGCGTGTCAATGCGCTTTCGCCCGGCGGGGTGGAGAACCGGCAGGACGCTTTTTTTCAAGCCAACTATTCGAAGAAAACCTTGTTAGGCCGGATGGCGGCCCCATCCGATTATAAGGGCGCCATCGTTTTTCTCGCCAGCGATGCCTCGGCTTATATGACGGGGGCCAACCTGGTGGTGGATGGGGGATGGACGGCCATTTAGGCCGGTGGGCCGATGCGCGCGACGCAAAACGATGAACGAAGAACAAGATATAGAAAGAGCGAAGAAGATCAAGCTGGTGTTGACGGATGTGGACGGTGTCCTGACAGATAACGGCGTGTACTATGGCGAGAGCGGAGAGGTGCTGAAGCGATTTTCCATCCGGGATGGGATGGGGGTCGAGCGGTTGAGGAAGCTGTGCGGCATCGACACGGGCATCGTTACGGGCGAGCTGTCGCCTTCCGTGGCGCGGCGGGCGGAGAAGCTCCGGATCACGCAGCTGCATCTGGGCATCAAGGACAAGCTGGGGCGGTTGGAGGAGATCCTTCGCTCCGGTGGTTGGAGCTGGGAGGAGCTGGCGTTTATCGGCGACGATGTCAATGACCTGGAAGTATTGCAACGGGTAGGGCTTAGCGCCTGCCCTGCCGATGCGATGGCGGCGGTAAGCGGGATCGTCCATTATCGCTGTGCAGCAAATGGGGGGCAGGGGGCATTCAGGGAGTTTACAGAATGGATCATTGCTTTAAGGAGCTAGAGTAAGACGTTAACCATAAAAAAACCAAAATCATGCACACCACACAGGGTAATTCGAGGTCCTTCGCCGTCAGCGCGAAGAGGGGGATCGGCGCCGGGCAGCCTGTTTATATCATCGCCGAGATCGGGATCAACCACAACGGGTCGCTGGACATCGCCAAAAAGCTGATCGACGAAGCGGTTGTCGCGGGTTGTGATGCCGTCAAATTCCAGAAACGTACGCCCGAGCTATGTACGCCCAAGGACCAGTGGCACCTGGAAAGGGATACGCCCTGGGGCAGGATGACCTATATCAATTACCGCAAGATCATCGAGCTGGGGTATGACGAGTATGCGGCGATCGACGCGTATTGCAAGGAAAAGGGCATCGACTGGTTCGTCTCCTGCTGGGATGAGGAATCGGTGGATTTTATGGAGCAGTTCAACCCCGGCGTCTATAAATTTGCTTCGGCTTCGTTGACGGACCATGCGCTGATCGAAAAGGTTAAAAAGACCGGGAAGCCGTATATCCTTTCGACGGGAATGTCTACCATGGATGAGATCAGGGCTGCCGTGGAAACGTTTGGGACCGACAATCTGCTGATCGCGCATTCGACCTCGGCGTATCCTTGTCCGCCGCAGGAGCTGAATCTGCGCATGATCGACACGTTGGCCGAATTGTTTCCGGGGGTACCGATAGGGTATTCCGGTCACGAGACGGGTCTGGCAACGACGGTGGCGGCGGTAGCCATGGGCGCCAGCTTTGTTGAAAGACATTTTACGCTGGACCGGGCCATGTGGGGTTCCGACCATGCCGCCAGCGTAGAGCCGCAGGGCATGCAGAAGCTGGTCCGGGATGTCCGCGACGTGGAATTGGCCATGGGGGACGGCATTAAAAAAGTATATGACAGCGAGCTGGGCGCGATGAAACGACTCCGGAGGGTCCACTACGCGAACTCGACAATTTAAAGGGAGTATGGGGACGATCGTTTATTACACTACCGGTCTGCTGGTATTGAGCGTATTCATCTTTATCTGGCTGGAACGGAAGTATCCGTATACCAAGGGGATGCCTGTTTTCCGGGATGGGTTCTGGGTGGACCTGATCTGGTATACCTTTATTCAGAGCTATTTCCTCAAGATCTTCATCTTCGACTATCTGATCGAGCCCATGCGGAGGAGCTGGCATCTGGAATCGATGCATTGGCTGGATCACTGGCCTATTGCCCTGCAGGTATTGTTGTTCCTGGTGATCCATGATTTCTATATTTACTGGTTTCACCGGGCGCAGCATCATAGCAAGCTGTTGTGGCGAACGCATGAGGCGCATCATTCGAACAAGGAGGTAGACTGGCTGGCGGGGACGCGGTCGCATATCGTGGAGATCATCATCAACCAGACCATCGAATTTGCGCCCATCGTATTGCTGTTGGGCCCCCAATCCCCGGTGGTACCGATCAAGGCCCTGATCGATGCGGTGTGGGGCATGTATATCCATTCCAATATCGACGTCCGCAGCGGGAAGCTGCAATACGTCATCAACGGGCCCGAGATGCATCAATGGCATCATGCCGACGACAAGTCTGTATTTTATTCCAATTATTCCACCAAATTTGCGATCTGGGACTGGCTCTTCGGCACGGCCTATTTGCCCGGGCGGAAAAAGCCCCGGGTATTCGGGCTGCCTTATGCTTATCCCAAGGACTATTTTTTACAGCATTGGTTCTCCGTGCGGCGGTTCGATGAGAGCGGGCTGGTGGAAAGATATCCGTTGTTCCGGGCCTATCATACCTCGAGGCTTCGGTTGACGAAATGGCTTTTTGGCGGATCGGGATGGGCGAGGAAACTGGGGCTGGCGGGTCCTCCGGTAAAGGAAGAGGCTCAACCCTCCGGACCCGGGGTGCCGAGCCGGGCGGCGGGTGGTAGCGGACCGACTGCCGGCGTGGTGGCGGAATCCGTTGCGCAGGGCACGGAATCTGCTATATAAGTATTAGAAAATAAAAATATGTCCTGGATATACCTTTTTGCGGCCTCCGTGTTCGAGATGGCGTGGACGTTTTCCCTGCGGTTTATGTCGGTAAAAAAACTAAAAGCCCTGCATTGGCGGGGTTTTTTTAGCGGGTCCGGCAGCTGGGTGGTCCTTTGGCCTTTTCTGGGGTATATCGTCTTCGGCATAGCAAACGTTTATTGTATCTCAGTGGCTATGAAGGAGATACCCGCTTCTACCGCTCTGGCCGTCTGGATGGGGACGGCGCTGGTGGGAGTAAAGCTGGTAGAGATCCTTTTTCTTAAGATGCCGTATGATTTCTGGCAATTCTTTTATATAGGGTTGATCCTGGTGGGTATCGTCGGGTTGAAAAGGATGCCCTGATCCCCCGGAGGGCCGCCGCCCGAAGGGTGGTTTGCCGCCGCCGGGTTAGAAGGCTTCGCGTAATTGGACGGTAAAGGCGTTGGAATGTTTGGCGACGCCATAGTCGATGCGCAGGTTCAGTTTTTCTTCTTTACTCAGGGCGAAACGGAGACCCCCGCCTCCGGTGTAATGAAATCCATCCAGTTCGAAGCGACTGGGGGTCGAAGCGACCTCGCCGATGGCCGTAAAGGCTACGATGCCGATGCGCCAGAAGAGAAAGCGGCGGTATTCGGCCTGGTAGGCCATGAGACATTTATCGGTATATCTTCCGCCATAATAGCCGCGCATCATATCCGCCCCTCCCAGCTCTTCCAGTTTCCGGAAAGGCGTATTGCCGAAGGTCAGGCCGCCCAGTCCCTGTACCGCTATAACCGATTTAGGGGACAATTTAAAGAACTTACGCAGGTCGATGGACAGAACGGTGAATTTGAAATCGCTGCCTAGAAATGGCCGAAAATACTCGTATTGGATCTCGGCAAAACCGCCTTTATCGGGGCTATAGGCATTGTTACGCGTATCCCAGGAAAGAATGGGACCGATGCCCGAGGTATTCCCGCCGTGACGGCCGGCGATGTTCTCCTTGTCGAAGATGCCGCCTGGGGTATAGGCCACCTGGCCGGTATGCTGGTATTCATAGGTCACCCCGATGTACATATTGCCATGGACGCGTTTGAGAAACTGGGGGTTGACGAAATACTGTTTCTGGCTAAACCCTTCTTTTGCTGAAAATCCGGTGCGGTTGCCGAGGCCCCAGAAGTCATCGGGATAATAACTATAGGAGGCCTGGAAGCGGAAGATATGGTCCTCTTTAGGGAAAAAGACCGTGGAGCTCAGCACGAGGATCAGCTGTGAGCGGATGGTGTATAGTCCCAGGACGTTCACGTCCGAGGTCCGGACGGTCGTATCGTGGCCGGGCCGGAAGAAGCGGGCGGCGATGCCGCCAAAGCCCCAGTTAGTCTCCAGCGAACGTACGGCAAAGGGGAAGGCCAGCAGGTTCTTATTGTCATTGGCGGGGACGCCGGTGTGAATGGTGTCTTTATCCCGCAAGGGCAGGGGAAGCCTGGGCATTTTTATGGTATAGGGGACCAGGTCTTTTTTGCTGGGAATGGTATCGATGGGGATACTTTTTTGTTGCCAGGCCAGCGCGGGAACGGAAAAACTGAACAAAAACAGAAAAAATAAACTTCCTCTCATATAATAGTTGGTGTCTTGCACAAGCTAAACAGCAAATCCGCCGCAAAGATCAAAGAAAAAAACAACTTGGAAAAAGGCCGGGGCAAAATAGATTTTGGAAAGTTAATCCCAAACTGGGACGTTGGTCCCGGGGGGTGCCAAATTCCAGGGTATGATTTTCAATCTTTTATGTTCTGGTATGCTGATTGTTTTCACTTAGATGTCCGCCGATGAATAACTACCCGACGGCGAGGACGAAAAGAACACAACATAAATCGTTACCCAAATACTGAAAACTATGACACCCGCTATCAACACCGAAATGGAAACACTGAAGACTAAGATAATGGAATTGCAAAGCGCCCTGCTCTTTACCGAAAGCAGCTCCATTGTAAAGCTTCCGACACATGTGATCTCGGATGTCGAGTTGGATAATGAAGGAAATATCTGGTTTGTGATCCCCAAACCCGCCATGCATATCGAAGCCTACGAAAAAGAAATTCCCGCGAAACTGGATTTCTTCAAGAAAGGAAAAGATTTCTTCGTAAAGGTCCGCGGCATTGCTTTTCTGCAGACGGATCTAACGGAAGCGAATACCAACGAAGCGTTGTCCGCCGAAATGCGGCAGCGTATGCAGGATGCGGAGGTGATCGTGGTAAAAGTACAGGTTCAGGTCAGCGAGCTGGTGGACAACAGTCCCAAGCCTTCGCAAAACTGGTTGCAGGCCAGCCGGTCGCAACTCTCCAGCTGGTTCTTCTAAGAAGGACCCTACATACAGCATACTGCGCGTGTTACATATAGGAAGCTGAGTCCGCCACTTGTGGCGGATTTCAGTTTTATACCATGTCCATCAACGTTATATTTTTGGGGATCGGCGCCGTCGGCGCCGGAAAAAAGTAAGGGCAAAAAAAAAGGTCCACTGTAGAAACAGCTGACCTCTAACGATTGCTTGCCATATGAAAACTCTTTATATCGAGGGGCTTGATTTTTGCCAAGCCTTAGATTGGATCACTTTGATAACATAAATATACGGCGGTTTTACGGCAGGTGGGAGACATCTTCAATGGAATTCTATTATGTCAAAGGCGTGAAAAAAAATACAAAACCCTTGCTGGTAGCGGGTTTTAATGGAATTTTAACATGAGGCCCAACGCAGGATATACCCAAAAACCCGGGTAAAAAAGGCGTCACCATCCTGTACTGTCCTGTACATTAAAACCGGTGAGCGCCCCTGCGCAGAGGGCCGCGATCGCGGTGTTGCAGAAATTGACCGCATCGTTGGAAAGGAGGCCTTTTCTTTCGAGGGTGGCGCCGAGGAGGGAGTCGGCGAGGTTGCCGAGGAGACCGGCGAGGACGATGATGGCGGCCGATCCGATGGCGGATAGCCCGACTGGCGGTCCTGTGAGGTTTTGCGCGGCTGCTGTTCCGAAGGCGGATGGCCAGACTGCCGGTCCTTTAAGCGCGAGCCAGGCCGCGGCGATGATCGCCGATCCCGCGATGCCGATGAGCAGGCCTTCGACGCTGATCACGCCGTCGAGACCTTTTTCCTCGCGTTTTCCCGTGAGGATATTGAAAGGCCGCCGGCCGTAGAGCATGCCCAGTTCGGAAGAAAGGGTGTCGCCGGTGGCGGAGGAAAGGCTGGCCGCCAGCATGAGGCCGAAGAGGGGCTTTTCCGCGGGGAGGAGGAGGGCCAGGGCGCCCAGGATCGCCGCCGTGCCGCCGTTAGCGATCACCTGGCCGGTATGACGGGTCGACTGGTGGGCGGCATTGCCCTTGATGCGGAGCTTATCGGTTTTCTTCCAGGAGGTGGCGACGGTACCGAGGAGAAAGAAGAGGGCCAGCAGTAACAGGCCGGTGTATCCGCAGCCGGCATAGACCAGGCCGCCGATGACGCACCCGGTAAGCGCGGCCGGGGGCGTAAGCTTTTTCCAGTGCGCGCTGGCCGCGGCCGCGGCAATGAGCGCAAGCAGGATGAGGACATCGGGGGTATGCATTTAGAACAGCGCTTTTTGTGTTTCGGCTTCGTCGGTGCCGAGGGGCGGGAGGTTGGGCCAGTCGTAGTGGGCGGTCTTGGGCTGTCCATCGGGCCGGGGTGTGCGGCTTCGGATGCTGAAAACGGGGTCGGCGATCAGTTCTTCGGAAGGCATCTCGTAGGAGAGGATGCTTTCGAGGTCTTCGTCGGTGGGATCGGGGCTGAGCCATTTGACCTCCAGCGCCTTGGGCAGGAAGAGGGGCATCCGGAAGGCGTTGTCGCCGCTGTTGTGGATCTGGCGCATCAGCGGGTTGGCGGCGCGGGTGATCAGGGTGAACATGCCGCGTACTTCGCCGGTCTCCGGGTCGGAGGGTAGTTTGGTGTTGTAGTGGTACAGACCGGGGAGGCCAAACACGGGGCGGTCTTTCAGCCGGATATAATAGGGGACCTTGTTCTTCCAGCCTTTGATCTCGCGGTGTTCGTATATGCCTGTGACGGGGATGAGACATCGTTTTCCCCGGATGCGGTTCCAGAATGAGCGTTTGTCGCCGAGGATCTTTTCGCTGCGGGCGTTGACCATGGATCTGCGCATGGCTTTGATCTTTTCGGGTGTGTCCATGTATTCCGCGATGATGCCCCATTCGAAATATTTGCGATGGTACTCACCATCCGCGAAGGTGATCACGGGGTAGCGGTTATGCCCGAGGGCCATGAAGTGCATGCCCATATCGAGGTCGAAGCTGATCTCGCCGTCATGGGTGAGGTTGGGAAAATAGTCGTCGATGAGCTGCAACGCGGAATAGAAAGCGATATCGAGGCACATGGCGGATGGTTTTGCTAGTAATTTTCGATGAGGTCAAAGGGGATGGTATCGTCTTCCCCGGCGTGGCTAAATTTAAGGAAAAGCCGGCCAAATTCCTCGAAGAGGCCGATCTCGATCTTGTCGCCTTCTTTTTGCGATCGCCATGCGGGATGATGGCGGCGAAGGTAATGACGCATCTTTTCCTGATAGGCCGGCGGCGGTTTCCATTCCACGCCTTTATGGGCGGCATAGAAGATCTTGTAGCCAAAGGGCTGGCCGGCCGCGATCGCCAATTTTTGCAGGTGGGTTGGGTCGTCGCTATCGTAGAGGAAGGCGTTGCCGTCTTTGCTAAGGGCGGCCAGATGTTGTCCGGCCAGTTCGCGTTCGTCCGTGTCATAGGCGCGGAGCAGGAAGGCGGCGGTGAGCCGGGGTTCGGCGCCCCTGGGAAAGGTCTGGCGTACGAACCAGCGTTTGCCTTTGGCGAGCTGGTCGTGAAGGAGGCCCGGCGTCAACAGCGGAAAAGGATTGTACATGCTGTTGTAATTTACAAAAAAGCGGCCGTCCCGGGGGGACGGCCGTGAACAGGTCTTTTAAGGGAAGGTCTAAAGGGCCTACAGGGCCTGCTGGCCTAACGGGTCTAATAGGTAAGGCGCATGTATAACAGTTTATGGTGCTTCGACTTCAACTAATTTCAGCATTTCGGAAAGCTTCAGGTCAAATAACTCGCCGATCGCGCGGATATCTTTGATCGGGAAATTGTCTACGTTTTTCAGGTAGCGGTCCAGCGTGCTGGCTTTTCTCCCGATCTTTTTTGCGATGACGGACTTGTGGAAATAATCAAAGATGTCCTCCAGCCGGGTGATCTGTTTTCCCGCCACCATTGGTTTTATGGCGGCGTATTTATCCGCTTTTGGTTCATCGTGGGCGGCATTTCCCGGATGTTCCGTTTCTATCAGGATGCCCATCTCGGAAGGCGTCATGTTGCACCAGAAGCCAAAAAGCCTTATTTCCTGATAGATGAATTCATCCGGATTGGCGATCAATTCGTTGAACCGGCCTTTTTCCTTTCCCAGGTCTTTGGCGACAACGGTTTTGGGTACCAGGTCGAAGTTGAATATATCACTGAATAATTTTAGTTTTCCGCTTACGAACATCGGTCTAACGAGGTCATACCCTTTATGCTTCGTCATGCTCAAAATACGGGGATAGCGGTTACTTAAACCACTCGTGGATCGTTGTTTGACCCTTGTGATACCTGATCTTGACTTTTTGTAGCCCATATTCTTACCTTATAATGTCTCTAATGACCGTCCTACCGTCGTGATGCGCCGGCGGCCCGGAAGACGGCGTGTTCGCCGAACTGTTTTTTGATCGAATCGATGGATTGATAGAGCCGGATCTGTTCCTGGGTGTCTTCGTATAAGCTGATCTGGTAGTTGCCGGGGATGAGTTTTGTGAACCGGACGCCCAGGAGCCGGATGAGCAGCCGGCGGTCATAGAGCTTGTCGAAGATCTCCAGGGCGGTTTGGATGAGGAGATGGTCGGCATTGGTATAGTCGATGGTTTTTTGACGGACCACGGTATCGAAATTGGAGTAGCGGAGTTTCACGGTGAGACAGCCGGTGAGCTTGTCCTGGCGGCGCAATTCGAAGCCGATGGATTCGGTGATCCTCACCAGTTCCGCGTGCAGGAAGCGCAGGTTGATGGTATCGGTCTCGAATGTTCTTTCGGTGGAGATCGATTTTTGTTCCCGGTAGGGAACGATGGGGGATTCATCCAGTCCGTTAGCTTTTCGCCAGAGTTCGAGGCCGGTCTTTCCCAGCATGGTCTCCAGCATTTCCATGGGGATCTCGCTCAGGGTCCGGATGGTCTCTACGCCGCGCCGGACGAGCTTATAGGCCGTTTCTTTGCCGATGCCGGGGAGTTTGGCGATGGACAGCGGGGCCAGAAAACTTTTTTCCTTCCCGAAATCGATCTCCAGCATCCCATTTGGTTTGACCTCGTTGGTGGCCACTTTGCTGATGAGCTTGTTGCTGGCCAGGGCATAGGATACCGGGAGGCCGCTTTCCCTGAGGACCTTTTGTTTGAGTTCTTTGGCGAACAGGCTGCAGCCAAAAAATTTGTCCATGCCGGTGAGGTCGATGTAGAACTCGTCGATCGAGGCTTTTTCGAAGAGGGGGACGGTATCCTGCATGATCTCGGTGACGAGGTGGGAGTATTTGCCGTAGGACTCCATATCGCCCCGGATGGTGATGGCTTCGGGGCAGAGGCGCCGGGCGAGATGCATGGGCATGGCGCTGTGGATGCCGAAGCGGCGGGCTTCGTAGCTGCAGGCAGCTACCACGCCGCGGTCGCCGGACCCGCCGACCAGCAGGGGTTTGCCTTTGAGCCGGGGGTTTTTGAGACATTCCACCGACACGAAAAAAGCGTCGAGATCGAAGTGGGCGATATGACGGAAGCCGGGCACGCGGAAGCCGGGCTCGCGCCCAAGGCAGAGGGGCGCGGCCGGTCCGACGGGAAGGGGCGCGGACGGCCCGGCGGGTGGGGGCGCGGCGGTGAGGGGTGCGGACGGTCCGATGTATTGTTTCATGATTTGTGTTTTTTGATGCCTGCTTTTTCGATACGGGTGACTTCGAGGTTGTAGACGCCGAACTCTTCGAGTACTTTGCCGGTGATGCGGTAGAAGCCGGCCTGTGGCGGATGGGCTTTGTGGATCGGCGGAAAATGGACGGTGTCGATCCAATCCATATGGCTGTCGAGAAAAGTGCCGAAGCTCATGGTCTCGCCTTTGACCGTTCGGACCGGTTTGTGTGTGATATGGTAGCCGAAGACGGTGACGGTCCGGCCCACATGGGCGGGGAGCTCGCGGGCCGGCAGGTAGCGGGCGGGGTCGTCATCTGCGAGGTCGAAGGGGTTGCCTATGGGGAAGCCGAGCAGTTCGACGTCGTCGTAATAATTCTCCAGCGGGTAGACGGGAAGTACGGGCAGGGTAAAGGAGATCGGGGCTTCCCGGAAAAGGGGGTTGGGCAGGGAGATGGCGAGCCGGGTCTTCTTTTGCAGGAAATCGCCTTCCCAGAGGAGCTCTTTTTTCGTCCTGCCGGTGAAGCGAAGCGCGTCGACCCGGATGAGGAGATCCAGCTGTTCGGGTGTGACACCGGTGCGTTCGATGACATCGGCCAGGCCGGTGTAGGGGCCTGCGCGTTCGCGTTCGAGCAGGAGCCGTTCCGCAAAGGCCTGCTCCAGTCCTTTGATGTGGACGAAGCCTACATGGGTTTCGGTGCCGCGGATATTGGTATAGTAGTCGCTATTGTTGACACAGGGGCGGTTTACGCCGGCGCCGGCGCGCATCAGCTCATAGAAATAGAGTTCGCGGCTGTAGAACCCGCCGAAATTGTTGATCACGGCCACGGCGAATTCCATGGGGAAGTGGGTCTTGAGGAAAAGGCTTTGATAGCTTTCCACGGCGTAGCTGGCGGAGTGGGCTTTGCAGAAGCTGTAATCGGCAAAGCTTTCGATCTGGCGCCATACTTCTTCCACTACCGGTATGGGATATTCGTATTTCGCGCATCCGGCGAAGAATTTCTCTTTTAGCATCGGCAGATTTCCTTTGCCCCGGTATTTGGAGCTGGTGGCGCGGCGTAGGAGATCGGCGTCGGCCATGTCCAGTCCGGCCCATTCGTGGGCGACCTGGATGACCTGTTCCTGGTAGATCATCACCCCGTAGGTGGAGCCGAGGATCTCTTTGAGTTTGGGGTGGGCATATTCGAATTTGCCGGGGTTGTGATGGCGGTAGATATATTGTTGCATCATGCCGCTGCGTCCTACGCCCGGCCGGATAATGGAGCTGGCGGCGACCAGCGTCTCGTAATTATCGCAGTGCAGTTTTTTGATCAGCTGGCGCATGGCGGGGGATTCGATATAGAAGCATCCGATGGTGTTGCCGGAGCGCAGCTGTTCTTTTATCGCGGGATCTTTTTTAAAACGGCCGATATCATGGATATCGATATCGATCCGGCGATTGCGTTTGATGAGGTCGACGCATTCCCGGATATGACCGAGACCGCGCTGGCTGAGCACGTCCAGTTTGTACAATCCGATGGCTTCGGCGACGAACATATCCATCATGGCGGTGGGAAACCCTTTAGGCGGCATGTGGAGGGTGCACCAGGAGGCCAGGGGGGCTTCGGAGATCAGGATGCCGCCGGGGTGGATGCTCAGACCGCTGGGAAAATTCTGCAGCAGTTTGCCGTATTGCAGGATGGCGCGGTGGATCTTATCGATATCCTGCCGTTTGCCGAAATTCTCGTTGCGGCCGGAGACGGTATAATAGCCTTTTTCCGCCAGGCCGTCGATCTCTTCTTTCGGCAGGCCGAAGACCTTGCCGAGTTCGCGGATGATGGCGTTGTATTGAAAAGTGGGGTACATCCCCAGGAGGGTCGTATGGCCCCGGCCGTGACGTTTGAGCATATAGTCGATGATCTCGTCGCGGTCGCGATAGGAAAAGTCGATATCGAAATCGGGTGGGCTTGTCCGGTGGGGATTGAGGAACCGTTCGAAATAGAGGTCGAGCTCGATGGGGTCGACGTCGGTGATCTGGAGGCAGTAGGCTACCACGGAATTGGCGCCGCTGCCGCGGCCGACATGATAGAAGCCCCGGCCCTGGGCATAGCGGATCATGTCCCAGGCGACCAGGAAATAGGCGGTAAAACCCATCTGATCGATGATGCGGAGCTCTTTATTTACCTGGTCCCAGGCCTTTTTATTGATGCCATAGCGTTTACGGCAGCCGTCGCGGGCCAGTTTCTCGAGGAGTACCCGGTCGTCCTCGCGGCTGGCGCTATAGATCTTTTTGTTTTTGTCTTCCCCGAAGCGCATGGTGATCGAGCAGGCGTCGATAAGCCGGTAGGTATTGGTAATGATGAAGGGGTATTGCCGGAAGGCCGTGAGCATCTCGACGGCGGGGACGAAATATTCTTTTTCTCCGGCGATGTCTTCCGGTTGCAGTTTGGTCAGCAGGGTATTCTTATCCATGGCCCGGAGCAAGCGGTGGAGATTATAGTAGGTCTTGTTCTGCCAGGTCACCGGCTGGCGGATGATCCATTTATCCGGGCAGGCTGCCAGGGGTTGTTTCAGGAGTTTGCCCACCTCGCCGGGCAGCACGCCGATGCGTTCGTGGTGCAGCAGGGACTCGGGGGCTTTTGTGCCGAGGGGGTAGATGATGAAGCCGTCAGCGGTGTTCCGGAACGGGTCGTCCAGGCTATCGCTGTCGGGGAAAGGTTTTTTTTCCAGCAGGTGGGTGGAGAGGAATTCGTTGATCAGGCGGAAGCCGTTGTTGTTGGCTGCCAGAAGGATATACAGTAAACTATTTTCCCGGCGGATCTCGACGCCGAGGATGGGTTTGATATTCTGTTGCTGGCAGAAGTCTACGAAATCCCAGGCGTCGCAAGTAGAATTGATATTGGTGAGGGCGAGGGAGGTGGCGCCTGCTTCGACGCCTGCGGTGACCAGTTCTTCTGTGGACAGGGTGCCGTACTTAAAACTAAAATAGGTCTTGGTGAAGTACATCGTAAGGTCTTGTGGAAACAAAGTTATGAAGAACTAATATTTTTAGTACTTAATTACTAAAATTGTTAGTAATTTTGTTTCCAAGCGAATGGCTTGTGATCCTTTACTGTAGCGGGTTTGCTCAAGTGTCAGCAAGAAAAGGACAAATCGGGATGATCTCAATGGCAGGCTCGGTAACTTTTAATGGCAGATAGAAAATAAGCCGCGGGTGATGCATTAAATAACTTAAAAAACTTTTTCTTTGACTATGGGGAATCGAGATACGCGCTACGACCTTATCGAGCCCATGATGTCTCAAGGTAAGATAGTGTCCTTTACAGATGTATTTAAATATATAAAAAAGACGGTCGTTGCAATTGATTTGGGAAAAAAGGTGGATCGTTTCACGGTGATGATGCATGATCCAAAGAAATTTTCGGTAGGCGATGTATACAAGATGAGCGATCTGTTCAAGATCAGCCCTAAAAAGGTATTTGAGCTCATCGACAATGAATACCTGGAAAAACATAACCAGGAAGGATAGTTCGCACTAGTAGTTCCATTACCATTGGCCAAGGGGCCCCTTATCCTGTTTTGGGTTCCCTTAATTTAGACACCTTTCGCATAGGCCGCCCCGTCACCGGGGCGGCCTTATTTTGTATGGTGGCGGAGCTGGGGGGCGGCGGCTGGCTCGTATTGTTCCTGGTACGCAGGATGTTGGCAATAAAATAGTATATTCAGCCATTGAAAATCTATTATGCACGTATGAAATACACCCTACTCATCCCCGTGTGCCTGCTGGTATTGTCTTGCCAGACTTCTTCGACCTCTTCTCCGGCTGCCGGTGCGGCCACGGCCGATTCCGCTTCTACGGCTTTGCCCATCGGGGGCACGTGGCGGCTGATCACCGGGACCGTCACCACGAAAGGCGTACCCGTAGTGACCGATTACACCAAGACGTCGAGCTTTATCAAAATTCGTAACGGCTCGCATTTTGCCTTTTTAAAACATGAACTCAACGTACCCAAGGATTCTTCCAATCATTTCGATGCCGGCGGCGGGGTCTTTACGCTCAAGGGTAATCAGTATACCGAGCATCTCGATTATTATACTGACAAACAATACGAGGGCCAGCAATACACCTTTACCGTGAGCTTTCACGGCGATACGCTTGTTCAACAAGGCATGGAGGGCGCGGACCGCGAGAATATCGAGCGGTATGTGCGGGTGAAATAACCTGATGAAAAAAGGGAGATATTATTAAAAAATTTATTATCTTCGTAGTGCCTGCGATGCATGAAGGTCGGCTCCAAGCCGTCGAAGGGTATCCTTCTTAGTGCATTTTCGGGCTTTTTTCATTTATACAATTCGCTTCGGTTAGCATCCTTGTCTTCGAATAATAGTTGCGACCATTTATCGCACCTGCAAAATCATAAATATCCCAAACAACGGATATTTTATCGTTTATATAATCATAATATCGGGTCTCTCCTTTTTCAAACACTCTCTGGATCGACCAGCATAAATAGTCGGCAACATTCAAAAGTGGTTCGAGCGTCGGCTTCTGTACATTAAAAACCACTTTGGAAATCTGCATTTTTCCGGGATGTCGGGTTTGATAATGGATCAATGCCTTATCCATTCCCTTTTGCAGGTTGTTAAGCGTTGTGCATCTTTTTCTTTCGGCGATATTAAGGACCAAACGATCGAATCTCCCTAGTCTATTTTTCAATAGATGAGAAAGTAGGTCTGCATAGAATTCAGATTCATTGCCATGGTGCTTTTTTTCGAACAAGTAGTATATTTTTCGGGCTACGACGGCTTCGAAGCTGCAATTAATAGAACGAATCAATTCGAATGCTTCTTTGCGTACTTCCGGGATATCATCTTTGGCATGCAGGTAATAACCATTGGCGGTTCTTTTTTTTAGAATACTAGGCACTTTTGCATAGTAGGGATCATTAGCGATCTTGTCTTGCAATAGGATGACCTTTTTCCGGGCGGCGTCGAGCGGTTCATGAAGCTTCAAAAGGCCAAGGATAAAAGTGCAGCTCACTCCCTCCTGACTTATAATGGGCACTCTTCCCTTCCCATAGAATGTAGCATCGCCTGCTTCATCGAGAAAATAATGATAAGTGAAAGTGGGAAAAACAGAAAACCCCGGTATGGCCGGGGTTTTCTATATGCGATTGTCGCGGGTTATTGTGCTTGTGCGTCGTCGGGTGTTTGCAGCAGGCGATACAGCTCGTCGAGTTTGGGGGATAAGATGATGTCCGTTCTCCGGTTCTGCGCCCGGCCTTCGGAGGTGCTGTTGGTCTGGACCGGATCGTACTGGCTATGGCCGGAAGCGATCACGCGGGTGGGGTCGACCTTATAATCACTGGTCAGGATGCGGACGATCGAAGCGGAGCGGGCGAGACTGAGGTCCCAGTTATCCTGGTATTTCCCATGGATAGGAATAGAGTCGGTGTGTCCTTCGATATCGACGGTGATGTCGGTGTTGGCGTTCAACACCGTTGCCAGCTTACCCAGGGCTTCCGTGCCTTTGGGGTTGACGACCGCGCTGCCCGAGGGGAACAGGAGGTTTTCCGATAAGCTGACATATACTTTACCGTTTTTGATCGACACGGACAATTCGCTTGATTTAAAGCCTACGAGGGCATCCTTCATCTTTTGCAGGATCTGTTCGATGGCTTTTTTCTGTTTGTCCATCAGGGCCTGGAGATGTTCCAGCTTGGCTTGCTGATTGATCAGGTCCTGCTTGCTTTTGCTGAGCAAGGCCAGCCGGTTAGCGGATTCGGTGGACAGGTCTTTGTTCTTATCGCGCAGATCGGCGAGTTGTTTGTTCGTGGTCTCCAGCTGACTGCGGGTGTCGGCCAGCTGTTGGTTCAGGGAATCGATTTGATGTTGCCGGTCGGTAGCCAACTGGTTGGCCTGGGCGAGCTGCGACTGCAGGTCTTTGACTTTGCCCGCAAGCTGGGCGCTGTCGTAGCGGGCCGATGCGAGAGCCTGTTGGGCGGCATTGAACTTACTGGTGGGAACGCATCCGGTAAAGAAAACAAATCCTGCGGCGAGTGCGATGAAGATAGTGGATAGTTTTGCCATAGACTATTGTGTAGTTTTGGCCGCTAATTTAGGTCATTTTATTTTAGCACTGCATTAGAATAGCATTAGATATAGCTGCTAAAATTGCTATCTTGGGTGGCCAGGGCTGATGCCTCTTAAAACCGGCTTTATGCGCATTCCTCTTTTTTTACTGTTTTGTGTTCTATGTTACTCCGCCGGATGGGCGCAGAGCCCGCTGCCGGTGCCGCGGAATATCCAGGAGGCCATCGATAAAGGGACACGGACCGCCAGCGGCCGGCCCGGGCCTGATTATTGGCAGAACCGGGCGGACTATTCCATCCAGGTGCATTTCGATCCGGTGACGCGGCTGGTGAGCGGCCGGGAGTCCATCGCCTATAGCAATAACAGCCGGGACACGTTACGGCAGCTGCTTTTCAAGTTATATCCCAATCTGTATAAAAAGGGGGCGGCGCGGCATCAGGCGGTAAAACCGGAGGATCTTACGGATGGGGTGGCGGTGAGCAATATCGCCATCGAAGGGCAGCCGGTGGCAGGTGCGCCCAAGGGTTCCAATGGAACGGATATGGGGCTTCGGACCCCGGGGGTAGCGCCGGGGCAGACCTTGCATGTGTCGCTGGAGTTTGCGTATACCCTGAATAAGACTTCGCATATCCGGACGGGGCAGATCGACAGCGGCGCTTTTTTTATCGCCTATTTCTTTCCCCGGATCGCGGTATACGATGATATCGACGGGTGGAACCGCAATCCTTACCTGGGCGATCTCGAATTCTATAATGATTTCTGCCACTTCGATGTGGAGGTCACCGTCCCGGGGGATTACGTGGTGTGGGGAACGGGCGATCTCGTCAACCGGCAGGACGTGTTATCGCCGGCCGTCAATCAACGGATCGACCGGGCGTCGACCACCGACGGCATCGTGACTATTATAGATAGCGGGGAGCTGGTGCGTGGGACCGTGATCCACCGGGCGGACTCCAACACCTGGAAGTTCAGCGCGAAGGATGTCACCGATTTTGTCTTTGCCGTCAGCAATCACTATATCTGGAAATCCTCCAGTCTCGTCGTAGATGCGGCGACGGGCCGGCGGACGCGGGTAGACGCCGCGTTCAACCCCGCGCATAAAGATTTCTTCGAGGTGGTGAGCTTTGCGCGGAAAACCGTGGAGGCCATGAGTTATACCTTCCCGGCGTGGCCCTATCCTTATCCGCATGAAACGGTCTTCGACGGGCTCGATCAGATGGAATATCCCATGATGGTCAATGACAACCCGCTGGAGAACCGGGCCGACGCCATCGAGCTCACCGATCACGAGATCTTTCATACGATGTTCCCTTTTTACATGGGCATCAACGAAACGAAATATGCCTGGATGGACGAAGGCTGGGCCAGCATCGGGGAATGGCTGATCTCGCCGATGATCGATACTCAAATCGTCGATGAATACGGTGTGGGGGCTTATGCGTCCGGGGCGGGTAAAGAAAACGATCTGCCTATCATTACTCTATCCACACAGGAGAACGGGAATGATTATTTTCTGAATGCGTATGCCAAGCCGGCCTTTGGCTATCTCTATGTCAAAGACCTGTTAGGCGACAGTCTTTTCCGGAAGGGGCTGCATCAATACATCAGCGTCTGGCATGGCAAGCATCCGGGGCCGCTGGATTTCTTTGGCAGCGTCAATGCCGGGTCGGGCCGGAACCTGAACTGGTTCTGGAAGCGCTGGTTCTATGACAACGGCTATCCCGATCTGGGCATCAAGGGGATCACGCGCAAGGGGGCCGTATCCTCCATCGTCGTCGTCAACAAAGGCGGCAAACCTATTCCCGTAGACCTCACCATCGAGTATGCGGACGGCAAGACCAGCAAGATCCATCGATCCGTGGGGGTTTGGGAGAAGGGGAATACGGAGGTGTCGATATCCGTGCCGACGGCGTCTGCCATCAGGAAGGTCCGGCTGGGCAGCACGTATACGCCGGACAGCAATCCTGCGGACAACGTATGGCCGAGGTCCTGATGCGTAAGCCGCGGGCCGCGGGCGGAAAGCCGTGGGTCGCCAGCCGCGGGTCGCCAGCCGTGGGTCGCCAGCCGCGGGCCGATGAGCCGTTCCGTTCCGATCAGAAGTTCGGGTCGAAGTTAAAAAAGATCGGGTTCGACAGGCCGACCATATTCCCGCTGAGCATTGTCGATTGCGGCACCTGCGGATAGGGGGTAGCGGGGCCGTGGACTTCGATGCGATAATAGGTCCGACCGATGGCGACCGGTGTGTCGGTGAACTCGACCATGGGTTTTTTCCCGGGGGCCTGCAGGGTTTGGAACGGGTCGCCGTTTTTGATTACGTCGATGGTGTACAGGGAGTCGGGGACCGTTTTTCCCGTGAGCTGTACGCGGAACCGAACGGGCTTGCCGGTCGCTTTTGTATTATCTCCCATCATCATGTCCATTTTCCCATCCTGGTCGAGATCGGCATAGAACTCTACGCGGGGCGCGTAAGGGTTGGCGCTGATGCACGCCCGTCCGTTCGTGAGTGCGTCGACGACGGCTTGTGCCGTCCTTGCGGTAGCAAAGACCCAGGTGGTGGGTGTGCCGACATAGTTGGCGGCGCGCTGGTAGGTGTTCTTTGTGGCTTTGTCAGGAGCATCCGGCGTGCCGTGGTGGGCGTCGCTACCGCCGCGGCCGGTGAGCTTGCGGCCGGAAGAAAGCATATCGTCCCAGATCATAATGGCATTGGCGTTCCTTGACCAGATCGCGGAATTCCAGACCTCGATAGATTTGACCATATCGTAGGAGTAGCCGAAATGATCTTTGCCGCTGGGGTGGTTGGCGGACAGGTGGATGCCCAGTTCTTTGACGATGGCGCCGACTACGATATCGCGCTGGTCGCGTACATCATATAACCGTTGGTGATCATAGGGATGCGCCGAGAAGACGTTGCCATGTCCGCGGGTGGTCGTCCATTCCGCGCTGTAGAGCAGGAGGATCGAATCCGAATGGAATTCGGGATCCGCCCAGGTGTTATGCTCCACATCGCCACCTACATGGTTGTCATGATCGGTGATGGCGACATAATCCATGCCAACGGTTTCGGAGAAGGCGATGATCTTCGAGATGGGGTTGTTCGAGGCATCGTTGCTATGGCGGGAGTGGAGATGCAGCTCGCCTTTGAGCCACATTCCATCGGAGAGACTGGCGATGGGAGGAAGCGGACCGGGAGCAGTGGGCGCCCAGGGGTTGACGTGCGTAGTTTGTCCGAGGGCGGCGGTCGCCAGGCAGCCGGTGGTCAGCAGCAGCCAACCGGCGCGGCATATGCGGTGTAACATGTCTTCAGTTTTTCTAAAAGACGCGAAGCCAAAAACGGAGGACTATGGGAGCATATTAGGAAATTGTTACCTCTCTTTGGTGTAGAGCGCGCGCAACCCCTTGTTTAAGGCGGCGGGAAAGACGGAAGAATGGGTCTCTCCATCCAACACCTGTGTCCGGAGCTGGAGACCGGGATAGTGCCGATGGGCGAGGAGGTCGTCGAGCCGCTTTACATTCGTTTCCATCCGGGTAAAATTGGCTTCGGTTTCTTCCCTGCCGCCGGCGGATAGATAGAGGCGGGCCGGCAGATCGTGATGGGTCCGGGCATATTGTTGTTCGTATTTAAAGAGCACGCTGCTGTCATACCAGATGGATGGGCTTGCAATGAGATACCGGTGGAACGTTTCCGGTTCGTGAAAGAGCACGTAGAGGCCGAATACGCCACCGATAGCCATCCCTGCGTAGACCGCGTCGGGTGATGTCCGGTAGTGCTGCCGAACAAAAGGCATCAACTCCTCTTTGATGAACTGGAGAAAGTACGACGATCTTCCGGCATGAGAACGGCGGAGCGATGGGTCGTGGTCGGGGGTCATGTCCCTGAGACGCAGGATGCGGGCGAGGCTATCGGTCCGGTAGCCGATGCCTATGACGATCATGGAAGGGATTTTTCCGTCCTGACTCATGCGTCTGGTCATTTGCGCCGCGGTGGTGAAATTGCTGTTGGCATCGGTGACATACAGCACGGGATAGCTGGAATGGGAAGTGTTGTAACCGGCCGGCAAGGCTATGGAGATGGTGTAGTCGTCGCCGACAATGGTCGAATGCAGATAGCTGATCAGGGGGACGCTGTCGGTTTGTTGGGCGGTTGCCCCTGTGAAGGGTAAGAGCAGGATCAGCGCTAAATAACCGTGTAATTGCATGTACTGGACTTTGGTGTGGTTAGACGCTCAATTTACTAATGATTCGCTAACCGGGTGTGAATGCTTGCCGTTAATGGTTCTTTTTTTATCTTCGGAGACTAATTGCACCGGGAAAACACATATGATGAGCCGGCTCTTTTGTATCGGGTTGCCTATGGGGACGAGCGGGCTTTTGCGGAGCTGATCCGCGTCCATTGGAAGCACGTCTATTCCCATGCTTTGGCCTGGCTGCGTTCGGCGTCCGAGGCCGAGGAACTGACACAGGATGTTTTTGTGCGGGTCTGGGCTGCGCGGGCGAAACTGGAGGAGGTCGACCATTTTGACAGCTGGCTTTTTATTATTGCGCGAAACACTATCCTGTCCGGTGTGCGGAAAAAGCTGAGCCGGCCGGATTTTGTAGCCGAGCAGGATATGGCGGAGAAAGCGCTGCGTCCGGACGAGCGGTTAGAAAGCCGGCAATATTATGAGTACCTGATGAAGGGGATCGCTTTGTTACCAGAGAGAAGACAGCAGGTTTTCCGGCTCAGCCGGTTGGAAGGGCTGACGCACTCCCAGATCGCAGAGCAGCTGGGCATGCACAAAGATACTGTGGCCCAATATATTGTAAAGGCGTTAGCCTTTTTGCGCGGCTATCTGCAGGAACATTTAGGGGATAGTTTATTGGTTTGTTTGCTGCTCAGATTATTTTTTTGAAATATTTTTTTCTTTTCCTACTCAGTATTTCCCGTCGTTTAGCGTCTTTAATCACATGCAGGGACGATTTATCGAATTGTTACAAGGGTATCTCGCGGGCACGCTCACGGAAGATGAGCGCCTGGAACTGGCTGTCTGGCTGAAGCGGGACGATGCTGCGGACGTCCTGGCAGCGGTATTCCCGGAGGGAGTGGAGATCGATGGAGAATGGGTGCGGACAGAGCAGCGCATTGTCGACGGCGTGCTGCATCGGATCCGGGCGGTGCCCATGAGCGAGCGGACCGTTCCAATGCGAGAGCGGACGGTACGTTTTGGCCGGCCCTGGCGTTGGCTGGCGGCGGCCGTGGTGCTGTTCCTGGTGGCAGGTCTTTATTTCCTGGTACGGAATAGGGCTGTTCCGGAGGTGGTGGTGCATGTGGAGCCTGATGCGGTGCCAGGGAGGACCAAGGCGGTCCTAACGCTGGGAGATGGCCGTCGCGTAGAGCTGGATAGTTCGGCCAGCGGGCTGATCGCCCGGCAGGGAAATGCGAAGATCATGCGATCCAACAACGGGGGTGTCGATTATCAGCGGGACGGAGAAGTTGCCGCATCCGGCGGCGCCCTGATGAATACGCTGAGCACCCCGCGTGGTGGTCAGTATCGGCTCACCTTGCCGGATGGTACCCGGGTATGGCTGAATGCGGCTTCCGCGATCACGTATCCCACGGCATTTACGGGGGACGAGCGGAAGGTTCGGGTGACCGGGGAAGCTTATTTTGAAGTAAGCGCCGATCCTGGAAAGCCTTTTATCGTAGACATAGATGGCCGGTCTTCGGTCGATGTGCTTGGAACCAGTTTCGATGTCAACGGCTATCCCGAAGAAGGACCGGTGAGGACCACCCTGATCGAAGGAAAGGTACGGGTGGCGGGTGACCGGCCGGGGAACGTACTCACGCTGAAGCCGGGACAACAGGCACAGGCTGCCGGCGAGCGGCTAACGCTCGTCACCCGGGTCGATATCGATCAGGTGACGGCCTGGAAGAATGGTTTTTTCAGTTTCCAGGATCTCCACTTACAGGAGGTGATGCGGCAACTGGCGCGGTGGTATGACCTGGAGGTCGTTTATGAGAAGGGTATACCCGATATGATATTTGAAGGAGAGATCAGCAGAAATATAAAGCTTTCCGATTTGCTGAAGGTACTTGCCAGAGCAGATGTTAAATTCCGGATCGAAGCGGGCCGCCGTTTAGTGGTGTTGCCGTGAAGCCAAAAAACCGCCATGGATTAGGGCCCATAGCGGCGATTTGTTCAGGGCTGACCTATTCATAAACAGTCCGGACAGACTATTCTTCATTCATCAAACCCAAAACGCATCTAAGTTATGCAAAATGCTGCTTATTGGATCCGGCCGGCCTGGCGAAGGCCCCGGATGTTCACTAAAATTGTGCGAATTGTGAAGTTATCTATGTTACTGCTGACCGCCGCCTTTTTACAGGTACAGGCTACCGGGTTGTCCCAATCGGTGACCTTATCGGGCAACAACCTGGAGGTGAAGAAGGTCTTTGCCACCATCAGGCAACAGACCGGCTATGTCGTTTTTTATCGGAAAGGCCTGCTTGCCGATGCCAAACCCATTTCCGTCGCTGTCCACGACATGCCGCTTACCGAATTCCTGGACCTGGTTTTGAAAAACCAACCCTTTACCTATCTTATCCTGGACAGGACCATCTCCCTGTCGCGGAAACCGGAACCATCCGTCATCACCCGGCCGGCTCCTTCCGTGGACACGACCGCTCCGAAACCGCAACTCTTTCCCCTTATCGGCCGGGTCCTCGACGAGAATGGCAACCCGTTGATCGGTGCATCCGTGATGATCAAGAACACGGCTACGTCTGTGATGACCCGTGACGGCGGACTTTTCGATCTCAAGGTCCGGCCGGGCCAGACCGTCATCATCAGCTATGTAGGCTACTCCCCTCAGCAAGTGAGGCTCACGGCCGACAACATCGAAAGCCTCAACAAGGCATTCGTCGTGCGTCTTCAACCCGGCAACTCCGATCTCGACCAGGTCCAGGTACTCGCTCATGGCACCACTTCCAAGCGGCTCAACCCGGGTGATGTGACGACCATCACCTCCGAGCAGATCGCTATGAATCCCGTGGCGAACGTCATGCAGGCTGTCCAGGGCAATGCTCCCGGTCTCTTTATCCAGCAGACTACGGGACAGCCGGGCGGGGCCTTCAACCTGAACGTCCGTGGGGCAGCCAACCTGACCAGCGGTTTGATCGCTCCACTGGTGATCGTCGACGGGATCCGCTATCCTGCCGGCACGCTGCCGACGAACTCCTATTCCCAGCTGAGCACCGAGGCCTTTCTCGGCGGCGGCAGCGGGCTGAACTACATCAACCCCAATGATATCGAGCGGATCGATATCCTCAAGGACGCCGATGCCACGGCCATATACGGTTCTTCGGGTGCGTATGGGGTCATCCTGATCACGACCAAAAAGGCCAAGGCCGGCCAGGCTACGCTTGATGTCAATGTTTATGAAGGTGTATCCATCAAAGGAGAGATGCCCAAGCTGCTCAATACGCCCGAATATGTCGGCCTGCGGGCGGAAGCCATCAAGAACGACGGCCTGACGATCGGCAAGGGTGACCTGGACGTCAACGGCACCTGGCCGACGAACCGCTATACCGACTGGCGCAAGATTTATCTGGGCGCTGAAGCCAATACCGAGAATGCCAATATTTCCTATGGCGGCGGTAACAGGAACACGACCTACCGGATCAACGGCAGCTATCAGAGCATCGGCGATATCCAGTTGCACAAGGGGATCGACGTCAACGGGGGATTGGGTTTCTCGCTCACCACTCGTACCGAAGACAACAAGCTGGAGTTAGATTTCGCCGGCTCCTACCTCGCTTCAAAGAACACCATGATCCCTTACGACTTTTCCTCGGGCAGTACCGAGGACGCCCCCAATGCCCCGGGTCCCTTTAACGCCAGCGGAACCATCAACTGGAACACTGACGACCCCAACTTAACCCAGGTAGCAAACAATCTGTACCGGATCGAAGACAATGTCACCAACAACCTGATCGCCAACGGCACGTTGGTATACAAGCCCATTCCCTCCGTGACACTCCGCGCCATCATCGGTTACAACGACATGACCAGCAAAGAGTGGACGGAGCTGCCCACCACCACTTTTGCGCCGACCAGCACGAGCGCCGCGGCATCGACGCAGAGCATCTTCAACAACTATGACATGCGCAGCCTGACGGCCGCACCCTATGCGGAGTATGACAAGACCCTATGGCGAAAAAACGACCTGAGCGTCAAAGTGGGCGGTGAGCTCGATGAGCAGACTACCTACCAATACAATATCCGCGGCACCGGTTTTCCTTCGGATGCCTTGCTGAATGACCCGGCCGCCGGCGCCACCATCGTCAACACGTACAGTGAAACCCCGTTCAGGGACCTGGGCTTCTATGGGATCGTCAAAGATGTCTGGGACCAGAAATATATCCTGGACCTGAACGGCAGAAGGGACGGTAGTACCAAATTTGCCCCGGGAGACCGTTGGGGTAACTTCGGCAGCATCGGCGCCGCCTGGATCTTCACCCAGGAGAATTGGGTCAAAGGCCATCTGCCCTGGCTCAGCTTTGGTAAACTGAGAGGCAGTGACGGTATCGTCGGCGGCGACGCCATTGCCGCCTATCAGTACCTGAGCATCTATGACGCGCTCACGGGAACGTATGACGGCAAGATAGGCCTCACGCCCACCGGTCTTACCAATCCCAACCTGAAGTGGGAACAGAATAAGGACAAGGAAATAGGCATCGAGCTGGGCTTTTTCAAATACCGGATCTTCACCCAGGCCAGCTATTACCATAATGTGGTGAGCAATCAATTAGTCGGCAGGCCCGTCTCCAGCGTCACCGGTTTTTCTTCCCTTACGCTGAACTCCGATGCGGTGATCCGCAACACCGGCTGGGAATTCATCCTGAACACCAGAAACATTGTAAGCAGGAATTTCACCTGGACGACCAGGTTCAATATCTCTATTCCGGCCAATAAGCTGCTGAAGCTGCCTACGCTGGCCAATCAGAATACAAATTTTATCCTCGGCAAACCCGTGACCGGTCTGAAGCTGTATAAATATGCCGGGGTCGATAGCGCTACAGGCTATATGTCGTATACCAACGCCAAGGGGGTGACGTATGACTATCCGAAACTTCCCGCCATGGGCCAGGCCGACGAGACGCAATGGGTCAATACTGCGCCAAAATTTTATGGCGGCGTCACGAACAGTTTCACCTACAAGCAATTCTCGCTGGACGTCCAATTCAGCTTCATCGACCGGGTGGGCAAAAACTGGCTGGCGCAGTCCAACACCGCGTTCGGCTATTTCGACTTCAACGGTTCCACTCAGTGGCTGAATCGTTGGCAGAAGCCCGGCGACAAAACGAGCGTACCGAAGGTCAGCACCAACGTTTTCACCGATCTGCTTAGCCTGGGAACCTTTCAGAATAGCAACGGAGCGTATACCAGTGCTACCTATGCGCGGCTGCAAAACCTCAGCTTCCGTTACAATTTCAGCAAAGAGATGCTGAGGAAGATGCACCTGAAGGGCTGTATGCTCTATCTGCAGGGACAGAACCTGCTGACGATATCCAAATACGGCGGCCTCGATCCTGAGAACCTGAACGCATCCGTCATTCCTCCATTGCGGACATTCACCGGCGGCATCAACCTATCACTTTAAACCCGACGACCAATTCAATCGAATCGATTATGAAAAAAATATTCAACCAGTACTTTTCCACCAGGATGCTTGCGGTCTGCGCACTGTTGCTGCCGGCCATGGGTTGCAACAAGTTCCTGGATCAGCCGCTGCCCAGCGGCGAGATCACCCAGGCCAATGCCTACGTTTCCGACAACTCCATCTCCGCTGTCGTGACCGGCAATTTCATGAATATGGTCAACGAAGGATTTTTCAACGGCGGCGATAATGACCTCGGCATGTATGCCGACGAGATCCAGTACTATAATCCCGGCAGCCCTACATCCGTGCTCTTTTTGTACTACCTGAATGAGCTCGTGGTCAACGATGCCAACTTCTGGACGCCCATGTACAACCAGATCTATGGCGTCAATGCCGCATTGGCCGGCATCCAGGGCGCTACCGCGACCCTCTACTACAAGAACCAATGGCTGGGCGAGAGCTACTTCAACCGTGCGGTCGTCTACTTCTATCTGACCAATCTATACGGCCCCGTGCCGATGGCCCTCACGACGGATTACGCCGTCACCAACGTGCTTTCCCGGGCGCCGCAGACGCAGGTCTACCAGCAGGTCGTTTCCGATCTGCAACAGGCCCGTAGCCTGCTGAATTATTCGTATACCAATGCCTACGGGGGGACCACCGGCGACCGGGTCAGGCCCGACCGGTATAGCGCCACGGCCATGCTGGCCAAGGTCTATCTCTACGAACAGCAATGGGACAGCGCGGAAATAATGGCGGACTCCGTGATCGCCAATACCAGCACTTATGCGTTACAGCCTTTATCCTCGGTTTTCACCGCTAACGGCAAGGAGACGATCTGGTCGATCGAAATACCCGTAACCAATACGACGGCGCCTCAGCAATATCTGAATTATATCGGCAGCATGCCGACGCCTATCCCTGCTGGTAAAACTCCCAACAACTATAGCGTGTTTTGCCTGATGGATACTGCCCTGGTCAATACCTTCGAGCCCGGCGATGGCCGCCTGACCACCTGGGTGCATAAAGACTCGATCACCGGCAGTCCCGGCTCGACATTCTATAGCCCCTACAAATACAATACCCTGTCGACCACTGCCCAGCTGCCGATAGTTCTGCGGTTGGGTGAGCTGTACCTGATCCGGGCGGAGGCGAGGGCCGAGCAGGGAAATATCGCCGGCGCCCAGAGTGATCTCAATGCGGTTAGGACCAGGGCCGGTCTTCCCAACACGACTGCGGCGGATCAAGCCAGCCTTTTGGCCGCCATTATGCACGAGCGCAGGGTAGAGCTATTCACCGAAAACGGTAACCGCTTCTTCGACCTTAAAAGATGGGGCACCATCGACTCCGTGATGACGACTTATGATGCCATCAAGGGCTCCGGTGCTAAATGGAGCGACTATAAGCAGCTGCTGCCTCTGCCGTCCAACGATCTTCAGCAGGATGCCAATCTAACGCAGAATACGGGTTATTCGGTACAATAGAAAAAAATGAAAATAAAAATGAAACGCCGCATCCTGACCATCCTCGTGCTGATGCCGTTGATCGGCATGACCCAGAACAGTGCCTATCGGCTCACGATCCGGCTTAGCCATCCGGCTCGGGGCGCCAAAGCCTACCTCGTTTATGAATACGGCATGAGCGATCAAAAGACACTCGACTCTGCGGTCCTGGGGAAGGGCGTGTTCTCTTTTCACGGTGCGGCAGGCGATCCGCCGGTTAAGGCGGTGGTCGTGATCGAGCATGCCGGCGGGCGTCTGGGTAGCTATAGCGCTCATGGCGACTCGCGGGTGGTCTGGCTCGCGAAAGGTGACATTCGCTATAAAGGATTTGATTCTATTCGTACTGCTACGGTGACGGGGTCGCCGATCAACATCGATGAGGCTTCCTATGAGGCACAGGTACTGGTTATCAGTCAGAAAAGGGAAGATTCGCTCAACGCGGCCTATCGCGATGCCAGTGAGGTGAAGCGCAGCGACTCGCTTTTCCGGCGGGAGCTGTTCGGTTTTTTCAGAGCGGAAGTCAAAGAGCGCGACAGTATGACCCTCGTGTGGATCGGGCAGCATCCCGACAGCTATCTCGGCCTGGTCGAGTTGCAGGCGGTAGCCGGCAAGAACATCGATGTCGGCCTGATCGAACCGCTTTTCAACGGTCTTTCGGCCACGGTGCGCGCCACTACGTCCGGCAAGGACTTCGCGGAAGCGATCAATGCGGCGCGGTTCACGTCTATCGGGGCGATGGCGCCCGACTTCACGGAGGATGATACCAGCGGCCGTCCGGTAAAGCTGTCCGATTTCAGAGGAAAGTATGTGCTGGTGGACTTCTGGGCCAGCTGGTGCGGTCCCTGCCGGGCGGAGAATCCCAATGTGGTTAAGGCTTACAATAAATACAAGGACAAAAACTTCACGGTACTGGGTGTCTCGCTGGACGGACCGGGGCCGGCGAAAAAAGCCGCCTGGCTGGCTGCGATCCGGAAAGATGGATTGGGCTGGACACAGGTGTCGGATCTCAAGGCCTGGAGCAATGCGGCGGCCAATCTCTATTCCATCCGGGCCATACCGCAGAATTTTTTGATCGATCCTACGGGCAGGATCGTGGGTAGGAATCTTCGTGGAGAGGAGCTCCAGAAGAAGCTGGTGGAGATCCTGTAGTTTTGTCCCTGTGAAATGAAAGCAAAGCCGGCCTTTACTACAAGGCCGGCTTTTTACCCTTGCGCCGCCGGAGCGGCCTATTATACCCGTCCCGTTTTCTAAGAATGTAAGGCACGTCTGATCGATCCTATGGCGCCATCGATATGCTCGTAGGCTCTGGCCTGGAGGCCTTGTACGGCGGCATTGTCTTCCTCATGGCTGATCTCCTGACGGGCTTCCCGCAGATAGTCCAGCGCGGCATGCAGGCGACCCGGTTGTTCCGACACTTCCGTCACCGGGGGATGGTCGTTGATGTTCTTACCGTCCCAGATAGAAGCCTTTTTGATCTCGTTGATCGCGGCGTCTATGCGATGCACGGCCTGTTCCTCATCCATGGTTTGCGCCCAATCGCCCGGACGATGTTCGATCATCCAGCGGGCGGCACGCAGATCCGAAAGGGCACGCAGGTAATGCGGATGCTGAGGCGGCGGTGGCGGGGCCGGCCGGCTGGTGGCACAGGAAGCAAAGAGCATGGCGAGGCCGTAGAATAGGTGCTGGATTTTCATTGTGTGTAGATTTTTAAGTTTTAGTTGGAGTGAGATGGCGAGGGGGGCAAAAAGATTAATGGGGAGGAGGGAGATTTATGTTAAGAGCTTGTTATCTTAGCATCCTGTATGAAAAAATATCTTGTCGTCATCCAGCTGATCAGCCTGTTTTTTGTTTGCTCTCCCTTGTTCGCCCAGCAAGGGCGTCCCGCCGGTCCGAATACGATCCTTTTTGGGCGAGGCACGTATCCTGGTGACGATAGCAGCTATGCTATGATCCGAACCTCGGGTTTTACCACGATGATGCTGTCGAGCTTTTATATCAAAGCTAACGGGGATGTCTATTCGGGTGATGACGGCGGTCAGCCCATCATCCACGAGGGGCGTTATACCGGAAGACAGGATTGGATCAGGCGGGTAGCTTCTTTACGCCAGGGCGGCTCCGTCCGGCGCATCGAGATCCTGCTGGAAGGCCGGTGGTATAATCAGCCGCCGAACACCTTTGACTTTATCCGTGACTGGATCGATTCCAGCAAGGGGGCGTCCGGGACGGGGCCCGGGAGTACCTTGTACGGTATCCTGCGCGTTATGAAGGAGACCATCGGGGTGGATGCCATCTGTATCGACGACGAGTCGGTCTATGACAGCACGTCGATCATCCGGCTTGGCAAGATGGCGCAGGAGATCGGGTTGCATATGAGCTTATGCCCTTTCACCGGGATCCCTTACTGGAAGTCTGTGCTGGACGGCAGCCCGGCGGCTGTGGTCGACGCCATCTATCTGCAATGTTATGACGGCGGCAAGAATGCGGTCCCGGGGGACTGGGTGCGGGGCCTGGCTTCTACCGTGCCGGTATATCCCATTTTTTTATGCCGCGGGGCCTTCAGCACCTGCGGGGTCTCACACAACAGCAAGTCGCCGGAAGAGATCAAGGCGCAACTGCGGGAGTTCAAGAGCGGTGATCCGGGGATGCGCGGTGCCGGTGTCTGGCAGATGGCAGACATCGAGGATTATATCCGGCAGCGTTGCGCCGATGTCGATCCGGCTTCGGGGACCGCGACCAGCGTGCCGCAATATCTCGGGCAGCTTCGGGAAAGTCTTGCCGGCAGTTTCCGCTGAATTATTTACGCAGGTTCTGAAATGGCGGCCTCCAGAACAGGGGTGATGTTCTGATTCACCCGGAAGAAATTATCCGGATCGTATCTCCGTTTGATGGCCACCAGGCGATCATAGTTTTGGCGGTAGCTGGCTTTGATACGGTCCTGGCCCTCGTTCATGATAAAATTCAGGTATGCTCCGCCGGAAGAATAAGGATGCGTAGCTTCCCAGTATTCCTTACACCAATTGGTGATCTTGTCCGCGTTGGCGGGATCGGGATCGACGCCCACGATCACGCCTGCATATTTGGCGTCCCTGTAAGCCCAGGGCGTTGCATCGGCGGCTACTCTACCAGCGGCGCCGCTAATGGGGTACAGGTGCATTTGGGAGAGCGGCGTCGGGATCTTTCGTCCAAACTCATGGTGCTTTTCCCGCGCTTCGGGTCCGAGCTCGCTAAAAAAGTCGGCGCGCCAATACCATTGGAGCCCCGGCGGGAACAGGCCGTCGAATAATCGTTGGATCGCGGGGTAGGGCATGGGGCCCATGTGTTCGAAGATCGGTTTTTTAGCGCGGACAGGCTTAAATACCTCTTCCGCTTTCAGCAAATCGCCGGCGTAGCACCAGACGATGCCGCAAAACTGTTTGTGGTGAAGGAATTCGGGGAAAGGCGGACCGGGGATCGTGAGCACGGCGATGAAACCGTTGAGTTCTTCCGGGGCCTTGTGGATGAAGTCGTGGTACCATTCCATTATTTCTTCGGTTTGTTCGATGGGCCAAAGTGTCGGGCCGCCGAAGACTTCGCTGACATGATGCGCCTGGAACAGGAAGGACGTGACGATCCCGAAATTGCCGCCGCCACCGCGGATGGCCCAGAAGAGATCGGCATGCCGGTGAGCATTTGCGGTCACGACTGTTCCATCCGCCAGAACGATCTCCGCCTCGAGGAGGTTGTCGATGGTCAGCCCATATTTCCTGGAGAGATAACCGACGCCGCCACCGAGCGTGAGACCGCCGATGCCCGTCGTCGAAATGATCCCGGCGGGAATGGCCAGGCCGAAGGCGTGTGTGGCATGATCGATCTCGCCAAGTGTGTTCCCGCCGCCTACCCGGACCGTTCCCGTAGGCTGGTCGACGATCACATATTTAATTCCTGACAGATCGATGACCATTCCATCGTCGCAGAGGCCAAGGCCGCCGCCGTTGTGCCCGCCGCCCCTGACGGCTACAAGCAATCCATGTTCCTTGCCGAATTGCACCGCAGCTACGACATCTGCGACATCCGTGCATCGGACGATCATGCCGGGATGTTTGTCGATCATTCCGTTGTAGACTTTGCGTGCCTCATGGTATTTTTCGTTGGAGGGAAGGATTATCTCGCCGCTGATCCGGGAGACCAGGTTTTCAATGGCGGTGTTATCAAGGTTGCTGACTGGGTTTGCCATAAAAAAAGTGTTTGATGCCCTAAAATTTGTTTGAGTGGGTCAAAGGTAGGTCCCGGAGAATCCGGTGTCTACTACATTTGGTTCAAATGTTCGCAAATTTGATTCATGGTGGTGCGGGCGGCGGACGGTGATCGGCAGATAGTGGGTAGCGGGCGTGGTCAGTGGGCCAGTTCGGCAAGATAGTCGGAAGGTAAGCGGCCGTATTGTTGCTGAAAACATTTTGCAAAATAGGAAGGGCTGTTGAAGCCGGCTTCGAAAGCCACTTCGGAGACGTTCCTCGTGTGTTTGTTCAACAGGCTGAGGGCCTCGTTGAGGCGATATTCCTTTAGGAAGGAGTTGGGTGACTTGCCGGTGAGGGAGATCATTTTCCGATAGAACCGGGATTTACTGTAACCAATGGGTTTTTCAAAATCGTCGACTTTGAAGTCGGCATTTTTCCAGGCCGATTCCGTAAAATCCATTAAGCTGGTCAGGAATTGTTGGTCCATGGGTGTAAGGCAGTGTGCCTTTTTCCCGTTAGGAAGGCCGCTTGGTTTTTCGCTGTCGTATAGTTCCTTTACCTCGGAGGAAAGAATGATCTCGCCTTTGACGATGCGGCACATCCGTTCCACCAGTCGAATGGCGTCTTCAAATAAAGCCGGCTTGTCGGTCACCGGCTCGCCTGCGCTAAGACCGATCTTGAGTGCGGCGTCGTCGCCGGGCCGGCGGGTTTTGTTCTTTTCGAATTGCGACTGGATCTCGAATGCCGAGTGGACGGCGTTGGCAACCGAGGTAAAGGAGATGATGAGGCGATGGTCATTTTGTCTGACGAGTTTGCCGCCGGAGGAGAGGAAGATAGTATGAACGGTTTGGTTGAATTGATCCAGATGGCGCCTGGTGTGTTCGGAGATGCGTTGCGCGGTTGAAGACGGTTTCAGCGCCGTCAGCATGAAAACCCTGAATGCCGGTTCGTCAATGACGTATAGCGCGTCGGCGCCGGTTTTTTGGGGATCTTCGATCCGCCCGAGAAAAGCTTCGACGAGGGTGGGGCTGACTTCGATGATGCGGTTGGGGACCTGACCGTGGGCATGGTTGTGCATGGCGGTGACCGCCGCGACATCGGGTGCTTCGATGAGACAAAAGGCGGTGCTTCGTTGGGGGTCGAACCAATAAGTCATTCCCCGGCAACCGAATTGGTGCTCGATCCTGAGGTCTTGCTGATGTAGTTCAGCCACCTGGGCTGCGGTCACGTTATCGAGAATATCGTGACGATCCATGTAGATCGGCATATGGCAGATTTTTAATTCCAAAAATAGTCATATTTAATGTAACTTTAATACGAGGAGTAATTGGTTTATGCATAATAAGCTAATCTATTGGATACCCATCGTCGGGGCATTTGTCAGCCTCGTGCATTATGACAAGGATAATGAAATGGGCGCTTTCTGGGGCTTTTATCAAACGGCTATGCTGCTGATCATTATTTGGGCCGTAGCGTGGCTTTCGACGTGAAATGCGTCCTGTACCTAATGACCCTCGGGCTTCAACCTGCTTAGCCAGGCAATGGCATTCGGGTTACGGGGATCCCTTTTCAATATCTTTTCGAGGCGTACACACGCACCGGCTGGGTTGCCCATGGTAACATAAAGGCTGGCGATGGTGCTGTCGGCGGAGGTTTTGCGCTGAGGGTCCGTCGATACGGCACGTTCCAGGCGGATCACCTGTTCGGTATAGCGCCTGACCATCGCCACCCGATGGTCGGGTGTGGTCTGGGCGGCATAGTCGATATAGGGCATTGCTTCGCTGGGTCGGTCGAATCCAAGATAAAGGACGAACAGCGTCCGGGCCTGTTCGAAGGATGGGTTCAGCCCAAAAGCCTGTCTGAAATAAAATACGGCCTGTTGCAGGTCATCGAGCTTTCCGCAGATATTGGCCGCCCGTTCGAAATAAAAAGCGTCATATGGATGCTCCAGCGTCATCGCCTTCATGATGGTCCCTGCACGGACGAGGTCGCCTGCGGTCATATACAGCTCATAGAGACTATCCATTGCCGTCTGCCAGCGCATCTTTCCCAAAGCCACATCGTAAGCCAGCTTTTGCTCGTTGGTGATCACGGGTAGGGAGTCCTGTGCCGATCCCTGGGTGAAGGGCCAATTCCTCTTTAGCTTCTCGATCTTATAGGCGCCGGACAGGGAATCCAGTGCCGTAAGGGGCATGTCCTTCATCAATTGCCGCAGGGTAATTTCGGAGGCTGTATCCTGTTCCCCGCCGGCGGAAAAGAAACGAGTCCTCTTCAGCTCCCTGTAAAAAGCATCCGAGAGCAATGCATACCCCGTGAGATTCGGATGAACGTGCTCCAGCAGCAGTTCATTACCGATCAGGTGGCCGGCGGACCAGGCTGCGAATTCCGCATGGGCATCGACCAAATGGGCATCGGAATATTTACTGCACAGATGGGCGATGATGTCATTGATGGCAGCGGGAGCCCTGAAACGCAGGCCATCCAGGTCGATGGCGTTTGTAAAGTATACCCTGGCCTGCCCGGTATCTCTGAGCTCGTAAGCCAACTGGCCCAGGGAGTACTGGTTTGCCGCATTGTTTTCCGGCTCCACGCTGACGAATGGCTTCATGTCCTTTTCATTGCTGACGAGGTTGCTGAGATAGACGGGGATATGCCGGTCGGAAAAGAGCTTCAACGTCTCGTCTATATTGGCCCCGAACTGGTCCAGTCCACGCTGATATACGACCGATCCGTAGGGTATATGCGAATCGGCCACCATCAATTGCATCAGGGTTTCCCTGGGGTAATTCCTCTCCGCCCTGAACAGGCCCAGGAGTTTGCGGTAGCCATTGGTCAGAAATTGGGTTAGACGCAGGCGACGCAGCGCAAGCATGAGCCGTATCAGGGTTCGGTTGCCCGATATCCGGCTCGTGGAGGCCACTCCCAGCGTCCCGTAATATTCATTATGCCCGGAATAGATGAGCACGGCGTCGGGCTGATAGTCCACCAGCTCTTTTGCAAATCCCAATACCGTA
>Ga0210396_10000883_pt1 | contig 34638 bp, 38 predicted proteins | sample IncBWH17OmetaG_FD_155466 | JGI IMG/M metagenome (GOLD analysis project Ga0210396, IMG submission 155466) | Forest soil microbial communities from Barre Woods Harvard Forest LTER site, Petersham, Massachusetts, United States - Inc-BW-H-17-O ...
ATTCCATATTCGGCGGCATTGATAATGCGCCACTCGACTGCATATCCGATGTCGTTCAAGGACGCGAGCATGATTGCGAAGTCGCGTCCGCGCTGAGAGGCTGGGGACTTCAGAAGTCTGTCCACGTTCTCAAGCATCAGATATTTGGGGGCCTTCGATCCTTTCTCGCTGAGAATTCTGTGTATCTCCCACCACAGCACCCCTTTCTTTCCGTGGAGACCGGCCGCCTGGCTCAATGTACGGGCGACAGAGTAGTCTTGGCAGGGGAATCCGCCGACCAAGAGGTCGTGGTCTGGAATGTCCTTCACTTTTACTTTTGCGATATCCTCGTTCGAGTGACCTTCTGGACCGAATCGTGCGACATATACTTCGGACGCATGTTGCTTCTTTGTGGCCGGTTCCCACTGATTGTTCCAGACGGTACGATAACCCTGAAGACGCTTCTTTTTTGACCCCTCCAGCCCGATACGGAAACCTCCTACACCAGCAAAAAGCTCCACAACCCGGAGCTCTTTTTTCTTCTCTTTTGTCTTTGATTTCATCCTCGTGAGTATACCGCCGAAGCCTTTTTCGATCAACCCGTCATTGCCTGTTGGTAACTCAAGCGGTACAGTGTGAACCACACATGGCTGTAATTGACCTGTCAAACATCAAGACCGCTGAGGAGCTCGAGGAGATTGCCAAACGCGACCTCGAGGGAAAGACCCTTGCTCAAGTCGCCGCGAAAGTAGCTGAGAGTGACTCAGTTTCTCGTGTGCTCTCCAAGGCCGGTGTTGGATACGTTGTAGAAGAGGGGTACTTCGGACTACAAAAGAACAACAGCGCGGCGCCGGACCTGGCGGCATTGGGCGTCGAGATAAAGACCAGCCCGCTGAAGATGGGGAAGGACGGAAAACTGCGGGTGAAGGAACCCTTGTCTTTGAACATCATCAACTACAACGCGGAGCACAAGAGTAAGGACATCAAGGAATCCTCGCTCTATAAAAAGAACCGGAAGATACTTTTCGTGTGGTACATCCATGACGAGGGAGTACGTTCCGGGTACATCATTAAATACGTTTTCCTGTGGGAGATGGGTGCCGCCGTGCGTGCCGAACTGGAGCCCGACTATCAGGCAATCCTCGACATGATCCGACAAGGCAAAGCGCATCACATTCACCAATATCAGCATAAGTATCTGACGCTCTGCCCGAAACACGGCGGTACTTTCAAGGACCCGAATGACAAGAAGTCGAAGACCACCCAACCGTTCAGCAAGGCCCCGGCCGAGATACGGGCGTTCCGTCTGAAGAACTCATATATGAATATGGTCATCCGACGTTATCTTGCGAAGTTCGAACCTGAAAAGGTCAACGAATTCGTTGCTGCGAAGAAGGTCGCCTGAACGGCGTTTCCCAGCCCTTTCGCGAGATGCTAAGAATATTCCAATCTGGCATAATCCCGATCCGGGTATCGGTCCCCGGGTCGGCATTAACCAAAAAATCGTATGACAAAAGTACTTACACACACCGAATATCAGGACCGTCTTAAGGGCCTCCGCACGCCGCAGGACGCGGCGGCATTCGCCCAGGAGCTATTAGCTCCGATGCTCGCTGGGCTGCCTAAAGACGAACCGGAAGAAGAGGAAGAGCCTACGGCTCCGCGAAAGCGCATGGGCAAGCGGCTCTCTGCCGCAGACATTATTAGCCGCCAGACTCCGGGCACGAGCCCGTGGTACGAAGTCGCTTCAAATGACAAAGAGGCGATGGTCATTTCGCTGTATGCGAAAGGCCTCACGACGCGGGATATCTCCAGCTACATGAAAGCTCATCAGGGAATCGAGATCTCACAGCCAGGCGTATCGACGATCACCGACAAGGTGTTTCCACTGGTGAAGGAGTGGCAGAGCCGTCCGCTCTCATCCTGCTATCCAGTCATGTACCTCGACGGTATGCACTTCAAGGTGCGCGATGGCGGCAAGATCGCGTCGAAAGTCGCGTACATCGCGATGGGCGTAAACCAGTACGGCATGAAAGAAGTTGTCGGCATCTGGATCAGCGAAACCGAGTCGGCGAAGTTCTGGCTCGGCGTGCTGAACGACATCAAGACGCGCGGTGTGGACGACATCCTCGTCGTGTGTGTCGATGGCCTCAAAGGTTTTCCCGAGGCCATCAAGGCGATTTATCCGCAGTCGGAAGTGCAGGTATGCGTCGTGCACCAGATACGCCATACCGTCATGTTCATTCCGCACAAAGACCGCGAAGCGTTCTGCAAAGACCTCATGCTCGTCTACACCGCGCCCTCGGAAGAGGCGGGGCGCGAAGCATTGCAGCAAGTCGGCGAGCGTTGGCCGCAGTATCGCGCGTATCTCAAAAATTGGGAGAACCGATGGGAAGATCTCATGCCGTTCTACTCGTATCCTCAAGCAATCCGCAAGATGATCTACACGACGAACGCGATCGAAAATCTTAATCGCCAGTTCCGCAAGGTAACAAAAACGACCACCGTGTTTCCGCACGATGAGTCGTTGATGAAACTACTGTGGCTCGCACAAGCCGATATGTCTCTCGGCAAAACGCACACGGTCCGCAACTGGAGCGAGATAATGGCCCAGCTGTCTATCGTGTTCCCGGACCGTATCCAATTCTAACAGCTTAAAGTGACCAACTAATTAACCCATGCCGATCCGGGTTGGTACCCAAGCAAAGCCGCTCTATGAGCGGCTTTGCTGTACAGGGGAAAGAGGTTCTATACTGGATAACCCGATATGTTTAACTTCTTCCGCGACCAACATGTAAAAGACTTGACACAAATCACCAAATTTCTAAGGCTGCATTTGGATGATTTCGACCGGCACCGCGAACGCGTTCCTGAAGACCTCTACGACGTGACCTGTTTTCTTATGGAAGAAAACATAGACCTGTATGAGGCGATGGGACTTCTCATGCGTAAGCATCATTTCCGCAGCTGCATTCCACTTGCGCGTTCGCTTCTCGAGAATGCTGTAACTTTGAAGTACATATATGCGACCGACTCAGAGAAGCGGGCACAAAATTTAAAAAAGACCTCTCAACATTCATATTTACAACGTGTACGAAAACAGGAAGATACCGAGACCCGTGCTCGTGTGCTGGAAGTGTTTGAGGGGCAGCTTGGTGACTTCAATCCCAGGAAAGATCGCGCATCAGTGAAGACAATGTTCACGGAACTTGGGATGGAACGGCAATACGACGAGTGGTACGGGCGCCTTTCTGAATTCGCTCACTCGCGCTACCGCGGTAATCGAGATATGGCCGCCGACAGGCCCTTCAATAATTTTATGAGGCAGCTTGTATTCAAGCATGTCTTACTGCTCATTCTTGAATCAATCCGTGTGGCAACTGAACGCTTCGATCTCGATGGGGGCGTAATGATAATCGAAGACTATCCAGAAACGGGAGCAGTATTCTTTTACTCCACGAATCCAAAGAAGATGGGCCCGATTGGATTTCCTGGTTAATAACTTCCGTTAGAGAAAGTAGCTGACGCTCTTCCCGTATAGCTTTGCGAGGCGATTGAGCCAAATGGCCTCAACCCGCAATTCGCCGAGTTCTATTTTCGATATCCAAGACTGCGTGCATCCGAGCTTCTTTGCCACCTGCGTTTGCGTCAGCCCCGCTTCAAGCCGCGCCTTCTTGAGCCGGGCGACGAACACGTCTCTTTCTTTGGTATGAATGGACTTCTTCATACCCATAAGCCTGTATTCCGTTATAGGATATTCCAAAATGGAATATTCGTGATATCCTTACGGTGCCCATTTCGGGCGGCTGTTGGTAACTCGCTTCGCAAAGACCCGGAACCGAGCTAGGGTACAAGCCACTTAATCATATGGATGCCCAAGAAATTCCCAAGAAGAGTCGAGAGTTTTATAATCGCCCCTGGTTTTGGATTATTGTCGGGGTCGTCGTTCTTGTCGCAATCGGCTCGTCGAATAACTCTGGCTCTGGCAATGCCAGCTCGAGTGCACAGGACTCGGCTCCTGTCACCGTTACGGCCGCGCCTTCGCAGCCCTCAACGCCTACTCAAACAAATACGTCTAAACCTAAGACTGTTGCGCCCGCGCCCACTCCAAGCACGGCATCATCTCAACCAACCCAATCAACCTATGTTACTCCAAGCGGTGCAACAGTGAGTTCGTCTGGTAGCGTCGTAAGCGCACCGCCCGCGCCACCGGCATCGTGGCACACCGTCGCAACCTTCAACGGTACAGGAGACACGAATACGAACGACTTTACGATTCAGGGGTCGAAGTGGCGTGTCGATTGGAGTTTTGCTTTTCCGGCGTCCACCGCTTCATATTGCGAACAGAACGGTTGCAATATGGCCGTCCAGATTTACCAAGACGATGGAACGTACGTCGATCAATTTCTGGAAACAGGACAGCAGCCTTCGAGCGGAACGGTCTACGAGTACAGCGGCACTGGCAACATGTACATGCACGTCATACAAGGCAATGTGACGTGGAACCTGACCGTGGAAGATTACTACTAGCGCCGACTCATCAGCTGTCGGTACACGCCCTTCTCGTATTGCTCCCAATCCTGATCATTCTTTTCCTTCTCTTTCCGCTTCTGCTCGCGGTAGATTGCGGTCTGGATTTCCCGCTTGCGATTTAGGTGCTGATCGCACGCAGCGAAGTATTGCGGTGGAGGAACACGACCTTGTTCAAATGCAATCTTGATATCTGCGAGCCACAAGTCGTTCTTCCGAACTGCTTCCTGATCCGCCGTTTCCGCGAGCCCGGGCTGTGAAGGAAACACCATACCCGGCATCGTAATCTTGTCCATCGTGATGTGCGCGGCGATGGCGAATGCGTCCGCGAGATCGTCATGTTTCTCCGCGCCGAAGTTCACGAGCTGGATGATGAGATCCTCGCAATCCCGATCAGGGAAGACGATGATGCCTTCTTGAATCAAATGCGTGATAAGCGAGAGGCGCTGACGCTTGTCCTGTCCACGTACCTTAAACTCTTCGGCGGGAAAGCCGTCATGTCGCAGGTCTTGCGGCATAGCCGCCTGATACTGCACCGACTCGATATAGAGTGGTGTCGCGTGTCCACCGCCGAGGTGGAGCGAGATCATCTTCAGCTTCTTGCGCGCATCCGGGAAGGTCAGGTGCTCGTTGAGCGGGAACGGATGAACGTACGCTTTCCAGTCGCCCTCGCGGTTCCGGAACAACGACATAGACACAGCCGATGTGCAGTCGGCTTTTGTATCTTCAGTGATCGCCAAGTCAACGCCGGTGAGCGTCACGATGTAATCGGGGTCCTTTTCTATCGACGGCATCTCCGTATACCTTTTGATCCAGTCCCGCCTCACGACGGTTTCCTCGTCGTCGATGATTCTGAGAAGGTATTCGCGCGACCACGCCTGAATGGTCGGCACGGTCTTTCTGAGCGCTTCGATGGCCGCCACGTCCGGAAACTTTTCCGGCCACAGGATATTCCCGCTGTCGTCGAGGAGGGGGTATGACCTGAATACGCCGTCGAGCTGGTCCGCTTCGATGTCACGCCTGAGACGCACGATGAGTCCGTCGTCATGCAGCCGCGTGCCGATGACGACTACCTTGGTCCCGATGTCGCCCATGGGAACGATGTCGCCGAAAAGCTGGGTATACAGCTTGTCGCGGTTGTCTTTCGACTTCACCGAGGTCAAATCTTCCAAGTCGTCGAACACCATAAGATCGGGGCGGTACGCTCCGTGCTTGATACCGCGAATCGACGTATCGAGGGATACGGCGGTGATGCGGGCCCCGTACTTCGGAATGACGATGGAGGTTTGCCGCCATTCATCATCGGGCTCGTCGAAAGGCCCGAGTTCGCGCTTGAGGAAGTCATTGCTGGTCAGCTCGTCGATGATGTTTTTCATCGTCTGACGCGCCTGCTGCTGCGTCTTGCAGACGATGAGCACAAACTTCTTTTCGTGAATTCCAATGACGGACCAAATCGGCAAACTCAAGCCGAAGATCGTGCTCTTCGCACTTCCGCGAAACGCCTCGACGACCAGCAGCTTGTGCTTCTGATCCTGCGAGAGCGCGAACATTTCTTTTTGGAACGCCGCCGTGCCGTAGCGGGCGTGATGGCCCAGGAACGCATGGAAGAAAAATGCGTGGTTACGCCTCGCCGCCTCCCGGCGCAGCTTCGGGTTCTTTTTGATCAGTTCCGACTCCGGAACTTTCCGTTGTTGCTTGCTCATGGTGCTGTTCGTTATCGCTGTTAATTTCCTCGGGTAATCCTTCGAGCATGGCGAGCCCGCGTTCGACAATCGCGTTCTCGCTTTCGCTCAGCGCCTCGCGCTCTTCGGGCGTTGCCGCGCTGATCTCGAGCTTGTCCCTGAACTTCGGATTGCGGTGCCGCAGCCAAAACTGGATTGCCGGATAGTGGCGCTCCAGCATCAGGGAATAGAGCTGGTTTTCCCCGAGATCGTTCAGCATCGCTTCGCCTTCGGCGAGCGCTTGTTCCAAGGCCGTCTTGAATTCGGGGTCCTCATCGCGCCACTTGTACACGGTCGAACGGGCGACGCCGACCTTCTCGCAAGCGACCTGAATATTCGGGACCTTCTTCAGCTGTTCGAGGAACAGGTCTTTAACGCGATCCTTTTTCATACGCGCCTTGCCTTATCGCCGGTCAGCTTCTCGTAGCGATTTTTGATAAGGGTGGCGAAGATTGGATCCGTTTCGCAGATGAATGCCTTGCGCTTCAGCTGCTCGCATGCGACTAGGAGACTGCCCGATCCGCCGCAGAGATCGAGTACGTTGTCGCCGACGTGCGTCACGCGGCGCAACGCTTTCTCGTATAGGGTAATCGGCTTTTGCGTTGCGTGCTGATACTCGGCCGAGGAAAGCCGCTTCACAAGCCAGATTGAATACAGGTCGATTAGGTCAAGGATGAGCTGGTTGCCGGTTCCAAGGTCGCGATTCTGGAATGTGGTGAGATTCTCAAGTTTGTCGTTGAGGTACGGTTTGCCGATTCGGCCGTAGACCGCGAACTCGGTTGCCTTTGAGAATGCGATCTTCGGAGTCGGCATCGCGTTGTTCTTCGCCCAGAGGCAGATGCGCTCGACCGTGATGCCGCACTCCTCGAAGAGCCGCTCCGTAAGTCCCACGAACCGCTCATCGCACCAGAACATGTAATGCGCATCCTTCTTGCCGACCGCGACGCTGTTCTTGATCAGTGAGCGGATGAACGCGCGATATTCTTCGGGCGAGCGGTTGTCTTTTTCCGAGCCGCCGTACTTTCCGTTTTTGTCGTAGTCCCAACCGATGGAGAAAGGAGGGTCCACGTCCGCGAAATCGATGCGGACATTTCCGACGAGCTTGCGCACTGCGCCCCCGTCCGTGCTGTCGCCGCATAACAGTCGGTGCGGACCGAGTTGCCACAGCTCGCCCGGTTGTACTGTCGGTTTCTTGATGCGCTTCAATTCTTTTTCGACGTCAAAACCATCGTCTTCCGTTTTGAGAACGTCATTCCACGCAGTCGCGATTACCTTGTCGTCCACGCCGATATCAAGGAGAAGTTCTGCATCGAAGGTGCGGAGCTTCTCGAAGTCCCAGGAGCCGCCGAGCGCGTTGCTTGCGACGAGATAGCGTCGCGCTTCCGCTTCGGTGAGCTTGCGCGAGGGAACGCGTACGGGGATTTTTTCCTCGCCGCGACCGAGAAGTTGGAGCGCCTTGATGCGCTGGTGCCCCGCGAGAATACGGCCGTCGAGATCGACCGCTGGAATCTCGACGAGGTTGAAGCGCTGAATGTTGCGCTTGAGGTCTTCGAGCTGCTTTGCGCTGATTGTCCTCGGGTTTTTATCGTGCGGGACGAGGTCATTCACCGTGCGCTCGACCGTAGACCAAAATAATTTCTTTGCCATAAGGCATGAAGGTTAAACTGGTATAACTTAATAGTAGTGATTTACGCTCCGTTTTTGTTTTTCATTGGCAATCGTTGATGTGCCGCCAGAGAGTGGCTCTATATAGGCCTTTTATAGGAGACGATTTCGCGCTCGCGCTTGAGCGCGGAAAAATAAAAGCGTATGCTTGTAGAGTATTGTATGGTTAGTCAAGTCGATTTGATCCTCGCTGCGCGGCCGCTTTCGATAACGGGAGCTGCAAAGTTCTTGGGCGTGCATCCCAACACGCTCCGGAATTACGAAAAAGAGGGCCTGCTCATGCCGTCGTTTTACCTACCGAAGCGGCACGACAGGCGATACAAGATCGCCGACTTGCGCGCGTTCCAGAAAAAGCATTGGCGTCGGCTCAAGGCCGCAAAAGCGATGCAAAAGGCGAAGAAAAAGCGATAAGCCGACTTATCCCCAGGTCCGATACGAGAAAAGCGCTCCCGGATATGGTAGCGTAAAAAGTGAAGCAAGCGACTCCCGTCAACGAATATCGCTTCTTCGCAAACTTATCTTCCCGATCGCCTCTAACATGAAAACCGAAACCTTTACTTTCCAAGTCGAGTCAGACAAGCATCGGCTCTAGCACACCTGCAGAGTGTACCTCTGCTCGGTAGGGTAACAAGGGGGTGGGTGTGCACATCTCCTCCCTTCAACGACACCATCAATATGGCAAAACATTTCCCAAAGGGCCCAGATGGGCGTATGCGCGACGAGAACGGTGAGATTCACCGGAAGCGCGGCGACACGCACATCGGCACCATTGAGAAGGAGTACGGTATCGATCTTGGGGTGAGATCCGACACGAAGCTCGGAAATTACCTCGACGATAACGGTTACGACTCCTTGTCTCAGATGCTCCGAGATCGATAGCGATTGGGAGTCCTTCCGCGTCGGCGGCGCTGCGGTATGGCGCAGTGCCGTCGAACGTGGCTTCCGAAAAGCGATACAACTTATACAATTAAATGATTCTCTATGTCCGAGAAATTTAAAATGACGAAATTCCATGGCGACGGCGCGGGTTTTATGGAGATCCGCTACCAAGCTCTGCCGAACGGCAAGGTCGTCGCTTTCGCCGTTGCCGGGACCGACCTAAGCACGCTCCAATTCGGCAATCCCATCGACTTCGACAGCGAGTCCGATGTGCTTCTTGAAAAGCATCACGATTCCGACAAGAACATGGCGTTCGAATACGTGCCGAACTTCGGCTTCGACGAAGTAGATACTGCCCTCCAGGGCTGGTTCAAATTCTAGAATGAAATCGGACACTTGAATGTCCGATTTTTGTGTCCGATTTGTCTACTTTCAAAAAAATGACCCCTGCTGCGGACGCCTCGGCGTGCCGTTGCCGGAGTCGCCAAAAAACCCTTGTGGGGCTTGGAGCCCTGGGTACTAACTGCGGGCGGCCCGCCCGAAGACTTTTGTATCGGACCAACCCTGAGACCTACGATGATAGTGTGACCCAGAGCTCAGTTGATGGCCGAGTTTACTTCTCGGCGGGGCAATGTAGAGTTAATCAATCATGAAAAACCAACTTGGATTCATTGGGATCGGAGTTCTCGTAGCAATTTTAGTAATACTCACCATCATCGGCGGCGGGGCGTATTACCTCACGTATCAACAGCCAGCACAGCAGACGGCTACGGATAATCTCGACAGTCTCAAAACGCTTCCGACGTCAAACACGCAGCCAAATACACAGACAGCGACAAATAGCACATCCGCGACCACAAGTACCTCATTTGCGGCAACCTCTGCATTTGGTACTCGAGGCCAACCCGTTACGTTCTCAACTTCATATGGTGGCCAACACGACGCGCAGACGGCATACTACGTCGATTTTGGCAACAACAGACTACGATGGTTCAGTTGCGCTAATCCCGCCATAAGCGATCTCACAGGTGCCTCGACAGAATGTTTGCCCGCGATATTTCAGTACGTATATCCTGGGAGCGGCGAGTACAGCTATACCGTGACGCTCCACAGAGTCGACATTCCGGCAGGCGCGACGCCGCAGCCAGCATATCGCTGGAGCTCAACAATAGTCGGAACGACAACAGTGGCCGTGAGCGGAACCGATACACTGCCTCCTCCAACCTGCACACTTACGGCTTCGCCTACCGCCGCAGTGGTCGGACAGATGATAACCATTTCGTGGAACGCAAAGAACGCCGACGATTATGGGCTGGGCGGCACCGGTGCATGGGTTGGCATGTCGCCAGGAAGTATCGGTCTCTTAGATCAGATGAAAACGATAGCTAGCTTGAGTGGCTCTCAGACCGTTACTGCAGAAAAAGCGGGATCCGAAACACTGGGGTTTGAGGTTAGCGGTCCTGGTGGCGATGGTACAGGCAAATGTTCCGTTACCGTTACTGCATCGCAGTCGCCGTTATCGGTTTCCGTCCCCGGTATGAGCACCTATACAGACCCAGATTTCGGATTCTCATTCGGGTATCCGAGTGCATGGGCACTCACGCAGATATCAGTTCAAGATCCCTCTATCTCTGGCACTATCGTCAAAACTTTTAAGATCACTGATCCGTCGGGGCAGAATGGCTTTTACGTTGAAGAGATTACGTCTTCATCGGGCTCAATAACGGTTCCGACAGCGGGATGCTCCACAACCTACTCGTACACGAATCAATGGATGGGAACTATTGTCGGCTGCGATGGTGCTGGCGCATCCAGTCCTGCTCAATTAAAAACTACAACAATGGGCGGTCTTCCAGCCTTTGACACGCAAGCTGGCCTCAGCAGCGATGGAAATATCGTGCCGCTCAGTACGGGCGGCTCGCACTGGGTTTTGGTGAATTGGTTCGGCTCTATTAACCTAAGCGCCACACCGTTAACGAACACTATCGTGACTACTTCAGAAACACCCGTAAGCGGATCAAAACAGACTGCCACGCTTCAAGCCGAGCAGCAGGCTTACGCGGGGCAGTAACCCACAGGCCTTCGGTTGAGTGTTAAAAAACCGCCCCGCAACGCTTATAACGCCTCATTAAAAAGTTCGAATCCCGAGTACGCCGCAGGTTTCAATACCAAGTCATGAAGGAGAAAAAATTCTTGGATGCATTGCAGGGGCATTCCGATCAGAAGGTTAATCTGTATGTGACGGGAGGCGGTCAGAACTCGGCATTTACCGCGGGAATGCTCGCGGCTATCGCCGCTCTAGGCTGGACCGACAGATTCCATCGCTATGTCGGTCAGTCATCCGGAAGTTTCTCGCTCATGTTTTTACTTGGTTATGCGACCCATGACGGCGCATCGGGTTATTGGCGCGCCCTGCCAAAAGCATATAGCAGCCGGCAGCTGGTAAATCCGTGGCGATTGCTGGACCCGTTCCGCCCGATCATGGATCTGCATTATATGGTCGATCAGATGTTCGATACCGACCCCCGGATCCCGTGGGGGCGCGTGCTTGAACATCCGGCGAATCGGGAGGGTCGTTTTTTGGTTCAAGTACTCGACGCGCGTGCGGGCAAAAATCTCTTCCTTTCAGGCTTCAGGACCGAGCGTGCGTTGCGCGCGGCGATCAAGGCTTCGTCCTGGATACCTCTTTTGGCCGGCATGAGGCCGTTTTGTCTCGATAAGGATCTTCTGGCGGAACTGTGCGTTACCGACTCAGAGGGCAAGCAACTATATCCGGACGAACTCCATACCTATGACGGCCAGCTGGCCAACTCGTTCTTCGGCGACACCTATCGGGCTCATCCGGAGGAACTGCACCTTATCCTCACCAACATTGCGCTCGACGGGCGCGGGCAGCTTACTAATCCGTTCGGCCCGCGCCTGTTGAAGTTGGAGCGGTTCCTTTCATATGTTTTGTTCTGGTGGTGTCTGCGCGCGCTACGTGCGTATCACAAGAGTATGTTACAAGGCGGTCAAAGGCGCGATTTCGATACACTCGATGTGGAGACGGTTGACGGGAGCACGAGTGTTATCGGCGTTTTCCCGACCGAGAACATACCGATCGGGCGATATAGTTTGGACGAATCGAGAATGCGACGGGCGGTGCTCTCGGGTTTTGAAGCTGTCTATCGTGCGCTCGGACTTTCCGTCGGCAACGTTCCTTGGTAAGACGCGCAACCCGGCGCGCAGGCAGTCCGAAACCGCTCTATGTAAATGAAACCGCCCGTGGCTTGCGCCACGGGCTTGGGGGAACAGTCTTTTTTGTCGCCTTCTTCGGGATTCATCGAATCGCTTCTGCCGATCGAATCGGTCAGGAACTTTTCCCATGCGGCGATGTCACGCTGATTCCGCGGGGTGAGGTTGCGCTTGAGAAAAATCTTGGTCTCCTCCCACGTCAGACTTCGCTCGGTGACGATGCAACTCGGCGGAATGAGCGAGAACTCGCGGAGTTTTTCCCCGCAACCGATGTCGGCATTACCGCTCACGAGCGCGAAGTACATCTGCCGTTGATCGAGCGGCGTAAAAACGCGCTGATTCTCGAATTGGAACGCCCACATGTCGCCGGACGTCGTGTGCAGGAACCCGAGCCCGCCTTCGATCTGTTCGATGGAGCCGTTCGGGGTCTTGAACGATGAGCCGGTAAATCCGAACCGCCCGTAGAAATGGAAAAGCCGGTCGCATTCACTTATCGGCTTGCCCGGAAAATCCGCGGCGATCGCTCTCGCTCCCGATAGCCACAAGGCGATCGAGAATAACGCGCCAAGCACCTGTTTCATCTTGATCCTCCAAGAAGCGTGAATGTCAGCCCAAATGAATACCATCTCATGTGTCTCGTGTCAATAACGTGGAGCTTCGTGTTCTACCAGTAATAGCGGCACGGAATGTCCATCTAATAGAATTCAAGATCTCAACGATCTTGACCTATGAACATACACGAACACCTTGAACGGGTCCGCGAAAGTTCCGAACGCAGGGGGAAAAAGAAGAGAAGCCGAAGAGCAGGAGGAATTGCGGGAAAGGCGCGCCCGCGAAGACGAAGCGCGCCGCAGAGAAGAGGAATCTGACAATTGAATTGAGTCCGATTGAGTCGCAGGGGGCAATCGACTAGTATGGGCGCATGCCAGGTGGTGGAATGCGCGGGGCATGGGCACTTCGTAAAGATGCGTCCGTACTCAAACAACATGTCCGAGCGGGAACGACCCGTCGCGTTCTTGAGTATGCAAGACCGTTCGCTTGGCTGCTCTTCGTCTTTTTGTTGCTCATTATACTCGACGCCGGTATCGGTATCGCCAACCCGCTCATCTATCGGGCGATCATCGACGCGGGTATCCTCGGTCATGATCCTTCGATCATCGTCAACCTCGCGCTTCTAGTCGCCGGACTCGCCGTCATCGATGTGGCACTCTCGCTCGGCGAGCAATATATTTCCGCGTCGATCGGCAACAAGCTGGTGCTTTCCATGCGCATCGAATTGTTCGAACATATCCAGCGCATGCCGCTCGCGTTCTTCACGCGCACGCAGACCGGCGCACTCGTCTCGCGGCTTTCGAACGATGTTTCCGGCGCGCAGACCGCATTCACGGACATCCTCTCCAATGTCGTCGGGAACGCCATCACCGTCATACTCGTTCTCGGCGCGATGTTCTTCCTTTCGTGGCAGATCACGCTCGCGGCGCTCGTCCTCCTGCCGCTTTTCATCCTGCCGGCGCGGCAGATCGGTCGTATCCTGCAGCAGATCACGCGCGATAGTTACGATCTGACCGCACAGATGAACAACGTGATGACCGAGCGCTTCAATGTCGCGGGCGCGCAGCTCGCGAAACTATTCGGTCACCCCAAGGAGGAAAGCTCGGCCTTCGCTCGAAAAGCCGGAGAAGTGTCCGCTATCGGTGTAAAGCGTTCAATATACGGCCGGATCCTCTTCATGGCGTTCCTGTTGCTCGCGTCGTTCGCGACCGCGCTCACCTACGGGTGGGGAGGCGTGCTGGCGGCAAAAGGTCTACTCGATGTCGGTACGGTCGTTGCACTTGTCTCATATCTCACTCGCTTGTATGGTCCTCTGACCGGTCTTTCGAACGTGCAGGTGGACGTGATGACCGCGCTCGTGTCGTTCGACCGCGTGTTCGAAGTGCTCGATCTCGAGCCGATGATCAAAGAAAAACCGGACGCTGTCACGCTTGCGCGCGGATCGGCGAAGATCGAGTTCGACCACGTTACATTCCGCTATCCAAGCGCTTCCGACGTCTCGCTCGCCTCGCTCGAATCGATCGCATTGCCCGAAAAGCCCCAGCATGGCGCGACGCTGGGCGACATATCGTTCACGGTAGAACCGGGGCAGCTCGTCGCGCTCGTCGGACCCTCAGGCGCCGGTAAAACGACCATCACGCAACTCATACCGCGCTTGTACGATCCACAATCCGGAAGCGTTTCCATTAACGGCGTTGATCTGCGTGACGCGACGCTCGCCTCCGTGCGAGCGCTCATTGGCGTCGTCGCGCAGGATTCGCATCTCTTTCATGACACCATTCGTATGAATTTACTCTATGCGAAGCCGGATGCGAGCGAAGCCGAGATCCGCGACGCGCTTGCTTCGGCCCAGCTGTTGCCGCTCATCGATTCGCTCGCGAACGGGCTCGACACACTCGTGGGCGATCGCGGCTACCGGTTCTCCGGGGGCGAAAAACAACGACTCGCGATCGCACGAGTACTTTTGAAAGCGCCGGATATCGTCATTCTCGATGAGGCCACGGCCCATCTCGACTCGGCATCCGAGCAGGCGATCCAGCAAGCGTTCGAAACGGCGCTTTCAGGCCGCACCTCTATCGTCATCGCGCACCGGCTTTCGACGATTCTCAAGGCCGATCAGATCCTCGTCGTCGAAAAAGGTCATATCACCGAGCGCGGCACACATCACGAGCTCTTGGCAAAAAGAGGCGCCTATGCGGATCTCTATCATCGACAGTTCGCGCAGGAGGAGAAGGGCTGAATCTTCACGCAAACATAATGTGTCGGCAGGTATGGTAACCCCTTAGTCTTTTATACGTCATTAGTTCTGTATGAAAACGGGGATCACGCTCACGCTGTCAGCGCTCACGGCGCTCGGAGGCACCGGCCTGCTTTCCAGTTTCCACATGCCATTCGTTTCTGACGGTTACTCTCCGCCCGCAGAATGCGTGCAGTGGTATGACGGCTGCAACATGTGTCAAAAAGAGATCGGCGACGTCGCGGTGTGCAGCGCTCGCGTATGCGCGAGTCCGGGTAAAGGATTCTGCCGCGAGTACGCGACGAGCACTGCCCGAAGTTGAGAGTGTGAACAAAGCGAATGCATGCGCGGCAATCGCGGTATCATGCCTGTATGACGGTCGCGTTCGTTCCTGTGTTGCTTGCCGGCATCGCTTCGGTGCTCATCGGCTGGCTGTGGTTCAGCCCGTATCTGTTCGGCAACCTTTGGATGCGCCTGACCAATCTTTCACCCGAGCAGGTCGAGCGTGGAAAGAAATGCATGTGGCTCATGGCGATCCTCGGGCTGATAGGAAGTATGCTCATCGCTTATGTGATGAGTTATTTCGGGATAGCGTGGCAGGTATACGATTGGGTCGGCGCGGTCAACCTCGGCATCTGGTCTTGGATCGGGTTCGCGGCTCCCGTGATGCTGGGGCAGATCCTGTGGGAACAAAAACCGGTGAGGTTGTACCTGATCAACGCATGCTACTGGCTCGTGTCGTTCGTCGTGATGGCCCTCATATTGTTGTACACGTCGGCGTTGATCGCGCCGGTTCAATCTATTGATCAGGGGACGGGAAATTATGTCGGCGGCGAATAATACTCAAAAGAAAAAAGCTATCTGGCTCTGCGTTGCGTTCGCGGGGCTCGTTTTGATCGTGATCGCGTGGTACGCATACGAGCTTTCGAACGCAAGGACACAACCTGTCTCAGTCACATCGGGCGCATCGACGACCTCAACACTGACCGGCACGGTCGTGAGCCCGACCTCGACCTCTGCGTACCCGTCTTCGTCTCTCGATGAGCAACACGGCATTGTCACGATCGACGGCCATACGATCTACGCCGACCTCGCGGAAAATCCGGCGCAGCAGGAACTCGGGCTCGGCAACCGCACCTCGCTCGGTGTACATCAGGGAATGTTGTTCCAGTTCCCGAACGATGATATTCACATGTTCTGGATGAAAGATATGTCGTTCTCCATCGATATGATCTGGCTCTCAGCCGACGGCACTATCATTTACATACAGCCGAACGTCGCACCAAGCACGTATCCCGAGGCCTTCGGTCCGAACGAACTTTCTCGCTATGTACTCGAAGTGCCCGCGAACTTCGCAGCCAATAACGGTATCAAAGTAGGGGACAGTGCAACGCTTCCATAATAAAAAAAGCGCCCGACGAACCGAAAGTCCGATCCGTCGGATGCTTTCTTGGTTCGTCGGGCTAGGCTGCCTTCCAGATAACGCAACTGGCGCCGGCGGCGACGACTAGTCCGATGAATGCCACGAATGGTGTGGACGCTCCGTCGATATGCGTGACGATATAACCGAGTCCGCCCCAAATTCCAGCGACGGATATTCCCTTGCCGATATATATCATTTTATGTGCCCTCCGATCACAAAACCAAATCTACTCTGCCATAGATTGATACCGAGTGCAAATTATGGTATGGTATCTGTCTGCGCAAGGCAGCCGCCCGCCGTCAAGGCGGGAGGAAAGTCCGGACACAGCCCGCCTTCACGGCGGGAGCAGGGTAGCGGGTAACGCCCGTCCGCCGCGAGGCGAGAGATGCGAGCAGAAACGCTGACGCCGAAAGGCCGATGCATCCGCAAGGATGAACTTCATGGAAACATGGAGATGAAACGGCAAAATTCTTACTCCTGTGCAAGGCCGTGCTTGTTTCGACCACGCGTGGAAACAAGAGTGCCGCTTGAGGTGAGTGGTAACACTCATCCCAGATACATGGTTGCCCTCGACAGAACCCGGCTTAATAGCGCAGTTAGGAACGGCCCGCAAGGGCCGTTCCTATTTGGTATACCATCACACCAAATTTTGGTGTGATGGTATACTCGGCCACAAACCCACTATGAGCCCATTCCAGCGATTACGAACCGGCGGCTCCTACCTCACGTCACGTGCCAGAAAATTCCTCGCGTCAGAAACGCGCGGCATGCATGAGGCGGCGTATCTGCTCGCGGCATTCGCGTTCGCATCGCAGGTGATAGGACTTTTGCGCGACAGAATTCTGGCAGCATCGTTCGGCGCGGGCCACACGCTCGACCTCTACTACGCGGCATTCTTGGTGCCGAATTTTCTCTTTAGCACCGTCGCATCGCTTTTGTCGCTGTACGCGCTGATGCCGATCCTCTCGCGTGTTGAAGAAGAGAAGAAAGGATTGATGATCTCGTTCCTGCGCGATCTCGCGCTCATATTCATTCTCGGCATGACGTTCGTCTCGCTCGTCGCGTACGTGCTCGCGCCGGCGCTCGCGCCGCTCGTCGCGCCGGGACTTGCCGCCGATCCGGTGTCGCGCATGCAACTCATTCTCCTGATGCGCATTCTTCTTCTGCAGCCCATCCTGCTCGGCATTTCCAATACGATCTCGTCACTGACGCAGCTTCGGCACCGCTTCGTGCTGTATTCGGTATCACCGCTCCTCTATAACCTCGGCATCATTTTCGGCGCTGTCTTTCTGTATCCGTATCTGGGCATTGCCGGACTCGGCATCGGCGTCGTCTTCGGCGCGCTCATGCACATGGCGGTACAACTGCCGTTCTTCTTCGCGGAGAAAAGCGAGGGGCGGGTGGGTACGCCGCGGCTGATCGCGCTCACCCGCGAGATACTCGCGCTCTCGATACCGCGCACACTGGCACTGGCATCCAATCAGATATCGCTCTTGGTCCTGATAGCCCTTGCATCCTTCCTCGTTCCTGGATCCATAACCATCTTCAACTTTGCATACAATCTTCAATCGGTACCGCTCACCATTATCGGTATTTCGTATTCCGTCGCGGCATTTCCGACCTTCGCGCGATTGTACGCGCAGGGCGCGAAAGACGAATTCAGCCGGTTCGCGGAGGATGCGCTCCGCCACATCGTGTTCTGGACGGTGCCGTGCACGGTATTCATGATCGTTCTGCGCGCGCAGATCGTCCGTACCATTCTCGGCGCCGGGCAGTTCAACTGGGATGCGACGCGTCTCACGGCCGCGGCGCTCGCGCTTTTCGTGCTGTCGCTTCTCGCCCAGTCCGCGACGTTCCTTATTTCACGCGCGTACTATGCGAGCGGCGACACACGCAAGCCCTTCTGGTTCGGTTGCGCGGATATCGGCATTTCGATCCTCTCAGCGGTCGGACTCTTGTGGGTATTCGACACGAATTTCTTCTTCAAGGAGTTCATCGAGGCGCTTTTGCGTGTCAATGACATCGCCGGCACGGGAGTCCTCATGCTTTCGCTCGGTTACGCGCTCGGATCCATCGCCGAATTCATCATCGGCTACTTCTTTTTCGCCCGCGACTTTGCGGTGTCGCGCGCGAGCTTCCGGAGGCTCTTTTTCGAGACCTTCGCCGCCTCCGTCATCGGCGGCGCGGTCTCCTATATCATTCTCGCCGCGACTGGACAGACCGGCACGATCAACACCACCGTCGGTATTTTCGCGCAGGGACTCGGCGCGGGCATTGCCGGCATCGTCGTTGCGGTCGCATTGTTGTGGCTGTTGAAGAGCAGGGAATTGCGCGAGGTGCTGGCCGCGCTGCGCCGCCGATTTGCCGACACGCCGCAAGTCGTTCCGGTGCAGCCGTCCGACGTGGAGACCACCTAGATGGCCCTGTACAAGTTCGATTTTCTTTGCCAAGCTGCCGGCAGCGATCTGTCCATACGGAGGCGTTCATGGGTCAGAAACGAAAGTTTGCCGAAGAACTTGCAACGGAGCCACTAGTTCATAAAGCGCTCGCTAAAGCGCTTTTAGCCTATTCTGGAGCGCACAGTTGGCACCCCAACCGGAGCAACGTATATATCTACGTTTCTTTGCTGCACGAAGGTCATATGGGATACGCCACAGGTAAGGTCGATCTTGCAGGGTTCAAGAAGCCCTGCAGGTCGTGGAGTGCGGTTGCTTCCGAGATCACGGCATCAAAATCGTTTTTTCGGATATTGGACAGGGCCGCATCCATGTATTTGAAATTAGACCAATGCTGGAGTAAAAATATTCGCGTCGATGTACTCGTTTATCGTCACGGATGTGCGGGCTTTGCTTCGAATGGGTCTGTTCGCATCAAGAGGCCGTAGTCAATCTGCTCTCGATATGCCCGCGCTCGATGCGCGGGCATACGTTTTTTTGCTTTGGAAGGCTTGCGCTCTAATGAATGAAGGAGCGGCTTGCCACGTACCTCTTACCTAGTCTTTAGGGCTTGAAAATGCTAGATTTTCGAGGTGAACATACGTAATTTCTCCATTATTGCGCACATTGACCACGGGAAAAGCACGCTGGCCGACAGAATGCTCGAATTGACCGGCACGATCGAACCGCGTCGCATGCAGGAACAGGTGCTGGATAAAATGGACCTTGAGCGCGAACGCGGCATCACCATCAAAATGGCACCCGTGCGCATGAACTGGAAAAAAGACGGTGTCGATTACGAGCTCAATCTTATCGACACGCCGGGACACGTCGATTTTTCGTACGAGGTGTCGCGCGCGCTCACGGCCGTTGAAGGCGTGGTACTGCTCGTTGACGCGACACAAGGCGTGCAGGCACAGACGCTTTCCGTTCTCGGTGTAGCCAAACAGCTCGGCCGCGTGATCATCCCTGTCGTTTCCAAGATCGATTCGCCCGCCGCGCGCGTTGCCGACATCAAGAGCGAGCTCGCGTTGCTCCTCGGCGTGGATGAGTCCACGGTGCTCGGTGTTTCAGGGAAGACAGGCGAGGGGGTGATCGATCTCCTCAACACGGTCGTCGAACTCGTTCCTCCTCCGGAGCATTCTTCCTTCACGCAGGGCCTCATTTTCGATTTCGGCTATTCGGATCACCGCGGCATTATCGTGTACATGCGGGTGTTCGGCGGAAGCTTTGCGAAAGGCGATACGCTTCGCTTTGTCGTGGCGGATGCGGACTTTACCGCGCTCGAAGTCGGCACCTTGAGTCCCGATGAAAAACCCTGCGAGAAACTTTCCGAGGGAGAGATCGGCTATATCGTGACGGGGATCAAAAAACCGGGCATCGCATCGGTGGGCGATACGGTAACGAGCGCGAAGCGCCCGGCTCCCGCGCTCGGCGGATACATGGATCCGACTCCGGTCATCTGGGCGTCCGTCTATCCTGAGAGTCAGGACGACCTGCCGATATTACGACAGTCGCTCGAGAAATTGCGCCTATCCGATTCATCGCTTTCGTACGAAGAGGAGTCCTCGGGCATCATGGGTCGCGGCTTTCGCTGCGGATTCCTCGGCATGTTGCACCTCGAGATCATCATCGAGCGACTGCGTCGCGAGTTCAACCTTACGCTCGTCGTCACGCAGCCGACGACCGTGTACGAGATCACATACATGAACGGGAAGGTCGAGGAAATATATTCTCCGGCCAAATTTCCCGACGACGGTACCGCGAAACAGGTGAAGGAAATGTGGGCCGATATAACCGTGATCACACCGACGGATCATGTGGGCGGGATATCGCAGCTCCTCTATGACCATGAGGCAAAGGTGGGGGATACACTGACCTTGCCGGATGGGAAGATCGAGTTGCAGGCGGAGATGCCGCTGCGCGAGCTCATGCGGGGATTTTTCGATAAATTAAAAAGCGTCTCATCGGGATTTGCATCGCTCGGGTACAAGCTGACAGGGATGCGGGAGGCTCACGTCGTCCGACTCGACATACTTGTTGCCGAGGAAGCTGTGCCCGCATTCGCACGTATCGTGTCCGCGCGTCGTTTGCATTACGAGGCAGAGCAGATGGTCGAGAAGCTGGAGGGCCTTTTGCCGAAACAACTTTTCGAACTGAAAATTCAGGCGAAAGCGAACGGTAGGATCATCGCCTCGCGCCGGAAATCGGCTATGCGCAAGGATGTTACCGGTTATCTCTATGGCGGCGACATCACGCGCAAAATGAAGTTACTCGAGAAGCAAAAACGGGGAAAAAAGAAAATGCTCGCGCGGGGGAAGGTGGATATTCCGAACGACGTGTTCCTAAAAGTGGTGAGGGAATCGTAGCGGGAACACCTCTTGACATGAAGCGATTTTTGTCCTAAAATGGCTCTAGTTAGCTCGGATACGGGTTTTCGCAGCAAATCCGGTTCCATCCTTTGACTTCAACAGCTGCAACACAGGAGATTGTCCATGCTCGGACGCACCATCTGGAGTGCTGTCGCATTGGTCGCCTATTTGGTGGCAAACGCGATCTACTCGCCGGTCGCCGCAGTGCTTTCGTCGCAGATTGCGACACGGCAGTTCGACGATTCCGACCCTGCTTTCGTTCAGACCGTCTTAGGTCTCCGGCTCTTGAGTGGCGTTCATGCGCTGCTCTGGCTGGCACTTATGGTCGCCCTCGTCGCCATCTGGTGGAAGCCGGCGGTCGCGTTCTACAAGAAGAAAACCGCTCCGGTGGTTCTCTTCATCGCCATGGCCGGCGCGCTCTTTGCCCTCCAACCGCAAAGCGCCTTTGCCTACGCCCAAACCGGCGACGATGTTGCGGAGTGGCTGCAAATCGAGTCGGATGAAGCCGCGTTTCTGATTCCGAACTTCGGCGCCACGTTGAAAAATCAGGAGCAATACACGCCTGACTACCTCAACAACGGCATCGGTGACAACGGCAAGCCGATCAAGGTGCCGGGGAAGTTCATCCAAATCCCGCATGGCAAACTGAGCGGCTCCGGTGGCACCACCGGGTTCTCCGCCTGGCTCGGAAAGGACTACACCACCAACACCTCCACGCTCGTCGTGGTGAAGCGTACCCAGTATAGTCGGGTGTGGACGGTCAAAGGCAAAGGGACAAACCCCGCACTTGACGAGTCCTTCGACTGTCAGACGGCAGACGGCCTCAACGTCAAGCAGATCGGTGTCACAACCATCAGCGTGATCGATGACAAAAATGCCGCACTGTATCTGTCGAACTACGGGCCCGAGCCGCTCGTCGATGTGAATGGCAAGCCGCTTGACCGCACCAAGATCGAAAACATCTTCGTCTCGGTCCGGCGTGCTCGCACGCTGAACACCGTGGTGGATGATGTCGGCTACGCTAACGTTCATGAACTCGTCTGCCATTACATCGCCATCGAGAAGTCTCCGGCGGAGGCAAGCAAGCACATGAACGCCATCATGGACTCGGTCAAGGACGACTACAAAAAACGCATGGCCGAGGTGGGCGTCACGGTCAAAATGCTCGGCTGGGCCGGCACCTGGACGTTCGACGACGATGTCCAGTTCGCGATGAACCAGGCGTTCAATGCCGAAATGATCAAGGACCATCTCGACGTGCTGGAGCGGAACGCGAACGTCAACCTCAAAGAAGGCCTCGCGATCGGCTTCCGCACCCATATGCCGGCCACGCTGTTCTGGGGCGGTAACGACCTCGTCAACAGTGCTGCGGTCGGTGCTGCCGCTCGGGCTGCGGGAACCGCTGCGCCGGTCGCTCCTCCGGCGAAGTAAGTCTTCGACTCAAATCCGAATTCGTTTCGGTGCCCTGCGGTTCATCCCGCAGGGCCTTTTCTTTTGATAAAACGGACGATGATCGTTACTGCCCCATCAACAGGTTCGTGAGTCCCGGCGCGAAGAAGATGACCATACCGATCACCACCAGAACGGCGACGACGCCCCAGAGGATGTTGAGAACTTTTTTCGTGCGTTTGTGGAACAGAAAACTCATATAGTGGTACGATTATACCCATATGGCGCTCGGGAGGCAACGGATGGATCCGACACGGCTTATATGGCGCAGGCTCGGCCTTGTCGTCTTGTTCGGTCTCGTTTGTTTTGCCGCTTGGAGCGTGTGGGGCGCGTGGCAAAAGGATCAGGAGTCGGGGGCGCTCGACCGCCAGTCGCAGGCGGCGCTCGCCACCCTCAGCTCCCAGCAAACCGAGCTACAGCAGAATATCGTGGACTTGCAGAGTGATCGGGGCAAAGAAGCGGCACTGCGTCAGGAGTATGCCGTGGGCGCGCAAGGGGAGGGGATGATCGTTATCGTTGACGCAAGTTCCACCCCGCCTCCCCCGCCGCCTACTTTTCTGGATAAGCTCCGCAACGCGTTCTCGTGGTGGTAAAATAGCCGGACATGGCGAAGTCCCCGAAGGTGATAGCCAGATATGTCCGCGATGTCCCGGTTCACATGAGAGCCTATCCTTGGGGACTTCTCAGGCCGCGCGTGGTTCGCGGGTATTTTCCCAACAAAACTTCCGGCGCGCACCAGAAAGCGTTCTTTGATGTTCTTCTTAAGGCAGGTTTCAAACGTACGCGCTGGCAGTTAATACTGCCGGGACAAACTGCGGGGCTCGTGAAGCGTATCCCGAAACGCGCTGACGGGACCGATCAGCTCCATATACGTTTTTATGACAACGGGACGATCGACTGCGAGATAGAGCATCACAACTTCGATCTCGAACACTGGTCGGGACCGCGGTACACAAGTATTGCAACGCTTCGCGAAATACTGCTTGCGAATCACGCGCAAATAAGCGACGCGATCGTATCGGAAATACGGAAACTTTTTGTGGAAAAACCTGCGTATTCTCCTGTAAAGAAACGGAAAGCCTTGGTATAGTCTGTCTGTTTGCGGGCGTAGTTTAGTGGTAAAACGAATGCTTCCCAAGCATTAGCTGCGGGTTCGATTCCCGCCGCCCGCATTGAACATAAAAGAGAAGCCGCACTCGCAAGTGATGCGAGCGCGGCTCAGCCGAAACGGTCCGACCCGTTACGGAAGTGCTTCATCGATCTTGGTGGCGACTTCGTTCGCGTCATGCGCCGCTTCGCCGAGACCGGTGACGGCGGTGTCACGCAGGACAGCGCCGGCGCCGCGGGCGGCAGCGCCATAGTCGATCGTGCCGTCGCCGATGTCATGAGCGGCCTTCGCGATCGAGTCGCGGTTGGAGAACATGAGCGACCCGAGCAGGAAGCCGATCAAGAGCGCCGGCACCCACACGAAGATCATCGCGACATCGAGCGGCAGCAGGTAGTCGCCGAGCTTCGCCACGAAAAACACCACGGCGAGGATCATGGCCGACACGAACCGCACCCACGGGCTGCTTTTGTAGAGCCAGAACCCGACTTCGCGGTTGAACACCAGCACGGAGATGACGCCGTCGAGGGCGGCAATGATCGCGCCGATGACGATACCGGCGATAGCGCAGTAGAAAGTGGTTTCGACGATGTTGCCGATACCGACGGTCAGGACGACAGCGACGCCGATGAGGGCGCATATTGCAATGATCAGGATATTCCGATTTTTGGGCGACATGAGTTTCAGTCCTCTTTGTTTCTCCCGCATGAGGGAGCGCCTGGTACCAACAAGGACTATAGGACAAAACATCTGGCTTGTCCAGATGCGCGGAAACATCGATTTCCGGGTGTTATGCAGACTTGCGAACGATGCAAAATGGCGTCATTTCGTCGGATTGGCCCATCGGATTGTCCCGGAAGAGCTTGCCGATGAAGGACTCGGAGATCGAGCGGGTGCTTTTCCCGAGAGAGAACGCACCACGGTAATTGGAGTCGAGAATAACGGTTTGGCAACCGAGTTTTGCTTTGATACGCCTCGCATTGCCGTTCGGGCTGTCGGGAGCGAGTTTCGCCGAGTGCGCATATTCGAGGATAAGGAACGACATGGGCAAGTCCACCGATTTCGCCTGTTTGCCGCAAAGATAGTAGAACGCGCCGCGGATACCGAGCGGTCTCGTAAGCGCTGAAACGACGGCCGCGAACAGTGCGCGCGGATATCCCGCTTCTTCGATCAGCAATTGCATCGCGAGCGGCGTGCCGTGCCCGAATCCGTGGAAGTCGTTCGTGCCGTAAAAATTGCTGACGTTGCGCGCAAACAGATAGGCGAGCCAAGACGGGTTTATCTCGCCCATGTCCATTACTTTTCCCTGCGTGATCGTGAGCGCTTTTTCGCTGACGAAGAGCATATCACCGCGCTTGAGATGCGGACCCGCGTATTCTTCGATGATCGGCAGCAGATCTTTGTCGGCCAACGTGATGAGGCGGGTTTTGACGAGAAGGCGATCGTATCTTGTGCCGTCGACGTCGATCGGTTTGTTCACCGGCGCCACATCGGGCGTTGCCGCGCGGGGCACGTTCACCGCAGCGATCTGTTCGGGTGAGACTTTCTCGCCGCGGAACATCGAGAAGAGCGTTTCCACGGCACGTCGGACCTCGGAAGGCGATTGATGTATTCTTGCGCGGGAACGGAGCAACTCGGTCGACTCCATATAAAGGATGTGCGCCTCGTCGATGCGTTTTACGGAGAACGTCGCCGTGATGTCAGGAGCGCCGTCACCGACGGCGGCGAGGACGATACTGTCTTCATGGGGCGTATACGTTATCGAGAAGCCGGTCGCACCTTTCATGTCGGCATACGTCAGGGATCTTTCGGTCGCACTCGAATTCGCCATATCGTGGCGTAAGAATACTATGGAACAAACGCCGGCTCAACGGAGGTATTTTTTACCGTATGCACGCATGGCCTCGACGACACCCTGAAAAGCCTCGCCTTTTTTGGTGAGGGAATATTTGACGCAGTTCGGTGCACCGCGCGTCTCTCTGCGCGTCACGATCTTTTCATGTTCGAGCAGTTTCAGTTTCTTCGCGAGGGTGCGTGAAGAGCTTTCGACCGTGGATCCGAGCTCCCCGAAGCGCTTCGGACCCTCCAAAAGGTCGCGCACGATGAGCAGGGAACAGTGATCGCCCACCAAGGCCGCCACTTTGCCCACCGGACAGGTCTTCGCTGCGCTTTTCATAGATATCCACATGGTAACAGAAGCGTGTCTACTTTACAAAGTAAAGTGGGGCGGTACAATGAGCCTCTAATAAAATTCACCACAAGTATATGGACACACTAAAAGTAAAGATCATCCTCGGTTCGACGCGTCAGGGCCGTTTCAGCGATAAGGTCGGTGCATGGTTCCTCGGAGAAGCGAAAAAACATTCCGATATGGAAGTCGAGCTGCTTGATCTGCGCGACTATCCGATGCCGTTCTTCGACGAACCGGTCTCGACGAGTTCCAAAAAGGAGCCCTTCAAGAACGAGGCGGTCGTTAAGTGGACTGCGAAGATCGCCGAAGCCGATGCTTACGTCATAATCGCGCCGGAATACAACCACTCGATGCCGGCCGTTCTCAAGAACGCCCTCGACTACGTCTACCAAGAGTGGAATAACAAGCCGGTCGGATTTGTAAGTTACGGTAGTGTCATGGGGGCACGTTCGGTCGAGCATCTTCGCCTCGTTGCCGTAGAACTCCAAATGACCCCTATCCGCAACACGGTCCACATTCCGGTAGACGTACTCGTAAAGGCCGCCGGTTGGGCCGGACCTGCCGACCCGAGCGTACTTTCCACCCTCGATGACAAGGCAAAAGGCCTTCTTGAGCAGCTTGCGTGGTGGGGGAACGCACTCAAGGTTGCGCGGAAAAAGTAGTGCTATAATCGCGCTATAAATATCATTAGAAAAATAATCGTTATCGTATGGCCGAACAGAAACAAGTCACGATTTACTCAACCCCGACATGCCACTTTTGCCACGCGGCGAAGGAATTCTTCGATGCCAATCGCGTCGCGTTCACCGATTACAACGTCGCGAGCGATCTCACCAAGCGTCAGGAGATGATCCAGAAGAGCGGCCAGATGGGTGTGCCCGTCATAGATGTCGGCGGCGAACTCGTCGTCGGTTTCGACGAAGACCGTTTGCGCGAGCTTCTCGGCGTCGCGGCGTAAGAAATGACGGGCGTTACGGCTGCTTCGACAGCTCCTTGCTGTCCTTTTCTTCGATGATGCGAAAAATGTCCTCCGCAGACTCTTTGCCCGCATGCTCGCCGAAGAGCGTGAGATTGTCCAATTCCTGCAACAGCACGATCGAAATGAATACGGCTGTGCCGAACAATATCTTAAGGACCTGCACGAGAAACGAATTTGCGGGAACGAAATCGAACGAGATGGCGAGCAGAAAGCCGAGCACGTAGATGATGGCCCATTGGAATGCGGCAAGCCGTTCCGCATACGCGGCGATGATCTTCTTGCGATTCTGCTGAAGTTCCTTGATCGCATCCCATATACCGTCGTAATACGAGTGACCGTCGATGGATGCGGTTTCGTCCGCGTTCAAGCCTCCCATTTCGGTAACGATGCGACTGATCGTGTTGGACGCGTGGAATTCGTTATACGCCCAATCGTTGGATTCGAGTATTTTCGTATAGTGAGCCTTGATGATCTCCCGCAGGTTGTCCTGCACTCGCGGCACGAGACCGTACACACGGTAGAGGAAAGAATATAAGCCGTCGCGTTCGGCAATGATCTCGGTGATGTCGGAATAACGGTCGTTCTGACGCGATATGAAAAACCCGATGAACAGCGTGAAGAAGAACGTCGTCGCCACGATGATGTCGGAATAGTCGGTGACGGACAGTTGTACGTTGAAGACGAACAATCCGTATGCGACGATGAAAATGAACGTCGCGAGGATCGAATTGCGCATTGTCTTTTCCATACCAGCAGTGTAGCAGCCGCGGCATTCAGAAACCGGCTTGTTAACACTCGGTTTTCCGACGTATGCGCATGGGGATATAAAAAGGTTCCGCGCGAAACGGCGCGGAACCTTGTCGTATTATCGACGGTGCGGATTGGACTCCTTTTTGTTCAGTGCGTAGAAGTGACTGCCGCTGCCGTTGTAGGCGGGAACGGTGTTCTTGTGCGCCTCGCAGAGGGTGCCGGTGCATGGCGCTCCGCACCGTACACCCGACCCGGGGTCTTGGTATCGGCAGCCCTCGAGCACCGGACTTTTCTTCGCTTGACGTCGGGCCTCGTTATGCTTTTCCGATCCAACGAGGACCTTGATCTTGCGGCGTGTAGAACGCAGCTTCCGCGCCGACGCCTTCTCCGCGGTTTCGGGGGCGGGTGTTCCATAGGCGATCTTGCGAAGCCGCATTAGGCTGGCAATGAAAACCGACGCCTGAAGGCGTTGCGCGCCGAACCTTCTCACCATTCCCGCGAAGAAAGCGAAATCGCCCGGAGCGAGAGGGACCAAGTCCATACGTTTTCGGCAGTCGCGCAAGACCATCATGAGATCGGTCGCCGGGATCTCTTTCGGGACCTTTCCCATCCACACAATAACCTTCTCGTGCCTGCTTATTTTAGCGAGCGCGATCCGGTACTTATTACTGAGCGAGCGATTGGCAATAGCTTCTTCTTTGGTTTTATATTCTTTACCCAACACTTCAGCTGTGTAAAGAGGCGGCCCTATGATTTGGGTCATTTGTATCCTCCACGTAAATGTCCAATTGCTGGTCTGCGAATATTATTCCATGAATGTAGATCTTTTGCAAGTAACCGTAAAGCGTTGTAGTCGTATTTCCCGACGCATCAATGCCCCGTCCCAGTCTGGAACCTGACCACGTCAAGCCCCACAAGGGTTTCTTGGGAGATTTCAGTTTAGCAGACTGAGGCGTCCCAGTCAGGGGTCTGAAAACCAGATTGATATAAAATGTAACGTCAAAAGGGCTTTTCCGGGATGTTACATTTCCCCCGATCAGTGGCCTGATTTCAGTGTAAAATAGAGACTATGGTGGAAAAAAGGTTACAGGAGCAAGAAACGTCTCTGAGTCCGACCCGAACGGCCACGCACAAGCGCCTCAAAAAAGAAGCGGAGGCGCACGCGCATTACATTCAGATGACGTACGGGCCAATGATCTGCGAAGCGGCTGAGACAGTCGCAGCGCTTGGCGAAACCATGCAGCCCTTGCTCGAAACAGTGCAGGCTGCCGCAGAGCCGTTGGCTCAGATGCAGGAACAACTGGCAAGCTTGTCTCTGCCAGTGATTGATGTCGATGCCTTCAATGGTATCGCGGACTACCTGTCTTTAGTTACGACAATGCCACGCCCGCTGCCGATAATTCAAAAATCGCCGGAGCCAGTCCGGTACGTTCCTGAGTCCGAGAGTCGGCCAGTGGTGGTGCACGTGGAACTGACCGATGAACATTGCAAGAAGATTGGCAACTCAATCGCAACCACTCTCTTGGAGAACAATGCGCTCGTGCACGTATACACGACAACCGCCCAAATCGATTTGGAGTATGACCACAAAGCGCGAACCGTGTCTCGCATCATCGGCACGCGCGAATACAAGAGCCGTTTTGATGGCCAAGATGACAACAAGCGCCGCGATACGTTTGAATGGCTCGTCCGAGCACGCCGCGCGCGACGATTACTCGACGTCAAGAAATTGAAAGAAGATTTGGGCTGTCCCAGCATTACGGCTGTGTATAAAGTCATCCAGGGGCTCAACAAAAAGCTCAACGATGATCTCTACGTCGTCGTGAACTTTGCGGACGGCAGCGACAAACTCGGCTACCACATGCACGACTCGATTGCGGTGCACGAAATTTAAGCTACCTACACATCTGGAGTGTGGATAGTAATTGAAAATGGCTCTAATGCAGAGCCTTTTTGAGTTGAGTCTCCAGCGGCTAGGTATGTTTTTAACGCGCCAAAACTGGTTCGATGATTATGCAGACCTTGTCTGCATTACTCGCTAACATTACCCGCTAATTACTAACAGTATGGCACAAAAACTATCATGGCGCACGGTCAAGCGCCGCCTGGGCGATTTGTTTCCACATGCTCTCAACCCGAGGATCGTTTCGGAAGCCTTCCGCAAGAAGCTTACCGAGATGATCAAGAAGTTCGGATTGGTCGAGATACCCGCGATTGATCTTGACGGAACTATCCTCGCCGGGCATCAGCGCATCGCCGCGCTCCTCGCACTGTACGGACCCGACTACGTCATCGAGGTGCGCATCCCTTCGAGGAGGCTCACGAAGTCCGAACGCGACACGTACCTACTCGCGAGCAATCGTTTGCACGCGGATTGGGACTGGGGTGCGTTGGCCGAACACTTCGACATCAAGGATCTCCTCGCGACCGGCTTCGACGATGCCGATCTCGCGCACATCTTCGACGACAGTCTCTCGGTCGAAGATGATGAATGGGATGAGGAAGCTGAGATAAAGAAGATCAAGACACCGACCGTGCACCTCGGCGAACTGTGGGCACTCGGCGATCACGTCCTCCTGTGCGCGGACGCGACTGATGAGAAAACAGTGCGGCGCTTGGCTGGCAGCACGCGCATCGACTTCGCCGACGTTGACGCGCCCTTCAACATAAAATACAGCTACAGCGGCAAAAATGGCAAGTACGGCGGTGCTGAGAAAGATGATCGCTCACCTGCCGAGTACGAGGGGTTCATGGGTGCGCTCATCAAGAACACCATCGCCGTCTCCAAGCCCGACGCGCACTATATATTCTGGTGTGATGAGCGGTGGGTGTGGCTCTTGCAGAAACTCTACCGCGACCTCGGCATCGACTCCAAGCGTCTGTGCATCTGGGTCAAGGACAATGGCATGCCCACACCGAAAGTCGCGTTCAACAAGGCCACGGAATTCGCCGCGTACGGCACGCGGGGAACGCCGTTCGTCAACGACGCGATCAAGAACCTCAACACCATCCTCAACAAGGAGATTGGAGGTGGCGCACGAGCGCTCGATGACATCATCGACCTGTACTCGCTGTGGTTGGTCAAACGCTTGCCCGCGAGTCAGTACGAGCATCCAACCCAAAAGCCTCCTTCGCTCCACGAGAAAGCGCTACGCCGCCTCACGCGTCCGGGCGATGCGGTCTTGGATCTCACAGCGGGGTCTGGCAGCCTCATGGTCGCATGCGAGCAGATGAAGCGACGTGCGTTCCTTTGTGAGCTGGATCCGATATTCGCAACGCTAATAAAAAATCGCTATGAAAAAATCTCCGGAAAAAAAGCAAAGAAGCTCGGCTAAGGCCATAGGATCAGGCGATGTATTCCGCGTCGGCGATCACGTCATCGCCTGCGGTGACTGTCGCGACAAGACACTCGTCGAGAAGGCCGTGGATACGGCGAAGTCGAAGATTGCACTTGTGGTCGCCGATGTTCCGTACGGCGTCGCCGTGGCGCAGAGCAAGCGCGGCTTCCATACGCTCGCCAAAGATCGCGACATCGCAGGCGACGAACTGCAGAGCGACAGGGAGTATAGGAAGTTCACTGCCGATTGGATCGAAGCCCTGAAGCCGAGCCTCGCCCGGAAGAACACCTTCTATATCTTCAACGCCGACCGCATGCTCTTCGCGTTGCGCGAAGGCATGCTCGACGCGGGCTGCCGCTTCGCCCAGCTCCTCATCTGGCTTAAGAGTCAAGCGGTGCTGGGGCGACTCGACTACCTTCCCCAGCACGAACTCGTCGCTTACGGCTGGGTCGGAGCGCACGAGTTCAAGAAGGCACAAGATCGTTCGCTCCTCTTCTATCCCAAGCCACAAAAAAATTCCTTGCATCCGACCATGAAGCCGGTCGGCCTCATCCGCCGCCTAATCCTCAATTCAAGCAATATAGGCGACGTGGTGGTTGATCCCTTCCTCGGCTCGGGTACCACGGCGGTCGCGGCGCATCAGACCGGCAGAAGATGTGTCGGCATCGAGATTGACCCCGAGTACTGCGCGACGGCGATATCGCGCCTCGAGAAGCTCACGGGGCAGCAAGCCAAGCGCATATGAAAAAGAGTGACAAAGCGAAAGAGGCGCTCCTTGAGCAGCTGCGCAAGACGCCCATTCTCCAGATCGCGTGCGAAAAAGTGGGCATCAGCCGAGTGACGCTGTATCGCTGGAGGGCCGAGAGCAAGGAGTTCTCCAAGGCGGTGGACGACGCGATGCTCGAAGGACGATTGTTGGTGAATGACCTAGCGGAGTCTCAACTCATTGGCGCGATAAAGGACCGCAACATCTCAGCGATACTCGCGTGGCTCAAGCACAACCACCCTTCGTATAAGACTCGCATCGAGATCGAAGGAGCGCTCAAGGTCATCGAGGATCTGACGCCAGAGCAGAGGGAGGTCCGCGAGAAAGTATTACTCATGTTCAGGCCAGTAAAGTTAGTCTAATCATTCAAAAAATATATGAACAACACAACAGCAGTAGCAGAGCCCGACGAAGAACGCGGTGCGTTCGAGGCGCTCCTCAACGACCGCGTGCTCAGACAGACGGTGACCAAGGAGAGCCACCTGCTCTTCTTCCACATCTATTTTCCTCATTATATTAAGTATCCAATTGCGGAGTTCCAGCGCGACATCTTCGGCATCACGGAAAACGAGCACAACAAGCTCGCGTGCATCGTCGCCTTTCGCGGATCGGGCAAGTCCACCATTGTGACGTTCTCGTACTCGCTCTGGGCGACGCTCGGGGAGCAGCAAAAGAAGTTCGTGCTCATAATTTGCCAGACGCAGGCACAGGCGCGGCAGCACATGTTCAACCTCAAGTACGAACTCGAACACAACGACCTCCTTAAGAGCGACCTTGGGCCCTTCCGAGAGGATGTTGGTGCCGGTGAATGGGCGGCGTCATCTCTCGTCTTCCAGAACACCGGCGCACGCATCATGATCGCGTCGGTAGACCAAAGCATTCGTGGCATCCGACACCGCGAGTATCGCCCCGACCTCCTCATCCTCGACGACATCGAGGACATGCAGTCCGCGAGAACGATGGAGGCCCGCGCGAAGCTCTTCGACTGGTTCACGCGCGAGATCGTACCGCTCGGCGATATCGGTACTCGCGTCCTCATCGTCAGTAACCTCCTTCACGAAGACTCGTTGGTCATGCGCCTCGGTCGCATGATGAGCAAGAGGGAGATCGACGGCATCTGGCGCTTCTTCCCGCTGCTCGACAAGGCGGGCAACTGCTTGTGGCCTGCTAAATTCGATACGCCCGCAAAGGTTGAGGCGCTCAGGAAAAGCGTTCCGAGCGAGATCGCGTGGCGGCAGGAATACCTGCTCGAAATTGTGTCGGACTCCTCGCGCGTAATCCATCCGGAGTGGATCCATCGCTACAAAGATATGCCCGAACTTACGCCGCAGAGCAGGTATCGCTGCTCATTCATCGGCATGGACCTCGCGATTGCAGATCACGAAAAAGCCGACAAGACCGCCATGGTCGTGGCACGGGTATTCGAGTGGGGTGAGAACGCGAAAATCTATATCATGCCGCACCCGGTCAACGAACGTCTCGACTTCCCGACGTCGCTAGAGCGGGCAAAAGCGCTTTCGACGCTCTACGCACACAACAACGTGAAAGCGAAGATGTTCGTCGAGGACAACGCGTACCAGAAAGCGCTCCCACAAATGCTGCAGAAAGAAGGGTACCCGGCAGTCGGCGTACCATCGCGCGGTGACAAGCGTTCGCGACTTGCGATGATATCGCACCTCATCAAGAACGGATCGGTCATCTTCCCCGAAACTGGCTGCGAAGAGCTCATTATGCAGATGACGGGGTTCGGGCATGAAAACCACGACGACTTGGCCGATGCGCTCTCGCTCCTCATCATCGAGGTCTGGAAGTCCGACGACGGCCATATGCCATGGTCCCTCATGGGCAAAAATGACAAACCTACTCCGGGGCAGGACACGAATGGATACGTATCGCCGTACATAGTGGACTCAGAAGAGGACGAGCCGCGAGGACATTATGATCCGGAACTCGAGTATAGGCCGGGGAGATATCCATTGGACAAAAAATTCTAGCGCCTCTTGTGCAGAACCCGGCTGAATAAACTCAGCTGCTGCGGGGGCGGCGGAATCTCAGGTCGTGCATCGACGCGCCATAGAAGTTGAAGGAGCTTGATGAGATGGTGCCAGATCGCATACGCCTCGCCGAGCGAGATGTCGCGGCCGGTCGATTCCTTGATGATTCGGCGAAGCTCGCGGGCGCTCTGCGGTGAGAGAATAGCCATCGAGCCATTACAGCTTAGGTTCGGGTGTTTGCGAAGCGGGTTACCGACACTTGAAGGAAATCAAGAAAGATTGCCTAAAAATCGCACCCATGTCATCATCGGTGAGGACTGGTCTTCATGCAACCTACAGGGAGCCAAACACATGACGAAGCCAGCGTTGCAAGTCGTCGAAAATGACGAGCCCGGCCTCGGGAAACCGCTGCCGGTAAGGTTGAGTCGAATTGAGCGCTTTGAAGGACAACCACGCCGCTTCTTCGATGATAGATCGTTGGCAGAACTCGCCGACGACATTCAACTGAATAAGCAGAAAACTCCAGTGAGAGTCTGCAAACATTCATCGAAGGGGGGGGGTGTTCGTCCTCATCGGCGGAGAACGCCGGTGGCGAGCGTTCCACATCATCGCGGAACGAACGACAACCGACCCGATCATCAACTGCTTCATCGACACGGTGCACGACGAACGGCATCACTTCCGGGAAGCGTTCCTCGATAACCTTCTGCGCGAGGATCTCATTCCGGTTGACGAAGCGGCTGCATACGAGCGACTGTACAAGGAAAGCCGCGGCGAGAGCCACCACGCGAAAGTCGTCGAGATCGCAAGCTTGGCGAAAAAATCTACGTCGCACGTGGAGAACTATCTCCAGCTTGCTCGCTTGGCTGACGGCGTGAAGCTTCTCATGGATCCGCGAAGGAAAAAGGAGGAGCAGCTCGGTACGTCAATCGCAATCGAGATCGCCAAGAGCACTGATAATCCGACGCTCCAACTCGAACTCGCCAAGGAAGCGCTCGAGCGCAACCTCGGCGTCGTTGAAGCCAGGACGCTCATCCAAG
>Ga0210396_10000885_pt1 | contig 34633 bp, 22 predicted proteins | sample IncBWH17OmetaG_FD_155466 | JGI IMG/M metagenome (GOLD analysis project Ga0210396, IMG submission 155466) | Forest soil microbial communities from Barre Woods Harvard Forest LTER site, Petersham, Massachusetts, United States - Inc-BW-H-17-O ...
AAGCCCGGCCGAGAACACCAGCGCGCCGCCCTCGTAACCGAGCCCGTTGGTATCGGCCATCCAGTCACCGAGCGCGGTGCCGAGCGTCTGGGAAAACAAGATCGATACCCAATAGAACGTTTCGACTTTGGGCGAGACGACGGTGCTGACCGAAATGGATCCCGTCGACCAATACCAGACGGCCAGTGAAGCCATCAAAAGCAGGAATAGCAGGGATGCGCCGCCGGGATAGCCGATCCCGAGCGAGCGGTCCGCGAAGTCGGCCATTGTCGTGCCTGCCGTCGTGGTGGCGATGACGACGAACCAGTACAGCAGCGGGTGAAAGGTTTTCGCGGAAATCTGCGCGATGACGGCGACCACGAATATGCCGATGAAGATGAAGCTGCTGATGGCATAGCCAAGGTTCAACGACATCGAAACCGCGTCGCCGCCGGTTTCGCCAAGTGTTGTGGCGAGTATCTTGATGAACCAGAAGACCAGCGTGACCTCTGGGACCTTGCTTTGCTGCACGTACTGCTTCATGGAAGGATTCCTTGCCCAAGAGGCGGTGCTGGCCGGAACAGGCGCGCACCGCTCCTTAGGAATTGATTGTTCGTGAATATGCGTGTGGCCAAACGTTGCCGAACGCGTGTGACGTCGGGTGAACATCCCGAACGTGAAGCAGTTCCCATCGGAGTGTGGCTAAATTGGCGGCCATTGCCTGCGTTGGGACGCAGGCAGAGATGCAGATTCGAACCGCCTCGGGTGCGGGCACCTGGCCCGGACGCAGCCTTCAGCTCGCGCGGCGTACAAAGCTCGAATTGAGATCCTTCACCGAGCGCGCGCCGCATTGCTGCATGGCCGCGCGGGTTTCGGTGCGCACGATCTCGAGCACCCGCTCCACGCCCTCCTGGCCGAAGGCACCTAATCCCCATAGGTAGGGCCGGCCGACGCCGACCGCCTGCGCGCCCATCGCGAGCGCCTTGACGGCGTCGGTGCCACGGCGGAATCCGCTGTCGACGATGACAGGCATTCGCCCCTTCACCGCCGCAATGATTTCCGCCAGCGCGTCGATGGTGGAGCGGCCATTGTCTTCGCCACGGCCGCCGTGGTTGGAAACGAGAATGCCGTCGATCCCGTTCTGCGCCGCGAGGTCGGCGTCCTCAGCCGTGATGATGCCCTTGAGCATGATCTTCATGCGCGTGACGTCGCGCATGCGCTTGACGGTATCCCAGTTCAGATTGGAGGACTCGCCGCCTCCCTTGATACCGGTGAGATCGATGCCGTCGTAATTGTGCCGCCGCGCCGCGCGCGCGGCAAAACTGCTGCGGTCATGACAATTCGAACATTCGCGCGTATCGGTGCGCATCAGGCGGAACAGGGTTTCCTGGTTGCGGCCCGCGATACGATCGACCGTCACCATCAGAACCGGACAGCCGGCGCCGTCGGCCCGCTTGATCAGCGCCTGCGCGACCTCCCAGCTCGGCGATGCATAGAGCTGGAACCAGACCGGCGCCCCGCGCGCCTTGGTGACGTCGTCCACGGAGAAGTTCGAGGATGTCGACAGCATTTGCAGATGGTTGCCGGCGCGGGCGGCTCTGGCGACGGCAAGTTCGCCATCCGGGTGGAAGAACTGGTTGGCGCCGGTCGGGCATACGAAGATCGGAGAATCGTATCGGGTGCCGAACAGTTCGATGCTGGTGTCGACCTTGGAGACGTCGTTGAGACGGCGGGGCATGAGCTGGAATTTGAGAAAATCCTCGCGGTTGGCGCGCAGCGTGACCTCGTCGTCGATGCCGGACGCCATATAGCCGAAATGCGCGGGGGGTACGTTCTTGCGGGCCACCGGTTCGAAATCGAATACGTTGATCGCGTCCTTTGGGCGACCGATCAATTCGCCGCTACCGGGCGGCGCCCATATCATCGGATCGGGCAGTTTGGACGGTGCTTCCATGCCGTAGGCCTGCAGCGCGCCGGACGCCAGCAGCGGACACCCGGCGAGGTATTGCAGGAAACGGCGGCGGCTGGTGGCGCGCACGATCGGTGACGTCATTCGGATATCCTCCCCCTGCGACTATTCTTTTTGTGGGTGGACGATAGCAGCCGGAGCGGTTGCTCGAAAGGCTGAGGCCACATCAGGCAGCCCAGCCATGCACAGCCGCGGCCGTCGATTACCGCGAAGAACACCGGGAGTCGCAGCCCTGCCCTTCCGCGCCCGCCGAAAATTCGCCGGGAATGCCGCAGAACCGGCGGGTTTCTGAGGGATCGATATGTCGCCAATAGCGTTATCCGGTTGGGGACGCCTATTCCCGCCATCAGCGCGTTGAAGGATTTGTTGACAATCCGGCGTCCCGCCAGAGAAGGTTGCGGTCAAGCCGCCAACAGAACCGCTCAAACAGAAACAGGGCATCATGAATCCCGTCAAAGCACTCGAAAAACACGGCCAGGCGGTCTGGCTGGATTTCCTGGCCCGCGGCTTCGTCGCCAGGGGCGAGCTGCAAAAGCTGACCGATACCGACGGCGTCAAGGGTGTGACGTCAAATCCGTCGATCTTCGAGAAGGCGATCGGCAGCTCGGACGAATATGACGGCGCGATCAGGAGCGCTTTGAAAAAGGGCGATCTTCCAGTAGCCGGGCTGTTCGAGCATCTGGCGATCGAAGACATCCAGCACGCCGCCGACGTGTTGCGTCCGGTCTATGACCAGTTGAAGGGCGCAGACGGGTTCGTCAGTCTCGAAGTATCGCCCTACCTGGCGATGGACACCAAAGCAACCATCGCCGAGGCCGAGCGCCTCTGGAAGGAAGTCCACCGCAAGAATGTGATGATCAAGGTGCCGGCGACGCCCGAAGGCCTGCCCGCGATCGAATACCTGACCGGCGAAGGCATCAGCATCAACATCACGCTGTTGTTCTCGCAAGATGTCTATGTGGAGGTCGCTGAGGCCTATCTGGCCGGTCTGGAAAAATATGTCGCCGGCGGCGGCGATCCCTCCCATGTCGCCAGCGTGGCGAGCTTCTTCGTCAGCCGCATCGACAGCGCGGTCGACAAGCAGCTCGACGAAAAGATCGCGCGCGCCAACGACCCCAGCGAAAAGGAGCGGCTGGCCGCGCTGAAGGGCAAGGTCGCGATCGCGAATGCGAAGCTCGCCTATCAGAAATACAAGCGCCTGTTCTCGGGCGCGAGGTGGGACAAGCTTGCGGCCAAGGGCGCAAGACCGCAGCGGTTGCTGTGGGCATCGACCGGCACCAAGAACAAGGAGTACCGCGACGTGCTCTATGTCGAGGAGCTGATCGGCCCCAACACCGTCAATACGGTGCCGCCGGCGACGCTGGACGCCTTCCGCGATCACGGCGAGCCGCGCGACAGCCTTGAGGAAAATCTCGAGGACGCCAGGCACGTCCTCGCCGAGCTCGAAAAGTCCGGCATCTCGCTCGATGCGATCACAGAAGAACTGGTCAAGGATGGCGTCAAGCTGTTTGCGGACGCCGCCGACAAGCTTTACGGCGCCGTGGCGCACAAGCGCGTGGCGGTGCTTGGCCATGGAATCGACCGCCAGGAGCTGAAGCTCGGCGGCCAAATCAAGAAGGCCGTCGAGAGCGCCACCGAGGAATGGCGCGCGTCAGCAAAAATCAGAAGGCTTTGGCAAAAGGACAAGTCGATCTGGACCGGCGACGACGAGGATAAATGGCTGGGCTGGCTCAACAGCGCCGCCGCCGCCGACATCGCCGACTACGAGGATTTTTCGCAGCGCGTGAAGGGACAGCATTTCACCGATGCCGTCGTACTCGGCATGGGCGGATCGAGCCTCGGGCCCGAAGTGCTGGCCGAGACTTTTCCGCGGAAATCGGGCTTCCCGAAATTGCATGTGCTTGATTCCACCGACCCTGCGCAGGTGCGCGCGATGGAAAACGCGATCGACCTGTCGAAAACCCTGTTCATCGTCTCCAGCAAATCCGGCGGCACCACCGAACCGAACGTGATGAAGGCTTACTTCCTTGCGCGCGTCGCCGAGGCCATCGGCGCCGAGAAGGCCGGGCATCGATTTATCGCGGTAACCGATCCCGGCTCGTCGCTGGAGAAGGTCGCAACCAAAGAGGGTTTTGCGCGCATCTTCCACGGCGACCCCTCTATCGGCGGCCGCTACTCCGTGCTGTCGCCGTTTGGCCTTGTTCCCGCCGCCACTGCCGGCATCGACGTTCGCAGCCTTATCAAGCACACCCTTTCGATGCAGCGCTCCTGCGGGCCGGATGTGCCGCCGCAGGAAAATCCCGGGGTTCAGCTCGGCCTCGCCATGGGCATTGCCGGTCTTGAGGGCCGCGACAAGGTGACGATCCTGTCTTCAAGGAAGGTATCGGATTTCGGCGCCTGGGCCGAGCAACTGATCGCCGAATCCACCGGCAAGGACGGCAAGGGCCTGATCCCGATCGCCGGCGAACCGCTCGGTGACCTCGCGGTCTACGGCAACGACCGCTTCTTCATCGATCTGCGCACCGAAGACGAAAACGATCCCGCCCATGACGACAAGCTTGCCGCGCTTGAGAAGGCCGGGCATCCCGTGGTCCGCATTGTCATGAAATCGGTCGAGCATATCGGCCAGGAATTTTTTCGATTCGAAATGGCGACCGCGGTCGCAGGCTCCGTGCTCGGCATCAACCCGTTCAACCAGCCCGACGTCGAGGCTGCGAAGATCAAAACCCGGGAGCTCACCGCCGCGTTCGAGAAGACAGGCACGCTGCCGGACGAACAGCCGGTGATGTCGTCAGCCGAGGCCGATCTTTATACCGACGAAAAGAATGCGAGCGAGTTGCGCAAGGCCGGCGCCGACGGCGAGCTTGGCTCGTGGCTCAAGGCCCATCTCTCCCGCACCCGTGGCGGTGATTATGTCGCGCTGCTCGCCTATGTCGAACGCAACGCCGCGCATATCGATGCGCTTCAGGACCTGCGGCTTGCGGTGCGCGACGAGCGCCAAGTCGCCACCTGCGCGGAATTCGGTCCGCGCTTCCTGCATTCGACCGGCCAAGCCTACAAGGGTGGCCCGAACAGCGGCGTATTTTTGCAGATCACGGCAGATGACCCCGTCGATTTGCCGGTCCCCGGCCAGAAGGCCACTTTCGGCGTCATCAAGGCGGCACAAGCACGCGGCGATTTCGATGTGCTGACCGAGCGCGGCCGGCGCGCCCTGCACATCCATCTCAAGGGCGATCTCGAGAAGGGCCTGGAGGCGCTCGATACCTGGATCAGGTATGCACTGAACTAGAGCGTGTTATGACGATAGAAGAAGGCAATCCCATCGGGAGAGGTCGGATCGCCTTGGCGATCCGGGTGAGGGGTTACGCTCCATCGATAGACCGTGCTCCCTCACCCCGGCCCTCTCCCCACGGGAGAGGGGGCCGACCATCATTGCGGCAATGCGGACGCCAAGTCTCATAGTGATTCGTTCGAACCAAGGGAATTACAAAATGCAGCTCGGCATGATCGGTTTGGGGCGGATGGGCGGCAATATCGTCCGCCGGCTGATGCGGCACGGACATTCGACCGTCGTCTTTGACAAGGATCCCAAGGCTGTCGCCGAGATCACGGCCGACGGCGCGATCGGCTCGGGCGCGCTGGAAGATTTCGTCTCCAGGCTCGAGAAGCCGCGCACCGCCTGGGTGATGCTCCCTGCCGGCAAGATCACCGAAGCGACCATCGATGCGCTGTCGAAATTGATGGAAAGCGGCGACGTCATCATCGATGGCGGCAACACATTCTGGCAAGACGACGTGCGTCGGGGCAAGGCCCTGAAGGAGCGCGGCATCCACTACATCGACGTCGGCACGTCCGGCGGCGTCTGGGGCATCGACCGCGGCTATTGCATGATGATCGGCGGCGACAAGGCGGTGGTCGATCGTCTCGATCCGATTTTCGCGGCGCTGGCGCCGGGCATCGGCGATATTCCGCGCACGGAAGCGCGCGCGGGTCGCGATCCGCGCATCGAGCAAGGCTATATCCACGCCGGTCCCGTCGGCGCCGGGCATTTCGTCAAGATGGTTCACAATGGCATCGAATATGGCCTGATGCAGGCCTATGCCGAGGGCTTTGACATCTTGAAGAATGCCAATATCGAGGCGCTGCCGGCGGAGCATCGCTTCGATCTGAACGTTGCAGACATTGCCGAAGTATGGCGGCGCGGCAGCGTGATCCCGTCCTGGCTGCTCGATCTCACGGCCGCTGCACTCGCCAAAAATCCCACGCTCGAGACCTATTCCGGATTTGTGGAAGATTCCGGCGAGGGCCGCTGGACCGTCAATGCCGCGATCGACGAAGCAGTCCCGGCCGAGGTTCTGACGGCGGCTTTATTCGCGCGTTTTCGCTCGCGCAAGCAACATACCTTTGCCGAAAAAATTCTCTCCGCGATGCGCGATGGTTTTGGCGGCCACAAGGAGCCGCAGCAGCATCCAGACCCGGCACGGCAGAGCTCGCCCGAAATCATCAAGCCGAAAGGGGATCGGACGTGACAGAGCCCTCCAAAAAGCAGCGCAAGCCGGATTCCTGCTCCTTCATTATCTTCGGCGTCACCGGCGATCTGACGCACCGGCTGGTGATTCCCGCCCTGTATAATCTTGCCGCCTCCGATCTCTTGCCCGATCGAATCTGCGTGGTCGGTGTCGCCCGCAGGCGCATGTCAAACGAGGAATTGCGCAACAAGCTGCTGGAGGGTTTGCACCGGTTCGCAACCCGCCCTGTGGACGAAGCAATCGCCCAGCGTCTGCTGGACTGCGTCACCAGCATCGAGGCTGATCCGGGCGAGCCCGCCTCATTCGATGCGATGCGGCAGAGGCTTGAGAAACTTGAAACGAACCGCTCGACCGGCGGCAACCGCCTGTTCTATCTGGCGACGCCGCCCAATGCTTTCGCGCCGATCGTACGAGAACTTGGCCGCGCCGGCATGCTGAAGGAAGAAGGAGGCGCATGGCGGCGGCTGGTGATCGAAAAGCCGTTCGGCACCGACCTCGCCTCCGCCAAGGCGCTGAACGGCGAATTGCTCAAGATCGTCGACGAGCACCAGATTTACCGGATCGATCACTACCTCGGCAAGGAGACGGTACAGAATATCCTGGTGATGCGCTTTTCAAATGGCATGTTCGAACCGATCTGGAACCGCAACCACATCGGCCACATACAGATCACGGTCGACGAGAAGCTCGACGTCGGCCATCGCGGCAGTTTTTACGACGCCACCGGCGCGTTGCGCGACATGGTGCCGAACCATCTGTTCCAGTTGTTGTCGCTGGTGGCGATGGAGCCGCCGGCCAGATTCGACGCGCATGCGGTGCGCTCGGAAAAGGCCGAGGTGCTGGCGGCGATCCAGACCCAGAGCGAGGAAGAGGCGCTGCAGAATTCCGTGCGCGGCCAGTATCAGGGCGGCAAGATCGGTGACACGGAGATCCCCGATTATCGCAAGACCGAGGACGTCAAGCCCGACAGCACGACGGAGACCTATGTCGCGATGAAACTGACCATCGACAACTGGCGCTGGGCCGGCGTTCCCTTTTATCTGCGTACCGGCAAGGCGCTGGGCATGAAGCGCACGGAGGTCGCGATCAGGTTCAAGAAGGCCCCGTTCGCGATGTTTCGCGATACGCCGGTGGATCGGCTGTCGCAAAACTATCTCGTCATCTCCATCGAGCCGGTCGAGGGTATCACGCTGCAGTTCAATACCAAGGTGCCGGGCCCGACCGTCAACATCGATGGCGTCGAGATGAAATTCCGTTACAAGGACTACTTCAACGTGGAGCCCGCGACGGGCTATGAAACCCTGATCTACGATTGCATGATTGGCGACAACATCCTGTTTCAGCGCGCCGACGGCGTGGAGGCGGGCTGGCAGGCGGTGCAACCCTTCCTGGATGCATGGAAGAAGGCGGGCGCCAAGGGCCTTGAGAGCTACAAGGCCGGCAGCGATGGCCCGGCCGCCGCCGAGGAGTTGCTCAAACGCGACGGCCGCAGCTGGCGCAAGCTCGGTTAGGCCCGATGTCGCCGCCCGATCACTTTCTCAGGATCGTCGTCGCCGACCCGGCCGCGGTCGCAAAGGCCGCCGCGGAGCGCCTGCTGGCCAGGATCGAAGCGAACCCCGGCCGCGTGGCGATTTGCCTGACCGGCGGATCGGGTCCGAAACAGCTCTACCAGTTGCTTGCGACCGATCCCTATCGCGGCCGGATCCCTTGGGAGCGCGTGCATTGGTTCATCGGCGACGAGCGTTTTGTTCAGCCAGATCACCCCCTCAACAATATGCACGTGGCGAGGGAAATTTTTCTCGATCGCTTGGCGCCGGCCGCCAACATCCACCCGATCCCGACCGACACCGCCGATCCCGACGAATCCGCACGCCGTTACGAGAGTGAGCTGCAATCGTTCTACGGTGCGAATGAGCTCGATTCCGCCCGGCCGTTGTTCGATGTGGTGCTGATGGGCGTCGGGCCTGACGGTCATACCGCATCGCTGTTTCCCGATGATCCGGCCCTGCAAGAAACCAGGCGCTGGGTGGTCGGCGTGGCCAGGGCGCATGTCGAGCCGTTCGTGCCGAGGGTCACGCTGACCCTGCCCGCCCTCGCCTCCAGCCGCGAAATGCTGTTCGAGGTCGCGGGCCCTGACAAGCGCGCCATCATGACGCGCCTGCTTGCGGACGAGACCCTGCCGGCGAACCGCGCGCGCTCCACGGGCGACACAGTCTTTCTGGTGGATCAGGCAGCTCTTGGCGGAGAATCTTCGTGAGCGATGACGCCGCTGGCATGCCGTGCGCTCTGATTGTGATGGGAGTATCCGGATCGGGCAAGAGCACGATCGCGGCCAGGCTCGCCGAACGGCTGAACTGGGTTTACGAGGATGGCGACCGGTTTCACCCTCCAGGCAATGTCGCCAAGATGAGCGCCGGCCAGCCTCTCACCGACGAGGACCGCTGGCCGTGGCTGCGGGCGATCGCTAATGAGATCGACAGGGTCTGTCAGGCCGGCGGGCGTGTCGTGATCGCCAGCTCCGCACTCAAGCGCGCCTACCGCGACCTGCTCATCCATGGCCGGGATGATGTCCGCATCGTCTTTCTCAGCGGTACACAGCCATTGATTGCCGACAGGCTCGCCCAGCGCAAGGACCATTTCATGCCACCGGGGCTGCTGGACAGCCAGTTCGCGACGCTGGAACCGCCCGACGCGGACGAAAATCCCATCACGGTGTCGATCGATGCTTCGGTCGAGACAATCGCCGACGACATCGTCCGCCAGCTCAGGCCTCATCCCACCGACCGCGTACCCGGCAGGAACCGCGCATGACCCGCATCGCCCTTGTTGTCTCCGATGTCGACGGCACGTTGCTGACCAGGGACAAGACGCTGACCGACGGGGCGAGTCGCGCAGTGCAAAAACTGCACGAGGCCGGCATCGGCCTCACCATCACCTCGAGCCGTCCGATCATCGGCATGCGATTCCTGATCGAGCCGCTGCACATCACGCTGCCAATCGGGGCCTTCAACGGCAGCTGCATTGTCGACCCGCAACTGAAGCCGATCGAGCTGCACCTGATCCCGGCGCCGGCAGCGAAGCGCGCGCTCGATGTGCTCGACGAGTTTGGCGCCGAAATCTGGCTGTTCACCACCGACCTCTGGCTCATCCGGAATGCCAGTGGCGAATATGTTCCGCACGAGAAGCGCGCCATCCGGGCCGACCCGACCATCGTCACGGATTTTGCACCCTACCTGGCGTCGGCCTGCAAGATCGTCGGCGCCAGCAGCGATGCTGCCATGCTGCAACGCTGCGAAATGGCGATGCAGGAAGCATTGGGCACGCAGGCAACTGCCGTGCGGTCGCAAAGCTATTATCTCGACGTCACCCCGCCCGGCTACAACAAAGGAACCTTCGTGCAGGCGATTGCGCGGCGCCTCGGTATCCCGCTGGACGCCGTCGCCACCATCGGCGACATGCAGAACGATCTGGCGATGTTCAGGGTAAGCGGGATCTCGATCGCCATGGGCAACGCGACTGACGACGTCAAGAAGGCGGCGACGCATGTCTCGGCCTCGAACGAGGACGAGGGTTTCGCCAAGGCGATCGAGAGGATTCTGAAGAATAACGACGAACCTTGATCCGCGTCTCTCAGCTCTTTTGGTCGGCCTGGGATTGGTCGACAAATACCACCGGCGTTCCCTTTTTGACGTTGCTGCCGAGCAAGACGGCGTCCCAATTCGTCAGCCGCACGCATCCGTGGGATTCGGCTTTGCTGACTTTGGAAGGATTGGGCGTGCCATGGAGGCCATATCCCTCCGCCGACAGTCCGATCCAGAATGATCCCACGGGATTGTTCGGCCCCGGCTTGATCGTGAACGGCTTGTTGGTTTTCACGCCCTTGAACTTATAGTTCGGATTATACCGATAGTTCGGGTTTGCATCGGCGGAAACCACCTTGAAGCTGCCGCTTGGGGTCGGCTTTTCTTCGCTGCCGACGGTTGCCGGAAAGAAGGCTATCTGCGCGCCCGACGGGTCGAACGCCTTGACGGTCTGACGCACTTTGTCGACCTCGATCCGGCCGACGGCGAGCCTGGCTGGCTTGTTGGTGACGTTGGTAACGAAAATACTTTCGCCGGCGCGATCGAATTTCTTGCCGGGGTTGAGCGCCGCCAGCAGACCCTCGCTCATGTGAAATTTTTCGGCGATCGCCTCCCGCGGGCTCGTATAGCTGAGCGCCTTGAGGTCTTTCATCGCCTCCATTTTCGCCGGTATTTTCTTCAGGAAAGGTCCCTTCACGTCATTCGCGCTGATCGTGTATTCGGCGATCACGGGATCTTTGGAGGTGCTCGAGAGCATCGTCCAAATCTCGGAGGTGAGCGGCTTGTCGGCGGCCAGACTGTTGGCCTCGGCATAGGCCCTCAGGGCTTTTTTGGCGTTTTCGCCGAGCTTGCCGTCGATCTCGCCGGGAGAAAATAGAGCACGGTCGAGAAGAACCTGCGCCTTGATGGTGACGGGGTCGATCTTGTCGCCGGCCGGGGGCCTGGAGCCAAGTTCAGCATTGTTGATGGCCGTCGCATCGAGCCTGGCTCCAAGCGCCGGAAGCGCGAGCCAGCCCGAAAGAATAATCGCGACGAACAGCCGTAACATCCGCCGACGCTCCGCTCCACAAAGGTGTCGGACAACAATGAATTATGGGCTGGCAAGTTCCTCGCCTGGGAGACGAAATGGTCCGGCGGCTACGTCGACCGCTGCACCGCAGGCTTCTCCATCGGGGCGCAAGCCTCGCTGAGGTTGTGCGCGGTATTGATCAGCGCGATGTGGGTCAAGGCCTGCGGGAAATTCCCGGTCTGCCGTCCCACGCCGGGATCGAATTCCTCCGCCAGGAGGCCAAGGTCGTTGGCAACCGCCACGACGCGCTCGAACATCTTCTGCGCCTTGGCGATGTCGCCGGCCAGAACGTAGGCATCGGCAAGCCAAAGGCTGCAGGCGAGAAACGCACCCTCGATTGGTTGCCGTTCGTCGGAGACTTCGCGAGGGTCGTGCCGCAGCACAAACCCGTCCCACATCATATGCCTTTCGATGGCAGCGATGGTGCCGCGAATACGCGGGTCGGTCGCCGGCAGGAAACCTACCGCCGGCAGCAACAACAGGCTGGCGTCGAGCGACTGCGAACCGTACGATTCGACAAACGCATTCTGCTCGGAGTCGAAGCCATTTTCACAGACGTCGCGGCAGATTTCATCGCGCAGCGCCCGCCATCGATCGAGCGGCGCGTCGAACCGGAACCGCTCCGCGGCTTTGACGGCGCGATCGAACGCCACCCAGGTCATCACTTTCGAAAAGACGTAGTGCTTTTTCTGGCCGCGCTTTTCCCAGATGCCGTGATCGGGCTCGTCCCATACTTCCTCGACATGCGCAAGCACCTCCCGTGCGAGCGCCCAGGAGCCTGCGTCGAGCTGCAGTTCTGCGAGGCGTGACTGATAAAAGGCGTCGATCAGCTCACCATAGACATCGAGCTGCAGTTGGGCATGCGCGGCATTGCCGACCCGAACCGGCCGTGCGTCTTCATACCCCGGCAGCCAGTCTGCCTCCCATTCCAGGAGGCGCCGCTGCCCCTTGATGCCGTACATGATTTGCATGTTCGCCGGCCATCCCGCCGCGGCGCGCAACAGCCAATTGTGCCAGGCCACGGCCTCCTCGGTATAGCCCGAATTCATCAGCGCCAGCAGCGTGAAGGTCGCGTCGCGAAGCCAGCAAAAGCGGTAATCCCAGTTTCTCGCTCCGCCGAGCTTCTCCGGCAGCGAGGTCGTCGGCGCCGCGACAATGCCGCCGGTCGGCCCGTAAGTCAGCGCCTTCAGCGTGATCAGCGACCGCATCACGAGGTCGGGGTACTCGCCCTCGTAGGTGCAGCGGCTGCTCCATTCGGCCCAGAACTCTTCGGTGTCCTGCAACGCCTGCGCGGGGTCAATCGGCTTGGGCACCGGCAAATGCGAAGGGCCGTAGGTGAGAACGAAGGGGATGGTCTCGCCGGCACTTACTTCGAAGCTGGCTACCGTCGTCAGGTCTTCGCCGCGGGTTTTGACCGGCGTTCGCAGCACGGCCATGTCCTGCCCGGCGATTGCCAAAAGGCCGCCATCTTCGGTTCGCCTGACCCAGGGAATATCTGTTCCGAAGTCGAAGCGTATCACGAGCTGCATCTGCAGCTTCACCTTGCCGGTAATGCCGCGCACCAGGCGGACCAAATCGGAGGCGTAGCCCCGCGGCGGCATGAAATCAATCAGCGCGATGACGCCATTCTCGGTCTCAAAGCGCGTCTCCAGGATCAACGTGTTGTCCCAATAGCGGCGGGAGGATTTTGTGACTTCTTCCGCCGGCGCGATCAGCCATCGCCCGTTCCGGTGGGTGCCGAGCAGCGCCGCGAAACAGGCATCGGAATCGAATGCGGGCCAGCACAGCCAGTCGATCGAGCCGTCGCGGCCGACGAGCGCCGCCGTTTCACAATCGCCGATCAGTCCATAGTCTTCTATCTTGCTGGACATGTTCTTCACCGGCTGAAAATGCGGCGTCTCACGCCGTTAAACGCGCCCTCTCGCCCGTCGCGGATCTGAGCGCGGGAACGTCGATCTCTTTGGCAATCTCGTCGATCGCAATCGGCAGCCGCTGGCGCCAGTTGGGATGCTCGTTCACGGTGCCGGGAATGTTGGGCTGGTCGATCACGCCGAGCAGATCCTCCAGCGAAATCGCGAGCAGTCGGGATCTGGTTTTCGCCAGAAAGCCCGCGACCGCATAGAGATCATGACGGTCAATGGCGTTATGACGCAGCACGTCGCTCAGCATGCTCAGCGCGTGCCAGCGGGCGTCGTCGCTCTCGCCCGGGTCGATCCCGAGCGAGCGCTTCAGCTTGAGATCGCTGAACGAGCGCCAGCCGGCATAGGTCGACAGATCGTGGGTATTGAAGGTGACGAGCGCGTTGGGCGCATAGTGCCCGATATCCCGAAACGCGCCGCGGTCGTCGCGCTCGAACATCATCACCAGATACGACCAGATGCCCCAGTCCGCCATTGTATCGCGGAACCCCTCGGGCACCGTGCCCAAATCCTCGCCGATGACGACGCAGCGATTTGCCACGCTCTCCAGCGCGGTCGCCGCCAGCAGCGCCTCGAACGGCATTTGCACATAAACGCCGTTCTCGGGACCAAAGCCGTGCGGCACGAGGTAGAGCCGCTTCAGGCCGAGCACATGATCGAGCCTGATCGCGCCGGCGTAGCGCATCGACGCCCGCAGCATCTCCCGATACGGCTCGAACGACTCTAGTTCGAGGCCGGCCGCGTTGAAGCCGGCGAGACCCCAGTTTTGGCCGGCAAGATTCAGGGGATCCGGCGGCGCGCCGACGGCGAAATGGCGGGAAATCGCAATCTGCTCGTTCCACGCGTCGAAACCGTCGGACTGCACCCCGACCGCGACATCGAGATAGAGACCGACTTTCATGCCAAGCCTGCGCGCAAGATCGCGGCAGGACCGCAATTGCCGGTCCGCCGTCCACTGCACGAATTCGACGAATTCGATCTCGGCCGCGTCCGGTCCCTGGCGCAACTCGGAGCATTCCGCTTCATTCGGCTGTCGGCACTGCTCCGGCCATTCCCACCACGGCTTGTTGAATCTGTGCCGAAGCGCCTCAAAGCAGGCGAAGCGCGACAACAGCGGCGCGCGTTCGGCGCGAAATGCGTCGAAATCCTTTTTTCGACCCGGCGCCGGATGCACCCTGAATCTCTCGAACGCAGCGCGCAGCGCCCGCCATTTCAGTTCGGCGACGCTTGTGTAGTCGACGATATCGCTTGCCCTCAACCGCGCGATGGCGCCGGCGCTCTCGGCCAACGCGCCGGGCTGAAATTCGGGGATCTTTTCAACATCGATGTAGAGCGCATTCAGAAACAGCCGGCTGTTCGGCGAATAGGGACTGCAGTCGGCCGGCCGGTCATCGAACAGAGCGTGCAAGGGATTGAGACCGATGCCATCGGCTCCCAGATGGCCGGCCAATTCAATCAGCGCTTCGAGATCGGTAAAGTCGCCGATGCCCCAGTTGCGCCCCGAGCGGACGCTGTAGAGCTGGACCGCCATCAACCAGCCGCGGTCGAAATCGCCCCGATAGGCCTTGGGCGGCGTGACAATCAGCGGCGCTTCTTCCGTAAAGGAGGAAGCGTCGGTCAGATGCAGCCGGTAAGACCCTTCGGGCAAATGCGCCGGCCAAACAATGGCGCGATCCCCGGTGTCGCCCTTGCGATCCCCGGTGTCGCCCTTGCGATCCCCGGTGTCGCCTTTGCGATCACCGGTGTCGCTCTTGCGATCACCGGTTTGTCCCTGCGCAATTACCCTGGGGCCCGCAACGATCTTCCAGCGCAGGGGCAACGTCGCGGCCTTCTTGAGCTCGGTCCGCGCCGGGTGACCGGAACGGATCACCACCGCTTCGTGGAGAAACCGGTAAGGTGCCCGCACCGGAAGTGCATCGAGGATGATCTTCAATGCCGCGGCATCCGTCACATGGCGGTGACCCTGGCCGTCCACAAATTCGGTCTGAATACCCAGCTTTTTGGCTCTGCTGTAAAGGTCCATTCGGCACGCCATTTGCACACAACGGTACGGAGCCGTCGCGAATTCCGTAGATTTAGGAAGAGGATAGCTGTGCTTAACGCTCACGCGTCCCCGCTGTTCCCCGGGAACCAATGCCCGGTGAACGGCTTTGTATATATGTCCCGAGCATCTCCTTTCGCACAAACGAAATGGGACGTCATTTTCCATGTCAGCGGCATCACCGTGAACAAAACAACTCAAACTGTCGAGAGCGCCCCAACTGGCGCTACCATCCGGCATGAAGACCTTCATAATCCCGCCCAGCTGTTTCGCTGTCTGGTGTGTGGGGTGCCATGTTGAATCTGATGTCGTCGACAGATACCGAGGAAAGGCCGGACACCGCGCTGGACAACGACGGGCTCTGGTACAAGGATGCCATTATCTACCAGCTCCACGTCAAAGCCTTCGCCGACAGCAACAATGACGGCATGGGCGATTTCGCCGGCCTCACCGAAAAGCTCGACTATCTGCAAGACCTCGGCGTGACGGCCCTTTGGCTGCTGCCGTTCTATCCCTCGCCGGGCCGCGACGACGGCTATGACATCGCCGATTATGGCGCCATCAATCCCGATTTCGGGACGATGAAGGATTTCCGCCGCTTTATCGTCGAAGCCAAGCGGCGGGGTTTGCGGGTCATCACCGAACTCGTCATCAATCATACCTCCGACCAGCATGACTGGTTCAAGCGCGCCCGGCGCAGCGATCCGAAGTCGAGCGCACGCAACTGGTATGTCTGGAGCGATACCGACCAGAAATACACCGGCACGCGGATCATCTTCACCGACACCGAGAAATCCAACTGGACCTGGGACCCCGAAGCCGGCCAATTCTACTGGCATCGCTTCTTTTCACACCAGCCGGATCTCAATTTCGACAATCCGCGGGTGGTCAGCGCCCTGGTCCAGGTCATGAAGCGCTGGCTCGATGCCGGCGTCGATGGTTTCCGCCTCGACGCCATCCCTTATCTGTGCGAGCGCGACGGTACCAACAACGAGAATCTGCCGGAGACCCACGCCGTCATCAAGCGGTTCCGCGCCGAGCTTGACGCCTATGCCAAGGGCAAGGTGCTCCTGGCGGAGGCCAATCAGTGGCCGGAAGACGTACAGGAATATTTTGGCCGGGGCGACGAATGCCACATGGCTTACCATTTTCCGCTGATGCCGCGGATCTACATGGCGATCGCCCAGGAGGATCGTTTTCCGATTACCGACATCCTGCGTCAGACGCCGGATATTCCCGGCAACTGCCAATGGGCGCTGTTTCTGCGCAACCATGACGAATTGACGCTGGAGATGGTCACTGACGTCGAGCGCGACTATCTGTGGTCGACCTACGCCAACGATCCGCGCGCACGCATCAACCTCGGCATTCGCCGCCGCCTGGCGCCGTTGATGGACAACGACCGGCGCAAGATCGAGCTGATGAACTCGCTGCTGCTGTCGTTTCCGGGCACGCCGATCATCTATTACGGCGATGAGATCGGCATGGGCGACAATATCTATCTTGGCGATCGCAACGGCGTTCGCACCCCGATGCAATGGTCGCCGGACCGCAACGGCGGCTTCTCCCGCGCCGACCCTGCAAGACTCTACGCCCCGACCATCATGGACCCGGTCTATGGCTATGAGGCGGTCAACGTCGAAGCCCAGTCGCGCAGCCTGTCGTCGCTGTTGAGCGCGACCAAGCGGCTGATCTCGGTGCGAAAGTCGACGCTGGCGTTTGGTCGCGGCAGCATGACGTTCATCCGCCCGACCAACCGCTCGGTGCTCGCCTATGTCAGACAGTATCGCGACGAGGCCATCCTCTGCGTCGCCAACCTGTCGCGATCGGCGCAAGCCACCGAACTCGATCTTTCGGCATGGAAAGACCGCATTCCCCTGGAAATGCTCGGCCGCACCCGCTTTCCCGCGATCGGCGAACTGCCCTACATGATCACGCTGGCGCCATACGGCTTCTACTGGTTCCAGCTTCAGGAGCGCGACAAGTCGGAGCACGTCACTCCATCAATCGTTCCCGAATTCGAGACCCTCGTGGTGCCGCTCGGCGCGACCTGGGTGTCGCTGGCGCGCACCCGCAGCGTATTCGAACGCGATGTCTTGCCGGGACATCTGGCAAGAACCCGCTGGTACCCCGAACGATCGCCGGAGACGATACACCCCATCCTGACCTCGGCTATTCCCTTCTGCGACATCGGCGACAACCGGCCCTGGCTGGCGTTTTTCGAAACGACACAGCGCGACACGACGACGCGTTACGTATTGCCGATGCGGATCGAGTGGGTGCGCTTCGATCGCGAGCGCTACAACCCCCACGCACTGGCAGCCGTGCGTCAGGGCGCGCGGGAAGGAACGCTGCTGGACGTTGCGACCGACAATATCTTTACCGCGCTGATGCTGCGCAATCTCCGCAACAAACTCACCATCGAGGAAAACGGCGTGCGCCTGGAATTCAGCCCGACAGCCAGGCTTCCTGACCGGCCGATCGGGGAGCTTGAGCACATTCGCGTCGTCGAAACCGAAAAAGCCAACAGCACGGCATTGGTAGACAACGAATATGTGGTCAAGCTGCATCGCAAGCTCGAACCCGGTATCAACCCCGAGATCGAGGTCGGCCGCTTTCTGACCGAAGTCGCGGGCTTTGCCAATTCGCCTGCGCTGCTCGGCAGCGCGGAACTGATCGAAGGCAACAGCAGATACGCGATCGCGACCGTTCATGCCTTTGTTCAAAACCAGGGCAACACATGGACGGTCACCTCGGCCTATCTCGATCGCTTTGTCGACGAACAGCGCTTGCTGGGCACAAGCGAGCATCCGGCCGAGAGCGAGGAGCAGATCCCCTATCTGCGTTACATGGCACAAATCGGAAGGCGCCTCGCCGAGTTGCACCTGACGCTCGCCGGCGATGGCGACCTCACCGATTTTGCCCCGGAACCGATCCGGTCCGAGGATGTGCAGGTTTGGATCAAGGATGCGGTCGGGCGTGCCGAGGGGGTGTTCGAATTATTGAAACAGCGGCGCGATACGGCAAGCGAGGCCGATCGTTTGCTGATCGATGAGGCGCTGGCACAGCACACATGCCTGTACGATCGTTTGAGCGCATTGCTGCCATCGGACATCGAAGGCTTCAACGTCCGCCACCACGGCGATTTCAATCTCGGCCAGACCCTGATCGTCAAGGACGATATCTTCATCATCGGCTTCGAGGGTCAGCCGCATCTACCGCTTGCCGAGCGACGGCGCAAGGCGCCCGCAGCGCGCGATGTCGCGAGCCTGATCCGCTCGATCGATTATTCGGCCACCGCGGCGCTCGAGCGTACGCTCAGGCTGGCGCCCGACGAGCAGGGCAAGCTCGCCTCGGCGCTCGCGGAATGGCGCAATCGCGCCGCCGCGGCGTTTCTTGCCGCTTACCGCGAGTTCATGACAGATCAACGCCTGTGGCCGGCCGATCCGCAGTCCGCCGAGCGGATGCTGAATTTCTTTCTGATTGAGAAAGCGCTCTGTGAGATCGAATACGAGCTGAATCACCGGCCTGATTGGCTGCGCGTCCCGTTGTCCGGGATGCTTCAACTATTGTCTCCGCAACCAGGCGAGGCCTCATGACCAAATTGTCCGCGGAGGCCTACGCGATTGTCGAAGGCCGCCATTCCGATCCGTTTCAATATCTCGGCCTGCATACCGAAGGCGATACGACCGTGGTGCGCGCATTCCTGCCCGAGGCATCGAAGGTCGATGCGATCGACGAGCATGGCAAGGCAGCCGCGCTGGCCCGAATTCACGAGGCCGGCCTGTTCGCCGGCCAGTTGCCGAACGGCTCGAAGCGCTACCAGTTGCGCGCCCGTTTCGGCGCCACCGTCGTCGATCTCGACGATCCCTACCGCTTTCCCCCGGTGCTGACGGACTTCGACCTGTATCTTTTGGGCGAAGGCACCCATCAGCGGCTTTACGACAAGCTCGGCGCGCATCCGCTTGTGCTGGATGGCGTCAAGGGCGTGGCCTTCGTCGTACTTGCGCCCAACGCGCAGCGGGTCAGCGTCGTCGGCGATTTCAATTTCTGGAATGCAAAGCGGCATCCGATGCGCGTGCGCGGCCTCGGCTATTGGGAGCTGTTCATCCCCCATGCGACGCCGGGCGACCATTATAAATTCGATATCTTCGGCAAGCAGGGCCAGCATTTGCCGCTGAAGTCTGACCCGCTGGCCTTCGCCACGGAAAAGCGCCCGAGCACCGCGTCCGTCGTGTTCGATGAGGCTAAGCTGCCGCGGCCATATCCCGCGCCGCCCGATGTCAACGCGCTGGGCGCGCCGATGTCGATCTATGAAGCCCACCTCGGGTCCTGGCGGCGCAAGGGCAACAACGAGTGGCTGAGCTACCGCGAGCTCGCCGAGCAGCTCCCGCGCTATGTCCGTGATCTCGGCTTTACCCATCTCGAGTTTCTGCCGGTCAGCGAACATCCCTTCGATGGCTCATGGGGCTACCAGCCGACCGGCCTGTACGCGCCGACCAGCCGGTTCGGCCCGCCCGAGGATTTTTCCGCGCTCGTCGAGGCCTGCCACCGCGAAGGTCTCGGCGTGATGCTGGACTGGGTGCCCGGGCATTTTCCCGACGATCCGCACGGCCTTGGCCAATTCGACGGCACCGCGCTCTACGAACACGCCAACCCCCTGCAGGGCCGGCACCTCGACTGGGGCACGCTGATCTATAATTACGGTCGCACCGAGGTCGTGAATTTCCTCGTGTCGAACGCGCTATTCTGGCTGGAGCGCTACGGCGTCGACGGATTGCGCGTCGATGCCGTCGCCTCGATGCTCTATCTCGACTACAGCCGGTCGGCCGGGGAATGGGTGCCGAACCAGTTCGGCGGACGGGAAAATCTTGACGCCATCGAGTTTCTGCGCCGCTTCAACACCGAGGTTTTCGCCCGCTTCCCGCAGGCCACGACTGCTGCGGAAGAGTCAACGGCCTGGCCGCAGGTATCGCGGCCGGTCGAATTTGGCGGGCTTGGCTTCGGGTACAAATGGAATATGGGCTGGATGCACGACACGCTGAATTACATCAGCAAGGATCCGATCCACCGCAAATATCACCACGGCGACATCCTGTTCGGCCTGCACTATGCGTTCTCGGAGAACTTCATCCTGCCGCTGTCGCATGACGAGGTTGTCCACGGCAAGCGCTCGATCCTGGGGCGGATGCCGGGCGATGAGTGGCAGCGCTTTGCGAATTTGCGCGCCTATTACGCCTTCATGTTCGGCCATCCCGGCAAGAAGCTGATGTTCATGGGCTGCGAGTTCGGCCAGGAGCGCGAATGGCATCATGATCGCTCGCTCGACTGGCACCTGCTCGACTACCAGAACCACGCCGGCATCCAGTCGCTGATCCGCGACCTGAACAATCTCTATCGCACGCTGCCCGCATTGCATGAGCTCGATTGCGATCACTCAGGCTTCGAATGGGTCGTCACCGACGACGCCAATGGCAACGTGTTTGCCTGGATCCGCAAAGGCAGGGATCCACGGGCGCGCTGCCTCGTCGTGGCGAATTTTTCGCCGAATGTATATTACAACTATCGCATTCCTGTGCCGTTCGCCGGCGCCTGGCGCGAGGTTCTCAATTCGGACTCCGCCCATTACGGGGGCAGCAATGTCGGAAACGTTGGTGAAGTCCGCACGCTGGACGGCTCCACGCCGGAACTCAACCTCACCGTCCCGCCTTTGGCTGCCATCTTTCTCGTACCGGAAGGCTAACATGCGACTGTCCGCCGGATCGTCCTCGCGCCTCGGTGCAAGCTGGGACGGCCGGGGCACCAATTTCGCGCTGTTCTCCGCCAATGCGCAAAAGGTCGAACTCTGCCTGTTCGACAGCCAAGGCCGCCGCGAGCTCGAGCGCATCGAATTGCCCGAGCGGAGCGAGGACGTCTGGCACGGTTATCTGAACGACGTTTCTCCCGGTCAACTCTATGGCTATCGCGTCCACGGACCCTATGAGCCCGAGCATGGCCACCGCTTCAATGCCAACAAGCTGCTGCTCGATCCCTATGCCAGGCGGCTTGCCGGGCGGCTGGTATGGAGCGATGCCCATTTCGGCTATCGGACCGGAAGCGCGCGCGAGGACCTCTCGTTCGATCGCCGCGACAATGCGCGCGGCATGCCGAAAGCCGTTGTGGTCGATGAGACCTTCAACTGGGGACGCCGCGAAATGCGTCCCAACATCCCATGGGAAGACACCATCGTCTACGAGGCCCACGTCAAGGGCCTGACGCAGAAGCGCGACGACGTGCCGCCGAACCTGCGCGGCACCTATGGCGGCCTGTCCTCGCCGGCGATGATCCAGCATCTCAAGCGGCTCGGCGTCACCACCATCGAGCTCCTGCCGATCCACGGGCTTGTGGACGACCGGATGCTGGTCGAAAAGAAGCTCTCGAACTACTGGGGTTACAATACGCTGTCGTTCTTTGCCCCGGAGCAGCGCTATTCGCAGGACAACCCGCTCGACGCCTTCCGCACCACGGTGGCGCGGCTGCATGATGCCGGCATCGAAGTGATGCTCGATGTCGTCTACAACCACACCGCCGAGGGCAACCACATGGGCCCGACGCTGTCGTTCCGCGGCATCGACAATGCCTCCTATTACTGGCTCAAGCCGGACAACCCGCGATATTACGACGATTTCACCGGCTGCGGCAGTTCGGTCAATCTCACCCATCCGCGCGTCTTGCAAATGGTAATGGATTCGCTGCGCTACTGGGTCGAGGTCTGCCACGTCGATGGCTTCCGGTTCGATCTGGCGACAACGCTGGCGCGCGAGCCCAATGGCTTTGACCGCAACGCCCCATTTCTGACCGCGGTCCGGCAGGACCCCGTACTCGCCTCGGTCAAGCTCGTCGCCGAGCCTTGGGACCTCGGCCTGGGCGGTTACCAGGTCGGCGCCTTTCCCTCGCAATGGTCGGAGTGGAATGACCGCTACCGCGGCGCGATGCGCCGCTACTGGAGCGGCGAGGGCAGCCTGATCGGCGAAGTCTCAAGCCGCATGACCGGCTCCTCCGATCTTTTCAACCATGACAGCCGCATCCCCCGCGCCAGCGTCAATCACATCACCGTGCATGACGGCTTCACGCTCGCGGATCTGTTCAGCTACAACACAAAACACAACGAGGCCAACGGCGAAGACAATCGCGACGGCGCCAACGACAACCACAGCAACAATTGCGGCCACGAAGGGCCGACCGACGATCCTGCCATCAATGCGCTGCGCGCCCGACTGCGGAAAAACCAGCTCGCTTGTCTGCTGCTCGCACAGGGCGTGCCGCTGGTTCTGGCTGGCGATGAGGTCGGCAACACCCAGAACGGCAACAACAACGCCTACTGCCAGGACAACGAAACCGGCTGGGTTGGCTGGGAAGGCCTCAACCGCGAAGGCAACGATCTCACCGAATTCGTCGGCCACATGACCGAGATACGCCGACGCTTTCCGCAAATCCGCACCCGCCGCTGGCTCGATGGACGGCGCGCGGACGGATCCTACGGCGTCCTGTGGCTGACGCCTTCGGCTGACGAGATGAAGGAAGCGGACTGGAAATTTCCGGAAGGCCGCTTTCTCGCCTACGTGCTGGGGCCGATCGAGCCCGGACAGCCGCCGCTTTTCATCGTTCTCAATGCCGCCCCCGAAGCGATCGCGTTCAAGCTGCCGAAGATGCCGGAATACAAGAGCTGGCAGCAACTATTGAACACCGCCGACGTTAAACAAGCCGTCGCGGATTTCGCATCGGGAACCGAGGCCACAGCGCCTCCCCGCTCGGTGCTTGCCTTTGCGGGTTCGACATGAATGAGCGGCAGTTTGGCGCAAACCTGACAGCAGATGGCGCGTTATTTCGCCTGTGGGCGCCCGCGGCAAAACGCGTCGATCTGTTGCTGGACCGGCCCTACCCGCTCAAGCGCGGCGAAGACGGCTGGTTTGCCGCCAACATCTCCGGCACGGCGGCCGGCGCACGCTACAAATTCCGCATCGACGACGAGATCGATGTGCCCGACCCTGCTTCGGCGTTCCAGCCGGAAGACGTCTTCGGGCCGAGCGAGGTGATCGATCAGTCGAGCTACCGCTGGCGCGCCTCCGACTGGCGCGGGCGGCCGTGGCACGAAACCGTTTTGTTGGAAGCCCATGTCGGCACCTTTACAAGGCAAGGCACCTACCGAGCCATGATCGAAAAGCTCGACCATCTGGTGGCCGCCGGCATCACCGCCCTTGAGCTAATGCCGCTTGCCGATTTCGCCGGTTCGCGCAACTGGGGCTATGACGGCGTTTTGTGGTACGCGCCCGACAGCGCCTATGGACGGCCTGAGGATCTGAAAGCCCTGATCGACGAAGCGCATTTGCGCGGGCTCATGGTGTTTCTCGACGTCGTCTACAATCACTTTGGCCCCGAGGGAAATTACCTCGGCCGCTATGCACCCAGGTTCTTCACCGACGCGCAAACCCCTTGGGGTAGTGCAATCGATTATCGCGTTCCGGAGGTTCGTGCTTTCGCGATCGAAAACGCGCTGTACTGGCTGCGCCAATACCGCTTTGACGGACTGCGGCTCGATGCCATACACAGCATCGTCGAACTCGGCGAAATCTCCATGCTGCACGATCTCAGCGTCGCTGTGGGGCATCTTGCCGCGGAGACCGGCCGTCATATCCATCTCGTGCTTGAAAACGACGACAATCGCGTCAGCGTTCTGGACCCCGCGCAAGATCCGCCGCGCGGAAAATATCGTGCGCAATGGAACGACGATTATCATCACGCCTGGCACGTTTTGCTGACCGGCGAAACGCAGGGTTACTACCGCGACTATCAGCGCTCGCCGCTTCGCGACATTGCCCGCGCCCTCGGCTCGGGCTTTGTCTATCAGGGCGAGGCTTCCGGGCATCGCGGCGGGAAATCGCGCGGCGAACCGAGCGGCGGACTGGCGCCCACCGCATTCGTCAATTTTCTGCAAAATCACGATCAGATCGGCAATCGCGCGTTTGGCGACCGTCTCGAAAACCAGGTGGAGCCCGAGGCAATCGAAGCGGTGCTGACAATCGCTTTGCTGGCGCCCGGGATCCCGATGCTGTTCATGGGCGAGGAGTGGGGCTCGAAAGTTCCATTTCCGTTCTTCTGCGATTTCAAGGGCGATCTCGCGGAGGGCGTCCGCAGCGGCCGGCGCCGCGAGTACGCCTGGGCTTATACCAAACACGGTGACGAGGTTCCTGATCCTCTCAGCAAATCGACCTTTCAATCGGCCGTACTTGATTGGGCCCCCCGCCATGAGCCCGGGCGCCAACGGCTGGCCCTGGTGCGGGAGCTTCTCACCGTGCGCCGGCGCGAAATCATGCCCCGGCTTGCGAATGCTGCCTTTGGCGAAGCGCAGGCGGCGAACAACGGATTGTTGACCGCGCTCTGGCGTCTCGGCGACGGCGCAATGCTTGCGCTTACGGCTAACCTTTCCGACAAGACGATCGCGGCCGCGCTGCGCGAAGCCGCCGGCATCGCGATCTGGGGTGACGCCCACGATAGCGTCTTGAAGCCATGGTCAGTGTTCTGGCGGCTGGAACCACGCTGATGCGTGCCGCCATACCGATCGCCACCTACCGCCTGCAACTCACGGCAAACTTCGATTTCGACGCCGCCGCTGCGATCGTCCCCTATCTGAAGGCGCTCGGCATCACCCATGTCTATGCATCGCCCTTCATGAAGGCGCGCAAGGGCTCAACCCACGGCTACGACGTCGTCAATCACACCCTCATCAACCCGGAGCTCGGCGGCGATGCCGGCTTCGAGCGATTAAGCGAGGCGCTCCGTCACCACGACCTCGGCCTCATTCTCGACTTCGTGCCCAATCATGTCGGCGTGCATTGCGCGGATAATCCCTGGTGGCTCGATGTTCTGGAATGGGGCGAGGCCTCGCCGCACGCGGTGTCCTTTGACATCGACTGGGAGCTATTGCCGTATCGAGCGCGCGGCGGCGTGCTTCTGCCAATCATTGGTTCCTCCTATGGCGAAGCGCTGGAAAAAGGCGAGATCGAACTGCGTTACGATCCGGGCGAAGGCAGCTTCTCGGCCTGGTATTTCGAGCATCGCCTGCCGATCGCGCCCGAGCGCTACGGCGAGATTCTGCACACCATCGTCAAGGAGGCCGCGGCGCAGAACGATGCGGCTGGGCAACGTATTCTCGACCTCGCCTCGCGCTACAGGGGATTGCGTCATCCCAACCGAAAGGAAGCGCCCGCCTTCAAGGCGGAATTGAAGGACATCGCTGGAAGCGAGAACATCATCGGCCGGGGGCTTGCCGCCTATCGGGCCGGAGCGGATCGGCCCGCGCAGACGTTGGTGCTGCATCATCTTCTCGATCGCCAGCATTACAAGCTCGGACACTGGCGGCTCGCCTCGAGCGACATCAATTATCGTCGCTTTTTCGACGTCAATTCGCTCGCCGGCCTGCGGGTGGAAGACGCCGGAACGTTCAATTCCGTCCACCGCCTGGTCAGGAAGCTGATCACGGAAGGCAAGCTTCAGGGCCTTCGGCTCGACCACATCGACGGCCTGCGCGATCCCGCGCAATATTTTCACCGCCTGCACCGTCTGATCCGGGAGGCGCAGGGAAAGGCCGGCAAGACGTTTTATGTGGTGGTCGAAAAGATTCTCGGCGAGCACGAAACCTTGCGTCCATTCACCGGGGTCCAGGGCACTACGGGTTACGAGATGCTCAATACCATCACGCGGGTATTGATCGACGGCAGGGGTCTCGATCCGCTCGATGAGACCTGGCGGCAGATCAGCAATATGTCTCCCGCGCTGGCGCCTGTCCTGAGAGAGGCCAAACGCCGGGTTCTCGAGACCCTGCTGACCAGCGAATTCACAGTGCTGGCGCGGCTGCTCGCGCGTATCGCCGCGGGTCATTACTCGACACGCGACTTCTCCGCCGACAGCCTGCGGCAGGCGCTTGAACTTTACGTGCTGCATTTTCCGATCTATCGAACCTACCTGACGCAGGCCGGCGCCTCGGCAGACGACCGGGCCTTGATCTCGCACACGATCGAAAAGGCGCGCGCCGACTGGTTCGCCGCCGACGAGGGAATCTTCGATTTTTTGCGCGATGCGCTGACGATGGATCTGATCAAGCCAGGGCGGGCGCTGCACTCAACGCCGCGCGTGCGTCGCTTTGCCCTGAAGGTGCAGCAATTCACCGGGCCTCTGATGGCGAAATCGCTCGAGGATACGGCGTTCTATCGCACCCACCGCCTGCTCGCGCTCAACGAGGTCGGCGGTGAGCCGTCGGCGCCGGCGCTTTCGGCCGAAACCTTCCATCAGGCCATGAAGGATCGCGCCGACGACTGGCCGCACGGCATGACGGCGACCGCGACCCACGATACCAAGCGCGGCGAGGATGCCCGCGCCCGGCTGATGGCATTGACCGAGCTGCCGGGCGAATGGACCAGCGCGGTGGCCCGCTGGAAGGTCCTCAACGCGCCACACATCGTCAGCGAGGGCGCGATGCGCGCTCCCTCGGCGACGTTCGAATATATGCTGTATCAAACGCTGCTCGGCGTATGGCCGCCGGACCAGCGCGATGACGCGCTTCTGGAACGGATGCAGGCCTATGCGGTGAAGGCTGCGCGCGAGGGCAAGCAGGAGACCAGCTGGCTCAATCCCAACGAGGCTTACGAGGCGGGATTGCGCACCTTCATCGCGCGAATCCTGGATCGCTCGGTTTCCCCCGAATTCCTGAGCTCACTGGAAACTCTGGCGCAGCGGGTTTCGCTTTTGGGGGCGCTGAATTCGCTCAGCCAGATCACCCTGAAGGCCACGATGCCGGGCGTGCCCGACTTTTATCAGGGAACAGAATTCTGGGATTTGTCGCTGGTCGACCCCGATAACCGGCGGCCGGTGGATTTTTCCGAACGCGCTGCTGTTCTGGAAAAGGTCGAACGGCCCGATTGGGAAGATCTCGCACAACACTGGCGCGACGGGCATATCAAGCTGGCCTGGACCCGGCATCTGCTCAAACTGCGGGCTGAGTCTGCCGAGGTGTTTGTGCACGGCGACTATCAGCCGCTCGAGGTGAGCGGGCCACACCGCGATCACGTCATCGCCTTCGCGCGCCGCCATGGCCGCCACGCCGCAATCACCGCTGTTGCGCGATCATTGGCCCCATTATCGGAAGGTGGCCGGGTCTGGCCGCGCGCGGAAGCCTTCGAGGGCTCGCTCGATATCCGCGGCTATTCCCTGGAAGGCGCCGACGGCAGGTCTGCTGCTACGGAACTACCCCTCTCCACCCTGTTTCAGCATCTTCCGGCCGTGGTGCTGAAGGCGAGATATCAGGGCGCCGCGAAGCCTGCACGGAAACGCAAGCAAGTCGCCTAGAGCGAGATGACATTTCCTCGAATCGTCATCTCGCTCCATCTTTTGTTTGAGCATGATCTTCGCGCAAATGCTCCGCGTTTGTCGCGAGGGAAAACCGCTTCCCGCTTTGCGCTAACGCGGCCCTGCGGGTCCGGATCATGCTCTGATCGAAGGGTTCAGCGCTTGGTCAGCAGGAGCCTGCCCCGGTTTTTGATCGCGATCTGGGCGGCTTCGGCAAATCGCTGCAACAACCATGGCAACGTCACTTCCAGCAGGACATGGTCATCCGCCACATCGAGATGACCCGATGCCGCTTGCCCCAGCGCGCGGACACGGAAGCTCATGCGATTTTCGTCCCATCGCTCCTCGTCGACCTTCAGCACCGGAATACTGGAAGCGGCGCGGGTCAGCCCCGCCTTGAGGCGCCGGGTTGCTTCCTCGCGGCCAAGACTGTGGGGTATCGAAACGATGAGGGGAGCGGACATTTATTGGACCCCGTTTTTTGCCGTAACCCATTTAGTTGCGCTTTCGCAGGAAAAAAAGCGCTGTGTGTCACCGCGGAGCACAGGAACTTTCCGAGTCCCAGTTTGTTTCCAGCCTCAGGGCAGAGCACTGATATCGAAATCGGCTGGAGGAGAAGTCTATGTCACTTGGAACGATCATTCTAATTATTCTGATTATCGCGTTGCTTGGCGGCTTTAGCGGCATCGGCGGCGGACCGTTCTACGGCACCGGCTATTATGGCGGCGGCGGCCTCGGACTTATCATCGTCATTTTGCTGATCCTGTTGTTGCTGGGACGGATTTGAGAAGCCCGACCATTCGTCATCACCCACCGAGTTTCTTCATTGCGCCCTTTATCGACGATGCAGCGTCATCGTAGCCGTCCCAGGCCCTGGTCCTGGCGAGCAGCGACGGCACGGTGCGGACCGTATAGCGCTTCGGGTCGAGATCGCCGCGCACCTGCGCCCAGGTCACCGGCATCGAGACGGTGGCGCCCTCGCGCGCGCGGGGCGACAGCACCGCAACCGCGGTCGCCATCCGATCGTTGCGGAGATAATCGAGAAAGATCTTTCCCTTGCGCAGCTTCTTCGACATGTTGAGCAGATATTGCTCGGGATTTTCGCTGGCCATCCATTGGCAGACGCCTTGGGCAAAGGCCTTGGCTTCCTTCCAGCTCACCTTGTCCTTGGCGCCATACGCAAGCGGCACCACCACGTGAAGTCCCTTGCCGCCGGTGGTCTTGCAGAAACTTTCAAGGCCAAGTTCGCTGAGGCGCTGTCGCATATCCTTGGCGGCCTCAATGACATCGGCAAATTCGACCTCCGGCGCCGGATCGAGATCGAACACCAGGCGCCCGGGGATGTCGGGCGCATAGGGCGCGCAATTCCATGGATGCAGTTCGAGGCCGCCGCTTTGGGCCACGGCCGCCAGTCCCTCGAAGCGGTCGATCTGCAGATAGGGCTTGCGATCGCCGGAGACCTTTACGAGTTCGAGCAGGCTGGAGGTGCTCGGCATGGCGTGGCGCTGAAAGAATTTCTCGCCATGAATGCCATCCGGCGCGCGAACGACGGAGCACGGCCGTCCCTTCAGATGTCCGATCATCCAGTCCCCGACCGCCTCGAAATAGCGGGCGAGGTCGAGCTTGGTCACGCCTTTGCCGTCGCCGGCGTCCGGCCACAGCTCCTTGTCGGGCTTTGAGATGACGACGCCCATCACCTCGGCGGATTTCACCCCCGACATGGCGGTTGCATTTCCCGGATTCGATTTGGCGGATTTGGCCGCGGTTTTTCCCGTCGGCTTGGCGAGTTTCGTCATGGCCGGTTGTTCCGCGATGATCTCGTCGGCTGGCTTATCCTGCCGCAACCCCTTGAACGCGGCCTGCCGGATATTCCCGCCATCGGTGAAGCCAGCGAATTCGATTTCGGCGACGAGCTCCGGCTTCAGCCAGTGGACGTCGCGGGTCTTGCGCGGCGCATCCTTGCCGCCGAACGGATTGTTGTCCGATGCTGCCGCCTTCAATGCAGGCATCAGCCGCTTGACCGTGCCCTCTCCAAAGCCGGTGCCCACCATCCCGACAAAGGCCAGGTGATCGCCGCGGTGAACGCCCGCCATCAGCGAGCGGAATTTTCCGTTGGTGGTCTTCCATCCCCCTAGCACAACCTCCTGCCCCGCGCGGCATTTGGCCTTGGTCCAGCTTTCGGAACGGCCGGAGCGATAGGGCCCGTCGAGCTTCTTGGAGACGATGCCTTCCAGCGACAGCTTGCACGCCGACTTGAGAATGGCGTCGCCGCCGCTTTCAAAATGCTCGACATAGCGGATCGATTTGGCCTTTGCCTTTGGGCGCGCTTCCAGCAAATCCTTCAGTCGCGCCTTGCGCTCGCGAAGCGGCAGGCGGCGAAGGTCTTCGGCGTCGGCGAACAGCAAATCGAATGCATAGAAGATCAGATTTTCGGTCTTGCCGTCGGAAATGGCGGCCTGCAGCGTCGAGAAATCCGGCGCGCCATGATGGTCGAGCGCGACGATCTCGCCGTCGATAAGCACATCGGGCAGCGCCCTGCCCTCTTTCGCGATCGCTCCGAACTTGTCCGTCCAGTCCAGGCCCTTGCGAGTTCTAAGAACGGCGTTACCGCCCTCGACGCGCAATTGCACGCGGTAGCCGTCGAATTTGATCTCGTGACACCACCCTTCCCCGTTCGGCGGGCGGTCGACCGGCGTGCAGAGTTGCGGAGCGACGAAATCCGGTATGGCCGCAACTTTCACAGCCCTGGTCGTCTTGGTGGGCACGGCTTGCGCCGGCGCCTTTTTGCTGGTGTCCCGCGCCTCCGCAGCGTCGCCGCGGTTCGAGTGCCAGACCGCATCGGCCTTGCCGCGGCCGGAGCTTGCCGTCATGAAGGGCTTTGGTGCCTTGCCCTTGCCTGCGGCGATCTGCTCCATGGTGCGTCCCGAGGCGACCGATCGATCGTCATCCAGGATATTGTTTTCCCTTGCATATTCGTCGCGATGTTTGATCAGCAGCCAATTGGTGCGCTTTCCCCCGCTGCGGTCGTGACGCATGCGCACCAGCACCCAGCTGCCATGCAGCTTGTCGCCGAGCAGCGTGAATTTCAGGTCGCCCTTCTTGAATCCCTTCTCGGGATCGTCGGATTCCCAATAGCCGCGGTCCCAGAGCTGCACGGTGCCGCCGCCATATTGGTCCTTCGGAATGGTGCCTTCGAAATCGCCGTAGTCGAGCGGATGGTCCTCCACTTCCACCGCCAGCCGCTTGTCGCGCGGATCGAGCGAGGGCCCCTTGGTGACCGCCCAGGATTTGAAGACGCCGTTGAATTCGAGCCGGAGATCGTAATGCAGGCGGGTCGCGTCATGCTTCTGGATCACGAAGCGCCGCTGCTTCGAAGGCTTCACCGGCGTATCGCCGCTGGGCTCCGCGGTCTTTTCGAAGTCCCGCTTTTTCCGGTAGGTGGTGAGGTCTCTCAGGGACACGATCAAACCCGCACAAAATAAGAAGCGGCGCCGCCGCACGACAACAAGGCGCCCGGAACCGAAACCTGCGACAGCCGTTGAAGTTCCGTAAATTCCCAACGTAAATCGGGCGAGGAGATTGTAATGGCCGCGGGCGCCTATTGGAAAGGGTCGTTGAAAGTTTCCCTCGGGAGGCCCACACTAATGTCGTCCCTGCGAAAGCCGGGACCCATACGCCGCGGCCTCACGCTTTGGCACAGTGACCGACGGCTTTTGCTCCAACCGACGACAGTGGTTATGGGTCCCTGCTTTCGCAGAGACGACAATGTGGTCGCCTCACTGCTCGAAATTTTCAAACAGTGGGTAGGGTGGGCAAAGCGCAAGCGTGCCCACCATGTCAATGCAAACGAAGATGGTGGGCACGGCGCGAGTGCGCCTTTGCCCACCCTACGATTCAATTTTCAAATAGCCAAGACAAGCCGCGCCTTCGCAATCCCGCGGCGCGATGCGCCCGAGTTGTGCATGACATAGCCCACTGGAAATCAGAGGGCGCAGGGAATGCCGGGGCGCTCGATGCGCCCGCAGCCGCGTGTGGTGTGTAGAAAGCACACGCGTTAGTCACCACGGTCACACCGGAAACACCCGGCATTCCCCGCGCAATGGTTTTACGGCTTATATCGCGCTCTCCCGGGTGACCGGGCTTTCTTGCCACCCTCGCCGGCGAAGTTGCCTCCACCAGCTTGACTCCAGCGTCGTGGCGCAGGACCACACGACTTCGCCGTCCGCGAGATGAGCACGCTCGTCAGCCGCGCTACTCGCGTCCACCGCATCCCGCCCCGCGTCCGTGACGATCGCGAGCCGCCCCTCTTTCGGGACGGGACGGGGCGGAATGTGTCGCTGATTTGGGGGTGAGATCAATGACGCCGATTGCGGCAAATTGGCACGACGGGCAAATCGGCGGTTTGGGGCCTGGTCCTCCTCATGGTGAGGAGCGCGTCTTCCCGCGTCTCCGGACGATGCGGAGCCTGTCATCAGGCGCGCGTTCGCGCGACCCCTTGGCATCGCCTTGAGAACCATGAGGCCCTGATGGTGCCACTCGGGCGCGCATTCGCGCGATGCCGTAGCTCCAACCGGGGCGATCCAGCGGCGCGGCTCAATTGGCTCCCCACTCCGCCCATTTTGGCAGCCCACCGCACCACATCGCATTTGCTCGCGCCTTCCGCGAGCATCTTTGACCCAGATAGCAGGAAAGACCACGCCGACGCGGTAGAGGGTAAATCGGCGAGGTCCATCGACCCATCAAAATATCATTCAATGACGCTGGTGCAATTGCTCATGGTTACGTTGGCCGCTCGGTAGACCGGTAGCAGCATCCCGAGAAGATGTTCCGACGCTCCCCTTCGGTCCCGGTAAACCCGTCGTTGTCCGAGCCTTAATCACTTCTTTAATGTGTTTTCCCGTGGCTCCGGCAGAGTACAAATTTGGGCCGCCGGATTTTCCTGCCCACGCCTGGGATGCGAGAACGTCGCTCAGAGCGACGGTCGCGAATGCCAGGTACACAATTGATCTGCGCATAAAAGCCTCCCTCATTCGATAAACTTCAATAGTGAGAACCAGAAAGGAACGACCGCAATAAATTTGGGAGCGATGTCTAAATCCTTCATTCTGAATCTTGCTCCAACGCGTGGTGAACGCGGCTGATATATTCGCGAGCGCCGCCTCAAGGTGGCCCAGCACCTCACTCGCGATCAAGGGTGTGAACCTGCCTGTCCACAACCGTAGACACGTCGGTCGTGTTGCACATGGAGCCGATCTATCACGAAGGAGCAATCAGGGCGCGCATCATACCAATCCGCGCCAACATCGTCGGCCCGCCGCTCTCCGCGACCAGTAGCAGCGCTTTTGCAGCTGCCTGCCATTCCGGACGGTTCGTCGAGCACCAGTGTTGCGATCTAAATCCTTGGTATTGTAAATTCGGTCCTCGATCTCGTTGCCGTCGCGGTCGAGCTGCCCGAGTTCCGGGCGATAGGCCGCCTCTCTCATTCCGTGGCGCTCTTTCGCCGTGAGCGTGCTAAGCCACTGATTTTGCTACTGGCCGTTCATCACTCCGTTTGAACGGGTGTTGCAGCAAAACATCAACTCGGGTCGAAATGGCTGCACGGAAGAAAAACTCTTTGACTGTGCAAGGGGATGGTCGCTCCCTTCGAACGGGGCCCGCGATAGGTGGTGTACCATGAGCGATGAATTGGCTTCCAAAAGTTTCCTTGCTGTGACCGTGGCCGGTGTCGTCCTGCTTTGCTCGGGCCTGGTCGCTTTCGCATTTGTCTAGTCCGTATTTTCGCCGGGGAATTTGAGGGGCCCGGTGACCAAACAACGCCGCTCTAGCGAATATACTCCGCTAGCGCGGCGTTGTGCATTTTTCATCGAGGCACCACAACATGAGGATAATCGCACTATTTTGTTTGCTCGGCACATTATCCGATGTTGCGATCGCGCAAACGACCGAGCAGTGCCAGTCGATACAGAGAGCCGCCGATCTTCTCGCTTGTTATAACAGGACGGCGCTGCCGCACACGCTCGCCAAGCCCAAAACTTCCAAAGCTTCGACTGCTCCAGACAAGTCCGCACTATCCGAAGCCCCAATTTCGGCAGACAAGCCCGCAGAATCCAAAAATCTAACCGACCGGGCGAAGTACGTCGATGAGCTCGCCGTCGAGAACTCAAAATTGGACGCGAAGATGAAAACCATTTGCCGAGGATGTTGAAGCGCTGGGCTCGTCCCGATTTTTGAGGCGCGGACATGAGCCCGCGCCCTTCGGTCGACGCGACATCGCATGCACCTTCGCCAGCAGACTGGGAGGCCCTGATGGTGCCACTCGGGCGCGCATTCGCGCGACGCCGTAGCTCCAACCGGGTGATAGCTCGTCATGGCCGGGCATAGCCGTCCGAAGGACGGCGTCGCTTCCGCTCGCCTCTGCCCGGCCATCCACGTCTTTGCTCGCCAGGGCGCAAGAAAGACGTGGATGCCCGGCACAAGGCCGGGCATGACGACGTACTTGACGCGTTACCTCTTCGCCTTCCGCTTCTTGGCTTTTCTTCCTCGCTTGGCGGTCTTCTTCGGGACTTTCGCCCCTGCAGCCCTCGCTTCGGAAAGGCCGATCGCGATCGCCTGTTTGCGGCTCTTGACCTTCTTGCCGGACCGGCCGCTCCTCAACGTCCCGGTCTTGCGTTTTTTCATCGCGCGCTCGACTTTGGCCGATGCCTTCTTCGAATATTTGCGTGCCATGATTGTTCTCCCTCTGGCGCGAAACCAATCAACGCAAGCCGGGAAGGTTCCCTTGATGAGCGATCAACCGCCGCGCTCCTGGCTGCCCATTCAAAGTCCGTGAGTTCATACCGCATGATTTACCCACCGGCCTTGTTCAACGAATTCTTCGAGGTATCCCCTGTCGGGCCCTTCGCGCGAACGTCGAATGTGCGCGCTCCGAGCTCCGGCGGCATCGGCTCCAGCCACGGCGCAGCCATTATCGCTTCCTGCGCATCGGACAGACCCTGCGCCCATCGCGTTTCCATCGTCGGGCGGTCGAATTCGTAGTCCTTTGATTGTCCCAGCGCGTGCTCCGGACGGTAAATCACTTGAACGATGTCCATGGTAGTCACGCAACGGAATTCGTTGAGCAAGGCGGCTTCCGGGCCGGTCTTCAGATCGTCAGGAAGTCTCTCCC